>Ga0302314_10021059_pt1 | contig 10761 bp, 10 predicted proteins | sample III_Palsa_N2_3_FD_200533 | JGI IMG/M metagenome (GOLD analysis project Ga0302314, IMG submission 200533) | Peat permafrost microbial communities from Stordalen Mire near Abisko, Sweden - III_Palsa_N2_3 | ecosystem: Environmental > Terrestrial > Soil > Palsa > Peat permafrost | place: Sweden... | reverse complement strand
GGGGAGAGATGCGCTTCTCCTCCCCCACGGGGGGAGGGGGACCCCGAAGGGGTGGAGGGGGCTCGCGCACGGTGGCCAAACGTTGACAGTTTGGGTGGGGTTCCCTAAGTCTCCGACGCGCGGACCGCGTGTTTTCTCGAGCCGGCTTTGGGCCTTACAAGGGTCGTGCGCGCCTCGCCGCGGCCCGCTCTTGATAGTTGGCCCTGAACGGACGCTCCCGCACCTCCATGCTTGATCTCAAGAAGCTCTTCGGCTCCAGCAACGACCGCAAGGTCAAGGCGATGATGGCCAAGGTCGGCGCGATCAGCGCGCTCGAGCCGGGCCTCGCCGCGCTCTCCGATGAGCAGCTGCGCGCCAAGACCGCCGAGTTCAAGGCGCGCGTGGCGGCTGGCCAGCCCCTGGACAGCCTGCTCAATGAGGCCTTCGCCCTGGTGCGCGAGGCGGCCAGGCGCACGCTCGGCCAGCGTCACTATGACGTGCAGCTGGTCGGCGGCATGGTGCTGCACAAGGGCGGCATCGCCGAGATGCGCACCGGCGAGGGCAAGACCCTGGTCGCCACCCTGCCCGTCTATCTGAACGCCCTGACCGGCAAGGGCGTGCACCTGATCACCACCAACGACTACCTGGCCACGCGCGACGCCGACTGGATGGGCCGGATCTACCGCTTCCTGGGCCTCTCCGTCGGGGTGATCGTCAACGGCCTCTCGCAAGCGGAGCGCAAGCGGGCCTACGAGAGCGACATCACCTATGGCACCAATAACGAGTTCGGCTTCGATTATCTGCGCGACAACCTCGTCTACGACGCCGGCGAGATGGTTCAGCGGGGCCACCACTTCGCGATCGTCGATGAGGTCGACTCGATCCTGATCGATGAGGCGCGCACCCCGCTGATCATCTCCGGCCCGACGGAAGACCGCTCCGATTTCTACCGGACCATCGATGTGCTGGTGAAGGAGTTGATCAAGGACACCCCCAGCTTCGAGCACGACGAGAAGCAGAAACAGGTGCTGCTGACCGAATACGGTTCGGAGACCATCGAACAGATCCTCGAGGAGAAGGGTCTGCTCGTCGACGGATCGGCCGGTCTTTACGATCCGGCCAACATCTCGGTGGTGCACCACGTCAACCAGGCGCTGCGGGCCAACGTGTTGTACGTGCGCGATCGCGACTACATCATCCGCGACGGCGAGGTGATGCTGATCGACGAATTCACCGGTCGGATGATGACCGGTCGGCGACTCTCCGAAGGACTGCACCAGGCGATCGAAGCCAAGGAAGCCGTCGACATCCAGCCGGAAAATCAGACCCTGGCGTCGGTGACCATCCAGAACTACTTCCGCCTCTACGGAAAGCTGTCGGGCATGACCGGCACCGCGGCGACCGAGGCGCAGGAATTCTTCGATATCTACAAAATGGACGTGGCGGAGATTCCCACCAACCGCCCCGTCATCCGCAAGGACGCGGACGACGAGGTCTATCGCACCGCGGCCGAGAAGAACCTGTCGATCATCAACCAGATCGTCGAGTGCCATGAGCGCGACCAGCCGGTGCTGGTGGGGACGGTCTCCATCGAGAAATCGGAACTCCTCTCCGAGATGCTCAAGGCGCACCGCTGGGAGAAGAACGGCAAGACCGTCGTCGGCGTGCCGCACAGCGTGCTGAACGCGCGCTACCACGAGCAGGAAGCCTTCATCGTCGCCGACGCCGGCGTCCCCGGCACGGTGACCATCGCCACCAACATGGCCGGCCGCGGAACCGACATCCAGCTGGGCGGCAACCTCGACATGCGGCTCGCGAAGTGGCGGACCGAACAGGCCGGCCTGGGGATCGAACCGACCCACGAGGCCGAGCTCGAGGAAAAGGCCGCGCTCGAGGCGGAGATCGAGGCCAAACGCGTCGTCGCCCTCGCCGCGGGCGGCCTCTTCGTTCTGGGCACGGAGCGCCACGAGAGCCGGCGGATCGACAACCAGCTGCGCGGCCGCACCGGCCGCCAGGGCGACCCGGGCCAGTCGAAGTTCTTCCTCTCCTGCGAAGACGACCTGTTGCGCATCTTCGCCGGCGACCGCCTGGACGCCATCATGCGCACGTTCGGCGTCGAGGAGGGCGAGGCGATCACCCATCGCTGGCTCAACGGGGCCATCGCCACCGCCCAGAAGCGGGTCGAGCAGCGCAACTACGAGATCCGCAAGAACCTCCTGAAGTACGACGACGTCGTCAACGACCAGCGCAAGGCGGTGTTCGAGCAGCGCCGGGAATTCATGGAGGCCACCGACCTGTCGGCCATCGTCGCCGAGATGCGCCACGACACCATCGACGACCTGGTGGCGCGCCACCTGCCGCCCAAGGCCTACGCCGACCAGTGGGACATCGAGGGCCTGGACGAGCGGGTACAGAGCCTCCTGGGCCTCACCCTGCCGCTGCGCCAGTGGGCGGCGGAGGAGGGGATCGCCGACGAGGAGATCCGCGAGCGCCTGGTGGCGGCGAGCGACGCGCGCGCCGCGGAGCGCGAGGCGCTGATCTCACCCGAGCAGACGCGCGCCCTGGAGAAGAACTTTCTGTTGCAGATGGTCGACATGCAGTGGCGCGAGCACCTGATGCACCTCGACCACCTGAGGAACGTCATCGGCCTGCGCGGCTATGGCCAGCGCGATCCGCTGAACGAGTACAAAACCGAGGCCTTCACGCTCTTCGAGACCCTGATCGGCGACTTGCGCCAGAACGTCACCCGCTGGATGATGACCGTGGAGATCAACTTCACGCGCCCCGAGCCCGAGCCGCCGTCGATGTTCGAGGTCCACATGGACCCGCTGACGGGCGAGAACGAACGGGCCCTGGAGATGGCGGGCGCGGCGCTGGCCGGGGGTTCGGCCGAGCAGCGCGCCGCCCTGCCCCTGAGCGCGCTCCCCGAGGGCTTCGAGCGCACCGGCCGCAACGCCCCCTGCCCCTGCGGCTCCGGCCGCAAGTTCAAGCACTGCCACGGCGCTCTGGTTTAGGCGGACCCGAGCCGCAGCCGGATGTCCCGGTACGCAGCCGCTATGAGGTCCTCCAGTGCGGCGTCGTTCGCCGGGCGCCCCCAATGGAGCTTCACGTGCCGCATGCGCTTGCCGGCGCCCTCCAGAAGCCCGGCCGGGTCGTCGAGCGCCGCTCCGCAAAAGAACCCGACGTTCGCATGAGCCCTGAAGGCGTCGACGTAGGCGAAGGCCGCGTCGTCTACGCAGGCGGTCGGATGGCCGTCGTGCAGCAGCTCGCTCACATCGGATCCGCAGCCGCGTATGCGTTCGAACCACGGCTGCACGATACGTCTCAGCTCATGATCGGGCGCGTGGAACCAAGCGTCGACGCCCGGGTCTCGCCGAATCGCGCCCGGCAGCAGGAAGAGTTCGCCCAAGACGATGCGCGGCCTACTGCGGAGGAGGGGGCGGTGGCCCGAAGCGGGCGCGCAGGGACGAACTGAGGCGTTGGAACAAGGCGTGATCGGCGTCCGTGCAGGTCTGGCGCCGGCAGAAATCGGCCTCCGCGACCGTGTAGACCTTGGGCATCATCTGGAAGACCATCGGCGTAATCTGCTGCATCATCATCGGCATCTTGGCGACCATCGACTGACCACTCGGCGAACCGTAGAAGGCCACGAGATCCTTCAGTTCCTGAATAGTGAACACCCGTGCGGTGGTCTCGGCCATCATGTCCGTCAACATCGGCACAGCGGCGTCCATGCCGACCCCGAAACTGCTCATGAACTGCCGGGCCCGGGCGTCGGCGGGCGCCAGTTGGGGCATCTGTTTCGCCAGGTTGGCGAACACGCCGCGCATGGCGGCGTCGATGTGGCTCTCGCGCACATAGTCCCGCGCCAGAGCCAGACGTTCGGGATCGACGGGCGCGGCGGCCTGATCGGCCGGCGACGCGCCCGGCCCCGGACCGGCGTCCTGAGCCGCGGCCGGCGCGGCGAGGGCGATCACACCCGCGGCGCTCAGCAGCGCCCGGCGCAGTCTGTTTCCAATTCCTGACGACATCCGTCTCCCCGCAGGTTCTCTTTGCGGCGAGCCTATCATCCGATCGCCTGGGGTCACAACGGCCCGTTGGGGGCCGGTTGGGGGCCGGCTGGGAGCCGGCGCTCCGGGAGTCAGCGGCGGTCGCGGGCCTGGGCGCGCAGGCGTTCCAGTTCCTGGGCGACCATGCGCTCGCGCAGGTTGGAATTGTCGAGGTAGACCGCCGCGCCATGGGCGACGAGGCCGATCCCCCACCCCGCCGCCGCCCAAAGGCACCACAGGTACTGGGGCGAGGTCCCCAGATTGATCACCACGAGGCCGAGGTTGACGATGACGTAGACGATCAGGTGGCTGCGGAAGCCGAGCTTGGCGTGGGCGCGCCGCTCGGCCTTCTGCCGCATCTCCTCTTCGGTCATCGGCTCGATCGTCACCCTCGGCCTCCCTCGAGTGTTCAGCGCCTCAAGCTTGGCGCCAATTGCCGTGGAAGCCAAACGGCACGCGCCGCGGGATGCGCGCCGTGGCGATCGGGCCGGCGGCCACGTCCTGGGCGTCGAACACCGCGAAGTCGCTCTTGTCTTCGTTTCCGCGGTAGATCAGGGCGACCAGCCAGCCGTCGCCCTCCGCCGCGTCGGCCGACCGCGGCACGAAGACGGGCTCGCCCGTGACATCGCCCTGCGGAAGCTCGCAGGCCACGCGCTTGCCGGTCTGCAGGTCGACATGGGCGATGGCGTCGAAACCGAATCCGCCGGCGCCGGTGTTGGCCGCGAACCAGCCATGCCGATACGCCAGGCCGGCCCGGCGTTCATCAAAGCGCGGGAATTCGCCGGCCATATCGTCGAGGGGCTGGCGCTTGATCTGGTTCGACGCGCCGGCGAGGTCGAAGGTCCAGCGCACCAGCCTGGCCGCGGTGTCCTGGCCGCGGCTGCCGTCGGCGTTGGGGAACAGCGGAGCGACGGGATACTCCATCACGTCGGCGTGGATCAGCGAGCCGTCTTCCCAGGCGTTCATCGGATGGAAGACGTAGCAGGGGTCGGTCTCGAACCAGCGCAGCGTGTCCACCGAGGCGTCCCGCTTCATCACCCCCACGAAGGCGCCCTTCTGCGGCTCCCAGGCGAACGGCGGCAGTCCGCTCATGGCGCGCTGCAGGCTGCCGGTGAGCGGCAGAACCGGGAACAGCACGTGGCTGCGCGTGACCAGGAAGTCGTGGACCATGCTGCTGTAGGGCGCCTGGAAGTCGTCGCGGCGCACGACCTCGCCCGAGGCGCTGGTGACGCCATAGGACATGCCGGCGCTGAGCGGCATCTCGCCGACGCCATAGCCGAACCAGACCATCTCGCCGGTCTCAGGGTCGAGCTTGGGATGGGCGGTGACCCGGCCGCGGTAGGCGTCGAGGTAGCCGCGCGATTCGAGGGTCACGGGATCGAGCTCGTAGGGGGCATGGGCCTCCTCGAGCGCCATCAGGCGCCCGCCGTGCCAGACGATGTTGGTGTTGGCGACGCCGCTGTCCATGCCGGCCACTGAGGGATCGGCGCCCCGCGGATCAAACCCGCTGAACAGGGCGCGCCCCGCCTCGTGCTCCACCTGCCACTTGGGGGTGCGCACGTAGCGGTTGCGGTAGCGGGCCTTGCCGCCCTCGACGAAGACGCCGTGGATCATGCCGTCGCCGACGAACCAGTGATGCTCGCCGCGCGGCGCGAACTGGGGATTGGGGCCGTTGCGATAGAACGCGCCCGCCAGGGCCGCCGGCAGCTCGCCGGTGACCGTCAGGTCGTAGTCGTCCTCGCCGGCGACCGGCGCGTAGTTGCCGGTGAGAAAGGGATTGATGGGTTGCGATCCGTCCATGACGTTCCTCCGGGAGCGCGAGATGCGCTTACGACGTAAATTTATGACGTAAGCGATAGCCGTGCGCAAGCCCTATTTTTCGCGAATCGCGAGCGTGCCATGGAGGGCGGCGTGCGGGGATATCGATGGCCGAGTTGAGTGAGCGAACAGAAGCGGGCGGCGCGGCGGTCGAGCGCCTGCGGGCGATTCTCGGCGGATCGGCCGGCAACCTGGTCGAGTGGTACGACTGGTTCGCCTACGCCTCCTTCTCGCTCTACTTCGCCAAGGTGTTCTTCCCGCAGGGCGACCAGACCGCCCAGCTGCTGCAGACCGCCGCCATCTTCGCGGTCGGCTTCCTGGCCAGGCCCGTGGGCGCCTGGGTGTTCGGCGTCTTCGCCGACCGGGTCGGACGCAAGACGGCGCTGACGGCGTCGGTCGCGCTGATGTGCCTGGGCTCGCTGATGGTGGCCGCGGTCCCGGGCTACGACCGCATCGGCGCCGCGGCCCCGGCCATCCTCACCCTGGCCCGGATCCTGCAGGGCCTGAGCGTCGGCGGCGAATACGGGGCGAGCGCCACCTACATGTCCGAGGTGGCGGGCGCCCGGCGGCGGGGCTTCTGGTCGTCGTTTCAGTTCGTCACCATCATCGGCGGCCAGCTGGCGGCGCTCGGCGTGCTCATCGTCCTGCAGGCGCTGCTGAGCCCGGCCCAGCTGAGCGCCTGGGGCTGGCGGATCCCGTTCGTCATCGGCGCCGCCCTGGCCGTGGTGGTGTTCGCCATCCAGGTCGGCCTGAAGGAGAGCGCCGCCTTCGAGGCCGCCCGCGGCGGCGACCAGCCGCGCTCGACCATCCTGGGTCTGCTGACCAAGCATCCCCGCGAGACCCTGATCGTCTTCATCCTGACCTCGGGCGGCTCGCTGGGCTTCTATTGCTACACGACCTACATGCAGAAATACCTGACCAACAGCGGGCATTTCTCGAAAGGGGCGGCGACGACGATCAGCGCCGGGTCGCTGGCGATCTACCTGGGTGTGCATCCCCTGCTCGGATGGATCGGCGACCATATCGGCCGCACGCGGCTGATGGCGCTGGGCTTCGCCCTGGGCGCCGTGGCCGTGTGGCCGATCATGACCTCCCTGGCGGCCACCCACAGCGACGCAGCGGCCCTGGCGCTGGTCTGCGCCGCCCTGCTCTTTCTGGCCGGCTACACGGCGGTCAATGCGGTGGTGAAGGCCGAGCTGTTTCCGACCCCGGTGAGAACCCTCGGCGTCGCCCTCCCCTACGCGCTGGCCAACACCCTGTTCGGCGGCACGGCGGAGTACGTCGCCCTGGCGTTCAAGCAGGCGGGCCACGAGAGCGGCTTCTTCGTCTATGTCGCGGTGATGATGGCGCTGGCGTCGGCCACCGCCTTCGCCATGGGCGATCCTCGGCGCCTGGGCCTGATCGAGGACGAGTAGTCGCGCCTCCCTCCCCCGAAGTGGGGACAGGCCGCGCTCGAGCGTCAGTCGGGAAGGTAATCCAGATCGAGGATCTGGTCGCGCGACCAGGGAATGGCGACGGAAAAGTCCTTGATCCCGGTCTCACGGTTGGCCAGATCGACGGCCCGGCCCCAGACGATGTCCCACCACTCCTGATCGTCAAGGTTGGCTTTCAGGCTCGGCGTATCGCTGAGGCTGCGCAGGACTTCCTTGCGTTGCGACCGGATCGTCACCTGCCAACTCGTGCCGCGCCGCTCGTGTTGCAACCGCCATTTCAACAGATGCGCGAGCAGCACCGCCATATGGCTTTTCAGTTCTCGCTGCTCGCTCTTCCCAACGTCCTCGACCTCGTCGGCAATGTGCTCGATGTCGAGCTGGGAGTATTTCTTCGCGCGCAGCAGCGCCGCCTGCTCGTTGGCCCAGGCCACGATGTCGGCGTCGTAGTCGGTGCTCATGAAGACCTCGCGCGTGGGGCCGCGAATATCGGTCGCCGAACCGGCCGCGTCCAGTCCCGCGACAGACTCCTCCTCCCCGCGAGAGGGGAGCGAGGTAGATCAGACGGCCAACCCGAGCGAGCGTCGTGCGGCCTTCGTGAGCTTGGCGGCGACCAGGGCGTGGGCGTTGGCAAGCCAGTCGGCCATCTCGGCGTCGTCCTGGGCGGCCAGGCTGTCGAAGCGCACCCACTTGGCCCGGGCGAGATAGGGGGCCGGGCGAGCCGCGCCGCTCTCCACCAGCGCCTCGAAGGCGATGTCGCTGACCTTGAGCGAGACGCCGAACGCCGTCGGCCCGCAGACGGCGAACATCTTGCCGCCGACCTTGTAGACGTGGTCCGCGCCCCACTGGACGTCCATGGTGACGCCAGACAGGGCCCGGCAGGCGGCGTCGAAGGCCTCTGGCGTCATGGCGACCTCGTCTATGGGCCAGACGGCAAGGTAGGACGTTTCGCCGTCGACTTCCATCCGCGCCGCCGTCGGGCGCCGCCGCCGGGCACGCGGCCCGAGCACGCAGCTTGTGGCGGCGCCGCCGATGCGTATATTGCGCGCCTTTCGCGAGGGGGCCCTCCCCCCTTCGCGATCGCCCGCCTCCGATCGGCGCTGGTGATGGTGAGTTGGCCGAGTGGTTGAAGGCGCACGCTTGGAAAGCGTGTTTAGGGGAAACTCTAACGTGGGTTCGAATCCCACACTCACCGCCAACCGTCGTTGATTTTAAGGGGACAATTGACGTTCCGGCCGTCGTTCCCCTGCGTTTTCCCGTTTGGCGCGTCGGATGGGCGTGGGCGCGCCTGAGATCCCAGCGACGGTGATCGATCGATTCACGCCCAGGTCATGCCGCGGTGCGCCCCTTGCCGGCGTCGATCCAGAGGATCTCCAAATGGCGTCAGGCCGGAACTCGGCCGCGTGTACGAAGGACCGCGCCAAGTCCGGAGAGGCCGACGAGCGTCAACAGCCAGGCGAAGGGCTCGGGAGCGGCGCCGCCGCTGAAGCCATCGCTGCCGAAGTCGGTCCGTCCCGTTCCAAGCTGCCTGCCCCGCCGCAGGAATTTGAGACCGTGTTCGAAGCCATCGTGATCGCGGCGTTAAGTGCGATCGGCCGCCCGCAGAGGATAGCGGCGCTGGTGTCCATCGTGATGCCGGCTGCCACGCTGATGGTTGGCGGTCGGCTTGCTACTGTGACTATGCCGAAGTGTGGAACGCCAGCGGCGTTCTGATCTGGGACCTGCGGCTTGGCCCACCACTGCATGAACAACAGGCGCCGCACAGCCAGTGATGCGTGGCTCGGCGCTGCAGGGCGCGGTCTTGATCACCACCCCACCGTCTCCTCATCGATAGCCCCACCCTCTGCTATGCGAAGCATCTCGTTCAGCGGGCGGGGCGACGACGACGGTCTGGCCGGGCTGAGGCCTAACAACGACAGTCCTCTCTTCGGAGGTGGCGCCGCAGGCGGCGAGGAGGATGGGGGCGATCAGAACGGCGAGGATGACGAGGCGCATGGCGTTCCTTGGGTTGGTCTTGGTATCAGAACTTCCGCACGGCGCCGTTTGTCCCGCGGGTTCCGAGGCTAGTTCGCAAGAGGCGCAGAAGGGGATGGTCGAGGGCCCTCGGAGAAGCTGGAAATGATCAAGCTATGTCGGCTTGGCGCCGGTTTGGCTGCGGCCGTCGCCGGCCCCTGGCTTTGGGCGGCGGCCGCCTTGGCCGAGGCGGCCTATAATCCGATCCGCCCGACGGCTGAGACCGAAACGATCACGCTGACCGGGCATGACCTGACCATCGATCAGGTGGTCGAGATCGCCCGAGGCGGAGCCAAGGTCACCCTGTCACCCGAGGCTCGCACGCGGTCCGCCGACGCCTACGGGCTGCTGCTGGAGGCCGCCACCGAGGGCGTCGCGGTCTACTGGTTCAACCGCGGGTCGGGGGATCAGCGAGAGGTGGCGATCTTTTCCGGCGATCCCTTGTCACCTGAAAACAAGGCGAAGATCGCCGCCCAGCAACGCCTCATTTTCACGAGAGGCGAAGCTCAATCGTATGGGACCGAGATCGCCGACGAGGACATCGTCAGGGCCATGATGGCGATCCGCGTCAACACCATGAGCTACGAGGCGGCGAGCCCGCCCCTCACCCAGATGCTCATCGATCTGCTGAACAACCGTATAACACCCGTCGTCCGCTCGCGCGGCACGGTGGGCGAAGGCGACTTGGCGCTGATGGGCAACATCGGCGCGGCCATGGTCGGCGTCGGCGACGTCTACTACAAAGGCGTGCGGATGCCGGCGGCCGAGGCGTTGCGGCGGGCGAATCTGGCCCCGCTACAGCCGTTCGGGGCCGACGAGGCCGCCCTGGTCAGCACAGACGCCTATGCGGAGGCCCAAACGGCGCTGTTGCTGGCCGATGCGCGCGACGCGCTCGACTGGGCGGACCTGGCTTACGCCATGGACCTCGACGGGATGAACTCCAGCGTCGCTCCTCTCTCCATGCCGGTGCAGACCAACCGCCCCTTCCCCTGGCTGAACTTTGACGCGGCGCGCGTTCTCGAGATGACCCGAGGCGGCTACCTGTTCCAGGACGATGCGAACCGGATCATTCAGGACCCCGAAAGCATGCGCGCCTCCACTCAGCGGCAAGGCTCCGCCTGGGAGGCCTGGGCCGCGCTGTGGCGGGACGAACTGATCTCGATAAACTCGTCTGACCACAACCCCGCGGTCCGTCCCGGTATCTCGCCAAGCGACTCCTGGGAGCTCTCCACGCCCCAGATGATGAAGTTCTACGTAAAAGGCGGGCCGGAAAGCCATGGCCAGCACGGCTACATCTTCTCCAACGCCAACTGGGACCCCTACCCCCTGGCCAATGACGTGGAAGCGTTCACCATTGCTCTGGCCAATATGGACGTGGTGGTGATGTTGCGCATGGAGCGGTTCGAAAACCCGTTCTTCACCATCCTGAAGCCGACCGATTTGCTCACCCGCGATCAGGCCTATGCGGCTCG
>Ga0302314_10021057_pt1 | contig 10762 bp, 9 predicted proteins | sample III_Palsa_N2_3_FD_200533 | JGI IMG/M metagenome (GOLD analysis project Ga0302314, IMG submission 200533) | Peat permafrost microbial communities from Stordalen Mire near Abisko, Sweden - III_Palsa_N2_3 | ecosystem: Environmental > Terrestrial > Soil > Palsa > Peat permafrost | place: Sweden... | reverse complement strand
CACGTCGCCAAGGTTCATCGCACCGGCAGCAACCCGCAGGCCACCGACCACCGCAATCACCGCGTAGTTCAGATTCCCGATGAACATCATCGCGGGCATGATCAGCCCCGAGATGAACTGTCCGCCGAAGCTCGCGATGAACAGCTCCTGGTTCTTTTCCGCGAACTTCTTCTCCACCTGCGCGGCACGGCCGAAGACCTTCACCAGGGTGTGACCGCTGAAGGCCTCCTCGATCTGGGCATTGAGCTGTCCGGTGTTCTTCCACTGATTCACGAACTGCTTCTGCGAGCGCTTGGCGATGGTGGCGGTGATCAGCATCGAAATGGGTATGGTCAGCAGTGCGATCGAGGCGAGGAGCGGTGAGACCACGAGCATCATGACCGTCACGCCCGCCACCGTCAGCAGCGAGGTGAGGACCTGGCTGAGCGTCTGCTGCAGCGACTGCGACACGTTGTCGATGTCGCTGGTCACCCGGCTCAGGATTTCACCGCGTGCCATCGTGTCGAAGTAGCTCAGGGGCAGGCGGTGGATCTTCGCCTCGACCTCATTGCGCAGCGCATAGATCGCGCGCTGCACGGCACCGTTCAGCAGGTACCCCTGCATCCACAGCACCAGGGCCGAGGTCACGTACAGGCCGATCGCGAGCAGCAGCACGTGGCTCAGACGGGTGAAATCGATGCCGCGCCCCGGGATCACATCCATGCGCGCGACGAGATTCGCCTGCGTCGATTGGCCCGAGGCCTTGAGCCCGGCGACCACCTGCGCCTTGCTCAAGCCCGCGGGCAGGTGTTGGCCGACGACGCCCGTGAAGATGATATCGGTGCCATGACCCAGGATCTTCGGACCCGCGACACTCATCAGAATCCCGGTCACCGCCAGCACGATGACCGCGATCAGCGTCATGCGCTGGGGAGCCAGATGCCCGAGGAGGCGCCGCAGCGACGGGCCAAAGCTCACCGATTTTTCGGCCGGGCGCGGCACGCCGAACATCCGGGGGCCGCCGGCCGCAGGCGCAAACTTGGGGCGCTCGGCGGACTTGCGGGCTTGCGGCTGGGGCGCCGGAGGTTGGTTCATGCCGCCTCCTCCGCGCTCAACTGGGAGTCGACGATCTCACGGTAGGTGGTGCAGGTCTCCTGAAGCGTCTCATGTGAGCCATCGCCGGCGACGAGGCCGTCGTCGAGCACCACGATGTGGTCGGCGCCGGCAATCGTCGCGACGCGCTGACTCACTATGATCACCACCGCCTCTCTGGTCTGTGCCTTCAGGGCAGCACGCAGCCGCCCGTCCGTGGCCACATCGAGCGCCGAAAAGGAATCGTCGAAAATGTAGATCGCAGGCTTGCGCACCAAGGCCCGGGCGATGGCCAGTCTTTGCCGTTGCCCCCCGGAGACATTCGCGCCGCCCTGGGCGATCGCGGCCTCGAGTTCACCGGGCATCGCACGCACGAAGTCCGCCGCCTGCGCGACTTCCAGTGCATGCCACAGTTCGGCATCCGTCGCATCCGGCCTGCCGTAACGCAGGTTGTCGGCCAGCGTGCCGTTGAAGAGGTACGACTTCTGCGGGACCAGCCCAATCTTGCCGCCCAGCGCCTCCGGGTCGATGTTACGGACGTCCACGCCGTCGATCAGCACCGCCCCGCCGGTCACGTCGAAGAGCCGGGAGATCAGCGAGACGAGGGTGCTCTTGCCGCTACCCGTGGAGCCGATGATGGCCGTTATCTGCCCCGGCTTCGCCACGAAGGACACCTCGCGCAGTACCGGCAGATCGGCGCCCGGATAGGTCAACTGGACCTCGCGCAGCTCAACCGTGCTCGCTCCGGCAGCCAGCTTCATTCCATTGAGGGGCGGGACCACGCTCGGCTGCGTGCCCAGCACTTCCTGGATCCGCCCGGCGCACACTGCCGCCCGCGGCGCGATCATCAGCAGGAATGTCGCCATCATCACCGACATCAGGATCTGGACCAGGTAGGTCAGGAATGCCGTCATCGTTCCGATCTGCATGTGCCCGGCAGCGATCCGACTTGCGCCGAACCAGATCACCCCCACGCTGAACACATTCATGATGAACGTGACGATCGGAAAGAATGATGCGAACAGCCGCCCGGCCGAGGTCGCAATGGCGGTCACGTCCGCATTGGCGCCGGCAAAACGTTGCAGTTCGTGAGGTTCGCGGACGAAGGCACGCACCACGCGGATGCCGGTGATCTGCTCGCGCAGCACCCGGTTCACCACGTCGATGCGGGTCTGCATCATGCGAAAGAGCGGGCCCAGCTTCAGCACCACGGCGCCGATGGGCACGGCCAGCACCGGCACCGCCAGCACGATCAGCCAGGAAAGCCCCGCATCTTCGCGCACGGCCATGATGATCCCGCCGATCATCGTGATCGGCGCGGAGACCATCATCGTGCACGACATCAGTACCAGCATCTGCACCTGCTGGACGTCATTCGTGTTGCGGGTGATCAGGGAGGGCGCGCCGAACCGGCTGAACTCGCGTCCCGAAAACCGCAGCACCTGGCCGAAGATCGCCCCGCGCAGGTCACGTCCGAAACTCATGGCCGCCCGGGCGCCGAAGAAGACCGAGCTGATCGCGCACAGTCCCTGCAGGGCGCTGACCGCGAGCATCAGACGCCCGGTGCGCCAGATGAAGCCGATGTCCCCGCGCGCGAGTCCGCGATCGATGAGCGCGGCGTTCAGAGTGGGCAGGTAGAGGGACGCCATCGTGCCCGCCAGTGAAAGGATCAGTACCAGGGACAGGAGCCCGACATAGGGGGCAAGAAATGTCCGGAGCGTGCGGATCAGCATGAGGGGCGTTTTACGCGAAGGCGGAAGATGGCGACAGTCTGTTCGATGCGGGCAGCCTTTGCTAAGCTATTCCCAACAAGAAAAAGTGCTTGACGAAGCAATTGCCGCAGCGCGGCAAATACGTCGCAAGACGTTCATGGTGCCGTCATACCGAGTCGATCCGCCAGGAAAGCAAATTTGGCGGCGTTCTGGTCGATGGCCTGGGAAACGGTCGGGCCGCCGCCATGTCCCGATGATTTTTCAATATAAAGCAGGATGGGTGCGGGACCGGTCTGGGCGGCCTGCAACGTGGCCGCGAACTTGAACGAGTGGGCCGGCATGACCCGCGTGTCGTGATCGCCGGTGATGATCAGCGTGGCCGGGTACCGGGTGCCCGGACGTACATGGTGCAAGGGTGAGTAAGCGTAGAGCGCCGAAAAATCCGCCGCATTCTGCGGTGACCCGTATTCACCGGTCCAGCCGCCACCCTGACCGAAGCGGTCGAAGCGCAGCATGTCCATGACGCCGACGGCGGCGATCGCGGCGCCAAAAAGGTCCGGCCGCTGGGTCACGCAAGCCCCGATCAACAGGCCGCCGTTCGAGGCACCCTCGATCGCAAGTTTCTGCGTCGAGGTGTAATGCTGCGCAATCAGCCACTGTGCCGCCGCGATGAAATCATCGAACACCACCTGCTTGTGAGCACGGTTCGCCTGCAGGTGCCAGGCTTCGCCATACTCACCCCCGCCGCGGATGTTCGCGACCGCGTAGACGCCACCGAGTTCGAGCCAGGCAATCTGCGCCGGTCCGAACTCCGGCAGCAGCGAAATACTGAAGCCGCCGTACCCGTAAAGCAGCAGCGGATTGACGCCGTCGAGTTTGAGGCCTTTGCGATAGACCAGTGTCATCGGAATTTTGGTGCCGTCCTTGCCCGGATAAAACACCTGGCTCTGTTCGAAGCCGGCCGGATCGAAATCGACCTTCGGCATGCGGTAGACACTGCTCGCGCCTGATTCGAAGTCGAGGCGGTAAACCGTACGCGGTGTCTTCATATCGGTGTACGAGAAGAAGGTCAGCCGATCCGCGGCCAGCCCCTCGAATCCCGCGACCGAGCCGTGACCCGGCAGCGTGATCTCGCGCCGCTGCCGGCCATCGAGACCATAGGTCACGACCCGGCTGTGAGCGTCCCGTATCGTCTGCACGATCAGCTGGTGATCCACCAGGGTGACGCTCGGTGGACCTTCGCTCAACGCGATGGCCTCCTTGCCTTCGCCGATGACGGTCCGCATCGCAGCTCCCGGCTTCGCCGGATCAAGGGCGACGACCTTACCGTTCGCCGCAGCGAGCGTCGTCAGGAAATAGAGCCGCCCCGCATCAGAGCCGATGTACTCATAGGCCGCACGATAGCCCTCCGACACCGGTGTGACATGGTGGTCCTGAGCGGCCAGGTCGATCAGGTAGATGTTCTCGACGCCCTTGTCACCTACCTCGCCCTCTCCCGAGGTGGCCACCAGCCAGTGGCCGTCCTCGGACAGATGCAGCCAATATTGCCAGTCCGGGTGGCCGGCGATTTCGAGCAGCTTGCGATCCTGCGTCGGCGGTGTGCCGAGCACGTGGACATAGACCGCATTACCGAGGTCCTGCGCACTCAGCTCCGTGCCGGGCGCCGGCGCCGGAAAGGCGCTGTAATAGAGTTGCCTGCCGTCCGGCGAAAATGCCGGTGCGTAGTACTTCGTGTTGCGGATCACATCCGGCAGATCCCGGCCCGAAGCCACGTCGCGAACGTGCCAGTCAGTCCAATCCGAACCCGACACCGAAACCCCATAGGCGAGCAGACGACCGTCCCGGCTCGCGACGTAGGCGATGACCGCCAGGCTACCGTCCTTCGAGAGCGTATTCGGATCGAGAACGACCCCGGGTTGGCCCGCGAGTCCCTGGGTCGAGAACAGCACCGACTGGTTCTGCAGGCCGGTGTTGTGCGCGTAAAAATACCGATCGGCGCCGTGAAACGGCACACCGACCCGCTCATAGTTGTACAGCTGGCCGATACGCCGCCGCAGCCGTTCGCGCATGGGCAGCGCGGCGATATACTTATCGGTGAGGGCGCTCTCGCTGCTTACCCAGGCCCGCGTCTGGGGGGAGTCCAGATCCTCGAGCCAGCGGTATGGATCCGCCACCTTGGTACCGTGATAGTCATCGACGACCGTCCCGCGTGTCGCGGTCGGGTAAGTAAGCGTCGCAGCGGGCCCTTGGGCGCTCGCGACTGATACGACACAGGCGGCGCAGAAAGCGACGGTTGCACCCCTCATTGCGGATTGCCGGGCCGGAAAACGCTGGTGGGTAGCCACTGCGGGCGTGACTCATCATTGGCAACTTTCAAGGCGAGCGCGGCCACGAAGTCATCCAATCGCACCGCCTCCCCCTTGAGCACGCCCGGCTGATTCAGATCATCTGACGGGGCGTGATAGCGGGTGGCACGCCACTGATGTTCGATGTCGAACTGCGGTGTGTCCTTTGCGAAACCGAACTTGAAGGCCATGGCGGGAACGCCTTTGCGGACGAAGCTGTACTGGTCCGTGCGGATGAACACGTTGCGATCGGGCAGGGGATCCGGGGCCATCGTGAGGCCCTGAACCGCTGCCACCGCGCGGGCGTCGCCGCCGAGGGTGCTTTCATTCTCCCCAGGTGCGAACACGCTCTTCAGGGGCCATAACGGCAAAGCCATGTCGAAATTCAGGTCGGCGACGATGCTGCCCTTCGCCATGGGGGGGTTACTGGCGAAGTAATAGGATCCCAGCAGCCCCTTCTCTTCGGCGGTAACGATCAGGAACAGGATCGAGCGCCTCGGTCTGGGCCCCTGTTTCAGGCGGTGAGCGATGTCCAGAACCGTGGCAACTCCCGACGCATCATCCATGGCGCCGTTATAGATCGCATCGCCATTGATCGGCACTCCAACTCCCAGGTGATCCAGGTGCGCCGATACCACGACGTATTCCTTCGCCAGCTTAAGATCGCGACCCGGGAGTTTCGCGATCAGATTCGGCGAGGTGAGCTGCTCGCGGCGCGCCGCGATGCGCACCTTGAGGCGGCCTGGCAATTCGAATCGCGGCAGGGGCCGGGACGCATCGGAGAGCGCGCACAGCTCGGCGAAGGTGTGGCCGGAGCCCGTAAACAATGGCTCGGATTTTTCCGGATCGATGCTGAGGCCAAGGAAGCGGTCAGGCGTTTCCCGCAAGGCTGCATCAGCCAGGTACATGCCCGGCTGCGCGGCGAGGGCAATCTGTCGCGACCAGGGGATCTCGACCTGGTGGGGAGTCGTCAGGGTAATCACACCCACGGCCCCCAGCTTGCCCAGCGCCGCATCCCGGGCGAAGCGGGCGCTTGATTTGATGGGTCCCGAGATGTCCGCGGGACCGCCGCCCAGGACCACCGCGATCTTGCCTTTCAGATCGATGCCCGCGAAGTCGTCGTAGCCCTGGTTGGGCAGATGCAGTCCATATCCGATGAAGACCAGCGCCGCATCCACCGCGTCGGGCAGCGGGGCACCGCCCGCCGCAATGCGCGAATCCTCGCCGGCGTTCAGCGCAGTGATCGCGCCGTTCGCCCCGACCAGATCCACCTGTGAGGCACCCTGGTCGACGGTCTGCTGTTCAAGCTTCACCGGCTGGAGGAAACCTTTGACGCCTGCCGGCTGCAGGCCTTCCGCCTTGAAGCGCGAAATCACGTAGTCCGCCGCGCGCATGTAGCCGGCCGATCCGGTCTGACGACCTTCCTTGTCATCGCCTGCCAGGGCCGAGATGTCCGCCCACCATTGCCGCGCGGCCGGGCTCAGAGTCTCATCAGCCCACGCGAGGTGGGGCAAGCCAGCCGCGAGACACAGCAGGATTCCGAGATGTTTGCGTTTCCAGGCGTTGGCCATTTTTATGAATTCCTGAACGAGGACCCCTCGCGATCACCTTACTACATCCGTGCGATCGACAAATACTTGACTCAGGCAAGTAAGTTTTGGAAGATGGTTCGCATGGAAACGGACGAAGCGGTGATCGAAGTCATCCGCGGCTTCAATCGCTTTTATACGCGACAGCTCGGCCTCCTGAACGATGGCTATCAGGGCAGTCGCTTTACCCTGACCGAGGTCCGCGTTCTTTATGAACTCGCCAGCCGCGACGGTTGCACGGCGACAGAGATTGCCCAGGAATTGTGCCTAGACCTCGGGTACCTGAGTCGGCTGCTGGGGAAGTTCGAGCGTCTGCGCTTCCTCATCCGAAAGCGCTCAGCCGTCGATGCACGTCAGTACATCTTGCGCCTGTCGAAAGCAGGTCAGGCGGCCTTCGCGCCGCTCGATCGTGCGGCGCGGGCGCAGGTGGCCGCAATGATTGCAGAATTGGGGACTGAACATAGACGCCAGCTGCTGACTTCGATGCAAGGCATCCAGCGATTGATTCAGCCCCCCCCGATCCGTACGGAAGCCGGATCCTATACTTTGCGACCCTTTCGAATCGGCGATCTCGGCTGGATTGCGCACCGCCAGGGCATTCTGTACGCCGAGGAATATGGTTGGGATGGGAGCTACGAAGCGCTGGTCGCGGAGATATTGGCTGGGTTCGTGAAGAGCTTCGACCCGGCGAACGAAAATGGATGGATCGCCGAACGGGCAGGACTCGTGGTGGGGTCGGTGTTTCTCGTGCGCGCCTCGGACCGCCTGGCCAAGCTGCGCCTGCTCTACGTGGAGCCCAGCGCGCGTGGCCTAGGACTCGGACGCCGACTCGTGCATGAGTGCGTGGCATTCGCTCGCGCCAAGGGCTATCGGACCCTCACCTTGTGGACCAACGACGTGCTGGTATCTGCCCGCCGCATCTACGAGACCGCCGGTTTCACCCTCACCAAGGAGGAGCGCCACCATTCCTTTGGCAAGGATCTCGTGGGCCAGACCTGGGATCTTGCTCTATAGCCTTCATTGGGCCGCGGCGGACAGCTTCGTTCCCAGGGTCTTGCCTGTGTCCAGTTCGAAGAGGGTGATCAGGCGACAGCCGTCGGTACCGTCGCGTTTCGGATAGCACAGCACGCGGATACGGTCGCCGGGATTGACGGATTTCTGCGTCCAGCCGAAGCGCTTCAGGATGCCGGGGTTGCTCGTCACCAGGTTCCATTCCTGCGGCGCTTCGCCGTCTTGCGCCTTCACCAGCATCTGTATTTCGACATGCGGATTGCCCCACCGCACCTTCTTGGCGGTGCCGATCAGGGTAACCGTCTTCTTGTCCTCATAGGGGGTGAACGAGTGATGCGCGAAGGCCGGCGGCGCCAGGCCGAAAGCAGCCATCGCCGCGACAAAGAACAGTTGCCGCGTGCTCATGCTGATTAGACCTCGCTCCGGCGCTCGATCGCCAAGCGCACGGCCAAGGCCGCGAGCACCGAACCAAGCAGGAAGCGTTGGGCTCTGACAAACGCGTGGCGCTTGGAGAGTACGGAAGCCACCGCCGCGGCCGCGAGTATGACGAGAGAATGCGCAGTCGCGGCCGAAGCGATTTGTATCAGCCCCAGCGCAACGGTCTGGCCAAGAACACTGGCAGAAGCCGCGTCCACGAACTGGGGCAGCAATGCACCGTAGGTGACGACAATCTTGGGGTTCAGCAGACACGTCAACAGGCCACGACGATAAAGCTGCGTCTTGCGCTCAGAACGCAGCGCCGTCGGAGCCAGGATGGACGATCGCGTAGTCACGACCTTGTACGCAAGCCAAAGCAGGTAGATCGCGCCCAGCCATCGAACCGCATCGTAGGCGGCAGGGACTGCCTTGAAGATAGCCGACAGGCCGGCAGCCGTGGCGAGCATGTATAAGAACATGCCCGTGCACACGCCGCCGAGAGAAACGAATCCCGCATAGCGGCCCTGACAGATGGACCGCGAAGCAAGATAGATGAGGTTCGGCCCAGGCGAGAGCGCCATGAGAAAAGCGACGGCGGCGAATGACAGGGCTGCTGAAAGTGTTGGCATGTGTCGTTCAGATCCTAGACGAATTCAACCCCGTACCGAATTTCCCGCAGGCTCGCACCGCCGATATTGTGCCGCTTTTCGCTGGTCGGGTTCGGGGTAAAGCCCGCGGCGCTGTAGAAGCGGATCGCCCTGGCATTGTCCGCAAGGACCCAAAGTGTTGCGGCGGAAAACCCGCGCTCGATCAGGCGGCGGCGTGTCACGAGCCAGAGGGCTCGACCGGTGCCGGTCGCCCAAAACTCCGGAAGCACATAGATCGCCTCGAGCTCTCCCATTTCAGGGCCCGCGCCCGGATCCCGGCTGGGCCCAAAGGCAGTCCACCCGACAATCCGCGAATCAGTTTCTGCAACCCACAACTCGCACCGGTCTTGCGCAATCGATTCGCGCCACACATTCTCGCGTGTGTCGATCGACATGGCGTCCAGGACCTCGGCCGGGACGATACCGCGGTACGCGGACTGCCACGACTGCACGTGTACGGTCGCTATGCCCCGCGCGTCGGACGCTACTGCCGGTCGGACGTTCATGACAGCCGAATCCTAGCATCCACGTCCTTAGGGTGTGATCTCCATCTGTTCGACCCACTCGGCGCGGGACGCACCCGGTGCAAACGGATCGGCGAAATACTGTGTTTCCCGTGCGACTTTGGCGCCGCGGAACTCCATGATGCTCACCGTGTAGGACGGCCGGCCGTCATAGGTCAGGATGAATTCGGTGATCCAGAGATCATCACTGCCGATGATCCGCCGCACCGCGAAGTGTTTCTTGCTCGGCTGATTCGCGCGCGATAGCTGAATCCGGTGCCGACCGCGGATCCGCTCGCCCGACTGCGGATATTCCAGCACCGCATCCTCGAGGTAGATGTCGTGCTCCGTGTCAAAGTCATCGACATCCGATGCGGCCCAATGCCGATCCAGCGCCGCCCGTATTTCCTCGTCTTTCATAGGATGCTCCATAATGGCTCGAGCGCTACAATTGTCACTTATCCAAAGGGATGGTTTGCCAAGCCAGGAGTTTAGAATGACGAACCCTACCATTACCGCATTCGAACGGTCACCCGATCGGGGCAGGGGCCTGGCACGTGACATGCGGGTGCGCTGGGCGCTCGAAGAAGTGGGGCAGCCTTACGAGGTACGTCTCGTTTCATTCGGTGAGATGAAAGAACCGGCGCATCTGGCACTCCAGCCCTTCGGACAGATTCCGACCTACCAGGAAGGCGAGCTGGCCCTCTTCGAATCGGGGGCGATCGTGCTCCATATCGCCGAGCGCCATGAGGGTCTGCTGCCCAAGGATCCGAATGCCCGGGCGCGCGCGATTGCCTGGATGTTCGCGGCCCTCAACACGGTCGAGCCGCCGCTCGTCGAGCGCGGCATGGCGGGACTCCTCGAGCGCGACAAGCCGTGGTACGAACAGCGCCAACCGCTGCTCGAAGTACGGGCCCGCAAGACGCTGCGCGAACTTTCCAGTCGCCTGGGCGATGCCGAATGGCTCGATGGAGCCTTCACCGCGGGTGACCTTATGGTCGTCGGGGTCCTGTTCAGATCGAAGGCATCGGGAATTCTGGACGAATTTCCGAACCTCGCTGCCTATGTCGCGCGTGGCGAGGCGCGGCCCGCGTTCAAACGGGCTTTCGCGGCGCAACTGGCGGTGTTCAATTCACTGTCAGCGAATCCGTCGACCTAAACCTGAACGATGTTCGGAATGGGTACGTCCGGGTTCACGTCCGCTTCATAGTTCACCGCTTCGAGGCCGAAGCCGAAGAGGCGCAGGAACTCGCTCTTGTAGCTCCGAAAGTCGGTCATCTCGTAGATCCGCTCAGTGGTTACCTGGTCCCAGAGCTCCTTCACCCGTGCCTGTACCTGCGGATCAAGCTCCTCGTAATCCGCGCGCAGCCGGCCTTCGCCATCCAGGTGCGGCGCGGGTCCATAGAGGCTGTCCCTGAACAACCGGTACACCTGTTCGATGCAGCCTTCGTGGGTGCCTTTTTCCTT
>Ga0302314_10021056_pt1 | contig 10762 bp, 8 predicted proteins | sample III_Palsa_N2_3_FD_200533 | JGI IMG/M metagenome (GOLD analysis project Ga0302314, IMG submission 200533) | Peat permafrost microbial communities from Stordalen Mire near Abisko, Sweden - III_Palsa_N2_3 | ecosystem: Environmental > Terrestrial > Soil > Palsa > Peat permafrost | place: Sweden... | reverse complement strand
GCCTTTTGCGTTGGGGGCGTGGCATCGCCGCTGCTCGCCAACATCGCGCTGTCGGTGCTGGATGAGCACTTCTGCGCCAAGTGGGACACCCACGGCACGGACATGCGGCGGTTCACGCACCGCAGGCGCGGCGGAGCTACCTACCGGATCATCCGCTATGCGGACGACTTCGCGATCATGGTAAACGGCTCCAAGGCGCACGCCGATGCGCTGTGGGACGAGGTCTCTGCCGTGCTGGCCCCGCTGGGGCTGCGGCTGTCAGAGGCCAAGTCGCGGGTCTGCCACCTGGACGAGGGGTTCGTCTTCTTGGGGTTCCACATCCAGCGGCGCCGCAAGAAAGGAACGCACAAGATGGCCGTCTACACCTACCCGTCGAAGAAGGCCCTGGCCTCGATCATGGCGAAGGTGCGGGCGCTCACCCACGGAGCACGGCATCGAACGCTCGCCGACCTGCTGCGCCAGCTGAACGCGGCGCTGCGGGGCTGGTGTAACTACTTCCGGCACGGCGTGTCGGCGGCCACCTTCAGCTACCTGAGCCAGTTCGCCTGGCGCCGGGTCACAAGGTGGCTGCGTAAACGGCACCCCAGGATCACCTGGAAGGACCTGCGGCGCCGCTTCCTGACCGGCACACCCGGCTGGCGGCCAGCAGAAGACGGGATCGAGCTGTTCTACCCCCAGCAGGTGGAGATCACCCGCTACCGCTGGCGGGCAGCGAACATCCCCACACCGTGGGCGAGCCTCGCGGCGGCACTCGCCGCCGCATAGCAGGAAAGGGAACCCGTGGAGCGCCCGTTGCGTGGAGACGCGCACGGCGGGTGCGGAGGGCGGGCCGGGGAAACGGGCCGGGAGCAATCCCGGAACCGCGCTCCGGCCCGACCCCTACTACCCGGCCAAGATCTGGCTCAACGGGCACGAGTGGGTCAAACGCCAGGCCGCCAAGGCCCGGCTCGGGTTCACCGCGCTGTCCAACGGGTTCGCCGCCTGCGATGACCCGGCCGCGCTGCAGGTGATCTGCGACCGGCTCGGACCCGGAACCATCAACGTGTTTACCCAGCGGTGGCTGCACCGGCTGCCGATGCCGTTCGGGGCGAAGGACCATGACGCCGGGTACTGGTGGGAGACCTCGATGCGGCAGGTGGAGATCTCCCGCACCATCGTCTTCGACGCCCCGCGCCACGCCCGCGGGTTCTTCGAGGCACTGATCGCCGACAACCTCGACATCGGCCGCCCGCACAACGTGGAGATCATCTTCGCCCGCAAGATCCGCCGCGACACCAAGGGAACCTTCCGCACCGCGATCGACCGCCGCGACAACGGCGGCGTCCTGGTGAACGTGTTCTACAAGCACTCCCGGATCAAGCAGTACCTCAAGGACGGCAGGGCGATGCGGATCGAGACCGTCGTCAACGCCCCCCGCGACCTGGGCTGCAACGCCCGCCTGCCCAACCTGGACGAACTCCAGGCCAAAGCCCGCGCCGCCAACCGGCGCATACTGGAAACCGAACGTGCCGGCCAGGGCACCGTCCTTGCGAGCCCAGCCTTTGAGCGGGTCGCGCACCCTTCCGTTGATCCGGACGGGCGGAGGACCCCGGCTCTTCGCTTCGGCGATCCTCGGGTCATGGCCCTGGCCGGCGCCCTGTGCCCAGGGCTCCTGACATAGCGGTTCGGTTACGGGATGTTGCTGGGCTGCTGATCTGGTCATTTTCCTTGTTTCTGGCGTGTCGGCGGGTGTCCCGGCGGCATGGTTCCGCAATAATAGATGAAAGGTTTGCTGCCGCTGAGTGGGGTGGGATGATGACCCGGATGCTGACCCAGGTGCCGTTGCCGCTGCTGCCCGGCGACGCGGCGGAGATCGCGCCGGGCGTGGGCATGGTGACGGGCCCGGACGGCAGCGGGGTGATGTGGGTGCACGGGCTGGCCACGTTCGCGTGGGACGGCGGGGATGAGGCCGGGCGGCGGCTGGCGGCGGTGCAGCTGTGGAAGCTGAGGGCCGCGACCCAGGCGCAGGTCGCCGAGGCGTTCGGGGTGATCCCGGTGAGCGTGTGGCGGTGGGAGAAGGCGCTGGCGGCCGGCGGGGTCGCGGGCCTGGTCCCGGACCGCAAGGGCCCGCGGCGGGCGTCGAAGCTGACCCCTGCCGTGGTGGCGCGGATCCGGGAACTGGACGGGCAGGGCCTGGGCAAGGCCGGCATCGCCGCCGCGGCCGGGGTGTCGGAATCGTCGGTCCGCAGCGTGCTGCGCCCGTCCGGGGGCGATGGTCCCGGCGGGGACGCTGCCGCCGGGCCGGCCGCTGACCTGGCTGCCGACGGGCAGGCGGGGACCGCGCGCGGGCAGCGCGACATGCTGCCGGTGCTGCCCGACCCGGTGGCGCGGGACGGCGAGCGGGTGCTGGCCCGGTTCGGGCTGCTGGGCGAGGGCGCCGCCCCGGTGTTCACGCCCGGTGCCCGGTACCCGCTGGCCGGGCTGCTGCTGGCGCTGCCCGCGCTGGCGGGCACCGGGCTGCTGGACTGCGCCCAGACTGCCTACGGCCGGGTCCGGAACGGGTTTTACGGGCTGGAGGTGATGCTGGTCGTGCTGGTGTTCCTGGCGCTGCTGCGCGAACCGCGCGCTGAGGGCGCGACGAGGGTCTCGCCGGCCGCGCTGGGCCGGGTGCTGGGCCTGGACCGGGCGCCGGAGGTCAAGACGATCCGCCGCAAGCTCGCTGAGCTGGCCGCGGCCGGGAAAGCCGCGGACCTGATCATGGCGCTGGCCTGCCACCACGCTGCCGCCCGGCCGGCCGCGCTCGGGTTCCTCTACGTTGACGGGCACGCCCGCGCGTACTTCGGCACCCGGCAGGTGCAGAAGATGCATGTGGCCCGGCTGAAGTTCCCCGGTCCGGCGACCGAGGAGACCTGGGTCACCGACGCCGCCGGCGACCCGGTGTTCATGGTCCTCGCCGAGCCGTCGCAGTCCCTGGCCGGGCAGCTGCGCGGCCTGCTCCCGCAGCTGCGCCAGGTCGTCGGGGACGGACGGCGGGTGACAGTGTGCTTCGACCGCGGCGGCTGGTCACCGGCGCTGTTCGCCGACATCACCGCCGCCGGGTTCGACCTGCTCACCTACCGCAAAGGCCCGGCAGCGGACCTGCCCGGCTCCGCGTTCACCACTATCACCTGCACCGACGACCGCGGCCGGGCGCACGAATACCAGCTCGCCGACACCACCGTGGAGCTGGCGATCACCGAGGGCCAGCGCAAGGGCGAGCACGTCACGCTGCGGCAGGTCACCCGCCGCGAGCCCGCCTCCCGGGGCGGCATCCGGCAGGTGCACACCCTGACGTCCCGCACGGACCTGGCCGCCGGAGAGGTGTGCTGGCGGATGAGCTCACGGTGGCGGGAGGAGAACTACTTCCGCTACGCCCGCACCCATTTCGCCCTCGACGCGCTCGATTCCTACGCCGCGGTCCCCGACGACCCGGACCGGCGAGTGCCCAGCCCGGCGAAGAAAACCGCCGCCGCGCGGGTACGGCGGGCTGAAGCCGCGATCGGCGCGGCCGAAGCCGGTCGCGACGCCGGCCTGCTGGAGCTGCGCAGTCCCGCCCCCGGCCACGCCGCGCTCGTGACGAACCAGCAGGTCAACGAGCTCAACGCCCCCGTCCGGGCTGCCTATGACGAGCTGGAAGCAGCCGAGGCCGCCGCCGCGGCGACCCCGGCCCGGGTCCGGCTCGGCGACCTTGCCCCGGACATGGTCCGGCTGGATGCCGAGACCAAGCAGATCACTCACGCCATCCGGATGGCCGCCTACAACGCCGAGACCATCCTCGCCCGCGCCCTGGACGGGCACTACGCCCGCGCCGACGACGAGGCATACGCCCTGATCCGCGAGGCCCTGGCCACCTCCGGCGACATCTGCCCCGGTCCCGGCCAGCTGCTCGTCCGGCTCGACCCCCTCACCGCACCCCGGCGCACCCGGGCGCTGGCCGCCCTCTGCGAACAGCTCAACCAGGCCGGATGCACCTATCCCGGCACCGATCTCCTCCTGCGCTACGAGGTCAAACCCCACTCCGGCCCTGCATAATTTTTTGCCCTATGTCCGGAGTCCTGATCCCCGAACACCAGGGACGCGGCCGACTCCAGGATAAGTACGAGACCCAGCGTGGTCATGACGCGCGAGAGCGGAGCGGCCGAACGCATGGGCCGCAACACGGCAAAGTAAATAATTGTCCCGAGCAGGGCGCACAAAATGAGCGCCACGGCTCCCGCGAGCGGTTTCGGCAGACCCTGGCGGACAGCGAGGTCGTAATAGGCGTACGCGCCGAACATCGCGGTCGCACCCTGGGCGAAGTTCAGCACGCCAGTTCCGCGGTATATCACGACAAGACCTTGCGCCATGACCGCGTACAAGCCTCCGGAGGCCACGCCAAGCAGAGCAAACAGGACGACTTGCATGGCGCCTCCAGGGACTCACGTTCACGGATAATCTAACGACGTATGGTTCAAGAGTCAACGAGCTTTACGCCCCGGCGCCGGCGCCGACCACGTCTGCATCCAGGGACTGATGCAGGACCGCCATGAGGTGCCGTATAGGGCTTGGCGCGCGCTCGCGCCACCGCCCTTTGCTGCGGCATGGACCGGAGGCCGATGCCCGAGCCGGGCGGCGATCCGGCAGCGGCGACTGGGCACTTGCGCAGCGTCAGCCTCCGGCAGTCCGTCATGGACGAAACTAACGACGTTAGGTAGTATCCCAGTGACATGAAGAGGAGCTGGCCATGCCATTTGACAAGCTACTTTCCCCCATCGTCGTGGGTGCCAGGGAGATCCGGAACCGGGTGGTCGTCACGGCGCACAGCACGAGCGAGCAGTTCCGTAACCCGGCCCTGCCGGCCGAGCCGTATATCGACTATCTTCGGCGACGCGCGGCCGGCGGAGTGGGGCTGATCATCGCCCAGCCGCACTACCCCAACCCCTTTACCGAGGTGACCGAGGAGGCACTGCGGCGGCACCGGGCGCTTGCCTCTGCGGTCAGATCCGAGGGCGCGACCATTCTCCTGCAGCTCGCGCACCTCGGCCTGTTCGGGCGTACCGACGCCGACCCACGCCGTCCCGGTCTCTGGGCGTTTGACGATGGACAGTCCGAGGCGGGTGAGGCTGCCCATCGGATGACCGACGAAGAGGTCGAGCGGATGGTCGAGGCCTACCGGCAGACGGCGGTGCTCGCGCGCGAGGCAGGCTTCGACGGGGTGGAGGTGCACGGCGCACACGGATACCTGATCCAGCAGTCCCTCACCCCGCGCTGGAACCATCGCGATGATCGCTGGGGCGGCGACCGCACGGTCTTCGCGCGGCGAATCATTGCCGAGGCACGCGCGGTGTTCGGGCCAGGTGGCATCGTCGGATACCGCACCGCCACCGACGACCTGCGGTCGCCCGAGGACGAGGGCCGCGGTCCCGTCGACATCGCGACCGACCTTGAGCGGATCCTTGGTACCGGCCAGATCGATCTGCTGAACACGACCGTGGGCGACGGGGGAAAGAGCTACGCGCGCGCCATTCCGAGCTATCGCTACGACGAGGCGCCGAATATCCCCTTCATCGTCAAGCTCCGCACGCTCGTCGACGTCCAGATCCCGGTCATCGGAGTCGGCCGCATCGTCTCGCCCGCAGCCGCCGAGGCGGTCCTGCAGTCTGGCGCCTGCGATCTCGTCGCGATGACTCGCGCCAACATCGCCGACCCGGATCTCGTGACCAAGGCCGCGGCCGGGATGGGCGATCGGATCAGGCCTTGCGTCGGAGCAAGCGTCTGCGTGGACCGTAAGCTCGCGGGCATCCCCGAAATCAGCTGCTTTCACAATCCGGAGGTGCTGCGTGAGGCCGAGCTCGCCCCTAGGCCGGCGTCCGCCCGGCGGCGCATCCTTGTCGTGGGGGCCGGGCCGGCCGGCCTCAAGGCCGCGGAGGTCGCGGCTCGCCGCGGGCACGACGTGCTCATCTTCGACGAGGCGGGCCGGGCCGGCGGGAGCCTGCGGGCCGTCGAGCACACGGCGGCCTCCGCACTCATGGCCTCGGTGGACTATCTCCTCGCCGAACTGCGGCTCACCTCGGCCCAGCTGCACCTGTCCACCCGGGTTGACCGGCAGGTACTGGCGCAGATCGCGCCGGACGAGGTCGTGCTCGCCACCGGTACGGCCTCGCGGACCGGCGCGGAACTGTTCGACGGCGGCGCGTCAGGCCGGGTCGTCTCCTCGGCCGAGGCGCTGACCGCGACCGATATCTCCGGCGAGGTGCTGGTCCATGACGCCGTGGGGACCAACGAGGCCGCGCTGGTCGCCGAGACGCTCGCCCGGCGCGGCTGCCGCGTCACCTTCGCCACCCGGTTCGAGACCATCGCGCCGTTCGGCGGACAGGTGCACCGCTGGGCGGTACCCGACATCCTGCGGGCCAAGATGCACCAGCTTTTCCCCGAGACGCAGGTCGGCTACGTCGACGGCGATATCGCGGTCCTGGTGCGCGGGGACGGCGAGACCGTCGCCGAGGTCAAGGCGCCGACCATCGTCGCGGTAGCACCGGGCGTGCCGCGCCTGGAGGTGCGGACCCACCTGGAGACGGCCGGCCTGCCCTTCCGGCTCGTCGGTGACGCACAGGCTCCGCGTACCGCGTGGAACGCGTTTACCGAGGGCCATCTGGCCGGCCTCGGCGTCTGATGTCTGGACGCGACTTGCCGCCGGGATCGACTAAACCAATCAGCACTTGATTTAAGCCCAACACGGTGGTTACGATCAAGGCGGTCGCCCAGGGAGTGCGACCCGGAAGGCAGGTTCAACATGGCCGAAGGCTCGATCGTTCTCGTCCACGGCGCTTTTCACAGCTTCCGGTGCTGGAGCGACCTGACCCCGATTCTGGAAGACGCCGGAGTTGAGTGCCGGGCTGTCGACTTGCCGAATACCTCGATGGCTGACGACGTCGCCGCCACGCGGCGATGTCTCGATACCGTCGGAACCCCGGTCGTGCTGCTCGGCCACAGCTACGGCGGGGCCGTGGTCTGCGGAGCAGGGACACACCCCGCGGTGCAGTCGCTGATCTTCCTGACCGCAGCCGTGATCGACACCGATGAATGCCTGGCCGCCTCCAGAGGCGGGGATATGATTACCCCCGCGCTTGCCGCCGCGATGCGGCCGACCAGCGAGGACGGCCCCCTCTACGTGGACACCGAAGCGGCGAGAGACGTGTTCTACAACCATTGCCCGGCACCCGCCGTCGCCGCGGCGGTGAGCCAGATCAGACCGATCAGGCCGGCCTGTATGGGCGGGGCCATCGGCGCCGCCGCCTGGCGCTCCCGGCCGAGTTCGTACATATTTACGCAGGACGACAATGCGCTGCCGCTAGCCGCCCAGGAAGTGTTCGCCGCCAAGCTGGACTGCCCGACCCAGGCGATCTGGAGCGATCACTCGCCGTTCCTCAGCCACCCCCAGGAACTGGCCGACCTGCTCCTCCCTCTTCTCAAGCTGACCAACGCATGACGCCGGGCGCCCACAGGACCGGTCCGCTTGACCGATAAACCAATCTACGTCAGATTAACTGCCACGGTGGCGCTGAGGCCCCGGCAACTACAAGGCGCCGGGGCAGCCGCGATTCCAAGTCCAGGGAGGTCCGAGTCTTCGATGACGGCCGAGTCGCCCGTACCTAAGCCAGGGTCGCACGATCAGCTCGACGAATGGGCCACGTTTGCATCCGAACTCGCGGATGTGGCTCACCGCCTCCGCTCGAAGGCAACTGGCGCTGACCTCGATGCTATCAACCGGCATCTGCTAGGCCAGCTGGCTGTTGCCGCGCTTATCGCCCAGGGAGGCGGACTCCAGCCAGCGAGCCCGCGCTGGTTTCCGCTGATGAACGACACGTTTACGGCGGGAAACCCGAACGCTGACTCGACCTATCTCATCACCTGCGTCGATCCACGATACGAGTACCGCATCAGCGGCGATCGCGGAACGGTCGGCAAAATCTACCTGTCAGTTCATCGCGGGTTCCTCGGCTTCGGTGGAACCGGCGAAACGGAAGCAACGTACGATCTTGATAAGTTCGCACTGACTGCTGACGGAGAGGTCGATCTGCGACTGGGCGGTAAGCCGGCCGCGCTGGGCGGCAATCAGATAGCTTTCGGGCCAGGCGATAGCGTCCGCTTCCTCGTGCTCCGGCAAGTCGCCTACGACTGGGGATCCGAAACCGACGGGCGGTTTGCCATCGAGCGAGTCTGCTCTCGCGACGCCGGCGCCCCAGTGGATTCGCCATCATTCGCGCAGAGCGCTCGATTCATCGTGGCTTATATCGAGGATCTCGCTGTGCGCATCGAGGAACTTGCGGACAGGCATAATCAAGGTCAGGCTCTCAATGAGGTCGTCGCAGTCAATGAGGCGCTGTCCGGACTGCCGATTATGCATGAGCAACATTACTTTCACGGCATCGTGCAATTGGCCGACTCGCAGGCTCTGCTTATCGAGGCAAGCATAGCGTCAGATGCAGAGTACTGGAGCATCCAGCTCATGGATACTTTCTATAATGCACTTGACTTCCGCACCCGGCAATGCAGCCTGAACGGCACATTTGCTGTTCCCGATGCCGACGATATCGTTCGAATCTGCGTGTCCCAGCACGATCCAGGTATTCCGAATTGGCTCGATATGTCTGGCCACTATCGTGTTGGCTTGCGGTTCAGGGTCGTCCAGCCGCAACGCCCGGTACTACGATCCCGGGTCGTTGACCTGGCCGAGATCCCTCGGTTGGTGCGGCAGTGGCCCGTCGGGGCGGAGCTTGACCGTGCCGCCATGCTCCATCGGCGGAGCTCGGCCCTGCAGCGACGCCGTCGGTGGTGATAGGCGAACCCGAATCGCCGATAGTCCGATGTCGCATCAATCAGAAATGTCTGGAGAAACATGTATACGCCCAACCCTCGACATGTCCACAGTCTCGATGACGTGCGCCGCTTTCCCCTCGAAGACGATGACTTGATCATCGCGGGATTTCCGCGGTCCGGCACGAACTGGATACAGGTAATCGTGGCAAACCTGTGGGACGACTGGTCCACGACGCAGAGCGAGCACAAAAGGGTCCCGAATATATCCGGTGCTTCAGTAGGCGACGAGGAGAGCAGCGATGAGCGGTTCCTGGAGGGTTACGAGGGTTACGCGAGCTGCATCGCGGTGGGGCCGCCGCGCCTTATGAAATGCCATCTTCCGCCGGAGCTCATGCCAGTTCGATGGCCTGATCACGGCAAGGTGCTGCACATTTCAAGAAACCCCAAAGACGTGTGTGTCTCCTACTTCCATATGACGCAGACCGCATCCGCGCTCGGGCACAGCGCGGCGGTGCGCTCCGAACTGGAGCGGTATGTCGATCAATTCGTCCGGGGCGAGGTCCCGTACGGCCCGTATCTGGACCACATGCTTGAGTGGTACAAGCTCGATAGCCGGAATCTGCTCAGGGTCACCTATGAGGCGGTCAAGGCGGACACCCTGGGATTCGTCAAGCAGCTCGTCGACTTCGTCGGAAAGCCCGTGTCTCCCGCACGCATAGAGGAGATCGTCTCGAAGTCCGAGTTCAACAATATGCGCAAGAACGAGCTGACCGATCAGATCAATGTACCGCACGTATTCAGGGACCGGGCGAACCAGTTCATGCGAAAGGGCATCGTGGGGGGCTGGAAGAGCGAGCTCACCGTGCAGATGAGCGAACTCATCGATGATGTGATCGGTGTGCGGCTGGCGGAACAAGGAATCGTTTTCGATGACTGAGCTTCGGTGGTCTGGCGGGCACGGGCACCTGGCCGTCAGCGCGATCGCTGGCTGCCGTGCGGACGGTAAAGGAGGCAGGACGTGGGAGCCGTAGCACAGCCTGCCTTCCGCGAACTCACGGACCTTGACAAGCTAGAAGCGGAGGCCGTGCACATCATCCGGGAGGTCGCGGCGACCATCGAGCGCCCGGGCCTGCTGTTCTCTGGCGGCAAGGATTCGGTGGTGATGCTCCACCTGGCGGTGAAGGCGTTCTGGCCCTCGCCGGTGCCGCTCCCGGTGATGCACGTGGACACCGGCGAGAACTTCGACGAGGTTATCGAGTTCCGTGACCGGACCGTCGAGCGGTACGCGCTGCGGCTGGTCGTCGCGAAGGTGCAGGATGACATTGACGCAGGCCGGGTGACCGAGGATACCGGCCCGAATGCCAGCCGGAACCGGCTGCAGACGGTGACCCTGCTGCGGGGCATCCGGGAGAACCAATTTGGCGCGGTGTTCGGTGGTGCCCGCCGCGACGAGGAGAAGGCCCGCGCGAAGGAGCGGGTGTTCTCCTTCCGCGACGAGTTCGGTCAATGGGACCCGCGCAACCAGCGCCCGGAGCTGTGGAGTCTGTACAACGGCCGGCATCGCAAGGGCGAGAACATCCGCGTCTTCCCGCTTTCCAACTGGACCGAGCTCGACATCTGGACCTACGTCCTGCGCGAGAACATCGTGCTCCCGTCGTTGTACTACGCGCACAGCCGCGAGGTGGTCGAGCGTGATGGCATGCTCCTGGCCGTCAACCGGTTCATCCAGCCGGGCGACGGCGAGACTCCGTTCGCGGTAAGCGTCCGGTTCCGCACGATAGGCGACGCCACCTGTACCGGCTGCGTCGAGTCAGTGGCGGCCACCCCGGCAGACGTCGTCGCCGAGGTCGCCGCCGCCCGGATCACCGAGCGCGGTGCTACTCGTGCCGACGACCGGATCTCCGAGGCCGGCATGGAAGACCGCAAGAGGGTGGGGTACTTCTGA
>Ga0302314_10021055_pt1 | contig 10762 bp, 7 predicted proteins | sample III_Palsa_N2_3_FD_200533 | JGI IMG/M metagenome (GOLD analysis project Ga0302314, IMG submission 200533) | Peat permafrost microbial communities from Stordalen Mire near Abisko, Sweden - III_Palsa_N2_3 | ecosystem: Environmental > Terrestrial > Soil > Palsa > Peat permafrost | place: Sweden... | reverse complement strand
TCGTCGACCGCCCCGGCCATCCCGCCAGCTACCCCGGCATCGCGCAGGACTTCGCACAAACCTTCCGCACGCTCCACGCGCTTCCCTGCGACATCTTCCTCGGCGAACACGGCAGCTACTTCGACCTACTCGCCAAGCTACCCCGCCTGCAGGCAGAAGGCCCTGTGGTCTTCGTCGACCCCGTAGGCTACAAGCAGTTCGTCGACGAGTATCAGCAGACATTTGAAACCGCGCTACAAAAAGAGCAAGCCGCCGCAACGAAGTAGATGCAAGCAGTTAAACAAATCTCGTCATCCTGAACGCAGTGAAGGACCCCTGTATTTGCGGATGCCACCACTAATCTCTTGATCGAATCGCTGGTCGATTCGGACCCGGGCATCGGGCGAATGCCCGACCGCTCTCCTCAACCAACCCACAACCCTCAGGGTGCCCCGTTCATGACAGTTCCATCGTCATGAGCGGGAAAGTAGACCCTCCACCAAGCAAGCATTTGCCTTTGTCTTACTTCGCGAAACTTCGCACTTAAACTTTGCGACCTTTGCGTCAAGGCCGTTGCTCTTGCCGGTTTAGCCCTGGCCTTTCCTCTTCACCAAAGCAAACAAAAACCTAAGCCTCCAACGTCGCCAAATGATGCAGATCATGCCCACCCATGATTTCAACAATCGTCCAAAGCGTCTCTTCCCCCCGCTCCGGATGCGTCAACACCTTCCGCTTATCTACCTCACTCAACCCACGCACAAACGCCACATTCCAGGCCCGCAACGCCATAAAGCAAGCCCTCGCCTCAGCCAGCGAGTAAGACCCATACGCCCGAGCCCACGCATCCTGCTCAAACGGCTGTATCCGCGCATGGTCTTCGCCATACACCTGCCGTAACCGCCAGCCCCACACAATCTCACAGTCTGCAAGATGCGCCATCACCTCACGCACACACCACTTCCCCGGAGCCGGCGCAACCTCTGCAGCCTCCGCACTCAACCCATCCAACACAGCCGCCAACCGACGCGGCGTCTCCGCAATCACCACCTGCGGATCAAGCCCACCCAACACCTCTGCATAAGGAACCTTCGCCATCTTTTACTTCCTCTCTACATTTAGCTCTTCCAAGGATCGTACTCACCCACCGACCACAAATACCCTTCCGGATCGCGCACCGTAAACGCCTTCCCGCCATACTCCATCTCCACCAACTCCATCACCACCTCCGCGCCCGCAGCTTTCGCACTCACATACATCGGTTCGCAGTCTGCAACAACCAGGTACAGCGGAGAAGTCACACGCCCGCCAATCTCTCCCGGCGTCGCATAGTACTTCGCATTCACACTCGCATTGCTAGCCGACCCCAGCATGATCATCCCTGTCCCAAACCGCAGCTCCGCATGACCCACCGTTCCATTCGGCCCGTCATACACCGCATGGCGCACAAACCCGAACGCCCGCTCCAGCCAGTCAATCGCTGCATATGCGTCCTTGTACCGCAAGCTGGGAATCAACACAGAGCTCATCACCGCCTCCTCATTGCCTCCCAGCATCATCGCCCCGCCAGCCTTGTCCACACAACCGCCCGCACGACAAATTCCCCAGAAACCCGTCCAACCCACAACGTTGTCCTAAACTGAACGTACTTGCCGCACCGCACGTTGCGTCGATCTTCGGAGGAACCCCTGCTCGCCCCCATTCGCGTTCTCACCATCCTCTCCCTTTCGGTCGCTCTGGCCGGAGCCTCCGCGCAACAACCCACCCCCAAAATGCAGCTCCCCGCCGATCGCCGCGCCTACATCGCCGCTCGCGCTCAGCTCGATCCCACCGAGCGCCTCGCCGCCATGCGCCAGTTCCTCATCGACTACCCCACCAGCAACCGCGCCGGTCGCGCCCGTTCCTCCATCCTCGATCTCCTGCTCGCCTACTTCCCCGACAAGACCTCCGAAATCGACGCGCAAGCCAGGCTCCTCATCAAGAGCTCCGGCAAAGGCGAGTCCCGCATCAACGAAGAGATCACCGTCGCCCAGAAGCTCGCTGAAGCCGCCCCCAACGGCATCGACCTCCCTCTCGCAGAGAAGCTAGCCAAAGAAGCCGCCTCCGACCAGGAAGCTGCCTTCTCCAAACAGATGGTCGAGGAGTACACCAAGGCAAAGGTTCCGCCACCCTCCGCCGCTGAGATCCACACCAAGTTCATTCAGCAAGAGTCAGAAGCCCTCAGCGTCGTCGCTGAAGTAGCCTTCCATCAGGGCAAGCTCGACAAAGCACACACCATAGCCGACCAGGCCTTCGCCACCGACCCCACCGTTGACGATACCAACTCCATTCGCGGCGAAATCGCCCTCGCCACCCATCGCGACGCCGATGCACTCGACGCCTTCGAACGCGCCCAGCTCTACGGTGGCCTCCGTCCCGCACTGCGCGTCAAAATGCTCACCCTCTATAGCGCCGCACACAACAACAGCGACGCCACCTTCGACGCCGATCAGGACGCCCGCTACGCGAAGCTCTTCCCACCGCCCTTCACCCCCACGCCTCATAAGCCAACCACCAACGGCCACACCGTCCTCGTCGAGCTCTTCACCGGCTCCGCCTGCGAGCCCTGCGTAGGCGCCGATCTCGCCCTCGAGGCCATGCTCGCCTCCTACCCACGCACCGACGTCGTCGTACTCTCCCTCGATCAGCACATCCCCGCGCCCGACCCCCTCGCCAACCCCGACTCCGTCGCTCGCGCCACGCAGTACGACATCCGTTACACCCCCACCTTCGCCATCGACGGCCAAACCCTCGAAGCAACCGGAGGCGACCGCAGCGGAAGCGAAGACCTCTACAAGTCCCTCGCCAAAAGCATCGACGCCAACGTCACCCGCCCCAGCGCAGCACAACTCCAACTCACCGCCGCCATCACCCCCGACGGCCAGGTCACCGCACAAGCCCATGTAACCCTCGGCAGCGAAGACAAGCTCCAAAGCGAAATCGCCACCCTCCCCGTTCCACCACCCCCACCTGCTAAACCCGACGCCAAAGCCACGCCTGCAGCAACACCCATCGCATCGGCAACCGCCCCACCAACACCGCCCGCCGTCCCATCCCTCACGCTGAACTTCGCGCTCGTAGAAGACGACGTCCGCTACAGCGGCGAAAACGGCATCCGCTTTCACCACATGGTCGTCCGCGCATTCGCCAAACCAGCCGGTCAAGGCTTCCCACTCACTGCCGGAGCCTCAGCCACACTCGACGCCTCCTTCCAGCCCGCCGAGATCAGCCGGCAACTCACCACCTATCTCGACGCCTTCGAGAAACACAACGAGCGCTTTGAAAACGCTCACTTCCTCAACAAGAACACCGCCATCGACCCCGCCCACCTCAAGGTCGTCGCATGGATTGAAGACACCGCAGACCACCGCATCCTTCAAACCACCTTCGTCTCACTAGCTCCTACAACAACCACCGGAGCAGCAGAATGATCCGCACAACCCTCCGCACAGCAGCCGTGCTCTTGCTCCTCTCCGCCACAGCCTTCGCCGCTCCTAAATCTCCGGTGCAGTGGCACATCAAATCCGCTCCGTCCTCCGCAAAACCCGGTACCAGAATCTCCATCATCGTCTCCGGCCAAATCGATCCCGGCTGGCACCTCTACGCGATGGAAGAGCCCGACGGCGGTCCCATCGCCACCGTAGTCGGCCTCACCGAAGGCGACCCCGCCGACCTCCTCAGCGTCACCGAAAGCAAGCCCATCGTCATCGACGATCCGCTCTTCCACCTGCGCACCGGCTTCTTCCGCTCCAGCGTAGACTTCACACTCCACCTGAAAATCGACCCCGCCGCAAAGCCCGGCCCCAACCCCTTGCACGTGCTCCTCCGCTACCAATCCTGCAACGACCAGGTCTGCCAACCACCCCACACCGACACCGTCGAAGTCCCACTAGCCATCACCCACTAAGCAATCTCTTGAGGCACCGCATCTAGGTACCCCAAGGCTTTAGCCTTGGGTCTCATTGCCCTGCAAAAATTTGGGCTTTAGCCCGTGGGGTATGCCTTCTTATCCTGCCGCACGTCTCTTTGCGGAAGCAAAACCGATTCGCCAGTCAAACCCTAACCAACTCGACAGCCCCCACATCTCCAGCAGTACACTCTGAAGCTATGAACGCCGCCCTCGTCACCGACTTCAAAGCCCCGCCGCGCTACACCACCTTCCCCGACCCCATCGCCGCGGAAGGCGAACAGCTCCTCACCATCACCGCCGCCGGCCTCCATCAAATCGTGAAGTCCCTCGCCAACGGCTCGCACTACGGAAGCTCCGGCGCACTCCCCTTCATCCCCGGTGTCGACGCCGTCGGTCGCCTCGCCGATGGCACCCGCGTCTACTTCGGCGGCGCACGCTTTCCCTACGGCACCATGTGCGAGCAAACCGTCATCGCCGGCAACATGATCGTTCCCCTGCCAGAAGGCCTCGACGACGCTATCGCCGCCGGCATCGCCAACCCCGCCATGTCTTCCTGGGTCGCCCTCACCGCACGCGCAAAGTTCGTCGCCGGAGAAAGCGTCCTCATCCTCGGCGCCACCGGCACCTCCGGCCAGCTAGCCGTGCAGATCGCCAAACGCCGCGGCGCCCGCCACATCGTCGCCGTCGGACGCAACCCCGAAGCCCTCGAAAAACTCAAAACCCTCGGTGCCGACACCGTCATCTCGCTCGACCAATCCCCTGAAGCCCTCACCGCCGCCTTCCGCGCCGAACTCACCGGCCCCGGCATAGACATCGTCCTCGACTACCTCTGGGCCAAACCCGCCGAATCTCTCCTCTCCGCCATCGCGCAAAAAGGCCTCACCCACGCCTCACCCCGCATTCGCTACATCAACATCGGCTCCACCGCCGGCCCCGATATCACCCTCCCCGCCGCCACCCTCCGCAGCTCCGGCCTGGAGCTCATCGGCAGCGGCTTCGGCAGCGCATCCCTGGATCAAATCCGCGCCGCCATCGCCGACTTCTTCACCGAAGCCGCAAACTCCCCCTTCGACTTCACCATCAAACCCGCTCCCCTCCGCGACGTGGAACGCCTCTGGCAGGAAAAAGAACAAGCCACCCGCATCGTCTTCCAACCCTAACCCTCGCCCGAACCCGCACAATCCGGGTGCCCCATCCTCACGACGGCTTCATCGTCGTTAGGGTGGGCATCGGGCGATAGCCCGACCGCTCTCCTCAACCCCAGCAAGAAAAGGGGTGCCCCGTTCATGACAGTTCCATCGTCATGAGCGGGAAGTAAGACCTCAACCAGGCAAGCCTTTGCCTTTGTCTTACTTCGCGAAACTTCGCACTTAAACTTTGCGAACTTTGCGTCAAGGCTTTTGTCCTTCCTCTTCCCGTTGCCCCAGATTTGGGGCTTCAGCCCCGGGTCGTTCCCACCTACTCCGCATCCACTTATAGGACAATAGTTATTGGCGCACTACGCGCCAATAGAAGAGGCAAAGTGGCAGAGCAAACACGCGTCGTCGGCATCGATCTAGGCACCACCAACTCCCTCATCGCTTTCATGCAGGGCGACACCCCAACCGTCATCCCCGGCGAAGACGGCAGCCCCATCGTCCCCTCGGTCGTAGCCTTCGACCAGGACACGACCTCCGGCTTCTCGGTAGGCAACGCCGCCCGCAACGTCCTCCTCACCAACTCCGCCAACGCGGTCTACTCCGTCAAGCGCCTCATGGGCCGCGACCTCACCGACGTTGAGTCCGAGCTCAAGCTCTTCCCCTTCCAGCTAGCCGAAGGCCTGCAAGCCAACGAAGTCCTCAAGCTCAACGTAGGCGGCCTCACTCTCACGCCGCCCGAAATCTCCGCCTACATCCTGCTCCAGCTCAAGCGCAACGCCGAGCGCTTCTTCGGCCACGAAGTCACCAAGGCCGTCATCACCGTCCCCGCTTACTTCAACGACGCGCAACGCCAGGCCACCAAAGACGCCGGCCGCATCGCCGGCCTCGAAGTCCTCCGCCTCGTCAACGAACCCACCGCCGCCGCACTAGCCTACGGTCTCGATAAGCAAAAAGACGGCATCATCGCCGTATACGACTTCGGTGGCGGCACCTTCGACATCTCCATCCTCAAGCTCCACGAAGGCATCTTCGAAGTCATCGCCACCGGCGGCGACACCCACCTCGGCGGCGACGACATCGACAACCTCCTCACCGCCGTCGCACTCGACGACATCAAGGGCGACCTCAACCTCGACGTCTCCACCAACCCCGAAGTCATCCAGCAACTCCGCAAAGCCGTCATCGAAGCCAAGATCGCCCTCAGCGACGCCCCGTCAACCCGCCTCGCTCTCACCCTTCCCGACGGCAGTCTCTACGCCCGCGAAATCACCCGCGAGCAGTACGACCAGCTCATCGCGCCCGTCATCGCCCGCACCGCCGCGCCCGTCAAGCAGGCTCTCAAAGACGCGAACCTCATACCCGATCAAATCGATGAAGTCGTCATGGTCGGCGGCAGCACGCGCATCCCCGCGGTCCGCACCCTCGTCACCAACCTCTTTGATCTCGAAGCCCGCAACCGCAAGCTCCACACCGAGCTCAACCCCGACGAAGTCGTCGCCCTCGGCGCAGCCGTCCAGGCGCAAATCCTCAGCGGCACAGAAAACGCCGCCACCAACGACCTCCTCCTCCTCGACGTAACCCCACTCTCCCTCGGCATCGAAGCCCTCGGCGGCGTAGTCGCCAAAATCATCCAACGCAACTCCACCATCCCCGCCTCCGCTACCGAGCACTTCACCACCGGCGTCGATGGCCAAACCAACGTCGCCATCCACGTCCTCCAAGGCGAACGCGAACTCGCAAAAGACTGCCGCTCGCTAGCCCGCTTCGACCTCAAAAACATCCCACCGATGGTCGCCGGTCTTCCCCGCATCGAGGTCAAGTTCCTCATCGACGCCAACGGCATCCTGCACGTCAGCGCTCGCGAGCAGCGCAGCGGCCAGACCGCCGAAGTCGAAGTCAAACCCACCTACGGCCTCACCGACGAGCAGGTCGAAACGATGATCCTCGACTCCTTCGACAACGCCGAAGAAGACATCACCGCCCGTCAGGTCATCGAAGCCACCAACGAAGCCAACACCATCCTCGAAGCCGTCGCCAAGGGCGAAAAGTCCGCCGCCTGGCAGCAGCTCACCTCCAACGAACACGCCGAAATCAAAGTCGCCGTAGACCACCTCAAAGCATCTATCAAGAGCGGCGACTACAAAATCATCCGCCAGTCCATCGAGCAGCTCGATAAAAAGACCCGCCGCTTCGCCGAGATCATGATGGACACCGCCGTCACCGGCGCTCTCAGCGGCAAAACCATGTCTGCCGCCAGCGAAGGCATCGACGCCGGCCTCAACGCCCCCACCACCGCCCCCCACGCCTTCGCCAAAGCCGACGTGGACGATGGCACCCCACCAAACCTCATCCAGATCGACGAAGCCAACCCCGAAACCCCCGGCGAATCCACCGAAGACTAATTTCCGCCGACCACGCCCCCTTGAAGCAATACGGATCGGGACAAGGTAGCGCCTGACGAATCGGTTTGCCGTTGCTTTTGTTTCTGAGATAGGTCCGGGCTTTAGCCCGGACATTAAAACCAGCCCTAACTGGGCTTCAGCCCCCGGGATGCGCTCTCCTTCCTCCGCCACTTATTCCACATCGAGCGAACCCCGATTCGTCAGACACGGCCACTCTTCCCCGCACCACAAGCCCCATTTCCGTCTGCTATCGTTTCAATACATGCGACTCCTTCCCGCCCTCCTCGCGCTCTGCACAGCCGCCTCCTTCGCTCAAACCCCTTCCGTAGCCACTCGCCTCGCCTCCCAGAACGAGCTCTTCGCGCAGCAGTACCAGTCCGACCTCGATCTCTCACCCGAGCTCGCCACCCAGCTCGGCGACTACCGCCACAACGATCTCCTCTCCGACTACTCCCTCGCCGGCCAGGCCCGCTCCCACGCCGCCGACGAAAGCTTCCTCACCCGTTTCAAAGCCATCTCCACCGCAGGCTTCTCCGAGCAGGATCAGCTCTCCCACGACCTCATGCTCCGCACCCTGCAGCAGCGCATCACCGACTACGGCTTCAAGGACTGGGAGATGCCCGTCAACCAGATGGGTGGCCCACCCGCTGATCTCGCCGACCTGCCGCTCTCCGTTCCACTCGACTCCGTCAAGCATTACGAGGACTACATCGCGCGCCTTCGCCAGATCCCCCGCGTCCTCACGCAGACCCAGGAAGTCATGCGCGCCGGCATGAAAGACAACCTCATGCCCGTCAAGTTCCTCATCGAAAAGGTTCCCGCACAAATCGACGGCATCGTCTCCGAAGACCCCTATTTACTGCCCACCAAAAAGTATCCAGCCTCCATCTCCGCCGCAGACCAGCAGCGTCTCACCAAAGAGATCACCGACGCCATCAACACTCAGGTCTTACCCGCCTATAAGTCCTTCAAGGCCTTCCTCGTCGACGACTACGACCCCCACGGTCGCACCACCCTCTCCATCGAATCGCTCCCCAACGGCAAGGCCCGCTATCAGAACGCCATCGTCAGCCTCACCACCACCCACTTCACCCCAGATCAAATCCACGAGATGGGCCTCAAAGAAGTCACCCGCATCCGCGCCGAGATCGAAGAGATCGCCCACAAGGAAGGCTTCGCCACCGTCGCCGCCTTCCAGAAGTCCCTCGTCGGCAACCCCAAGTACACCCCCACCTCCGCCGAACAAATCCTCGACGACTATCGCCACTACATCGCGCAGATGCAGCCCAGGCTCCCCGAGCTCTTCACCGTCATCCCCGCCCAGCGTGTCACCGTAGAGGCCATCCCCTCCTTCCAGGCCGCCAGCCCCACGCACTATCAGCAGGGCACCCCCGACGGCAGCCGCCCCGGCCGCGTCTCCGTCGCGACCTCTGACTTCGCCCACCGCTCCCTCGTCGGCGACGAAGCCATCGCTTACCACGAAGGCATCCCCGGCCATCACATGCAGATCTCCATCGCCCTCGGCCTCAAGAACCTGCCCAAGTTCCGCACCATCCAGTTCAACTCCGGCTACATCGAAGGCTGGGCTCTCTACGCCGAGCAACTCGGCAAAGAAATCGGCTTCTATCAAGACCCTGTCAGCGACTACGGCCGCCTCAGCAGCGAGCTCTTCCGCGCCATCCGCCTCGTAGTCGACACCGGCATCCACTCCGAAGGCTGGACTCGCGATCAGGTCGTCACCTATATGCGTACCGCCGGCATCGACGAGCCAGAAGTCCAGTCCGAAACCGACCGCTACATCGCGTGGCCCGCCCAGGCCCTCGCCTACAAGCTCGGCCAGATCAAGATCCTCGAACTCCGCGCCCGCGCCAAACAACAGCTAGGCTCCAAGTACGACATCCGCACCTTCAACGACGAAATCCTCTCCGGCGGCGTCCTTCCCCTGGACGTCCTCGACACCCGCGTCACCGCCTGGATCGCCGCCCAAAAAGCCAACTAACCCACCACAAACCACGAGTATCCGCACAATCCGGGTGCCCCATCCTCACGACGGCTTCATCGTCGTTAGGGTGGGCATCGGGCGAACGCCCGACCGCTTTCCTCAACCCCAGCAAGAAAAGGGGTGCCCCGTTCATGACAGTTCCATCGTCATGAGCGGGAAGTAACACCTAGACCCACCACGCTTTACTTCGCGAATCTTCGCTCGACCCACCTACGGCAACCGCGCCGCCGTCATCCCCTCAATTACCGCCACTCTCGCAGCCCCACCACTATCCGCCTGCTCCACCATCGGCGTCCCCGCAAAGTCCCGATACACCGGCATCACCCCCGGCCCAAACGCCACAAACTCTACCGAAATCGGCGCGTCCGGAATCCGTCCCCCAAACCAGTGCGCATCTTCCTTCTGCCGCCAAGTCACCAACCCCAGCACAGCCCCCGTCGTATAAGCCTGCCCGCTTCGAGCAGCAGCGACAGCCGTATCGTTGCCAAACAGCGTAGACGTCGTCAACGCTCCACGATCCACTCTCGACGTCAACGCCCGCCAATCCATCACCGGATACGGCAACCCTGCATCCACCGTCGCATTGTCATTGAACAAATCACTAGCCGTCGCCTTATGTCCCCGGCAACCCACCGCCATCGACAAACACCCCACCGCCGCGCCAACCAAAACCATCTTCTTCAAAGTCATCGTCCCACCCCCAAACGCGCAATCGGAGTCGTATACACATAGTCGTTGCCGCGCATCGGATTGTGGCATCCTACGCACTCCTGATCGAAGTGCGCGTCCGTCCCGTATGGCTTCAACTCATCCGTCTTATACCGCGCATACCCCCAACCCTTCGTCGCGGCATACTTCTTCGCGCCCTTCACCATGAACTCCACCTGCACAAACTTCCCTGCCGACACATGCCCTTGGCCATCATCGACCGCGGCCATCGTAATCTTCGCAAACACACTGTCATCCGGCCACGGATTCGTCTTTCTCTCCGCCACCGCCCGAATCGCCACAGCATTGCCCGTAATAATCCGCAGTGTCTTGTTGTCGCCACGGTCCGTAGTGCTCAACACCTTCCAGTCGCGATAGTCCGGAAAGTAAGGCACGCCATTCAACGACAGCGACGCCGCACCCTTTCTCGCACCTTCATCCACCACAGGCTCAACCGCAGGAGCAGCCACCAACCCCGCCAGCGGCGAAGGCGCAAACGGATTCAGGTAATCCCGCAACACCGCCAACTCTTCCGGCGTCACATCCGAATCATGGTGCGCCATCCGATAGCTCGCCAGCGGCATCG
>Ga0302314_10021052_pt1 | contig 10764 bp, 7 predicted proteins | sample III_Palsa_N2_3_FD_200533 | JGI IMG/M metagenome (GOLD analysis project Ga0302314, IMG submission 200533) | Peat permafrost microbial communities from Stordalen Mire near Abisko, Sweden - III_Palsa_N2_3 | ecosystem: Environmental > Terrestrial > Soil > Palsa > Peat permafrost | place: Sweden... | reverse complement strand
AGCGGTGCGGCGCTCGCATCGCTTCAACGCGCCGGCACGCCGCCGACAGCCGCGGCGCGCGAGAACGCGGCGTCGGGGCCTGCGCCACGGGGGTCTGTTCCGTCGCTCGCATCAACGGGGGATGCCGCTCGTCTGCGCGGCCGCCGTGTCGCTCGGTATCATCCCATCAGCCACTTTGAATTTCGCGAGTGACGGCAAGCCTTCCACCTAAGCGCGGGCGTGGTCTGCCCCGCCCACTTCCTTGGCGAAGGAGAGCAGGAGCGAGCCGAGCCGGCCCGGTTGCTCCTGTTGGATCCAATGACCGGCGCCGTCGATCAGCTCGATGTCCCCCATTCGCGTCGCGGCCTTCGCCTTCATTGCGTCGAGTGCGCCCGGCGCCGAATAGGTGCCCCAATCGTTCTTCCCACCGATGAAGAGCGACGGGACATCGATCGTCCTGCCCGAGAACAGGCGCAGTTCGGCAGTCAGTCCGGGATCGGAATGGACGCGATAAGCCTGCAACGCCCCCTGGAAGCCGGTGCGGCCATACTCCTCGGCGTATACGCCGAGGTCCGGCTCGGTGAGCCATTTGCAGGCCAGCACTTCCGCGGCAGAAGGGTGGAATGGCGCGACGCTCTGGGGCATCGTCTTGCCGAGATCCATCACGTAGTAGGTCGGCATTTGCGCAAGTTCCTCGGCGGTCCGCGCGTTCAACGGACGCGGCTGATTACCTGGCCAGTCGCCGCTCTTGACGTAGAAGAATGCGCGAAGAAAAGCGTGCAGACCTTGAGGGGGGCGCGACATGTCTTCGTTCGCCTGCCGCGTGCTCAAGTATTGTTGGTAGTACTCTCTCGGCGGGTCGAGCGCAGCCAGCGCGGCCGCCAGCTTTTGGTTGTCGGTGTTCGGTTGAATCGCGGAAACCGTGTTGTCCGCGGTATTGAACGGAAGCGCCGGCACGCCGGGGAACGGGGCGCTCATCAGCACCACCGAGGGAAAGACGTCCGGTCGGGCCAGAGCGCAGTACGCCGCGATGGGCGAGCCGATGTCGTGCCCGACGAGCATTGCCGTACCCCGATACCCCAACGCCGAAACCAGTGCCAGGGCGTCGCGGGTCATGTTCAAGACGCCGAAGGGCTCCAGCGGGGTGTCGTAGCTGTTGACCCAGCCAGTGGTGCGACCATAACCCCGCTGGTCGGGCGCCACGACGTGGTAACCGGCGTCGGCCAGGATCGGGATCAGATGTCGCCAACCGTAGGCCAGGTCCGGGAAGCCGTGCAGGAGCAGCGCGAGCGGCCGGCCGGGGCTTTCGTAGCCGCCCTCGAGAACATGGACATCGAGGCCATTGACCCCATGGATCACCCGCGAGCGGACGCCCTTGGGCAGCGTTCCGTCGTCATACGAGGGCGTTGTCATTGCAGCTTCTCCTGTTGAGTTTGCGCGTACCGATTGCAGCGCAGCCGCAAGCAGGCCGGCCGCGCCGGTCGCCAAGACGGCTCGTCGGGACATTGAGGGCGGGTCGCTGGACATCGTCGAGAATAAATATGTCGATCGCCCTAGTATGGCGATCGCCATAGGTTCCGTCAAGTGAATAGTGGTACGTTCAGCGCATGACTGGAAAGACAGATGCCCGCGCTCGCGCCATTGAAACCGCCCAGCGACTCTTCCGCATCCAGGGCTACACCGCGACGGGATTGACGCAGATCCTCGTGGAAAGCGGAGCGCCGAAGGGATCGTTCTACTTCCACTTTCCGCGCGGCAAGGCACAGCTCGCTGAAGAAGCCATCGATCAGTACGTCTCACGTCGAATGGCGGTCTTGCGGGCCCTCTCGGCAAAGACGACGGGCGATGCGCCCCAATTCGTCCTTCAGATCTTCGACGCCTTCGCGGGGGAGATGGTGGCCACCGATTTCCAGTACGGTTGTCTGATGCAGAACCTGGCCAATGAGTTGCCCGCGCTCGACGCGGAGCTGACGAAACGCGTCGCCCGCGGCTTTGCCGATTCCACGGAAATCATTGCGGAGCATTTCCGAGGGTGTGGTTTCGCTGCGGCTCGCGCATCCTCCACCGCCGCCGCGCTGACAGCTGCCCTCGAAGGCGCGCGAACGATCGCTCGCTTGGAGCGCACGCCGGCCGTCTTCAAGGCGCTGGCGGAAATCGGTTGCCGGAGGTTGGCTACCCCCGAGAGGTGACCAGGTCGGTCTGCTCCACCTTCTTCATCGATCTTGCGCGGATGCCCACGGACGCCCTTGCGCGGGTCACCGACAGGCGTCTCGCTTTTTTGGCGGCCATCGTGCTGAACCACATGGCTGGCTATTGGGCTGCTGCGCGAGCACGCGGCCGGCACAGCGCCCGACCTCAAGCGCGGGGACCGTTCGCCTCCAGACCATTTGCTCCATGCTGCCGTTCCCGCCGTCGCTCAGCCTGCGTAAGCCATGCCCGTCGCCCAGGCGTCCCGCATCTTCGGAAGAAGGTCGACAGGAATCCGGGCATCCGTTTCAGCGTCACGCAAGGCCTGGGCCATGCCGGCCGCGATGCGATTCAGGAAGGATTGCGGGTCGCTGACGCCGCACACCTTGGAGCCGAATACCAGCAGCTCTTCAGTCGTCGGGTAGGACTTCGAGCGTCCTTTGCCGGCAAAGAGCTTGAGCGCCATCGTCCTGTCCTCGAGCTCCGGCCCACCAGCGTACTGTGTGTAGTGATAAATCGATGTCGTCACGACGTCAAACATCGGCGCGACCCATTTGTCGCTCCACGACCGGTACAGCACGCCAAAATTCTTCAGATGCGCATCACCATTGCGCACCATCACCGAGAACGCCACCTGCGCGAAGAAGCACGTCAGGTCTTGCTGTTCCATCTGCAGCGTCTTCAGAAGCTCCGCGACCCGCTGGTAGCTGCCTTGGTACTTCCGGTCGGACAGCGTGTCGCGTACGCGCAGGCCGGCAAGCGCTGCGATGTCTTCGAAGCCCAGGCGCTCGACAGAGCCATCGCCCGATAGCACGGTGTCGAAGCGCTCGAGCATCTGGCCGTCATGCGACAGATCGAAGACCGATGTCTTGATTCCGGCCAACTGCGCGGCGCGCAAGCACAGGTACTCGTTGGCCGCCAATCCCGGATATGGCCGCCACCGCGTCGTTGTCTTCGACGGCCGCAGAGTTGACCAGCCGATACAAGTCCCAACAACCTTTGAGACAAGTCATGGCCATGCAGCCGTCGACGATCGAATGAACCAGTTCGCCGATGGTCATCGCCGGCGGACACGCCGTGATTCGGCGCGGTCGCCAATCCAGCACGAGGCCATCGAAAAGTATGCGAGCGATGCGATCACAGCCACTAGCAGCATGAGTACCGCAATCCCATGCTGCACATGGCACTCGAGAGGGGTAGTGTCGGCATAGCAACTCTCAAACGGCACCGCAAGCCCGGCAAGGAGCATGAGCGACGCACCGGGTAACGATAGGACGAGGCAAGCGATCGTAACAAGCGATCGGAGCGCTATTTGCTCTGCGCCATCAGCGTTTGCCGATTTCCATAGCGGGTCGGTAGGGTTACGATCCGACGGGTCGCCTGCGGACAGCATGCGGCCAGGTGCTGACAGTCGCGACAGCCTGCTTGCAGGTAAGCTGTCCTTTTGAGCGGCTCCGATATCGGCATTGCCTCCGACACCGGGCTGATGAAGGCCATCCGGGAGACAGCGCGGAATGCGAGTCAGGCCGACAGACTTGCACACCTCGCGTGACTCACGCCGACGATCGAGACTAGGGCCGGGGCTCCGGTTTGCGCATCAGGCCACGCCACGTCGACAGGCGCCACCATGGCGCAATGACGGGCGGTTGCACTTTCGAATCGTCGACCGCCAGCAGACGCCACGCCAGCAATATCCCAGGCTCGCCTTCCACGTCGAAGCACTGCATCACCATCGTGACTTCGGAGCCCGCCGCAGTTCGAGCGCGCGCCGCGTAGGAGTGACCCGGCACTAGATCGATGCTGGAAGACAGCACGAGGCCCTGGACACCCGCCTCGCCACTGGCCAGGCGGCTGCGAGTCCACTGGCTAGTATCGAGACTGGCCATCAACAACTGCCATGGATAGCCCGCCGGCGCTCCCGGTGGCGACATGCCGGTCGCCAACAGTTCCAGCGGCACCGCACCGGCATCGGCGAATACGGCCCACGAGTCCCCGAGGCTTCCGACGAACGTCAGACGGCGGCCATCAACCGATCCGCCCAGGCGCTCGTAACGCACGCCAAAGCTCGTGAAGCCGTGCGCGCGACGATCGAACGCGTACTGCGCACCTTGGAACCCCACGATCGGCGCGAGACCATCCTGTGCCAGTACCAGTCGGCACAGTCCGGCGCCACGGCATTGCAGCAGATCTTCGAACTGGCCTTTGAACGGATCGACGCGCAAGCTGGTTGGCGGCTGGATCTTCTCGTCGGCCAGCCGAGAGATCGCCGACGCGAGCAACCCTGCATCTTCGTGACGCCACATAGGCAGCGGCCGCAGCCGTGCGCGCATCCGGCCAGCCAACCACGAGGGCCAGGCCCGGAGAAGAGCCTCCATCGCCGAGGCCGCACTTCTTGCGACCGCATCCCGATATTTTGCCTCCTGCTCGATGAGGCGAATGCGCAGGAACTCGCTTGCCTGGTCGAGGCCGACCACCGGGTGCTCGCGTGCGTAGGCCTGCACCGCGTCGCTTCGATCGGTGCGCAGGCGCCGGGAGTAGGCATCAGCATACCGATAGCGGGCGAACCCGATGCACAAGCATGCGAGCAGCAGGAGTTCGTCAACGCGCGCCGGCGTGCGTGCCCCCACGGCGCCCGACAGGCGCCACGCCAGAAAGCCCATTGACACCAGGACGCTGAGGCCGAAATAGCGCGCCCACAGCGACTCGCGCGCATCGATAGGCCGCTTCGGCCGCTCGCTGCGCAGCCGAGCAGCCTCGACGACCAGGGCATGGACGCGCTGGGTGACCTGCCAGGCATCGATCACGTCCGGAAAGAAGCGCGCAGCGTACGCGATGTCGAAGGACCTCATCCGCCAGCGGGACAGACTGCTCGTCACGCGCAAGCCAGGTAGCCGCGTGACGCCCTCTGCGAGCCACTGCACCAGCTCGAGGTACACATACCCGAGCGCGGCCAGCACATAGCCTCGCTCCACCGGAACGCCAACCTCCTTGATCGCGTCGTCGAGCGCCTGCTTGATCGAAGGCCAGAAAGCCTCGAGCGCGACCCCTTGATTGCCCGAGAGTGCCCATCCACCTAGCAGTGCGATGACGAGAGCGTGCACGACCAGCGTGGGCGAATGCCGCGACCAGAGGGTGGCGAGCACGGCGATCAATTTCTCGGCGTCCATCGTTCGATCCTTCTTCGTGCGGCAGCTCAAGTGTGCGGCAGATTGTGACCGCGCTCGATGCCGGGGCTGTAGCGAAGGAAACGTTTCGCCGGGGAAGTGCCGCAGGAGACGCACCCGTCGCAACTCCAGCGTCAATGGGGCGGCACGAGGCAGGCAATCGCCCAGCGACAGCCCGGAGGACGAACTCCTGATGACGCGGGTGACTGTCCATCGCCAAGCGTTGAGGCTACCAATGACACTTTCTGATCTGACGGGGCCGCTCGCTGCCGCCGCGGGCGTCGGGGCGCTGTGGGGGACTGCGCACGAGAATCATGAGTCGACCCCCTGGTGCTCGGGATGCTCGTCGTGGGCGGCCTGGCTGCCGGGCTGGCTTTAGTCGCTGCCTCTCGATACCTGCTCAGGCACAGGCCCCCACAATCTGAAGCCCAGGCACTTGTTGTCCTGGTCTTCATGTTCGCCCTCGTGCTCGCAGGTACTTTGCTAGCGGGCCATGGCACACTCGGCTTGGCTCACCGTGTCCTGTAGTGCGGCTACGCCCAGGTCAACATCCGGGCCGTGTGTCGGTGGTCGGCCAGGAGCTGACTTCGGCGAGGGCCTGCTTTGCAGCAGGTCAGAGAGGCAGTCGCTCTGCAGAGCTGAAACACCGGATTGCCGGCACGCGCCGCTTGCCCCAGGATTTCGCTGAGCCGGCGGTCAGCCCGAGCGTCTCTCAGCTTGTCGAAGGTACGCTTCCATGCGGACGTGCGTCGCTGTCACCCGCCCTGTTGCCGCAGCCGGGGGAACCGCAGATCTCCGGCGGCCGAGCCATGACAAATTCACGCTCCGGCGTCGCGTTTGTCGCCGGCACATCTTGTTCCAGTCGCCCAGGAGCTCCAGAGTTCGTGGTCCGACCAAGAACGCCCGCAGGAGACAACGGACATGACAAGACTGACTCGCTCGTGGTTCTGGGTGGCGCTCGCCGCAACCCTTCTCGCATCGGCTTGCGACAGCGCAGGCCCGCGAGAACTACGCATCGGCGTGCTGGTGGCTCAGACGGGGTCATCCGGTGCGCGGGGCAAGGACCTGTTGAACGGCGCCACGCTGGCCGCCGAAGAAATCAACGCCGCCGGCTACAAGATGGGTGACCACCCGCTCACGGTGAAGATCGAGGCCAGCGACGACCGCGGCGACGTGGCGCTCTCGAAGCAGCAGGCCCAGGCCTTCGTCGATTCGGGTGTCAATGCCATCATCGGTCCGGTCAACACGCCGCAGGCCGCCGCGGCGATCCCGGTCGTCTCCGCCAAGGGCATCCCGCAGATGATCACTGCCACCGGCGCATCGCTGGTCGGCCTCGGCAACGGCAACGTCCTGCGGCTGCTGGCCAGCGACGACAAGCAGGGGCGTGCGATGGCGTCCTTCGCGAGCGAGATCTCGGCGAACAAACGCATCGCCACGATCACTGAGAAGTCCGACTACGGCCGCGGCCTCTTGCACACATTCGACGACGCCTTGAAGTCCAAGACCCTCGGACCGGTGTTGGCCGTCGAGCTCGACGACGGCCCCCTGCCGGCCGATCTTGTCGCGAGGCTGAAGGACGCCAATGTCGACGTGATCGCCTTGTTCGCGCGCGAACCACAGTTGAATGCATTGCTCGATGCGATGGAGACGGCGGGCCTGACGGAGGTCATCGTCCTGGGCACGAACGTCGTGCGCAACAAGTCCGTCGCGCAGCGGCCCGTGCGCATCAAGGCCCTCTACGCGACGGCCACGGCGATCGACGCGTCGGAATTTCCGGAAGGTAAGGACTTCCTCGAACGCTTCCACCACCGCTTCGGCGCCGACCCGGTGTGGGGCGCGCAGATCTCCTACGACGCGGTCTATGCGCTGGCGGATGCCGCGCGCCAGGGGCGCAGCATCGACGGGCCAGAGCTCCTCGCGACGCTCAAGCGCATCGAGCCTGTCACGAAGGTCAACCAGCAGATGCGCTTCGCCGTCTCCGGCGAACAGGTCTACCCGAACATCGCGGTCTACAAGGTCGAACGCGAGGGGTGGCACTTGCAGATGATGTCAGCCACCTGGTGATACGAGCACGATCCGCCACGGGCGGGTTCGGTGTCCGAGTTCCTGGGACAGGTTTGGGTCGATGCTCACCCGAACGTGTTGCCACCAATTCACGCGGTCGAATCCGTCGAACCGGACGCCTCAGAATGAGCACTTCCGGCCAGAAGCTGCCTTCCGCCAGTGGCCGGTTTCAGGCGTCCGACTTCGTGCCCTATGATTCCCTGTCAGGAGCCGCCCTTCGCGTGCGTCCACTCTCCTTGAGAAACAGAGACACGGAAACTCGGTTGTAGCTCGAGGTGCAATCCCGAGCCGTCCTACATAGCATCTATCGGCAAGGATCGAAACGGTAGGGAAACGCTGAAGACGTCAGCGTGCGGCAACTTACTGCCCACCGTGAGGTGCAGCGCGCCGTTAGTTCTCCGGAGTGACGGTCTTCACCACCTTGCCGGACTCATCGAGCATGCGGATCTCCGCCTGGCCTTGGGCGCTCACAAGTAACTGCATCCGGGGCCGGCCTTGGGCGTCGTCGAGGGTCAGCGCCGAGGACTTGTCCTCCGTCGTCCCGAGGTATATGCGGTGGCGCAGCATCTTCCCTTCGTTGCGTAGGCGCTCGTAGTACTTGGCCCGTTCGGCGGGTGGCAGCTCCGCGGCCTCGGCTGCAAAGCGGTGCAGATCGTCCATCGACGACACCTTGTAGAACGGCGAATCGTTGATCATGACGGCCGACGTCGACGAATGCTCGTCGTCCGAGTGCAGCAATTGCAGCGACTGGTCCTGCCGGAAGCGATCGAACGTCAGAGAGAGCCCGGCGTTGATCTTGCCATCGGGCGACTCGGTTCCGTCGAAGACGAGGCCGCCCTGCTCGGTACCTTCGTCGTTGATGAACAGCATGCCGGCCTCAATGCGCCGATCCGGTCGCGCGGTCTCTTTGCCCTTCACGAAGTCACCGGGGAATTGAGAGCGATTGGAGATGATCAGCCGCTTGGTTCCGTCCGGCTCCTCCACATTGATGCGCCCGACCGTGATCTCGTCGAAGTGCGCATGGCTCGGCGTCTTCGCGGCGGTCAGCGTCATCACGGCGGCAAGGGCCGCCGCCATGGTGGTGCAGCCGGCGAAGAAGGTACTGGTGGGGGACATGGCGCTGCCTTTCCTAGGCGGTTGGGGACGGGTCTGCGGAATGCGCAGACGAGTTTGCCGAATGCCGTCCCGAGGCTCAAACTATGAACCCCGGCGCCGGCGCGGGGATTGGGCACGCGCCGCCGGCTTCGGACGAGACCGCACGATTCAGATGTCCTCAGCCGGCCATGTCCGGTCTTTCGCCACGGAGTGCTTTGCGGGAGTCATTTGTAGCCGATAGGCTAACCATGTGCAGTTGAAGCACCACTCCGATGATCCAGAACGAGGGCGCTAGCTAGCACTCGGATGATGATCGTCGCCGCGATCAGGAAGCGAGCGCCACGCTATGCAGCGCCAACGGTGGGAAAACGGAAAGATGAATTCGCCCGACAGCATCGCCAGCCTGCTGGCCCGCGCAGAGGCCGCGCGCGCGGCCGACCAGTTGCAGGAGGGCCTGCTCGCCGCACGGGAGGTACTGGGCCGCGCCACCGACGACCAGGACCGGCGCCGGGCAGCCGTCCTGCTGGTGCACTTCCAGTTCCGCAGCGGCTCCCTCGCGGCGCTCATCGCCGACGGGGTCGAGCAGCTGCCGTTGCTGCGCGCGGGCGGCCCCACGCACGAGCTGTTCATCGTCCTGCGCACGGTTTCATTGGCCGCTTGCGACGTGGGGCGCTTCGACGTGGCACTGCCGTGCGCGCAGGAGGCGCAGACGCTGGCGACCCAGCTGGGCGACCGCGGACACCTTGCGCTGGCCATCAACGCGGTGGCCTGCTGCTTCGAGCGAATGGGCGACCCCTGGCAGGCCGAGCGGCTGATGAGCGACGCGCTGGCGATCGCGCGCCAGCAGGACGGGGCCTATCCGCTCTTCGCGACCTTGAACAACTTGTGCGCGTCCCTGATCGGGATGTACCACCAACTGCGCGATGCAGCGCCGCCCGACGAGGCGCGCGACTCGCTGCGCCGTGCGTTGCCGATCGCCCGCGAGGCACACACGCTCTCCGAGCGACCGGAGTTGGGGTTCTATCGCGTGTTCACCGGGGGCAACCTCGGCGAGGTTCTGGTGCACCTCGGACGTTTTGCCGAGGCACGCCCCTTGCTTGAGGACTCGCTTGCGCAGGCACGCCACGTCGGCGCCGATGCGCAAGCCGCGCGCATCGGCTGCACGCTGGGTGAACTGGAACTGTTCGAGGGGCGACCCGAGATCGCGTGGCAAGGCCTGGAGGCGGTGCGGCTGGGCGCGATCGGCACTGACCTGCGCATGACGCAGCTTCGCCTGCACCACGCGCTGTGGCGCTCGGCGCGCGCCCTGCAGCGATCGAGCGAGGCACTTCAGCACCTGGAGACCTACCTCCAGCTCGAGCGCCAGCGAGCGGTCAGCCAGTTGCGCGCCCAGTCCGAGCTGTTCGTCACCCGCGCCGAGGTCGAGCAGGTCCGGCTCGAAGCGCGGCGCGATCCGTTGACGCGGCTCGGTAACCGGCGCGAAGTGGACGACCGCTGGCCGGCCCTGATCGCCGCCTGCCGGGCGAGCGGCAAGCCGCTGGCCGTCGGGATGTTGGACCTCGATCGCTTCAAGCAGATCAACGACCGCTTCGGCCACGCCATCGGCGACGACGTGCTGGTGGCCCTGGCCAAGCTGCTACGCGAGAACACCCGCGCCGGGGACCTCGCCGCACGCGTTGGCGGCGAGGAGTTCCTGCTGGTGCTGCCCGACACCGATGGCGAGCGCGCGCTGGAGATCTTCGAACGCCTGCGCCACCGCGTGGCTGCCTTCCCCTGGAACACATTGGCCGAAGGGCTGTCGGTGACGCTGAGCGTCGGCTTGGCGTGTGCGCCGCCGTACGACGCCGACGAGTTGACCGCGCGCGCCGATGCGGCCCTCTACGCCGCCAAGATCCAGGGTCGGAACTGCGTCGCCGTGTCCGCAGCGTGATGGCTTTGGGCGGACTATTTCCACAGACCCGCGGTCAGACTTCGGCCAGGAGCGGTAGTTCGCGAGCGACTGCCAACAGGCAGTTCAACTGCGCTACACAATTCATGCTCAGCAGTGTTCGCAGAGCGACCAGGCTGGTTGAGCCGGGCGCGAACGCCCCGGCCACGAGATTCGTGCGGGCGTCAACATCCGAGCAATCGCGACACTTCAGCCAAAAAGCGCTCGATGTGCAACGGCTTCGTCCAATAGTCGGTCGCACCTTCGTCGCGTGCCAGCTGGATGTCCTGCGGCGTGGCACTTGCAGACAGCACGACGATGGGCACTGAACGCAGCTTGGCTTGCGAT
>Ga0302314_10021049_pt1 | contig 10765 bp, 6 predicted proteins | sample III_Palsa_N2_3_FD_200533 | JGI IMG/M metagenome (GOLD analysis project Ga0302314, IMG submission 200533) | Peat permafrost microbial communities from Stordalen Mire near Abisko, Sweden - III_Palsa_N2_3 | ecosystem: Environmental > Terrestrial > Soil > Palsa > Peat permafrost | place: Sweden... | reverse complement strand
ATCGGGCTCGGCGAGGTCGCCTCGATCCACGCCGAGATGCTGGCGGTGATGCGCCGGGTCGGTTTCAAGGGCGACTTTCCCGCCTTCCTTACCTATTTGCGCACCGATCCGCGCTTCTACGCCAACACCCCCGACGAGCTGCTCAAGGACGCCGCGTGGATCGCCAAGCGCTTCGATGGCAAGGCCTCGACCTGGTTCGGCCATCTGCCGCGCAAGCGCTTCGCGATCGTGCCGGTGCCCCCGGCCGAGGCGCCTTTCTACACCGCCGGGCGCGGCGGCGACGGCATCTATCTGGTCAACACCTATGATCTGCCCAGCCGCCCGCTCTACCAGCTGACCGCGCTGACGCTGCACGAGAGCGCGCCAGGACACGCTTTCCAGATCCCGCTCGCCGCCGAGCATAAGGATCAGCCGGAATTCCGGTCGGCGGGCTATATCTCGGCCTATGGCGAGGGCTGGGCGCTCTATTGCGAGCGGCTCGGCGCCGAGATGGGCATGTACGAGACGCCCTATGACACATTCGGCATGCTCTCCTACCAGATGTGGCGCGCGGCGCGGCTGGTGGTCGATACCGGCATCCACCATGGCGGCTGGACGCGCGCGCAGGCGGTCGCCTTCCTCCACGACAACACCGCGCTCTCCGATCACGAGATCGGCACCGAGATCGATCGCTACATCTCCTGGCCGGGGCAGGCGCTCTCCTATTATCTCGGCGAGAAGACGATCCGCGACGATCGCGCGCGCGCCGAAAAGGCGCTGGGCTCCAAGTTCAACATCCGCGCCTTCCACGATGCGCTGCTCGAACTCGGATCGGTGCCGATGAGCGAAGTGGATCGCATGACGGATCGTTTCATCGCGAGCGGCGGCAAGGGACCCTATCCCGACGAGGAGTGAGCGCAGGTCGCGCCGGCCGCGGATCGACGCCGATCGCCACGCCTCGTCGCGAACTGTCGTCGCCGATGGGATACGTTTCCCCTTCCCGTCGTTTGATGGGGACGCGCACGAAAATTACGTCGCGCAGCGTTACGATCGGTTCGATGCGATTCGTCGTCTTCGGATCGTAAGAAAAGAGAGAGGGTATCATGAAGAAATTTATGCTCGCCGCGCTCGGCATCGGCCTTGCCGTGGGCGCCGTCTCCTCGGCCGATGCGGCGCAGGGATGTGGCCCTGGCGGCCACCGCGGACCCTATGGCCACTGCCGTCCGAACGGTGGCCCCGGACCGGTCCTCGTCGGGCCCGGCGGCGGACTCGTCATCGGCAATTTCTACGGCGGCCGCGGCTATTGGGACGGCCATCGCTATTGGCAGCATCGTGACCGCTGGCATGGCGGCTGGCGCTACCGCTGAGGCCTGGCACCAGTCCGCAATGGGACGGGAGCGCGCCGTCGGGCGCGCTCCCGTTTTCATGGCGAGGGCGTCGGCTCTTTTCATCGCGGATGCCGTCTGCCACGCTCGAGCGATGACGAACCGCATCCCACTTCCTCTTCCCGACATCCTCATTCTTCCCGACATCCCGACGTCGCGATCCGCCCGATGAGCCTCTGGGGGCCGCGCAAGGCGATCGATCTCGCAGCGCCGATCGAAGGCGCGCATACCCTGCGGCGCACACTCGGCTGGCCGCATCTGATGGCGCTCGGCGTCGGCGCGATCGTCGGCACCGGGATATTGACGCTGACCGGGGTCGGTGCCGCGCTGGCCGGGCCGGGCGTGCTGCTGTCTTTCCTGATCGCCGGCACCGTCTGCGCCGCCGCCGCGCTCGCCTATGCCGAACTGGCGACGATGATCCCGCAATCGGGCAGCGCCTATACCTACAGCTATGTCGCGGTCGGCGAGACGATCGCGTGGATCGTCGGCTGGAGCCTGATCCTCGAATATTCGGTGGTCTGCTCGACGGTGGCGGTGGGCTGGTCGGGCTATTTCACCGGCTTCATGGACGGAATCGGCTGGACCATCCCCAAGGCGCTCGCCACCGGCCCCTATGAGCCCGGCGGCCTCGTCAATCTGCCCGCCGTGGGCATCGTTGCGGTGGTGGCGGGGCTGCTGCTGGTCGGCACGCGCGAATCGGCGACGCTCAACGCATGGCTGGTGGCTGCGAAGATCGCGGCGCTCGCGCTGTTCGTCGCGGTGACCTTGCCCGCGTTCAAGGCGGCGAACTTCCACCCCTTCATGCCCTTCGGCTTCTTCCAGCATGCCGGACCGGACGGGGTGAAGCAGGGCGTGATGGCGGCCTCGTCGATCATCTTCTTCGCCTTCTACGGCTTCGACGCGGTATCCACCGCCGCCGAGGAAGCGCGCGATCCGGGGCGCGACCTGACGATCGGGATCGTCGGATCGATGATCGCCTGCGTGATCATCTATGTCGCGGTGGCGGCGTGCGCGATCGGCGCGGTGCCGGTGGCGCAGTTCGCGCAATCGGCCGAGCCGCTGGCGCTGGTGCTGCGCAAGATCGGCGCGTTCACCACCGCCCGGATATTCGGCGCGGTCGCGGTGGTGGCGCTGCCGACCGTCATCCTCGCCTTCCTGTTCGGGCAGACACGGATATTCTTCGTCATGGCGCGCGACCGGTTGCTGCCCGAGCGACTCGGCCGCGTTTCGCCCCGCAGCGGCGTGCCGGTGGCGGTGACGATCGGAACCGCGATCATCGTCGCGCTGATCGCCGCCTTCCTGCCGCTCGCCGAGATCGCCGCGCTCGCCAATGCGGGGACGCTGTGCGCCTTCGTCGCGGTCGGCGCCTCGATGCTCATCCTGCGCCGCCGCGAGCCCGATCGGAAGCGGGCGTTCCGGACGCCGCTGGCGCCGCTCGTCGGATTCGTCGCGATCGCGGGGTGCCTGTATCTGTTCTGGAACCTGCCGCTGGGAACGCAGCTTCGCTTCTTCGGCTGGAACGCGCTCGGGCTGGTGGTGTATTTCGGCTATGCGCGGCGACAGAGCCTGACGGGCTGAGCCGGCGGGCGGAGCGGCCTAAGCCCGCAATCCCGCCGCCGCTTCCGCCCGTTGCCGGATGGCCGCCTCGTCGATGGTCCCCGACGGCACCAGCCAGCTGCCGCCGACGCACAGCACGGCAGGTTCGGCAAGCCACAGCGGCGCCGATTCGGGCGTGATCCCGCCGGTCGGGCAGAAGCGCACGTCGCGGAACACCGCGGCATAGGCCTTGAGCGCCTTCAATCCGCCGACGGCCTCGGCCGGGAAAAATTTGAAGCGCGTGAGGCCGAGATCGAGCCCGGCCATGATGTCGGCGGCATTGGCGACGCCGGGCAGGAAATCGATGTCCGCCGCCGCTGCCGCCCTGGCGAGCGGCACGGTCAGCCCGGGCGAGACGATGAAGGTCGCGCCGGCGTGCTGCGCCTCCGCCAGCTGGCGCTCGCTGAGCACCGTCCCCGCGCCGACGATCGCGCCCGGCACCTGCGCCATGGCGCGAATCGCATCGAGCGCTACGGCTGTGCGCAGCGTCACCTCGAGCAACGGCAACCCGCCCGCGACCAGCGCCTCGGCGACCGGCACCGCGTCCTCGAGGCGATCGATCACCAGCACCGGGATCACGGGGGCCTCGCGCATCAGGGCATCGACATCAGCCACAAGCATCTCCTAAGCGTTCGCGCCTGCCTAGCGCTGTCATGCCCGTTCCGGAAGAGGGCGCTGGCCAATGTCCCAACATGGATTTAAGGTAATTGCGAACCGGGCAATTCGGTACCGATCGGTAAAAAAAGCTTGCACTGCTCCGATCGGCTATTATTGCTGCGCCGCAATAAAGGGGATTCTGATGACCCGTACCGTCGCAGCCTTCGTTGCGTTCGCATTGATGACCGGTTGCTCCAGCGGCGCGCAAAAGCCGCCGGCGCCGCCCGCACCACACGTCTCGGTCGGGCAGCCGCTGGCCCGGGATGTCGTCGATTGGGACGAGTATATCGGCCGCTTCCAGGCGCCGCAGTCCGTCAATCTGAGCGCGCGCATCAACGGCGTCGTGACGCAGATCCTGTTCAAGGACGGGCAGGACGTGAAGCAGGGCCAGGCGCTCTTCATCATCGATCCGCGCCCTTATAAGGCGACGCTCGATCAGGCGGAGGCGCAGATCGCCAGCGCTCGTGCGTCGCTTACCAACGCGGTGTCGGTCGCGGATCGTTCCGCCAAGCTCGTCACCGTCCAGGCGGTCAGCAAGGAAGAATTGGAGACCGACCAGGCGACGGTGCGCACCGATCGCGCGGCGCTGCAGTCGGCGATCGCCGCCGCGGACAACGCACGGCTCAACCTGTCCTTCACCACGGTCTATTCGCCGGTATCGGGCCGCGTCTCGAGCCGCCGCGTGTCGCTCGGCGACCAGGTCAGCGCGCAAACCACGCTGCTGACGACGGTGGTTTCGCTCGATCCGATCTGGTTCACCTTCGACGGCGCCGAGAGCTTCTATCTCAAATATCAGCGCGAAGCCCAGAAGGGCTCGCGCGGCTCGTCGCGCACCGCGCAGAACCCCGTCGATATCCAGCTCGCCGACGAGACCGACTATCCGCATCACGGCCGGATGGCGTTCGTCGACAATGCGATCGATCCCGGATCGGGCACGATCCAGGCGCATGCCGTCGTGCCCAACCCCAATCATTTCCTCACCCCCGGCATGTTCGGCCGCGCCCGCCTGCTTGGCTCGGGCAATTACCGCGCGCTGCTCGTCCCCGACGAGACGATCGTGACCGACCAGTCGCGCAAGACGGTGTTCGTTCTCGGCCGCGACAATACGGTGGTGTCCCGCGTCGTCGAGACCGGCCCCGAGGTGATGGGCCTGCGCGCGATCCGCAGCGGGCTCGCGCCGACCGATCTGGTCGTGCTGGATGGGCTGGCGATGTTGCAGCCGGGTGCCAAGGTCAATCCGACCAAGATCGCGATCAAGCCACGCTCCCAGGATGCGGGTCCGTCGATGACGTCGGTGACGGTGCCACAGGCATCGACCGCATCGTTGTCCGGCTCGGCGAACTGAGCGGCCGCGCGTGCGTTTCCCCCACTTCTTCATCGAGCGGCCGATCTTCGCGGCGGTGCTGTCGATCCTGATCGTGATCGTCGGCCTCGTCGCCTATCCGTCGCTTCCCGTCGGCGAATATCCCGACATCGCGCCGCCGACAGTGACGGTGCAGGCGAGCTATCCCGGCGCTACCGCCGAGACGATGGCCGAGACGGTCGCGGTTCCGCTCGAGGAGCAGATCAACGGCGTCGAGAAGATGATCTACATGTCGTCTTCGTCGATCGGCGACGGCACGCTGACGATCACGATCAGCTTCGCGCTCGGCACCGACGTCAACAATGCGCAGGTGCTCGTCCAGAATCGCGTGTCGGAGGCCGAACCGCGCCTGCCCGAGGAAACGCGCGATATCGGCATCACGGTGCGCAAGGCCTCGCCCAACTTCCTGATGGCGGTGGCGTTCAATTCGCCCGATCATTCGCTCGATACGCAATATGTTTCCAACTACGTCGGCATCCAGGTCGAGGACCGGCTCAAGCGCATCACCGGCGTCGGCAACGTCCAGGAGATCGGCGCGCGCGACTATTCGATGCGGATCTGGATCGATCCCGATCAGGCGGCCGCGCGCAACCTGACCGTCGATGAGGTCGTCACGGCGATCCAGGGGCAGAATGCGCAGGTCGCCGCAGGCTCGATCGGTGCGCCGCCGTTTGGCACCAAGGGCAATGCGTTCCAGCTGGGCATCCAGACGATGGGCCGACTGACCACGCCCGAGCAGTTCGGCGACATCATCCTCAAGCGGCGCGACGATGGCGGCCTCACCCGGTTGCGCGACATCGCCCGGATCGAGCTCGGGGCGCAGGACTATACCACTAACGCCTATGTCAACGGCGAGCCCTCGGTCGTGCTCGGCATCACGCAGTTGCCCGGCACCAATGCGCTTGCCGCTGCGGACGCGATCCACGCCGCGCTGCAGGACATGAAAAAGAGCTTCCCGCCGGGGATGGACTATTCGATCCCCTATCACCCGACCGATTATATCGCCGAGTCGATCAAGGAGGTGAAGCGAACGCTGATCGAGGCGCTGATCCTGGTCGCGCTGGTGGTGCTGCTGTTCCTGCAGAGCTGGCGCGCCGCGATCGTCCCGCTCATCGCCATCCCGATCTCGCTCGTCGGCAGCTTCGCGGCGATGGATGCCTTTGGCTTCAGCCTCAACTCGCTGTCGCTGTTCGGCCTCGTGCTGGCGATCGGCATCGTCGTCGACGACGCGATCGTCGTCATCGAGAATGTCGAGCGATTGATGGAGGAGGAGGGGCTGACCGCGCGCGAGGCCGCGCACAAGACGATGGACGAAGTGTCCGGCGCTCTGATCGCGATCATGCTCGTGCTGTGCGGCGTGTTCATCCCCACCGCCTTCATCCCCGGCATCTCGGGCCAGTTCTACAAGCAGTTCGCGCTCACCATCGTGTCTGCGACCGCCTGCTCGGCCTTCGTCTCGCTGACGCTGTCGCCGGCACTTGCGGCGCTCCTGCTCAAGCCCCGCCACCGCGATGCCCCGGTGCCTTCCGGCCCGCGCGGCTACCCCAAGCGTTTCGCCAACGGCTTCAACAACACGTTCGACAAACTGTCCGATCGCTATGGCCGGTTGACCGGCAAGTTCCTGCGCAAGCTGGCGCTCGTCGGCATCGCCTATGTCTGCCTGATCGCGCTTGCCGGCTGGCGCTTCAACGCGACCCCGACCGGCTTCATTCCGGCGCAGGATCAGGGCTATCTGATTAATGCCGTCCAGATGCCGCCGGGCACCAGCCTCGAGCGCACCAGCGCCTTCATGCTGAAGGCGATCGGGCTCACCAAGAAGATGGCCGACACGCAGGACAGCGTGGCCTTCGCGGGCTTCGACGGCGCCACCTTCACCACGGCGCCCAACGCCGGCGTGATCTTCGTCACCCACAAGGATCGGGTCGACAACAAGCGCGTCGTCGCGGACGATTATGCCAATATCCTGCGCAAGACCTTCGCGCAGCTGACCGAAGGCGCGATCCTCGTGATCCCGCCGCCGCCCGTCCAGGGCATCGGCACCGGCGGCGGCTGGAAGATGGAGATCGAGGACCGCAACGGGCTCGGCTATCCGGCACTCGCCAAGGCTGCAGTGGGGATGATGATGGCGGCCAACGGGGCCGAGGGCATCACCTCCGCCTTCACCACCTTCAACACGCGCACGCCGCGCCTCACCGCCAATATCGACCGCGAACATGCCGAGCAGCTCGGCGTGCCGGTGACCAGCGTCTTCTCGGCGCTCGGCACCTATCTCGGCTCGACCTACATCAACGACTTCAACTATCTGGGCCGCACCTGGCGCGTGACGGCGCAGGCCGATGCACGCTTCCGCCAGCAGACCTCGGACATCGAGTCGCTGCGGACGCGATCGTCCTCGGGGTCGATGGTGCCGCTGGGTTCGGTGCTGACCTTGCAGAACGACACCGGGCCGTACCGTGTGGTGCGCTACAATCTCTACCCGTCGGCCGAGCTGCAGGGCGATGCCGCCAAGGGCTATTCGTCGGGCCAGTCGCTCAAGACGATGGCGGGGCTTGCGCATAAGATCCTGCCCAAGGGCATGACCTACGAGTGGACCGATCTCGCCTATCAGCAGCAGCAGGCGGGCAATACCGGCATCTATATCTTCGGGCTGGCGGTGCTGTTCGTCTTCCTGCTGCTCGCCGCGCAATATGAATCGATCGTGCTGCCGCTCGCGGTGATCCTGATCGTGCCGATGTGCCTGCTCGCCGCGATCGTCGGCGTCGATATCATGGGGATGGACAATAATGTGCTCACCCAGATCGGCCTCGTCGTGCTGATCGGCCTCGCCGCCAAGAATGCGATCCTGATCGTCGAGTTCGCGCGGCAGGGCGAGGACGAGGGCCTGTCGCACCGCGAGGCCGCCGAGCGCGCCGCGCATCAGCGGCTGCGCCCGATCCTGATGACCTCGATCGCCTTCATTCTCGGCGTGTTGCCGCTCGTCCTCTCGCGCGGCCCGGGTTACGAGATGCGCGAGGCGCTGGGCGTCGCGGTGTTCTTCGGGATGATCGGCGTGACGCTGTTCGGCCTGCTGTTCACGCCGAGCTTCTATGTGCTGACCAAGATGGCCGGCGAACGGACCACCGAATGGACGCGCAGGCTGCGCCGCAAGCGCTCGCCCGGCGATTCGCATGCCGAAGGAGAAGTGGCATGACGCTGCCGCGCAAGATCCGCGCCGCCGCCGCCCTGCTGCCCTTCGCCGCGCTTGCGGCCTGCGCGGTCGGCCCGAATTACCATAAGCCGACGGTGAACCCGGAGGCGAACCGGCCCTTCGTCGAAGGCCAGGCGAGCACGATGCTCTCCGGCCAGCCGCTGCCGGACAAATGGTGGGAGATGTATAATGATCCGGCGCTCGATCGCCTGATCGCGGACGCCTTCGCCTATAATACCGACATCCGCCAGGCGGCCGCCAACCTGCACCGCGCGCGCGCCGTCCTGTCCGAGCAGCGCGCGGGCCGGCTGCCGACGACGACCACCTCGGCGAGCTATTCGCGCGAACGGGTCGGCGCCGATACGGTTTCGACAAGCAGCGGCACGACTACCGGCAGCACCGCCACCACCACCGCGGTCGCCGGCCCCAGTCATTACGACTTCAACTATTATCAGGCGGGCTTCGACGCGAGCTACGAGGTCGATCTGTTCGGCCGCGTGACGCGATCGATCCAGGCGGCGCGTGCCGACACGCAGTCGGCACAGGCGGCGCTCGACGCCGCACGCATCTCGATCGCGGCGCAGGTCGCGCAGAGCTATGCCGATGCCTGCGGCTATGCCGCGCAGGCCGACGTCGCGCGCGATACGGCCAAGCTCGAGGGCGATACGCGCGATCTGACGCAGCGGCTGCTCGATGCCGGCCGCGGCACGCGCCGCGACGTCGATCAGGCGGCGGTGCTGGTCGAACAGGCCAATGCCGAGGTGCCGCAGCTCGAAGGCGAACGCCGCGCGCAGCTCTATGCACTGGCCGCGCTGACCGGCCGCACCCCCGCCGAGGTGGACGGCGCCGCGGCGCAGTGCCGCGTCGTCCCCAAGGTGACGACGGTGATCCCGGTCGGCGACGGTGCCGCGCTGCTCGCACGACGCCCCGACGTGCGGCAGGCCGAGCGCACGCTCGCCGGCGACACCGCGCGGATCGGCATCGCCACCGCCGCGCTGTTCCCGTCGATCACGCTGGCCGGTTCGGCGACTCTGGGCGCGCCCAAGACCAACCAGATCGGCAAGGCGGCGTCGTTCAGCTATTCGCTCGGGCCGCTGATCTCGTGGAGCTTCCCCAACATCGCGGTCGCCGAGGCGCAGATCCACGAGGCACGCGGCACCGCCGAGGGCTCGCTCGCCGCCTTCCAGGGCACGATCCTGACGGCGCTCAAGGAATCCGAACAGGCCCTGGCGACCTATGCCGCGGCGCTCGACCAGAATATCGCGCTGGGCCGTGCCGAAGCCGCGGCCGCGGACGCCGAGAAGCTGTCGCGCATCCGCTTCGATACCGGCCGCGACAATTTCCTCAACCTGCTCGTCTCGCAGCAGGATCTGGCATCGGCACGCGAAGCGCTGGCGCAATCGGATACCGCGGTCGCCGATGCGCAGGTCTCGCTGTTCAAGGCGCTGGGCGGGGGGTGGCAGAATCCGCCGCCGATCGCCTATGCCTCGCCGGGCGCTCAGGCGAGCAATCCCTCGTTGCAGGGCGTCTCGAAGCCTTAGGCATTCGACATCCTCCCCTTGGAGGGGAGGATGCCGCGGCGCGCGAACCAGCCCTTACCGTCTCGCAACACAATTACGCGCGGACACAATATCGTTACGTTGTCCTCTTCCCCTGCCCGGCGACCGTCGCTAGGGAGCGGAAAAGGGTCGTGCGGCGTTTCCGACCGTGCGAACCCGTGAGGAGGATCAGGATGGTCGACGAGGCGGGCCGTAATCTCCGGCCGCTGAGCCTGCATGTGCCCGAGCCGAAATACCGGCCCGGCGACGCGGTGTCGTTCGACGACATGGTGTTTCCCGTGGCCGGCAGCGTCGCGCGTCCCGCGGTCGATGCCGATCCGGGCACGATGCGCGATCTCCCCTATACGCTGATCCGCGTGCTCGATCCGCAAGGCCAGGCGGTCGGCGAGTGGAACCCGCGGCTGCCGGCCGATCGCGTCATCCGCATCCTGCGCGGCATGATGCTCACCCGCATCTACGACGATCGCATGTTCCGCGCGCAGCGCCAGGGCAAGACCAGCTTCTACATGAAGTGCACCGGCGAGGAGGCGGTCGCAGTCGCCGCCGCCGAGGCGCTCGACCGCGACGACATGTGCTTCCCCTCCTACCGCCAGCAAGGCCTGCTGATCGCGCGCGACTGGCCGCTCGTCGATATGATGTGCCAGGTCTATTCGAACGGCGGCGACCGGTTGAAGGGCCGCCAGCTGCCGATCATGTATTCGGCGAAGGACGCGGGCTTCTTCTCGATCTCGGGCAATCTCGGCACGCAATATCCGCAGGCGGTGGGCTGGGCGATGGCGAGCGCCGCCAAGGGCGATACGCGCATCGCGGCGAGCTGGGTGGGCGAGGGGACCACGGCCGAGGGCGACTTCCATGCCGCCTGTACCTTCGCCAGCGTGTTCCGCGCGCCCGTGATCCTCAATATCGTCAACAACCAGTGGGCGATCTCGTCCTTCGCGGGTTTCGCGGGCGGCGAATCGACCACCTTCGCGGCGCGCGGCCTCGGTTACGGGATCGCGGCGCTGCGCGTCGACGGCAACGACCCGCTCGCGGTCTATGC
>Ga0302314_10021048_pt1 | contig 10765 bp, 7 predicted proteins | sample III_Palsa_N2_3_FD_200533 | JGI IMG/M metagenome (GOLD analysis project Ga0302314, IMG submission 200533) | Peat permafrost microbial communities from Stordalen Mire near Abisko, Sweden - III_Palsa_N2_3 | ecosystem: Environmental > Terrestrial > Soil > Palsa > Peat permafrost | place: Sweden... | reverse complement strand
ACGGTGCGGACGACGCTGAGCAGCACCGACCAGCAGGCCGCCGCCACCGCCCTGGCGGCGCAGTCCGGCTCCGGCGAGATCGTCGCGGTCGACACGAGCACCGGCGACATCCGGGTGCTCGCGTCCCACCAGACCGGGTCGATACCGCTTCCGGATGACGGCAGCACGCTGACCGGCAAGGTGGCCCCGGGCATGTCGTTCAGCATCGTGTCGGCGGCGGCGCTGCTCTCGGCCCGGGTGGCCGAGAACCAGCCGCTGCCCTGCCAGCCGACGGCCACCGTCGGCGGGGTGACGTTCAGCTACCAGGCCAGCGGGCCGAGCACGGCGACGTTCGCGTCCGACTTCGCCTCCGGCTGCGGCACGGCGTTCGCGACCCTGTCCCGGACCCTCACCGCGAGCCAGCTCACCGCGGTCGAACGCGGCTTCGGCATCGGCTCGACGTGGCACCTGCAGGTGCCGGCGTTCTCAGGATCGGCCTCGACGGCCTCGGGCGCGGCGGAAATGGCGGCCCAGGCGATCGGCCAGAGCGGGGTGCTGATGAGCCCGCTCGGCATGGCCATGGTGGCCGCCGAGGTCGACTCCGGGGTCGGCCGGTCGCCCGAGCTCATCGCGGGCGGGGCGTCCGCCACCACGCAGGCCCCGATGTCGGCGCTCGGCCTGGTCGAGCTCAGGCAGCTCATGCGGCTGGCGGTCAAGTCCGGGGCGGCCCATGCGGCCGACCTGCCCGGCGCGGAGGTCTACGGCCAGGCGGGCGTGGTCAAGACCGGCGCCAACGCGTACCTGAGCTGGTTCGTGGGCTACCGCGGCGACCTGGCGGTGGCGGCGATCGAGACCGGCACCACGGCCAACCAGGCGGCGGCCTCGCTGGCGGGCGACTTCCTGAAGACGGTCGGCTCCTGAAGACGGTCGGCTAGCGAGCAGTCACGCCCGTATGGCACACTGAGTCTCGTGACGACCGGCCTGATTATTATCGGCGGGCGCATCGGCAGCTAGGGAACGACCAGTGCCGATGCGCAGACCTCTCGCGTTCCGCGAGGGGTCTTTTGTTTTGGGTCGGCACCAGCTCACGTCAGCCAAGCGATACGGAAGAAACGGACAGCGACGATGGTCGACGACCAGTTCCACGTCTACGACACCACCCTGCGCGACGGCGCCCAGCAGGAGGGCCTGAACCTCACGGTTGCCGACAAGCTGGTGATCGCCCGGCACCTGGACCGTCTCGGCGTCGGGTTCATCGAGGGCGGCTGGCCGGGCGCGATCCCCAAGGACACCGAGTTCTTCCGGCGCGCCCAGACCGAGCTCGAGCTGGGCCACGCCACGCTGGCCGCGTTCGGCTCGACCCGCAAGGCGGGCGTCAAGGCGGCCGACGACCCGCAGGTCGCCGCCCTCCGCGAATCGCGCGCCCCCGTCGTCACCCTCGTCGCCAAGAGCCACGACCGCCATGTCGAGCTCGCCCTGCGCACCACGCTCGACGAGAACCTGGCGATGATCGCCGACACGGTGAAACACCTAACGACCGAGGGCCAGCGGGTCTTCGTCGACGCCGAGCACTTCTTCGACGGGTACCGGGCCAACCCGGCCTACGCCATCGAATGCATCCGGGCCGCGACCGAGGCGGGCGCGGGCGTGGTCGCGCTGTGCGACACCAACGGCGGCATGATGCCGACCGAGCTCGGCGACGTCGTCCAGGCGGTCGCGCAGGCAACCGAGGCCAGGCTGGGCATCCACTGCCACGACGACACCGGCTGCGGCGTCGCCAACACCCTGGTCGCGGTGGAGGCGGGCGTCACCCATGTGCAGGGCACCGCCAACGGCTACGGCGAGCGGGCGGGCAACGCGAACCTGTTCAGCGTGGTGGCCGGCCTCCAGCTCAAGAAGGGCAGCGTCGTCCTCGAGGGCGACGGCATCCGTGAGATGGCGCGCATCGCCCACGCGATCAGCGAGGTCACCAACGTCACCCCCGACACCCACCAGCCCTACGTCGGATTCTCCGCGTTCGCGCACAAGGCCGGGCTGCACGCCTCGGCCATCCGGGTCGACCCGATGCTCTACCAGCACATCGACCCGGCGCTGGTCGGCAACGACATGCGGATGCTGGTCTCCGACATGGCCGGCCGGGCCTCGGTCGAGCTGAAGGGCCGCGAGCTCGGCTTCGACCTGTCCGCGAACAAGGAGGTCATCGGCCGGGTCACCGACAAGGTCAAGGCGCTCGAGGCGCGCGGTTACTCGTTCGAGGCGGCCGACGCGAGCTTCGAGCTGCTGCTCCGCGACGAGCTGGCGGGCGAGCGCAGGCGGCACTTCACCGTCGAGTCCTGGCGGGTGATCGTCGAGCAGCGTGAAGATGGCACCGTGACCAGCGAGGCGACGGTCCGGCTGGTCGCCAAGGGGGAGCGGGTCATCGCCGTTGGCGAGGGCAACGGCCCGGTGAACGCGCTCGACCGGGCGCTGCGATCGGCCCTCGAGCAGACCTTCCCCGAGCTCGCCACCCTGGAGCTGACCGACTTCAAGGTCCGCATCCTGGAAGGCACGTCCGGCACCGGGGCGATCACCAGGGTGCTGGTCGAGTCGGGCGACGGCACCGGCGACACCTGGTCCACCGTCGGGGTGGACGAGAACGTCATCTCCGCGTCCTGGCACGCACTCGAAGAGGCCGTCAGCTACGGGCTCCTGCGGGCCGGACGCACACTCGACTGACCCGTGGGAGCGGGCGGACTGGGCGGAGCACGGGACCGTTCGATATGAATGATTTGATACCCCGATCGCGGACCCGGCCCCGGACGGCATACCTTAGGCACATGGATGAGAAGGAGATCATGACGCGGATCAGCGGGCTGATCGAGACCGAGCACGAGCTCCGCGCTCAGCTGGCCGACGGCTCGCTGAGTTCGGAACAGGAGCGGGCGCGTCTTCGTTCTGCTGAAGAGGCGCTTGACCAATGCTGGGACCTGCTGCGCCAGCGACGGGCCAGGCAGGAGTTCGGCGAGAGTCCGGACGGCGCCGAGGTGCGCCCGGCAGCCGAGGTGGAGGGGTACCAGCAGTAGCCCCACCGCCGGTGGCAGATTGTGCGAGGGAGCATTGTGCGTATCGCAAGGTTCGCCAAGGGTGACGGGGTCGCCTACGGCGTCGTGGAGGGCGAGTCCGGAGAGTCGCAGACGGTCGAGGAGCTGTACGGGCACCCGTTCGGCATCGACCCGGCGGGCGTTCGGCTCACCGGCAACCGCTACCCGCTGGCCGAGGTGCGGCTGCTCGCCCCGGTGCTGCCGTCCAAGGTGGTGGCGATCGGCAAGAACTACGCGGAGCACGTGCGGGAGATGGGATCGGCCGAGGTGCCCGCCGAGCCGGTGCTGTTCCTCAAGCCGTCGACCTCGGTGACCGGCCACGGCGACCGGATCGCCTACCCGGTCAAGCTGACCGACCGGGTCGACCACGAGGGCGAGCTCGCGGTGATCATCGGCCGGCTCTGCCGTGACGTGCCGAAGGAGCGGGCGGAGGAGGTCATCTTCGGCTACACCTGCGCGAACGACGTGACCGCGCGGGATCTGCAGGCCCGTGACGGGCAGTGGACGCGGGCGAAGGGGTTCGACACGTTCTGCCCGCTCGGCCCGTGGATGGAGACCGCCGCCGACCCGGCCGACCTGGGCATCACCACCACCGTCAACGGGGACGTCCGGCAGCACGCGCGCACCAGCGAGCTGCTGTGGGACGTGCCGTCGCTGATCGAGTACGTGTCGTCGGTGATGACCCTGCTCCCGGGCGACGTGCTGCTCACCGGCACCCCGGAGGGCGTGGGCCCGATGACGGCCGGGGACGAGGTCAGCGTGACGATCGAGTCAATCGGCACGCTGACGAACCGGGTCACGATCCGCGACTAGACGCCTGCCCGGCCTACGCCCCGAGGCGCTCCCGCAGGTGCCTGAGCTGCCGTTCTGCGTGCGCCTTGGGCCAGCTGTGCCCGCTGTAGGGGTAGACCGCGATTTCCTTGTCCGCCGCGCGGATCTCGTTGTACGCCGCGAACACGGTCGACGGCGGGCAGATGCCGTCCATCAGCCCGACGCTGACCAGCGTCGCGGCCGTGATCCGGCGGGCGAGCAGCGCGCAGTCGATGTAACGGAGCGTGTCCAGCGCCCGCGGGACGAGCTCGACGTTCTCGGCCAGGAACTCCGGGATCTCGGTGTAGGGCGGGTTTGGCGCGAGCGTGATCGCGCGCTGGATGTCGCACAGGAACGGCACGTCGGCGTGGCACACGGCCACCACGTCCGGCCGCAGCGCGGCGGCGGCCAGCGCGAGGGCGCCGCCCTGGCTGCCGCCGCTGACCGCGACCGGGCGCGCGGGCCCGGCGAGTTCGCGCGCCGCGTCGACCGCGAGGGCGGCGTCGGTGAACATCCGGGTGTAGTAGTACTCCTCCGGGGTGGTGATGCCACGGGTCATGACCAGGGAGTTCTCCGGACCGGTGCCGATCCCGTCGGCCGTCGCCCCGCTTGACCAGCGGCCGCCCTGGCCCCTGCTGTCCATGACCAGCACCGCGTAGCCGAGCGCGGGCAGCAGGATGTGCTCGGCCGGGGCGCCCCGGCCGCCGCCGTAGCCGATGAACTTGACCACCACGCCGCGCGCGTCCTGGTCGGCCGGCGTGATGTACCAGGCGCGGACGCGCTCCCCGGCGCCGCCGGAGAACTCGACGTCGGACACCTCGAACGGCGTGTAGAGGCCGGGCTCGTGGGCCGTCACGGCGACCGGCCGGGCGCGGTCGCGCGCCTCGCGCAGCCGGGCCGCCCACCAGTCGTCGAGCCCGTCCGGCTCCTGCGTGCTCGTGCGGTACTCCCGCAGCCGCTCAAGCGGCAAGTCATACCAAGGCATGACAGGTGACTCTAGCCCTCCAAGATCTTCAAAGTCTTTATCTCGAACGGACCTAGGGTGACTGTGTCGACCGCCAACTCATCGTCGAGGTCGGCGAGTCGCTCGCTCCCGGGCAGCACCGGTTTGAGCGTCAGGTTCTCGTCCGTGTGGCTGGCCAGCACCGCGAACCGGGCGCCGCCGTCGTGGACGAGGACGTCGCAGGCGACCCTCGGGTCGTCGACGGCGATCGGGCGGCGGACGCCGGCGTGGGTCGCGAGCGCGCCGTAGAGCGCGACGGTGGCGTCCGGATTGACCCGCGGGGTGAGCGCGGCCATGTACTCGAGCGGGTAGCTGCACAGGACCAGCGAGCCCCGGCCGGCCTGGCGCCTCAGCAGCGCCGGGCGGCCGTGGTCGTCGGTGGCGATGACCTCGGCCGTGGTCGGGGTGAGGGGCAGGTAGGCGCGGGCGTGCTCGTTGCCGGCCGCCTTGAACTCGAGGGTGGCGCCCCGGGCGAGGCCGCCGAAGTCGCGGGTGAACGTGAACCGCACCACGTCGTCTTCGATCGGGTCCCCGACCCCGACGTCGAGCTGGTGCCTGATCCCGAACAGCTCGTTCATGCTCCCGTAGGAGGGCCCTCGGTGCCAGGGGACGTCGCCCGCGCAGTAGGAGACGTACACGGTGGCGCCGCCGGAGCTCGCGAGCTCCTCGAGCCGAGCGGCGGTGGAGGCGAGGAACTGCTTGACCGACGGGGCGAGGTACAGCCGCGCGCCGTCCTCGACGCCCGTCGTCTCCCTGGTGAGCTTGGGCGGCAGGTCGGCCAGCCGGGCGGCGACGTAGCCCTGCTGCAGCGACCGGGCGGCCGCCTGGTGGCTGTCGGGAGAGGTGAACGGGTACTGGGTGTCGAGGTAGGACGAGACGATGAGGGCGGTGTCGGTGTCGGCCCGGCTGGTCCGGGTGTGGTCGATCGCCTCGAGCGTGCGCGCGAAGCCCTGCATCTCCCCGAGCGTCGGCTTTGGGGCGCCGTGGGCGTCGGTGAGCCCGAAGTTCTGCTCGAAGGCGTGGTGGCGGTACGGGTCGTTGCCCGGCAGCGCGAAGTCCGTGTTGTTCCACGCGATCCAGCCGGTCGCCCCGGCCAGCAGGGTGCCGTGCAGCACGTGCCGGTAGTACGTGGCCGCGTTCGCGTCGGACGCGAAGTCCGAGCTGACGCCGAACTCCTCCATGATCACCGGCTTGCCGAACGTGCCCGCCAGCTCGCAGGCGAGGGCGGCCGCGTAGCGCTGGCGGATGGGGTCGTCGCCGACGGGGTAGGTGTGCGGGCCGAAGAAATCGGTTATCTCGGATATATCGGACAGGCGGAAGCCGTTGTCGACCCCGGTGACCTCGATCCCCCAGGCGCCGTCGCCGAGCGAGAACGGCTGCCGGCCGCCCGCCGCGCGGACCGCGTCCCTGATGATCCGCCCCCAGGCGGCGACGGTCTCGTGATCCGTGGCCGACCCGCCGTAGATCGGCATCTCGTTGCTGACCAGCCAGCCCGCGACCGCCGGGTGGCCGGCGTACCTGCGCGTCATCTCGGCCGCGAACCAGGCCTGGCGGCCGACCATCCAGACGTCCTCGTAGAGATGGCGGCCGTTGCGCCAGCCGGGGTCCCAGTTCTGGCCTGACATGTGGCCCACGATGAAGGTGGGGATGGTGGCGAGGCCCTGCTCGGCGTGGCGGTCGAGGAAGTCGGCGAACCGCGCGGTCAGGCTCTCGTCGATCTCGTACGGACTCGGCATGAAGTCCGGCCAGTAGAAGAACGACCTGGTCATGGTCAGGCCATGGTCCTTCAGCACGGCGAGCTCGGCCGCGATGACGTCGGAGTCGTAGCTCCGCCACATCAGCGGGCCGCCGGTCCGCGACCAGAAGTTCGCGCCCAGCCAGAGGGCCGGTCCGCTGCCCGTCATGACCCTCGCGGTGTGTCTGCGCACCGATGTCTCTCCCTACGCCGGCCGAACCCTTCGCCGTACGCGCCGGCTCGTCGGGGACTATACCGGTTAAGCAGATGATCGTCTATGCTGACGCGTGGGTAGGCGGACGCGTCCGGGACATACCGGGACCGGCCCGGGACGCGTCCAGAACGTCTCCCGGCCCTGAACGTTATGCTTGACCGGGACCGTGCGCCGCGAGGGGGAGCCGGATGAGACGTCCGACCATTGCCGACATCGCCCAGCGGGCCGGCGTTACCAAGGCCGCGGTCTCCTTCGCCCTGAACGGCCAGCCCGGCGTCTCCGCCGCGACCAGGGAACGCATCCTCGCGATCGCCCAGGAGGTCGGGTTCCAGCCCAACAGCGCCGCCCGCGCCCTGACCGCGGGCAAGGCCGAGGCCTTCGGCCTGGTGATTGACCGGCCCGCCCGCACCCTCGGCATCGAGCCGTTCTTCATGCAGCTCGTCTCCGGCATCCAGGCCGAGCTCGCTGCGCACCAGGTGACGCTGCTGTTCACCGTGACCGAGGACGCCGACGCCGAGATCGCGCTCTACCGCCGGTGGTGGCAGCAGCGCCGGGTGGACGGGGTGTTCGTGGTGGACCTGCGGGTGGACGACCGGCGGGTCGGCGTACTCGAGGAGCTGCGGATGCCGGCCGTGGTGATCGGCACGCCGCGGGGATCGGGGACGCTCCCGGCCGTCTGGCAGGATGAGCGGGCCTGCGTGGAGACCGTGGTGGGGTACCTCGCGGGGCAGGGGCACCGGCGGATAGCGCGGGTCGGCGGCCGGGTCGAGTACTGGCACTCGGTGCTGCGGCGGGAGGCCTTCGCCGCGGTCGCGGCGCTGGCCGGCCTCGACGCCGTGTCGGTCGAGGCGGACTACTCGGCCGAGCTCGGTGCCGCCGCCACGGTCGGGCTGCTCGGCTCGGCCGAGCCGCCGACCGCGATCCTGTACGACAGCGACGTGATGGCGGCGGCCGGGCTTGGCGTGGCCCAGCGGATGGGGTTCAGCGTGCCCGACCGGCTGTCGATCGTCTCCTGGGACGACTCCGCGCTGTGCGAGCTCATGCATCCGGCGTTGACCGCGCTGCGCGGGGATATCGCCGCCGCCGGGTCGGCCGCCGCGCGGGTGCTGCGCGACCTGGCGGCCGGGGGCCAGCCCGAGAGCGTCGCCGAGGCGCCGCCCGAGCTCCAGGTCCGGATGAGCTCCGGTCCGGCCGGCCCGCCGGTGGTCCCCGCGAACGGGCGGACCCGGCTCACCGCGTAACGGGCCCGATACCCGATCGCGACGCGAGCGATATAAAGACGGCTCTTTACTTGCATGCCTACTTGGGTTAACACTTAACCGGTATAGCCCAGTAGTTAACCGGTATAGCTCGCTATCTGAGCGACGACGCCGAGGCCACCGGGCGGGCCGGTCATCACAAGATTTGCTAGTGAGAAGGTAGGAGCAGGTGAGACCTACAAAGGGATTCACGGGCAGGCGGTGGCGGGCCGCCAGATATGGCACCGCCGCCCTCGCCGTGCTGACGCTCGGCGTTACCAGCGCCTGCAGCAGCGGCGGATCGCCGAGCAGTGGCAGCACCGCGTCATCGTCGGCGCCGGCGTCCTCGGCGACGGTGACGACAACCCAATTCCCGCGCGATGAGACGCTGTACACTAGCGGCTCGGCCTACGTGGCGCCGTCGATCTGGAACCCGCTCGACACCGGCAACTTCGCGACCGGCACCCAGGGCCTGATTTACGAGCCGCTCTACCTGTACGACCCGATCAAGAAGACCTACGACTCATGGCTCGCCACCGGCGCCCTCAACTCCGGGTGGAAGGGCGACAGCTACGTCATCAACGTCCGCTCCGGCGTGAAGTGGAGCAACGGCACGGCGCTGACCGGCGCCGACGTCGCGTACTCGATCAACCTGGCGCGGCAGAACGCCACCGACCCGTACTCGACCAACGTCGCCACGGTGGCGAACGCCGTGGCCAACGGGAACACGGTCACGGTCACGTTCAAGGGCACGCCGGGCTACACCGAGTTCACCGACTACCTGTGGCGGGCGCCGGTTCTTCCCGAGGCCGTCTGGTCTAAGATTCCCGCCAGCCAGATCGCGACCTTCGCCAACACCCACCCCATCGGCACCGGTCCGATGACGCTGGACACGTACAACGCCCAGGAGGTCGCGTACCAGACCCAGCCGAACTGGTGGGCCACCAGCGCGCTCGGCCTCAGCTTCAAGTTCAAGTACCTGGTCGACGTCGTCAACGGCTCCAACGACCAGGAGCTCGGGCAGCTGACCGCGGGCGCCATCGACTGGTCGAACAACTTCCTGCCCGGCATCAACCAGCTGATGTCGGCCGTCGGCGGCAACGCCGGCTACACGCTCAAGACCTTCTACTCGGCGGCGCCCTACATGCTGTCGGCCAACACCGTGTGGCTCGAGCCGAACGACTCCGTCGCGCCGATGAGCAACGTCAACTTCCGCAAGGCGATGGCGTACGCGCTCAACCCGACGGCGATCGCGCAGACGGTCTACGGCGGCATCGCCGCGGCGGCCAACCCCACCGGCCTGCTGCCCGGGCTCTCCTCCTTCGTCAACCAGGGCGTGGTGAGCGCGGACGGGCCGACCTACAACGCGGCCAAGGCCAAGCAGTACCTGGCCGCATCCGGCTACCACGGTCAGTCCATCACCTTGCAGGTGCCCGAGGGGTGGTCGGACTGGATGGACGCCACCACCGTCATCAAGGACGAACTCCAGGCGGTCGGCATCAACGTCGACGTCATCTTCCCGCAGTCCAACACCCGCACCGCGAACGTGGACGCGGGCAGCTACGACCTGCAGCTTGACAACAACGCCGGCGCCGACTCCACCCCGTGGAGCTACTACCAGCGGGTGTACGCGCTGCCGATCGCCAAGGACCAGAACTCGCAGCTCAACTGGGAGCGGATCAGCTCGCCGGCCGACTGGTCGCTGGTGCAGCAGGCGGCCTCCGTCCCGCTGACCGACACGAGCAAGCTGGACTCCATCTACACCCAGCTGGAGACCGACTTCTTCGCCCAGGAGCCGGTGATCCCGCTCTGGTACAACGGCGCCTGGTTCCAGGGCAACACCTCGGTCTGGTCGGACTACCCGGCGAGCACCGGTTCCGACCAGAACATGCCGGTCATGTGGGCCGGCTACCTGGGCGCGATGACCACCGTCTACGCGCTGGCCGACCTCACGCCGACCCCGAAGGCCGCGAGCTGACGCTCTCTGCTTCCGGCCCCGCCTGCCCGGCCCGCTCAGGCGGTCCGGGCAGGCGTCCCATCGGCCGTCGATTCACCTTGGGAGCCTGCCCGTGCGGCGCTATCTCGTCAGGAAACTGATCACCTACGTGCTGGCGTTCTTCGTCGGCGTCAGCGTCGACTGGGGCATCCCGCACCTGATACCGGGGGATCCGATCCAGGGTCTGCTGTCCAGGTTCAGCCAGCTCGATCCCGCGTCCTACGCGGCCCTCTACAAGACGTTCGCCCAGTCGTTCGGGCTCAACGTGCCGCTCTGGCAGCAGTACCTGAACTTCTGGAAGGGCCTGCTGACCGGGAACATGGGCATCAGCATCTCCGACGACCCCAACACGGTCACCTCGCTCGTCTTCGGGGCGATGCCGTACACGCTGGCGCTGCTGGTCCCGGCCGTGGTCCTGTCCTACGTCGTCGGGAACCGGCTGGGCGCGGCGGCCGCGCGGCGCAAGCTGCTCGACAACACCGTCCTCCCGCTCGGCTACATCTTCCAGGCCATCCCGTACCCGTGGCTGGCGCTGGTGGTGCCGTACCTGCTCGGCGTCGTCTGGCACGTGTTCCCGACCTCAGGCGCCTACTCGGAGACGCTGCTGCCCGCCTGGAACTGGACGTTCATCGCGAGCCTGCTCGACCACTGGTTCCTGCCGTTCCTGACCGTGTTCATCGTGAGCCTCGGCGGCTGGGCCATCGGCATGC
>Ga0302314_10021047_pt1 | contig 10765 bp, 9 predicted proteins | sample III_Palsa_N2_3_FD_200533 | JGI IMG/M metagenome (GOLD analysis project Ga0302314, IMG submission 200533) | Peat permafrost microbial communities from Stordalen Mire near Abisko, Sweden - III_Palsa_N2_3 | ecosystem: Environmental > Terrestrial > Soil > Palsa > Peat permafrost | place: Sweden... | reverse complement strand
AGGTTGCTGCGTGATCAAGCATATCAACGCATCGCGCAGTTTTTCCGCTAACCAGACCATAGGAAAAGCATCTAATGTCGTCCTAGTCGGTATTGGCCTCTCGCCGTCAACCCATGGGATGGCTGGCATCGGACCGGCGCTACAACACTTCCAGCTACGTCACAACGCGGCGACGTTGATCGGCATAGATTCGATTCGACCAAATCCGGTTACATAGCGGTTACATGGAGCCAGAAATGACAAAGGGGTTACAAGCAAAAATGCTGTAACCCCTTGATATTACTGGTGCGGCTGCAGCAATCAAATCTACAACAAAAACTGTTTTATATCAATTGCTTAACTTATTAAGATGAAAAAAGTACCAACAATAATACCAACAAAATACAAGCATTCCCATATCCGGCAATGGAACCCGCCGTCTACTGGGGGATGGTTATGGACGCCCAGCGCTAGACGTGGACATCCTTACTTGTGCAGTAAGACAGATTGCCTACCGTATTTTCACGAGGGAATGACCATCTCCGCCTCGATGCTTCCCTCATCGATGGAGATGTCCTCGCCCTCTTCCTGCTCATCACCCGTCTCCGTGTACGTGGTTTTGCCAGTCGCCTGCTCTATCAGGACCAGCAAACGCTTCTGCCGGTCAACCATAAAAGCTTCGAACGCATCGCTGCGCAGGAGCGCAGGGTCAATCAGGTGCGAAGTCAGATAGCCATCCAACCGCTCCTGATTGATCGATGGTGCATGTTTATCACCGCTCTCCAGCTTGGCCAAATACTCCGAAGGCGCGACACCCCCGATGATACGGTTAGTGCGGAACGACAGCGGCGTCTTGTTGATGATGGAATCATATACGTCCGGCTTGATGCCTTGCTTCTTGCACCAATCTTGCGGAAAGATGTGATGAATATCGACGTTTTCTCCAAAGAACACCGTGTGGTCAAACTTCTGCCCGGAGCGAAAATCCTCTGCCCCTTCCTTCATCAGCAGAGCGTTCACACCTTTGTAGGCAGCGGACAAGCGCATGCGCATAGTCTTCAGTCGGTCGGCACGGAAGACAGTCTCGCTTACGGTAGAGGGTTCGGGGCCGCCTTGAAGCCAGCGCGAAACCTCCATGAAATCCCGAGCAATACGCGACTCCACCGCGGAGCCGTACAGTTCCCCAAACACACCGTTCCAATACCAGCGCACAAGTTTGGCGCGATTCGCCTCGTGCTCCCAGGCATCGCCGATATCGGCGATGATCGCAGCGAGCGGCACTATCTGCGACTGGTAGGGTAGGTCGAAGATGCGGTAGATATGCTGCATATGCAAAAACTTCGCGGCCTGCACGAAGCCATGCTCGACCTGCTTTTCGTACCGCTTATAGGCTGCCAGCGGCAGATTCAGCAATGCCTGACGGTTGCCGATCACAGCAGGAAGTTCTTTGCCAGTTTTGCCGGCGCGCTCCGCTTCGCGGCGGCGGTCCCGCGTAAAGAACAACGAGATCGCCTGAAGAAAATCGGTGTTGCTAACGTTCGCAATGATTCCCGCCTCGGAGTCGGCCGGTCGCTGAGTGTCCACGAATCGGCGGTGCCGCCCCTTATGCTCGTCGTTGCCGTACCAATCCTTGCGAAGCTCGTGACCGTCTGCCGCGTACATTGCCGTCACCAACTCGAATGCGTCCAACGGCTTGCCGCCCGTGTTCACCTTTTCAAATACAACGCACACTGCCTCCTTCGACGTGCTTCGGTCCAGCGAAATCACGGGCACACGATAATACTTGAAGTTCTCCAGCACTTGACGCTTGAAGGCACGGAAAGCCTCCCGCAGGGCCTCATGCTCGTCTCCACGCCAGTGCTTATCGAAGCCGTCCTGCCACCGGTCCCAGTCGAAAATCTGCGATACGGGATACATCAACGCCGCGTATTCCTTGTCTGGCTCGGAGAGGTCCAAGGCTACCTCGCGACCGAAATCGGTGCGAATCACCCTGTCCTCAGGTACGCCGACGATGGCCTCTTCGCGGTCTGCGGTGTCTTCCAGCGCTTTACGTATGTCAATGTAGAACCAGCGTTTTACCTTCTTGTTCTTCGGCGTAACTGTCTCCACGACCTTGCCACGAAGCGTTACCTGATATAGCGAAGTCATGCGCTGCTGCCCGTCCAGCAGCAGCGCATGCGGCGTAACGTTCTTCGCCTCGATTGGCGCCCCCTCCACCGGCCGGGGCTTGAAGTTCACTTCGCCACCGGTTTCAAGCGTCATGAGCGCGCCCACGGGAAAGGCGCGCGAGATCGACGCGATCAGGCTTTTGATGCGATCCTCATCCCACACCCAACTCCGCTGGAAGTCGGGCAGTTGCAGCACACCACAATGGCAATCTTCCAACAGCTTGTAGAGATCGTAGGGGTTGGTCTGAAAAGTCGAGCCGGCCATTTCGTATGTCCTTGATTGTTTATGCGGCCCCCAGCTCGCCAACGCAGTATCGCCGACAGGGACAGGAGCAATGCGGAGCTCATTGCATCCATGCCCGACTTTGGCGTTCAGTTCAGCCGAGGTTCCAAAGTTTAACCCGCCTCTGGCGAACTTCCTCCTGTCCCGAGCCATAGCGTGCCCCCTATCGCGCGCTGGCGTGGAGTCGCTGGACGCGATGACGGCGACTCCACGCAGGCGGCTCAATCATCTAGCCCATCGTCGAACATGCCCGCTATTGGGGGCGGCGCATCCGGCCATTCATCCGCCTCAGCACTATTGCTTAGTAATTCCGCTGTGAGCCCTTCTAGCCGGTGGTACGCGGCCGGGGCGCTTTGGCGCGAATACACGACCTTTTGAAGGTGCTCGCGCGGCACGAACTCGCCCGGGTACTCGAACACCCCGGCTAGGCCCGGCCGTATCCCGCTTTGCTGAATCTTCCACGGAATCCGCAGGTCAATACCGGTTGCATCAAAAACCCGGCTGCGAATCGCGGAGAAACGCTTGCTTCTGGCCTTTTCATCATCATACTCGCGCAGCACTGGATAATCGGCAGGCTCCTTTCCCGCAATATGCAGGGAAAGGCACCTCTTATCAGCATCCGGCAATGCGAGATTGCTGACAGTGGATTTTCTTATCCGGATCGCCCGCCACTCCTCTCCCAGTCGCAGCTTCTCCTTGATCAGATCGAATATTCTTTCGTAAGCACCGGGATTACCGCGCCATTTATCCGGCTCATCGAGATCATTCTCTCTCAGCCATGCTCCATGCGCGGTTACCTCTATTCGCACGGTGCGTTCAGACCGCTCCTGCACCTCAGACTCCAGTTCAGGATCGTCGATTTTCTTCAGGAATGCCTTCTCCACTCCGGGCTGTTTCACATAAAGGACGATTCCGAATTCTCTATCCTTTATATATAGCGTGAAAACGTCATCCGGCCACTCCGCGCCCTCCGGCTTGATATAAGCCTTTTTCTTTCCGGGCAGAGAGTGCGGACCATGATTAAGAATCGCCTCCGCGTGCTGCCTGACATCGTTAATCATTGAAAGCGCTTTCTCTTTACTGGCGAACTCCTTCAGAAATGTCAACGTCAATGGACCAATCCGCACATTTTCCCACGGTATATAGGACAACCCCTTCTCAGTGCAACCCCGGCTAGCAAGGAAATACCGCAAGAAGGCCCAGCTGATGCTTGCAGCCCAATACACGCCATTGACCAGCTCCCGGTTATGTCCGACCGTACAGGCGGGGATATTCACGCTCAACCAATAGCCCCTTATTCGACCATGCCGGATTCCGCCGATGCCAACTGCCTTGACTAAGAATCCGGCGTCGGTGAGAGGGCTCTCCATCTCAAAATCGTAAAATTCCCCCCGCTTTCCATCAGAATTTTCAGGCTCCCAAGGAAAACGGCACTCTTCATACTCATCGTCAGATATATCGGTTTCCAACGAAACAAAAATCTGCATTGAATCACACATGCGACCTCCATTATCGATAATGGCGACTGCATGCTGACTATCCTTACCGGCCGCTACTCTTCACTACCGGCACAGCTACAGGTTATACACACCCATACTCTTAGCCATTGGCTGATAGCTCCATACAGTGAAGCTGCATACCGCTAAGCAACCTATATGTATAGACTGCATACTATCAACCGTTAGCCTTATAGTTGTAATAGTTACTATTGGTGTGTTTTTCAGTCCCGGTAGATTGCCGAATTCTGCTCAACAGCCCTGTTACAGCCGTCTATATTCCAGTTGGGCGAGGTACGCAGCCAGACCCGCAGGTACATCGCGCGCCATCCCACCATCAAGTTTCCGGCATGCTTCGGTGACGAAAAGCGTACTGTGCAGGCGAGCATCTTTCATCACATGCCACGGTGAAAAATGCGCCGTCATTGCGCGCATTTTTCAGCCTTGCAAGCTCCGATTCAGCGGATAATCAGCCACAGTCATCTCAAAGCATCTGAATTAATTTTCCGAATCGCGCTCCTTGCGACGACTGTCGATCCACTCGATTATTTCACCGTAAACCCAGTAGCTTGACCTACCATTTTTCACCGGCGCCGGAAACAGACCCTTTTTCACGAGAGCGTACATAAATGCAGGACTCATGCCGGTCAGGGATTTCACCTCTGGCCTTTTTATCAGAGCAAACCAGTCTTTATTCATACAGGAAAATCTCCTTGATTCTTGGGTTATCTGTGCGGACTGCACAAGACACACTTTATTCATCGGAGATATGCTCGTCGAATGTGCAAATTCACTTGCACGCTAGGGTTTTCACCTAGCCTTATGCGGCGCGCTTGTTTCCCTGTGCTTTTTGAGCATCTCGACCAGAGTACTAGGCACCATCTCGATCAATTCGCCGGATTTTTCGGGCCAATCAAATTCGATGGAATTGATTTCATCAAATAGAACGGTTCTTGTGCTTATTGTCTTCCGACCAAAATCAAGGGCGTATTTCGCACTCGTCAACGTCGCATCAACATCGGCGTCGGACATAAAATCGATCGGAACCCGATACTCCACGTCTTTAAGTATTTCTCCATTCGCAAGGGAATCATTTTCTGAAAGCACTTGCAATAACCATGCTGCCCACAAATGAGCCACGCAACCAAATTCCTTAAAATACCCCCTAACTGAGCTGCGTGTTAAATCGATCATTTTGGCCACCGCTTTCTCAGCTGCACCCTTCCCATCCAAATGGGGTCTTTTTGATAAACCCTGAAAAACGCAACTGGCAAGTAAAACCAAGCCTGATGCAATTCCCTCTTTGAGGCGGAAATTAAAATTCGCACGCCTCAAAAAATCTTGGTAATCGTGAAAGAATTCTACGATTTTCTCTGGCGACCCAAGAAGAACCATTCCTGTTTCATTCGCCTCCATCGTCGAGGTATCCTGCTCGACGGCAATCATTTCACTGCCATTGCCGGATGCTTTCCATTTATATCTCCGACTTCCCGGGTCAATTGGTTGCCCCGCGATTTTCAGGTCGCGCATAACGTGAATGTGCTGGACCGCTGAGCGATACAGCTTCCTCAAATCTTCATCCTCTGGCTTCGGGAAGAGCATCCACCCGCCGATAATCAGTCTTCTTGAAACATCATGATCGGGGAGTTTGATCTTCATTTTTTCTAAGCCCATGAAATGACATCCAGGAGCGTAGAGTAGCCGGACCGTAGCGCGTCATTCAACCCGAGCGGCGTGTGCCGGTTGCCCGCACGGCATATCGCAATAGCTTATGCCAACGTTCCGCAACGGCTTTGGCGCGTTACGCCACAGCTTTCGACACACGATTTGCGTCAGTCTCAGCCGTGGCGCCAGCGTTTTAGCCAAACGAAACGGGTAGCCCCGCCCCTGTCCCGGCCGACGGTACGCGGACCCGAGACGAACGTCCGCCTCGCCAGATTGGTCGCCTCAAACCGCCGCTCCCAGCACTTCGTCGGGAACCATCGGGGGACTAGCTAGTAACCTGTCGGCTCCGCCCAATTTCGTCGGTTAGAATTGCCCGGCGGCACGGGAACTGGGCCGCCAACTACTTAATGGAGCGCGCGTGAACTCTGCATCCGATGCACAAGACAGGGAATTGAAGGTCGTCGAAGAGATTGAGAAGCTCGGAGGCAACCTGGATGAGGAGCAGCGGAAGAAGATTGCTGAGAAGATCCGCGAGATTCGCAACTTCGTCCCGAAGATTGGTGTTTTCGGGAAGACCGGCGCAGGAAAGTCTCACCTTTGTAATGCGCTCTTCGGCCGCGAGGTCGCTAAGATCAGCGACGTGGGAGCCTGCACGCGCGAGCCGCAGCGCATCGTCCTCGAGGCGGGAACGAGCGGCATCTGCTTGATTGATGTTCCGGGGGTGGGCGAATCGCCCGAGCGGGACGCCGAGTATTCAGACCTCTACAAGCGCCTGCTGCCCGAGCTCGACATCGTCCTGTGGGTTATCAAGGCAGACGACCGCGCGCTGAGCGTCGATCAAGTTATCTACAGGGATTGCGTGGAGCCCCTGAAGAAGACGATTCCGACGGTCTTCGTCATCAACCAAGTCGACAAGCTTGAACCCGTCCGCGAATGGGACGTGGCGGCGCGGCTGCCGGGAGCCAAGCAGAGCGAGAACATAAAGGACAAGCTCGCCGACGTCAGCCGCATCTTCGACATTGAGGTGAGTCAGATCAGCGCCGTTTCGGCGGCGGAAGGCTACGGCCTCTCGGCATTGGTTCACCAGATCGTGAACACGCTCCCAAACGAGAAGAAATTCGGGGTGGTCCGCGAGGCAAAAAAGGAAAACGTTACACCGGAAAGCGAGCGCGAGGCGGAGCGCGGCATCTGGGAGGCGATCAAGGAATTTGCCGGGAAGGCCTATGAGGTCTACAAGGAGAACAAGGAGACCATCCACACCGTCGTCGCGGCGATTTGGGCGATTTTCACCAAGAAGAAGTAGTTGGCAGCTCGCACAGCGAGTCTATTTGCGCGAGCACGGCATCCGGAGTCGACATGAATCCGAATGTGCGTGCCGCGAACGCGAATTGCATTCCGCCAGCGTGCGCGACATGCGATTGCGTCGGCATCGGTGGCCGAACAGCCGCGAGCGGACCCTGGTAGTGGCCGAACGAATGGATCTTTATGGCCGGCTACCCCGGTCGTTCGAGCGTAGTCGTTGCGTTTGGCTAAACCGTCGCGCCATACGAGGAACCAAGCCCCACCGTGTATCGTTCACTGTTGCGTAACGCAACGACGCCGTTGCGAAACGGCCACCGATCCTATTGCAACAGCCGGCCAGCCGATACCAGTCACGATCATCGGGCAGAGTTCGGCCAGAGGAGACGATGGATCGTTGCCGCCGAACGGCCCGTCTGAGTGGCAAATCAGTCACTCACGTCGCCCGGCAATCTAAGCGCAGTGCTGGTCAGCAACATCAGCTGAACACGCGCTGGACACCATGTCGCATGAGCATGACGCGGTAAGCAAGTGAAGCAACAGAACTGGACAAAGGAGAGCCCGCCGCGTGCGGGCTCTTGGTCTTTTGGGGTGATGAAACAATCGTAAAATAGCGAAAACGTAGTTCAAACAAACATCGGAGAGGGCGACGGAATGGACGCTAGAGAACTGTATCGTGCTGTGAGCGACCGGATGCAATCTGATTTCGAGATTACCGGCCATCACAACCATATGCCCACGCGCGGCACAGCGCGCGAAGGTGTCCTTGAGGAGTTTTTGTCTCAGGGCCGCTTGCCCCCGAAATATGGCTTGGGCGCGGGTGAGGTTGTTGGTCGGGTACGCGACGTATCGCGCCAATGCGACCTCATTGTGTACGACAAAATGGATGGGCTATCGTTGCTCTATAATAAACACAGTCAAATATATCCGATTGATTGTGTGTACGGGATCATTGAAGTCAAGTCGCGACTTTCGAAAAGCGAGTTAATTGACTCCTTGGATAAGATAAAAGCGTTCAAAAAGATGTCTCCCTCGGGTGGGATCGCGGAGTATTTGGGCGCCGGGTTTAACGTGGTTCGCGCTAGGCCAAAGCCTTTTGGGATTGTATTTGCGTATGCTCTTGATAGAAACTCGCTCGATTCTTTATATGAAAACTTGAAAGAGTGGGAGTCGGAAAACCCCGCCAATCTTTGGCCCAACTACGTTTGTGTGCTTGGCGAGGGCTGCATGTACCATCAACATGCTTTCGAGACCTGCATAGACAGCGAAAAGATCACAGTCGAGTCGATTCCTGTTTCAATAAAATTCAAAGGCGACAGCTTGTTCAAGTTTTATTGCGCGCTGCATGATATGTGTGCTCGTATGAGGCTCAGCCCGGTCGAACTGAGCAGTTATTTTGACCCGGCCTTGCAAATTGGGCGGTTTGTAGTTTCCGGTCATTTGGCAGAAGTCGAAATGACGAGGCCTGCGGGACCACCGGTGAAAGCGCGATTGAAAGAATCGACAATAGAACGAATCGTAAACTGGTGTGCGCAGACTCAAAAAATTCGGCATTGGGATGTTTTGAAGAAAACAATTGGATTGCCGATTTATGGAATGGATGAGAATTCATTCGGAATGAGCGCGATGTTTTATATATACAATCCGGAGAATTTTCCGGGAATGGATGAAGTTAGAGGAAAATCAGAGGAGGAGAAAAAATCAATAAATCTGGAGCGAACGTTATTTAGTGCAATGGATTTAGTGGTGGATGGGCAAACTTATATACTTCCGGGGGCCAGCTTGCCGGAGACGGATTGGGACACGTTCTGAAAGTATAGATTGGTCCGATGGACAGAACGAAAAAACAGACCGGCACCAGATCAACGCTGGGAGACAATCGAGGGGGGAGCATGGAAACTGGAAACGTTTCAGCAATCATCTCGGCTACCGCGGGCATCAGTGGGGTGCTACTCGGCAACTCGTTCGTTGCGGTCAAAGAGTGGCTGGTCGGCCGGTCCAAGCGTCAGAAAGACACGGCGTACCTCGCGATCATCGTCGTGTCCCACCTGGAACGGTTTGCCAGTGGTTGCCTTCATGTCGCCCTTGATGACGGCACCGAATCTGGCCGACCCGCTGGTAACAAGGGGGAGGAATGTGCGCCGACAGTCAGGCCGCCTGAATTTCAGCCGCTGGACATTGACGTTGAATGGAAGGTGCTACCGCAGCAACTCATGTACTCGATCCTTCTGCTTCCCGACCAGCGGGAGCAAATCCAGAACAGGCTCGCGGGGATCGCGGAGTTCGACGACGACTACCCGGGCCATACCGAATACTTTTGGGCTAGACGGCGTGACTATTCCGAACTAGGGCTCCGAGCTTCCGACCTTGCGCGGCGTCTTCGCAAGCACGCAGGGATGCCCATTGAGGAGCCGAAGCCGGGCGTGTGGTGTCGCGATCAAGAATTGAGAGACCAGATTGTAAGGATCGACGACGAGCGGAAAGAAGCCGAGCGTCGCACCGCCGAGTACCGGAAGAACCAGACAGGCTTGGCGGCGCCGTAGCGCCTGCCAGCCGGCCGCCGGTAGAAAACGGATCTACAGTGCGGCTCGGCTGCCAAAAATCCCGGCTACAAAGGGCCGCTTCCGAGCGCGCAATCGACTTTTGACTGAACAGCGTCAAAGACCGCAACGGGTCGAGTTCTGCCCGACGCAGATCGATCAATGGCGAATCCCACCGCGTAACGAATGTCGGACGGGATCGGCCGAGGCCGTGTCAAAACTCAAAATCACCCGGTTTTAGAGGGTCGCTTTACCCCTCCCGAGGTGCCGCGAGGCCGGTATAGAGCGTTCTGACAAACCGAATTTTGCACTGAGGCACAGCGGCGTGCGTTTTGACACGGTCTGGGCCAGGAACGGTCTCTCGACCGCGAAAGGCAGATCGTGGACAATTTGCGCGACTCCGTCGATGTTCAGTCGCAGGGAACCATGAGATGCTCTACGCTAGTGCATTATGCGACAGTGAGCGAGTATCGATGAGCCTTCTAAGGTTCGCCTATCCCGGTAAGAACCTTCAACAAAGGCGGTTGCACCAGGATGCTCATGAACGCAACCCTCCATTTGCCGAACTCAATACATGAACCGCAGCCAATTTGAACTCGCACTTATCCACACAAAGGCGTCGGACTGGGCACATTTCGAATCTTTGTGCTCGCGCTTTCTTGCAAGCGATCACCCTTCGATGCGAACGATGGCTTCTCCGTCTGGAGATGGTGGAAGGGATTCGCAACTGTACGGACCAGATGGGGAGAATATTGTCTGCGCCCAATACTCCGTGACTGAGTCATGGGAAGCGAAGATAAGAAAAACTCAAAAGCGTTTGATCGAAAACTTCAAGAATGTGAAGATTTTGATTTACATGTCGAATCAGGAAATTGGCGCGAGGGGCGATAAGGTTAAAAGCGAATTGCAGAAAGAAGGAGTTTTTCTCGATATCCGAGATAAAAATTGGTTCCTCGATCGATTTGGCGCAGATGAACAGAAAGTGAGCGGCGCGGAAGAGTTTTTCGAGCGAATCGGACGCCCTTATCTCGAAGGGCAACAGATTATCGTCACGAAGCGTGCTGCCCTATCGAATCAGGAGGCGAAGGCCGCTCTCGTATACCTTGGTATGCAATGGGAAGACGCAAACACAGACAAGGGACTGACCAAGTTGTCGTATGAGGCTCTCGTTCGCTCGGTGCTGAGAAAAACCAACGCAGAAAAATTAATCGTAAGCTCACCCGTCAAGCGGACATTTTAAAAGTAGGACTCGTCGTTGCGAGCAAACGCTCGCGGTACAGCGCTGGGGGCAGGTTTCCCAGCGCGTCATGTGGCCGTTCTTCGTTGTAGATCTTG
>Ga0302314_10021046_pt1 | contig 10766 bp, 10 predicted proteins | sample III_Palsa_N2_3_FD_200533 | JGI IMG/M metagenome (GOLD analysis project Ga0302314, IMG submission 200533) | Peat permafrost microbial communities from Stordalen Mire near Abisko, Sweden - III_Palsa_N2_3 | ecosystem: Environmental > Terrestrial > Soil > Palsa > Peat permafrost | place: Sweden... | reverse complement strand
TTTCAAACTGGACCGAGCTTGACGTGTGGCACTACATCCGGCGCGAGCGGATTCCCGTCGTCCCGCTCTACTTCGCCACCGAACGGCCCGTGGTCCACCGGGACGGCTCGCTGATCATGGTCGACGATGACCGCCTGCCGTTGCGGGACGGGGAGGTTCCGCAGCTGCGCACGGTCCGCTTCCGCACCCTCGGCTGCTACCCGCTCACCGGCGCGGTCGAGAGCTCGGCCGACACCCTCGACGCGGTGATCGGGGAGCTGCTGCGCACCACCACCTCCGAGCGGCAGGGCCGGGTGATCGACCACGACTCGTCGGCGTCGATGGAGAAGAAGAAGCAGGAGGGCTACTTCTGATGACCGTGCCGGATACCGACGTCGGCGGCTACCTGGAGGCCGACGACCGCAAGACCCTGCTGCGCTTCATCACCTGCGGCAGCGTGGACGACGGCAAGAGCACGCTGATCGGCCGGCTGCTTTATGAGTCCAAGCTCATCTATGATGACCAGCTCACGGCGCTGGAGGCGGACTCACGGCGGGTCGGCACCCAGGGCGGCGCGCTGGACTTCGCCCTGCTCGTCGACGGCCTCGCCGCCGAGCGGGAGCAGGGCATCACGATCGACGTGGCCTACCGGTTCTTCACCACCGAGCGGCGCAAGTTCATCGTGGCCGACACCCCCGGGCACGAGCAGTACACCCGCAACATGGCCACCGGTGCCTCCACCGCGGACGTCGCGGTCATCTTGGCGGACGCCCGCAAGGGGGTACTGACCCAGACCAGGCGGCACAGCTTCATCGTCTCGCTGCTCGGCATCAAGCACGTCGCGCTCGCCGTCAACAAGATGGACCTCGTCGGCTACGACCAGGCCACCTTCGACGGCATCACGGCCGACTACCGCGCATTCGCCGACCGCCTCGGGCTGACCGACGTTACGGCCATCCCGATCTCGGCCTTGCGCGGGGACAACGTCGTCGAGCCGAGCCCGGGCATCTCCTGGTACGACGGGGCGCCGCTGCTCAGCTACCTGGAGACGGTGGAGGCTGGCCAGGAGGCCGTGAGCGGCCCGTTCCGGCTGCCGGTGCAGCTGGTCACCCGGCCCGACCTGGACTTCCGCGGCTACGCTGGCATCATCGCCGGCGGGTCGGTGCGCCCGGGCGACGAGGTGCGGGTGCTGCCGTCCGGTGCTACCGCGAAGGTGACACGGATTGTCACCTATGACGGCGACCTGCCCGCGGCGGAGGCGGGGCAGTCGGTGACCCTGACCCTCGACCGGGAGATCGACATCAGCCGGGGCGACCTGATCGCCGCGGCCGCCGACCCGGCCGGACTAGCGGACCAGTTCGAGGCCCACCTCGTCTGGATGCACGACGAGCCGCTGCTGCCGGGCCGCCCCTACCTGATCAAGCTCGGCAGCTCGACCGCGACCGGCACCGTCACCCACATCAAGTACGGCATCAACGTCAACACCGCGGAGCGGACCCCCGCCACCACGCTGGCCGTCAACGACATCGCAGTCGCGAACATCGCCACCAGCCGGCGGCTGCCCTTCGACCCGTACCAGGCGAACCGCGAGACCGGCGGGTTCGCGCTCATCGACCGGCTGACCAACGTCACCGTCGGGGCCGGGATGATCGACTTCGCGCTGCGCCGCGCGGACAACATCCACTGGCAGGCGCTGGACGTCACCAAGGAAGCGCGCGTCGCGATCAAGGGACACCGGCCCGGCGTCGTCTGGTTCACCGGCATCTCCGGGGCCGGGAAGTCCACCATCGCCAATGCCCTGGAGGGCCGGCTGCACGCGCTGGGCTGCCACACGGCCACCCTCGACGGGGACAACGTCCGGCACGGGCTGGGTCGCGACCTCGGCTTCACCGACGCCGACCGGGTGGAGAACATACGGCGGGTGTCCGAGGTGGCCAAGCTGATGGCCGACGCCGGCCTACTGGTGCTCGTCTCGTTCATCTCGCCGTTCCGCGCGGAACGCGACGGCGCCCGGGCGCTGGTCGGCGAGGACGAGTTCATCGAAGTCTTCGTGGACACCCCGCTCGACGTCGCCGAGCAGCGCGACCGCAAGGGCCTCTACCGCAAAGCCCGGGAGGGAAACCTGCCCCACTTCACCGGCATCGACTCACGCTACGAGGCGCCGCCATCACCCGAGGTCCACGTCGACACCGCGGCCAGCAGCGTCGACGAATCGGTGGAGCAGATCATGCGACAGCTGCGGGCCAAGGGAATCCTCCCGTGACCGTGCTCCCCGACGAGGCCAGGGCCCTGGCCAGCAACGCCGATCACGCGCTGGCGGCGGAGCTGGCCGAACAGAGCGGCGCGCTGCTGCGGGAGCTGCGCGCGTCCGGCTTCGACGACCCGGACGAGCTGCGCAAGCAGGGGGACCGCCGCTCCCACGAACTGCTGGCCGGCGAGCTGGCCGCCCGTCGCCCGGCCGACGCGGTGCTGTCCGAGGAGGGGAAGGACGCGCCGGGCCGGACCGGGGCCCGCCGGGTCTGGATCGTCGATCCGCTTGACGGCACCCGCGAGTTCGGGGAGCCGGGCCGCTCGGACTGGGCCGTCCACGTGGCCCTGGTCATCGACGGTTTCCCCGTCGCCGGGGCGGTCGCCCTGCCGGGCCTGGGCGAGGTCTGGTCGACCGCCAGGGCCCCCGTGCCGCCCGCCCCGAAGCCAGCGGCCACTCCGCCCCGCCTGGCGGTGAGCCGGACCCGTCCCGGCTGGTCGGCCGGCCTGGTCGAGCAGGCGCTGTCGGCTGAGCTGATGCCGCTGGGCTCAGCCGGGTTCAAGGCCCTCGCCGTCGTCCGCGGCGTAGCCGAGATCTACGCGCACAGCGGCGGGCAGTACGAGTGGGACAGCGCCGCGCCGGTGGCCGTGGCCCTGGCGCACGGCCTGCACGCATCCCGGCTCGACGGCACGCCGCTCGCCTACAACAACGCCAACCCCTACCTTCCCGACTTGCTGATCGCCCACCCCGACTGGGCGCAACCCGCACTGCGGGCCGTGGCCGGCCGCGCCCCGTCGGCCGGCGCCGGGCCCGCCCAAGGAACGTGAGGTGCACTCAATGCTGACGAACGCGCGACTGCTCATGACCGGGCTGACCGGCCAGCTAGCCGGCTCGATCGCCGCTATCCTGGCGCCGCACAACGAGATCTACGGCCTAGCGCGCTACTCCAAGCCCGGGTCAAGAGAAACGGTCGAGGCGCTCGGGATCACCCCGGTCGTCTGCGACTACACCAGCGGGGACTTCACCGGCGTGCCCAACGACTTCGACTACGTGTTCCACGCGGCGGCCGACGTCTTCCCGGCCGACATCGAGACCGGCCTCAAGCAGAACGCCGAAGGCACCGGGCTGCTGCTGAACCACCTCAACCGGGCCAAGGCCTGGATCTACGTCTCGACCAGCGGCGTCTACTGGGACCACCCCGACCCGTGGTACGCCTACAAGGAGACCGACCGCTGCGGCGGCAGCACCCGGATCAATACTCGCTTCGCCTACGGCACCAGCAAGTTCGCCGGCGAGGCGGTCGCCCGGTCGCTGTCCCGCATTCACGGCGTGCCGCTCACGATCGCCCGGATGAACTGGTCCTACGGCCGGGCGAGCTTCGGCGGCGCGCCGGTCAGGATCATCACCCGGGTGGCACAGGGCGAGCCGGTCCCGGTCAACCCGGACTGGGAGATGGTCGGCTGCCCGATCCACGAGGACGACATGGCCGAGCACCTGGAGCCCTTTTTCGAAGGGGCCACGGTCGGCGGCACGGTCACCAACTGGGGCGGCGACGACGCGATCTCGGTCGAGCAGTACGTCCCGTGGGTGGCCGAGCAGCTCGGCACTTCCTACTCGTTTACCGATATGACGGACATCATTGCCTACCCGCGCCACCTCGACCCCGGCAGGCGCATCGCGCTGACCGGCCCGTGCAAGGTCAAGTGGCAGGACGGCTTCCGGCGTGTCATCGAGGAGCGCTTCCCCGGACGGGTGGCGAGCTCATGACGACCACGACCCTCGACTCCGAGCATCTCCTAGACCAAGCCGCCGAACGGACGGGACTGGCCGACTTCGGCGACCTCCCCTTCCGGGAGGGGATAGACGTCCTGCTCTGGGCGCTGCGGCACGAGTCAGGCAACCCGCCTGAGCGGGTGGCGCCGGTCGCGGCGGCCCTCGTGCTGCCCGCGCTGGTCAAGCGGCTGCGGCTGGTGGACGACCGCAAGCGCTACCCCGAGATCGCGGCCCAGCAGGTGACGGCCCCGATCGTCATCACCGGCCTGCCCCGCACCGGCTCGACCCACCTGCAGGCGCTGCTGGCCACCCGGCCCGGCGCCCGCTCGCCGGCCGAATGGGAGATGCGGCTGCCGTCGCCGCCGCCGGAGGCGGCCACCACCGCCACCGACCCCCGCATCGGCGAGGTCCAGCAGGCCATCGACGCGCGGGCGGGCGCCACCCGGCTGCAGTCGATCCACCCCTACGGCGCCCGGCGCCCCGAGCAGTGCCTCGGCCTCATCGACTGGGGCTTCGCCAACCAGACCTACCTGGCCTACCAGCGGATCCCGAGCTACTACGAGTGGTACCTCAACTACGGCCAGCGTGTCGTCTACGAGCATCACAAGCGGTTCCTGCAGCACCTGCAGTTCCGTAATCCCGGCGACTGGGTTCTCAAGTGGCCCAAGCACCTGTTCGGCCTGGACGCGCTGCTCGAGGCCTACCCCGACGCCCGCATCATCTGGACCCACCGCGACCCGGCCAAGGTCATCCCGTCGAGCGTGAGCTTCGTCGGCACGCTGCGCGCCATGAACAGCCCGGTGTTCGACCCGAAGCGGTTTGGCGCCGAATGGTCCGCGCTGGAGGAGACGGGGCTGCACCGCGGCCTGTCCGTCCGGGACCGGGTGGGGGACGACCGGTTCCTTGATGTCCATTACAACGACCTGATCACCGACCCGGTCGCCGCGGTGACCCGGATCTACGAGCACTTCGGGCTCCCGGTCGACGACGAGACCGTCCGCCGGGCGGGCGACTTCCAGGAAGAGAACCCGCAGGGCAAGCACGGCGCCCACGAGTACACCCCCGAGCAGTTCGGTTTCGTCCCCGAGCGCGTCCGCCGCCGCTTCGCGTCCTACACGGAGCGCTTCGGGATCGAGCCCGACCGCCCGCGGCCCGGTAAGCCAGGCAAGGAGGCAGGATGAGCGAGCAGGCCAAGAGCGTCCCGGCCGCGGTGCTGACCGCCGCGGAGACGCTAGGCATCCAGGCATTTCCCGTCCCGCGCCTCGGCGAGGATGACGCCCTGATCCGGGTGGAGGTGTGCGGCCTCGGCGGCAGCGACGTCACCCAGTACCTGGGCAAGCTCCGGCCGTCGAGCACCGTCTACCCGGTGATCCTCGGGCACGTGTTCGTCGGCGTCGTCGAGGCCGTCGGTCCGCGGGCGGCCCGGCGCTGGCGGGTGGCCCCGGGCGACCGGGTGGTGACCGAGGCGATCGTGCCCTGCTGGGCCTGCCGGCACTGCGTCTCCGGTCACTACTCGCTCTGCGACGCGGGCGAGGACCTGCTCAGGTACGGGCTGATCTCGGCCGACCGCGAGCCCTCGCTGTGGGGCGGCTTCGCCGAGCTGGTCTACGTTCCGCGCGGCGCCTTGCTGCACAAGGTCTCCCACGCCGCGCCGCTCGACGCGCTCGCCCTGGTGAACTCGGTCGCCTCCGGCATCCGGTGGGGCGGTGACCTGCCCGGGTTCCGCGCGGGCGAGGTCGGCCTCGTGCTCGGGCCGGGGCAGCGCGGGCTGGCCACGGCGCTCGCGATGCTCCGCGCGGGCGCGGACAAGGTGATCATCACGGGCCGCGCGAGCGACGCCCACAAGTTGGAGGTCGCCAAGCGCTGGGGCGTCGACGTCGTGGTCAACGTCGACGAACAGGACGTGATCGACGTGGTCCGCCACGTGACCGGCGGCGCCATGGCGGACGTGGTGGTGGAGGCCTCGGCGGTCGCGACCCAGCCCGTGACCGACGCGATCAAGGCCGTCCGCAAGGACGGGCGCATCGTGCTGATCGGGCTCAAGCGGGGTGAGCCGATCCCCGGGCTGGTCACCGACGAGCTCATCTACAAGGGAGTGACGGTCATCGGCGCGATGGCCGCCAACTACTCCAGCTTCGAGCGGGCCTGCCGGCTCATCGAGCGCGACGGCGACCTGATCGCGCAGGCGAACACCCACGCCTTCGGGCTCGACCAGGTAGAGCAGGCCATCCACACGCTCGCGGGCGACGTTCCCGGCGCCGACGCGATCGGCGTGTCCGTCGAACCCGGGCGGGCGTGACCCAACCCTCGAGGAGGAGGACTTATGATCCCCGATTTCACCGACACCGCCCTGTCCGAGCTGTGGTCGCTGGAGGGCCGGGTCGCGGTCGTCACCGGCGGCGGCAGCGGCATGGGCCAGGCGACGTCGCTGCGGTTCGCCGAGGCCGGCGCGGTAACGGCGGTAGCCGACATCGCCCCGGACAAGGCCCAGGAGACGGTCGACCTCATCGGCAAGCGCACCCCGGGCGCGCGGGCGGTGCCGCTCGTGGTCGACGTCACCGACCCGGCGTCGGTGCACGCGCTCGGCGACGCGGTCACCGAGCGCTTCGGCCATATCGATATCTGGGTGAACACGGCCTGGCTGAGTTCGAGCGGCAGCATCGCCGACTACCCCGACGAAATGTGGCGGCAGGGAATCGCGGTCAACCTCGACGGCTCCTTCTACACCGCGCGCGAGGCGGCCCAGCGGATGCTGGCGGCCGGCCGGCGCGGTGTCATCATCCTGGTCACCTCGGGCAGCGCCCATCACGGGCGGGCCCGCCGCTACCAGTACGTCGCGGCCAAGCACGGAACCCTGGGCCTCGTCCGGAGCCTCGCGCTTGAACTGGGGCCGGCGGGGATCCGGGTTGTCGCCATCGCTCCCGCGGCCACCGACACGCCGGGCTACCGGGCCGCGCCGGCCCGGTTCAGCGGAGCCGACGCGGAGCAGGCCAGACGGCTGCTTGACGACACGATCGCCAAGATGGCACTCGGCCGGCTGGCCCAGGCCGACGATATCGCCCGGGCGGCGGTGTTCGCGGCCAGCGACATGGCCGGCTTCGTCACCGGCAGCACCATCCACGTCGACGGAGGCGTTGACGCCGCGTGACGATTGCGATGTCGCCCGTCGAGCAGGTGCTGGCCCAGCTCGGACGGCAGAAGTGGGCGGTCGACACCCGCGACGCCGCCGCCCTCAAGAGCCTCTACACCGCCGACAGCGTCCAGGTGATCTACCAGGCCGGGCCGGACGGGCGCACCGAGATCGCCCGGTCGCGAGGGCGAGACGAGATCATCGGCGCGATCACGGCCGGCTGGGCCCGCACCGCCGCGACGTGGTACCCGGGGGCGATGATCCACCAGATCGGCAGCGTGGTGCCGGAGCCGACCGCCGGCGGCCGGATCCGCTGCCGGTCCTACGCGTCGTTCCTGGCCCTGGACGCCGACGGCGTCCCGGTCCTGAAGGGCTACGGCAGCTACGACGACATCTGGACCCTGGACGAAGGCGAGTGGCGGCTCGCCTACCGCGAGACAGTCATGTACGGGCACCAGCCGAGCCACGGCTGACCGGGACGAGGGTGCTGGCCGGCCCGGGATGCATGGCGGAACCTACACCGAATGGGAGGCGATATAGGTGACTGACATCGATATCGATATATCTGATGCCCTCGCTCCGGATATCAAAGGCCGAGTCCGCGTGACAGTGCATCTGCCTGATCGTGATCTGTACCCGAATCCGTCCGTCGTCTGCTTCGCCTTTCCGGGCGCCGGATACGGGCGCAAATACTTCTCGTTCTCCATGCCGGACGATGACGGCGGGCAAGCTGCATGGCACACGACTCGGGGGTGGATTTTTGTCGAATGCGATCACCTGGGAGTTGGCGATTCGACAGTGCCCGGTTCCGGCGTGCTGACGATCGCCAAAGCGGCCATCGCCAACAAGGTAGCGGTCGAGGCGGTACTCGGGATGCTAGAAACGGGAGGCCTGCATCCCGGTCTTGGCCCAGTTGCACATCCGATTGTCCTGGGAATGGGTCAGTCCATGGGCGGCCTCGTAACGATCGCCCTTCAAGGTGTGCACCGGATCTTTGACGGAATCGCCATACTTGGCTTCAGCGGAATGCAAACATTGCTGCCGCAACGACCCGACGTGCAAGAGCAGGTCTTTCCATGGCTACTCCGAAGTAGTGAAGGGGGTGCCCCGATAGTCACAAACGGCGTCTCACTCGAGTCGTTCGCCCTTGACCCCGAAGCGCGGATCGGGCAGATGACCTACGCCTACCATGACGCGAGCGAACCGGCCGACGTCATCGAATACGACATGCTCGGTGACCCGGCATCGCCGGACCGCGCCATAGCGCCATGGCGCTCGCCAACCGTCCCGGAGTACGCCGCATACGGAGTGTCGCCCGGAGTCGTGGCAACTGAGGCGGCGTCGATCACCACCCCTGTCTTGATCGCCGTGGGCGCACGGGACGTTGTGCCGAACCCACTGCTCGAGCCAATTGCCTACAGGAGCAGCCCTGACATCTCGATTTACATCTGTCCCCATATGGCGCACATGCATAATTTTTCGCCCATGCGTCATGCATTCTGGGACCGCATCCACTCGTGGGGCGAGACCGTCGCCGCGCAGACGGCCTATCGCCAGCCCTGATCCTACTGGGGCTGGGGGTGTAGCGGGCTACGCCACCGGCGTGAGCCACGTCTCCCGAGCGCGTGTCCCCGTGGCCTTAACCTGGTCACATGCGGGAGACGGTGCGGCAGGCGGGGAGGGCCACGGTCCAGCTTGCGCTGGGCGCCGGGCTGGCCTTGTTCTCCTGCCTGTTCATCACCGTCTTGCTGATCACTGCGATCGGCACGGTCACGCTGATCGGTGCCTGGCTGCTGCCGGAGACCGTGCTGCTGACCCGCCGGATCGCCGGGGCGAAACGGAGCATGGCGGCCCGATGGTCGGGCCAGGAAATTCCCGAGGCCTACCAGCCGATCACGGGGACGATCCGCGACCGGCTGCGCACCGCGATCCATGACCCGAGCACGTTCGGCGACTTCCGCTGGATGGTCGCCGACTACGGCTACGGCTGTCTCGTGGTTCTTGCGTTGCCGCTATGGCTGGCCGGGCTGCCCTCCGACGGGGTGCGGTGCGGGCTGCTGGGCCGCAGGCCAGTGGTACTGCCGCTGATCAGCCGGCTCGCCGACCTGGACGCGGCCTGGTCGGCCGTCCTTCTCAAGCCGTCACCGAAGGCGCTGCTGGCCAAGCGGGTCGAGCAGCTGACCCAGACCCGGGCGGGCGCCATCGCCGCCCACAGCGCCGAGTTGCGCCGCATCGAGCGCGATCTGCACGATGGCGCGCAGGCCCGGCTGGTCTCGCTGTCCATGCGGATCGGGCTGGCGAAACGCGCCTACGAACGCGATCCGGAGGCCGGGCGGCGGCTCCTCGACGAGGCGCAGGAGCACGCCGAGGAGGCGCTGGCCGAGCTGCGCCACGTGGTGCGCGGCATCCATCCCCCCATCCTCACCGACCGGGGGCTGGCGGGCGCGGTCCGGGCGCTCGCCGCCACCAGCGGCCTTGACGTCACCGTGCAGGCCGACGACCTCGACGACGGGCCTCGCGCCCCGGTCGCGGTGGAGTCGGCCGCGTACTTCGTGGTGGCCGAGGCGCTCACCAACGCGGCCAAGCACAGCGGGTCCGAGCGGGCCAGCGTCACCATCACCCGCACCCGGCCCGGCCTGCGGGTGATCGTCCGCGACGAGGGCAAGGGCGGCGCCGCCACTGCCGACGGCGGCGACCCAGGCGGAACCGGCCTGCCCGGCATGCGCCGCCGGGTGGCGGCGCTGGACGGGACGTTCACCATCACCAGCCCGGTCGGCGGCCCGACCGTGATCGAAGCGGAGCTGCCGTGCGCGTGGTAATCGCCGAGGACAACGCCCTGCTGCGGGAGGGGATGGTCCTGCTCCTCACCTCCGCCGGGCACGAGGTGGTGGCGGTCGCCGCCGCCGAGCCCGAGATCCTCCCGGCGCTGCTCGCGCACCGCCCCGACATCGCCGTGCTCGACGTCCGGATGCCGCCCAACTTCCGCGACGAGGGCCTGCGGGCGGCGCTCGAGGCGCGCAGGCAGATTCCCGGGCTGCCGGTGCTGGTGCTCTCCCAGTACGTCGAGGAAGCCTACGCCGCCGAGCTGCTCGGCGGCGGCGCCAGCGGGATCGGGTACCTGCTCAAGGACCGGGTCGGCCGGGTCGAGGAGTTCCTCGACGCGCTCGACCGCGTCGCGGCCGGCGGCACCGCGCTCGACCCCGAGGTGGTGACCGAGCTGCTCACCCGCCGCCGCAGCACCCCGCTCGACTCGCTGACCCCGCGCGAGCGCGAGGTCCTCACGCTGATGGCCGAGGGCCACGACAACACCACCATCGCCGCCACCCTCGTCATCACCGAACGAGCGGTCAGCAAGCACATCGGCAACGTATTCCTGAAGCTCCGCCTGCCGCCCGCCGACATCGGCCACCGGCGCGTCCTGGCCGTCCTGGCCTACCTGAACAACGCCTAGCGCATGCCGCGGCGCTGACTCGTGCGCTTCAGATCGTCCACCTCCCGCAGCGTCTGCGAGAGATGGAGTCGTGAGTTCCGGAAAAGTCACGACACCGTGACCGGAGCGGGTTCCCTTGGCCCGTCGCTGGGCGGCCTAAGTGCGCCGGCGTACCTGTGGGAGATCGGCCCCCCCTGCGGTGGTGT
>Ga0302314_10021045_pt1 | contig 10766 bp, 11 predicted proteins | sample III_Palsa_N2_3_FD_200533 | JGI IMG/M metagenome (GOLD analysis project Ga0302314, IMG submission 200533) | Peat permafrost microbial communities from Stordalen Mire near Abisko, Sweden - III_Palsa_N2_3 | ecosystem: Environmental > Terrestrial > Soil > Palsa > Peat permafrost | place: Sweden... | reverse complement strand
TGCTGAAGCGCTGCCTGGGAAAAAGCGATGGCCGCGGCCTGATCACGGGGATCAATCGCCAGGGCGCGAGCAGCAAGTTCGCGCGCCTTGGCGGCATCGCCGCGTTGCACCGCCAGCACTGCCAGTCGCGACAGCGCAGCCGCCAGGGATGGGTCCAGCGCCAGCGCCTGTTCAAAGCCTGTGCGCGCCGCATCCAGCTCGCTCAGATCTTCCAGTGCCAGGGCACGGCCCATATGCAACCGCGGGTCCTGTGGCGCCAGCGCCAGCGCGGCATCAAAGGCTTCCACCGCCTCGTGCAGATGGCCCAGCCGCACCTGGCAGGTACCAAGCGCATTGAGCAGATCGACATGCTGCGGTGTCAGCTCACGCGCGCGCAGTAGTAGGGGCAGCGCGCCTTCATTGTCGCCGGACTGCATGCGCTTGAGCGCGGTGAGCGAAAGCAGGGTGGGATGGACCGCACCCGCGCCCACCGCTTCCTCGCTGAGCCGCATCGCCTTGGCCATGTCGGAAGCCCAAAGTGCTGCTTCGACCGCCGAAACGGTGCTGGCCAGCGCCTCGTTGCCGGTGGGCATCATGCGCTAATTCCCGTGCGGAAAGACTAAAGCGCCCGCTGAATGGTTTCGACGTCGAAGCATTCGATGACGTCACCCTTCTGCATGTCCTGATAGTTGGTGAAGGCCATGCCGCATTCCTGGCCGGACTGCACTTCCTTCACTTCATCCTTGAAGCGCTTCAGGGTGGAAAGTTCGCCTTCGTGGATCACGACATCCTCGCGGATCAGCCGCACCTTGGAGCCGCGGCGCATCACGCCCTCGGTGACCTTGCAGCCGGCGACCTTGCCAACCTTGGAGATGTTGAACACTTCCAGGATCTCGGCATTGCCCAGGAACTTCTCGCGCGTCTCCGGCGTCAGCATGCCCGACAGCGCCGCCTTCACGTCATCCACCAGGTTGTAGATGATGTTGTAATAGCGGATCTCGACGCCGTCGCGCTTGGCCCGGTCGCGCGCCTGGTTGTTGGCGCGGACATTGAAGCCGATCACGGCCGCACCGCTGGCATGCGCCAGGATGACGTCGCTTTCGGTGATGCCGCCCACACCGGACTGCAGAATCTGCGCGCCCACTTCGGCGGTGGCGAGCTTGGCCAGCGAACCCTGGATGGCTTCGCTGGAGCCCTGCACGTCGGTCTTGAGCACCAGCGGCAGCAGGCGCTTTTCGCCGGCTTCGCGGGTCTGCAGCAACTGGTCCAGCGTCTGGCGCGAGGACGAGGCCTGACGCTGCTCGCGGCGCTTGCGGCCGCGATATTCGGCCACTTCGCGCGCGCGCGCTTCGTTTTCGACCACGACCATTTCATCGCCCGCTTCGGGCGCCGCCGACAGACCCAGCACCTCGATGGGGGTCGAGGGACCAGCACTCTTGACCGACTCGCCGCGTTCGTTGGCAAGCAGCCGCACCCGGCCCCATTCGGCGCCGGCGACCACGATGTCGCCGACCTTCAGGGTGCCGCGCTGCACCAGCACGGTGGCGACAGGGCCGCGGCCCTTGTCCAGCTTGGCCTCGACTACCGCGCCTTCGGCGGGACGGTCGGGATTGGCCTTGAGGTCCAAGATTTCAGCCTGCAGCAGGATGGCTTCTTCCAGCTTGTCGAGATTGAGCAGCTTGGTGGCGGAAACCTCCACCACCTGTACTTCGCCGCCCATGTCTTCGACCTGGATTTCGTGCTGCAGCAGTTCGGTCTTCACCCGGGTTGGGTTGGCGTCGCCCTTGTCGATCTTGTTGACCGCCACGATCATCGGCACGCCTGCCGCCTTGGCGTGGGCGATGGCCTCAACCGTCTGGGGCATCACGCCGTCATCGGCCGCCACCACCAGGATCACCAGGTCGGTGACCTTGGCGCCGCGCGCGCGCATCTGGGTGAAGGCCGCATGGCCCGGGGTGTCGAGGAAGGTGATCCTCTGGCCCGACTTCAGGTTCACCTGATAGGCGCCGATATGCTGGGTGATGCCGCCGGCTTCGCCTGACACCACATCGGTCTTGCGCAACGCGTCCAGCAGCGAGGTCTTGCCGTGGTCGACATGGCCCATGATGGTGACCACCGGGGGACGCGACACCATGCTGGCGTCATCGTCGGTCTCGCCGGCCAGGCCTTCCAGCACATCGCTTTCGGCCACGCGCTTGACCACATGGCCATATTCGGTCGCCACCAGTTCGGCGGTGTCGGCGTCGATGATGTCGTTGGGGGTCGCCATCATGCCGTTCTTCATCAGCACCTTGATGACGTCCACGGTGCGGCGCGCCATGCGGTTGGCCAGATCGGCCACGGTGATGGTTTCCGGCACGATGATGTCGCGCGGACCGGCGGGGCCGGCCGGCTGCTGCTGGTGGCCTTTGTTGACGCGCTGCAAATGACGCTTGTAGGACGCGACCGAGCGCACGCGCTCGTCATCATCGGACAGCGCGCGAGTAACCGTCAGCTTGCCGCGACGGCGTTCACCTTCTGGAACCTTTTTGGGCGCGGGCGCCTTGGCGGGCACAAGCTTGCCGCCCACCTTCTTGGCGCTGCTCTCTTCTTCTTCTTCATTTTCCAGCCGGCGGCGCGGCGCCTCGGTGGGCGCGAGCGGCTTGGGCGTCGTCTCAAGACGGCGTGCGGCTTCCTGTTCGGCGCGCTTCTTGGCCAGATCGTCGGCGGTCTTGCGGGCGTCTTCCTCGACCTTGCGCTTTTCCGCAGCGATCCGTTCGGCCTTGAGCTGTTCTTCTTCGCGCGCCCGGCGTTCGGCGTCCTGTTCAGCGATACGGCGCGCTTCGCTGTCGGAGACGCGGGCATCGGCCAGGGCGGCGGCGCGGCGCGCCTTTTCTTCTTCCGAAAGCTGGCGCAGCACCACGCCACGGGCCGGCGCGGCCGCCTTGGGCGTTTCGGCCCTGGCGGCTGCGGGCGCGGCAGGCGCGGCCGGCTTTTCGGCCGGCTTGGCGGCAGGCTTTGCAGGCACGGCAGCCGGCGGGGCGGCGGAACGCTTCTTCTCCACCACCACGGCCTTGGTGCGGCCATGGCTGAAGCTTTGCTTGACGGTGGAAGTTTCCGTCTTCTTCAACGACAGCGTCTTGCCCGGGCGCTTGGTTTCGTCGGTATCGCTCATGAATCTCTTTCGTTACGGCCGCGGAACCCGGAAAGCCGTTCCGCGTCAAACAGCAAACGGTCTGCTAGCCCGCCCGGCTGGACGGCGGCATGTATCACATTCTCGCGTCCCAGCGCCAAGCCCAATTCGGCGCTGGTCAGGGTCTCGATCACCACGCAATTCAACTCAAGCCGGTGGGCGGCGGCGTACAATTTGCGCTTGCCGTCGGCGGCCCCGTCAAAGGCCTCGATCAGCGCCTTGGGCGGCTTTGGCCCTTGGAGCTGGCGCAGCACATTGTCGAACCCCAGCATCAGCATGCCCGAGCGCCGCGCGATGCCCAGATCGCCCAGCATGCGGGTGATCAGGGCTTTTTCGGCGCGCGCCGCCAGGCTGGCATCGGCGGTCACTTGCGCCTTGGCGGCGCGGGAGAAAAGTTTCTTCTCCACCGCCTTGCCGATTGCGGCCTTGGAAGCTTCCACCCACAGCCCGCGCCCCGGCAACTTGGCGGCGACGTCGGGCACAACCTGGCCATCGGGATCGGCGACAAAACGCAACAGACGGTTTTCGGGCATGACTTCGCCCGACACGATATCGCGCCGCTCACGCGCATCCGCGCGTGCGCCACGGGAAGAATCCCCGCGCATATCGTCCGTCTCATCCATTTTGTGCGCCACCGCTGTCATCAGGCCTCGGACGGCTCCTCTTCGCTGCCTTCTTCCACAGCTTCTTCTTCGACAGTTTCCTCGATCCAGCCGACCTTGACGCGCGCCTTCATGATGATGGCGTTGGCGTCATCGCTGGTGAGGTTGAAACCGTCGAGCGCGCCGGGAATACGGGTGCGTTCCTTGTCCTTGCCGGTCTCGTAATAGCCGATCAGGTCGTCGGTGGCGCAGCCGGCCAAGTCTTCCAGGCTCTTGATCTCGTGTTCGCCCAGGGCGACGGCAATGACCGGCGTCACGCCTTCCACTTCCAGCACCTCGTCGGCGACGCCCAGCGCCAGGCGCTTGTCGTCCATTTCCTTGTTGCGGGCCTCGATGAATTCCAGCGCCCGGCTTTGCAGCTCCTGCGCGGTGTCTTCGTCAAAGGCTTCGATTTGGGCCAGTTCGCCCAGATCGACATAGGCCACATCTTCGATGGTAGCGAAGCCTTCGGACGCCAGCAGCTGGGCCACGGTCTCGTCCACATCCAGCGATTCCATGAACAAGGCGGTGCGCTGGGCGAATTCCTTCTGGCGGCGTTCCGATTCCTCGGCCTCGGTCAGGATGTCGATCTGCCAGCCGGTCAGCTGGGAGGCGAGCCGCACATTCTGGCCGCGGCGGCCGATGCCCAGCGACAGCTGTTCGTCGGGCACCACCACCTCGACGCGGTGGGTGTCTTCGTCCAGCACCACCTTGGTGACTTCGGCCGGGGCCAGCGCATTGACGATAAAGGTCGCCGCTTCGCCGTTCCACGGAATGATGTCGATGCGCTCGCCCTGCAGCTCCTGCACCACGGCCTGGACGCGCACGCCGCGCATGCCGACGCAGGCGCCGACCGGATCGATGCTGGAATCCTTGCTGATGACGGCAATCTTGGCGCGGGAGCCGGGATCGCGCGCCACTGCGCGGATCTCGATCACGCCGTCATAGATTTCCGGCACTTCCTGGGCGAACAGCCGCACCATGAACTGGGGATGGCTGCGCGACAGGAAAATCTGGGGCCCGCGAGGTTCGCGGCGCACGTCATAGATATAGGCGCGGATGCGGTCGCCGGCGCGGAAGCTTTCGCGCGGGATCATCTCGTCGCGGCGCACCACGCCCTCGGCCTTGCCGAGATCGACAACCACCGAGCCGAATTCGCTGCGCTTGACCACGCCATGCACCACTTCGCCGATGCGGTCCTTATATTCGTCATACTGGCGCTCGCGCTCGGCGTCGCGCACCTTCTGCACGATCACCTGCTTGGCGTTCTGGGCATTGATGCGGTTGAAATCCACCGGCGGCAGGGTTTCGGCGATGATGTCGCCGATCTGGGCGTCGGGATTGCGCTTGCGCGCGTCGGCCAGGGAAATCTCGGTCTTGTCGTTCTCGACCATCTCCACGACGTGCAGATAGCGCGAGACATGGGTCTCGCCGGTCTTGGGGTCGATATCGACCTTGATATCGTTCTCGGTACCATAGTGAGCCTTGGCGGCGCGCTGCATCGCTTCTTCCATCGCGGCCAGTACCACCTGCTTGTCGATGGATTTGTCGCGCGCGACGGCGTCTGCGATCTGCAGAAGTTCTAGCCGGTTGGCGGCTACTGTGCTTGCCATTATCTTCTCCTGGAATCTTTTAAGTTGTCGCTCCCGCTTTCGCGGACGCTCCGGCGCCTTTTCGCGCCTTCAGATCTTCGTTGATGAGCTTGTCGGTGAGAACGAGTTTCGCGTTGGCCAAGCTGCGAAACGGAAACTTGATGTCGGTATTGTCGGCCCGGATCATCACATCGGTACCGTCCAGCCCCAGCACCACCGCGCGAAAACGTTTGCGGCCTTCGACAGGCGCATGGAGCTCGATCTTGGCTTCGTGGCCGGCCCAGCGGGCGAAATCCATCAACCGGGTGAGCGGGCGGTCAATGCCGGGCGACGACACTTCGATCTCGTAATCGCCCTCGATCGGATTTTCGGCCTCGATGAAATCCAACAGCGCGTGGGAAAGCGTGGCGCAGCCTTCCACATCCATGCTGCCGTCGGGCCGTTCGGCCATCACCTGCAAGGTCTTGTCGGCGCCGCCGATGATGCGCAGGCGCACCAGTTTGAAGCCCGCTTTTTCAATTACGGGTTCAAAGATCGGTTCCAGATGCTGTGCCGTCGCGATTGCCAAATGCGTCTCTAGTGACGAAGCGGTAGGCGCTTCTATAAGTCCAAAGCCTTTTGCCCGCGGCGGCCTTGCGACCGCCACACAACACGTCTTGTTGTTTGGGATGGCGCGGATATACCCCCGCGAGCCCCTGATTTCAAGGCTGTTTGTCGAGCGTCAGTGCTTGGCGGGGCTTATGCCGACGCTGACTTCGCCGCTGGAAACCGCCTTTTGGGTGGCTTCCTGGCGGTCCTTTTGATCCTGCAGGGCCTTGTCTTTTTGAAATTTGGCGACGGGGGACGGCAGCACCATCATCAGGACAAATGCCAGGGTGCACAGGGCCGCGATCACCACCACGCCGATATCGCCGTAATTGGTGCGGTAATGGGGCCTCAGGCCCTCGTCGTCATCGTCGCCGGACGTTTTCATGACGCTTTTTTATCGCGATCGCGCGCGGAAAGCTAACGCCGCGCAAAGCGCAAGAACGTCGGGGGGCCCTTGATCGCCTTGGTTTCATAACGGGTTGGCGGCCAGTCGGCGGGGCGGAACTTCCAGTCGGCCGGGCCTTGGGCCAGCCAGTCAAAGGCGGAATGGGCCATCAGACGCTCCAGGGCGTAAGGCAGATAGCTTTTGTCGTCGGTGGCAAAGCGCAGTTCCGCCCCCGGCTTCAGTACCCGGGCCAGGCTGTCCAGCATCTCCATCTGCAGAAAACGGCGTTTGTGATGCCGGGTCTTGGGCCAGGGATCGGGGAACAACAGGAAAAAACGGCCCAAACTCTGGTCCGGCAGGGACTCAATGATGTCGCGGCCATCGCCCTCGAACAGCCGAACAGTGTTCAGTGGCGATTCTTCCAGCTTGGTCAATATCTTGGCCATGCCCATCTCATAGGGTTCAGCGCCGATCAGGCCGACGTCGGGATGCGCCCCGGCCTGCCAGACCAGATGCTCGCCGGCGCCAAAACCTACCTCCAGCCAGACCTCCCGAACGCTGTTCGGGAACTGGGCCAACGGATCGCCGCCCGGCCGCCACGCCAGATCGCCTAACAGTGTTTGGCGCAAGCCCGCCTGCCGGGCGGACAGCTTGGGTCCCTTGCGCCGGCCATAGAGCTTGCGCCGGTTGCGGTCGGGATGCTGGGAGTCCGCGGGCATGCTGGCCTTAAACAGCATTCCGCCTCCATGCGCGAGCACGGAGGCGGGAAAATGCGCAGGTCTGAAAAGCTTAGACCGCGGCCTTGATCTTGTCGGCCAGGTCAGTCTTTTCCCAGGAAAAGCCGCCCTCGGCATCCGGCTCGCGGCCGAAATGGCCGTAGGCGGAGGTGCGGGCGAAGATGGGCTTGTTGAGGTCCAGATGCTCGCGGATGCCGCGCGGCTTCAGGTTCATCAGCTGCGGCAGGATCAGTTCCAGCTTGGCTTCGTCAACCTTGCCGGTGCCGTGGGTGTCAACATAGACGCTCAGGGGCTCGGCGACGCCGATGGCATAGGCCAGCTGGATGGTGCAGCGGTCGGCCAGGCCCGAGGCCACGACATTCTTGGCCAGATAACGCGCCGCATAGGCGGCAGACCGGTCCACCTTGGTGGAGTCCTTGCCGCTGAACGCGCCGCCGCCATGCGGGGCCGCGCCGCCATACGTGTCCACGATGATCTTGCGCCCGGTCAGGCCGCAGTCGCCGTCCGGACCGCCGATCACGAAGGAGCCTGTGGGATTGATATGCCACACGGTCTTTTCGTTGATCCACGCCGCGGGGAGCGCCTGGCGAATATAAGGCTCGACGATCTTGCGGATGTCGGCGCTGGTCTGGGATTCGTGGCTATGCTGGGTGGAGAGCACGATCTGGGTCGCTTCAACCGGAACGCCATTGGCATAGCGCAGAGTGACCTGCGACTTGGCATCGGGCTGCAGGGTCGGCTCCTTGCCGCCATGGCGCGCATCGGCCAGCAATTTCAGGATTTTATGGCTGTAATAGAGCGGCGCCGGCATCAGGGCCGGAGTTTCGCGGCAGGCATAGCCGAACATGATGCCCTGGTCGCCCGCGCCTTCATCCTTGTTGCCGCTGGCGTCCACGCCCTGGGCAATATGCGCCGACTGGGCATGCAGCAGCACTTCGACCTGCGCCGTCTTCCAATGAAAGCCGTCCTGCTCGTAACCGATGTCCTTGATCGCGGCGCGCGCGACTTCTTCCACCTGGGCGGGGCCGACCGACTTGGGGCCACGCGTCTCGCCCGCAATCACGACGCGGTTGGTGGTGCACAGGGTTTCGCAAGCGGCGCGGATGTCCCAGGGGCTCATGCCTTCCTTGGGGCCTTCGCGGAAGAACAGATCCACCACCTCGTCGGAGATTCGGTCGCTCACCTTGTCGGGATGACCTTCCGAAACGCTTTCGGAGGTGAAGAGATAGTCGGAACGCGCCATGATGAACCTTTGCGGGTTAAGTATTCGATGGTCGCGCGGCCTGACGCTGCTCTGGGCGCTTCGCCGGGCCGACGCTCTGGGGGCCCTCTTTACAGGGTTTGGCCGGGGGGTCAACAAGATATGTCAAATATGACATATCCTTGTCCGTGACGGGGATTCACGGGGACCGTCCCGGCTGCTATACACCGGAAACACCGAAAGAATTTGTGATGCGCACCGCTACCGTTGAACGCAAGACCCGCGAAACCGAAATCGCCGTCTCCCTGGACCTGGACGGGACGGGCGAGAGCGACATCGACACCGGCATCGGCTTTCTGGACCATATGCTGGAGAGTTTCTCGCGCCATTCCATGATCGATCTGAAAGTGCGCGCCACCGGCGACCTGCATGTGGATTACCACCACACCACCGAGGACACCGCCATTGTCATCGGCCAGGCGGTCAAGAAGGCCTTGGGCGATTTCGCCGGCATCACCCGTTTCGGCTCGGCGCTGATCCCGATGGACGAGGCGCTGACCCGGGTGGCGCTGGATATTTCCAACCGCCCCTATCTGATCTGGAAGGTAGAGATCCCCAAGCCCAAGCTGGGGGAGATGGACACCGAACTGTTCAAGGAATGGTTCCAGGCCTTCGCCCAGAACGCCGGGGTGTGCCTGCACATCGAAAATCTTTATGCCGACAACAGCCATCACATTGTCGAGACCTGCTTCAAGGGTCTGGCGCGGGCATTACGGCAAGCCATAACACCGGACGAGCGGCTGGACGGCGCATCGCCATCCTCCAAAGGCAGCCTCTAGCCCGCTATACTGGCCGCATGGACCAGCTTTTCCTTGTGCCCGACCGTGAACGCCGCGCCGCGCTGGAAGCCGCGGAAGCGTTTGCACTGGGGCTGTTCGCGGCCATCGAGCGTGACGGACTGCTGCGTCCGGGGCGCAGTGAAAGCGATGTCGAAGATGACATCCGCACCCTGGCGGCGCGCGAATTCGGAGTGGAAAAACACTGGCATCGCCGCATTGTGCGAAGCGGCCCCAACAGCATCACCACCGCGGGCGACCATCCGCCGGTGCGGATGATCGAGGAAGACGACATCGTCTATCTGGATCTCGGTCCGGTGCTTGGCGGCTGGGAAGCCGATATCGGCAAGAGCTATGCCCTGGGAAATCATCCGCGCAAACAGGCGCTGGTGGCGGAGCTGCCGCGCCAGTTCGAAAAGCTGCGGGCGCATTTCCGCAAGCACCCCCACATCACCGGCGCGGCGCTCTATGATTTCGCCGTGCAATCGGCGCATGAAGCGGGCTGGAAATTCGGCGGCAAGATCGCCGGCCATATCATCAGCGAATTCGCCCATGCCCAGATTCCGGGCGCCAAAGACCTGACGCGCATCGCGCCATTGAACAACGCGCCCATGTCCGATCCCGATGGCAACGGCCGGCCGCGCCACTGGATCGGCGAAATCCATCTGGTGGAGCTGGATGAAAGCTTCGGCGGCTTTTACGAGAGGCTGCTGTGATCTCGGCCTCCACCGCCGCGGAGGTCGCGCGCGGCGTGAGCCGCCTGCTGCTGGAGGAAGGCTACTCGCCCATTCTGGAATTCACTTTGCCCAATGGGCGCCGGCTGGACGTCGCCGCCATCGGACCGGGCGGCGAGATGCTGGGGGTCGAGATCAAGGTGGCGCTGGCCGATCTGCGCAGCGACAGCAAATGGCCGGAATATCTGGAATATTGCGACCTGTTCTATTTCGCCATTCCGCCGGATTTCCCGCCCGAGCATGTGCCGCAGGAAACCGGCCTGATCGTGGCCGACCGCTATGGCGGCGCCGTCATCAAGGAAGCCGAGGCCCAAACACTGCATGCCAGCCGGCGCAAGGCCGTCACCGTCAGCTTTGCCCGCTGCGCCGCCGAACGGCTGTCGCGCACTTTGGATATGATCGCCTTGTCCGAAACACCCAATCTGGTGCTGCCCGATGTTGAGCAAGGCTGAAGCCAAGAAAATCATGCTGGCGATGAAGGGTGCGTCGGAAGCGCCCTATTTCGGCAAGCCCGCCATCTTCTATGCCGAGAATTTTGTCGGCCGCGTCCATGACAAGGAAGAGGCCGTGGCGCTGCGCGTTGGCACCATCGAGATGCGCGATGTGATGCTGGAGGCCGAGCCGAAGCTTTTCTATATCACCGATCACTACAAGCCCTGGCCGATGCTGCTGGCGCGGCTCAAGGTTCTGGACCGCACGACGCTGAAAGAGCTGATGATGGCGCGGATGGGCGAGATCGACGCCAAAGCGAAAAAGAAAAAGCGCACACCGGCCAAGAATGCCGCCGCCAAAAAGAAGACAGTAAAAAGACAGTGAAGCGCTAGCGCGGGCTGCGCTTGGCGAGAATGCGCTGCAGAGTGCGCCGGTGCATGTTCAGCCTGCGCGCCGTCTCCGACACGTT
>Ga0302314_10021044_pt1 | contig 10766 bp, 8 predicted proteins | sample III_Palsa_N2_3_FD_200533 | JGI IMG/M metagenome (GOLD analysis project Ga0302314, IMG submission 200533) | Peat permafrost microbial communities from Stordalen Mire near Abisko, Sweden - III_Palsa_N2_3 | ecosystem: Environmental > Terrestrial > Soil > Palsa > Peat permafrost | place: Sweden... | reverse complement strand
GGTTGATGACTGAGCCAATCGCATGTACCTGTTATTAGTTAATATTGGCCAACCCGGCGCGGAGGATGGCTTCATGCAAAAACGTCGTAGCCCGTAGTAAATAGGTAACGACGAACGACGACGCCTCCCTACACCCCAAACAGGTATAAACAACGTTACGGTGCTCAACTCAATGTAAAGACGTTCACAACACCAAAAAAAACACCTTGTGTAGCGGCATAGTGACCTATTCAAATACGGTGCGGGCAGGCGGGCTGCGGCACGGGCGCGCTGTCCAACGCCATTGTCTTCTGCAACAGCGCGTGCGCGTGCTGGCGGCTCGTTTCCCAGCGCGCGCACAGCCAGTCCGGACACGTGGCTTCGAGCACGACGATGACGCGACCGACGCCGGCAGCGATTTCGGCGCTGGGCGAGGATGCGGCAAAGTCCACGAGGCCGCGCAGCATGGCCTCGAGCGCCGGGTCGCTCTTGCAGGCGTCGATGAAGGCGCGGGGCGTCGTCGTGGCAATGACCTGGAGCACCCAGAGCGCCTTGGCTTGGTTGGAGGCGCGCGCGAGCACGCGGCCAATGGTGGCTTTGAGAATGGGCGCGTACACCGTCAGAGCCAGCTCGCGCGCCGCCGCGTCGTCGGCTTTGGCGCATGCGCAAAACACCAACGTAATGTTGGGCGCGTCGCCCACGGTAAGTTCGTCCACGGAGTGCTGCACGGCCGCGTCGAGGCAGCCCACGTCTTTAATGTGCCGCAAGCCGTGGAAGAGCAGGCGCTGCAGAGCGAAGCGTTCCGGACACCATCGGCCCTGCGTCGACGCGGCGTGGAGGAGGGCGCGGAAGAAGGCGGGAAAGCGCTCGTGCTGCAGCATGGCGCGGAAAACATACGCCTCGTTGGTGGCGTGCGGGTCCTCAATCGTGTCGAACACCGCGTCGGTAAATGCAAACGACAGCGAAGGCTGGTCCACGAGTCGCCGCCCCACGTTCGTGGGCACATCAGCATGCGCGGCCAGCACACTTTCACGACTCGACAAAATGAACACGAGCGCTTCCTTCACCGCGCTCCTCGCCATGGCTTGATGGCGCTCCATGGCGTGCTCGGCGGCCCATGTCAACGCGCCGCGCGAGGACGGCAATAGCGTGGTCAACATTTCAATGGCGTCCGCGGCTCGAAAGAAGGCCGCCGATGCCACGGCGAGCGCGCGCTCTTGCATGGGCGTGGGGCACACGCATCGGAAATCCAAAGCAAAGAAGACTTCGTTGAGAATTTCAAAGCACACGTTGCTTGCGAGAAAGTCTGAAGCCTCGGCACCGTCGACAAGCGCCGTGGCGATGCGCTCCTTACAGGTCTTGTCCATTCGACACAGCGCAAAGTGCGGCGTGAGCTTGAGAAGCACCGTGCGCAAAGCGGCAACGTGCTCCACGCGGTAGCGAAAGCTCGCGTCGCGCGAAGCCAACGGCGCGAACAGCTCGAGCGTGAGCTCAATGCTGTTCTGTGCGACGCCGAGGGCACGTGGGTACTCGAGAACGGCGCTAAGGTACTGCAGCGCGGCGACCCTCGGACACGCCCCGTACGCCGTCTCGGGGCAGACGGTGCTCGCGCGCAACAGCTCCACGGCGCGGTGTGGTTGGAAAGTGAGCGATGGGCTGTAAGACGGCATCGTCCCTGGCTCGCCGCCATGGCTGCCGGCAGTCGCGCCTACCTCGGCGGCTTGCAGCATCGGTCCTCGGAAGGAAAGTGTGACGGTCCGCACGGCACATCTTTTCCAGCTTCTAATTGTCGGTGTCCGCGTGAATGTCGTTCTTCGATCGATTGCCGCCCGCACGTAACCTCCGTCCATCTACCTACACCACCAGTCCCGCTAATTATATATTCCATCCTTCCCCTCAAGCCCTCCAGCCATTGAACATTCCAAGCACGCCATATTATTAATGAAGTGCTTGCCCGTGCGCGCCCATGCTTCTGAATGTGGTGAATTTGACTGTGGTGAAGACGCCTTTCAAGTTTCAGCCCTCGCCGCCGGCGTACGAGTCCGCTGTGCATATCTTGTTTCAAACCTTTCTAATACTTATTACTTACTGTGACGTATATACCTAGGTAAGTCTTTGACGATGCAATCATCCGGCGGCGGAATGATTGTGCTTGAAGTTGCTCTTACTACTACGCGTTCGCGTTCTGTTTGCTGTTTCGTTTGAAGGCCTCCCCAGCCTAGGTAGACGGGAGTCGATGGAATGGACGAGAAATGGGAGTGCGCGGCGCACCGATCGGCTCCCGACCTGCGCACAAAATGAGCGCAGCAGCGGACGCCTCGGCGCCCAAGGCGGCGGCGGCGGCGGCCATTGAGCCGCTGTCCTTCGACCAGGTGGTGCGCAACCGCCTCGCGCAGCAGCACTTTTTGCAATACTTGGCCGTGAAGCACATGGCCAACGTGCTCTTTTTCTTCATCGAGGTGGACCAGTTCAGGGAACTCGTGGGCCGCGCGGCGGACATCAAGATGCAGGCGCAAAAGCTGGCCGACGTCCACTTTATGTCGAAGGCCTGCCTTGGATTCGTGGGCCAGGAGGAGTTTGACAAGGTGATGCGTCACATCCTAAAGGGCAAACCCACCCTGGACATGTTCACCGGCGCGCAGCGCGCCGCGGGCAAGCGGCTGCGCACCGAGTTCACCGCGTTTTCGCGCACCAACGCGTTTGCCGCCATGATGAGCGAAACAAAGCTCAAGGCGACGCCTTTGTCGCTGCAGGACACTTTGCGGGACAACCGCCGCGTGCGCGTGCTGCTTGAGTACTTGCTCGTGGACCGCCCGTCGGAGCTCGACGTGCTGCGCCTGTGCTTGGAACTGCGCAACCGTTTCGGCCCGGCGGTGGCCGAAGCACTGGCGCCCAGCGACCCTGCGGCGCCGCGTCATGTGATTCTGAATCGCAAGGCGGCAATGGCGAAGAAGCTCGTCGCCATGGCGAAGGACATTGCCCACAGGTTTCTGCGTCCCGACCATGCCGGGTTTGCCCACAAGGTGTCGGCGGCCAACGCGCACCGCGTCGCGCAGGACATTGAGGACTGGGCGCAGAAGGTGGACCAGGTCGCGCTGGCGCCCATTCCGCCCACGTCAGCGTCGTTGTCGTCGTCGACGACGACGTCGGCCGCGGCGTCGTCGGCCGCGGCGAGCACGCTGGCTGCTGTGGAGGACCTGATTCGCGGCGTGGCCGACGTGTTCCGCCCCGCGGAGGAGGACGCTGTCAACTGGCTGGAGCGCGTCGCCCTCGTCGAACTTGCGCGATCGGACTTTTACATTCCACCACCCGACGCCGCCGTCTTGGTGGGTGGCGGGCCGTCGCGACCCGGGAGCGCGCTCGGCGACACGAATGCGGCGGCGGCGGCGCACCGGCCTAGCGCAGACAAGGCTGCCGAGAAGGGCGAAGTGAACATTAGCGTGTGGCGGTTGAGCGCGAGCGAGAAGCGCATGCGCGACCTGGCGCCGCACGTGGCGCAGCCACAGGCGCGCGTGTTTAGCGACGCCGGTCCGACGCACATGCTTCGCTTGGACGCCGGCAACGTTGCGGCCGAGGACGCGGCGGTGGTGGACTGGACGGGGCCGACGGTGCTAGACATTTCCCGTGGCTGCAAGTTTCGCTCCCGCGTCGTGGACAGCTCGCAGGTCGCCGGCGAGGCCTCGCAGCAGCCGGCTGCGTCCGCGCAAGCCGCACAAGCCGCGCAAGCCGCGCAAGCGGCCACGTCGGCCACAACGGCGGCCGGCAGCGCAACGACGACGTCGCAGGGCGAGCGGCTGCAGAGCCTGGCGGGCGTCTCTAGCGCCGAGGTGGCGACGATTAACCGCGCTCGGCAGCGCATGGTGACCGGCGGTTTCGACGCGCGGACGCTGGCCGACAGCGACGTGCACGCGCACTGCTTTCCGCTCGGGCTGGCTGTGGACGTGTGCCCGGTTGAAACGCTTGCTGCGGTGGCCTTCTCGCACGCCTTTGTTGTGCCGTGCCGCGCAAGCCAGCACTCGAGCGACGTCGACTGCACGTGCCTGTACGGCGTGTGCGTCTCGCGCCGCGTCAGGCGCGAAATGGACCTGGTGGATTTCCGCACCCCGCCCGCCTCGTCCGTCACGGGCTCGCCCAGACGCACCAGGAATGCTGCCGCGCGCGCGTACAGCGAGACGACGGTGGCGCTGAGCAAAGTGCCGCGGCTGGGGCTAGGTATCACGATGAGCCTGAACCGCGACGGCTGCGTCATCGTGTCGCGCTTCCTGAGCGAGGTCGGGCAGCCCTCGCCAGCGGCAGCATCGGGTAAAGTCGCCGTGGACGACGAGCTGCTCGCGGTCAACGGCGTGCCCGTAGTCAGCAGGCGCTTCGACGACATCATCTCACAGGTCAAGCTGGCCGCGGGCGCCGTTTCGCTGCGCTTCTCTCGCGGCCACTACGTGCACTCGTTTGCGCAGGCGCAGAAAAGGTCGGCCGCCAGCAACGTGGAGCCAGTCTCGATGGCGCCCGCCAAGCCAGTCGCGGTTGCCGTCGCCGTCGCGGCAACGCCCAGCGGCAAGCACGCGACGAACGAGCAGCCCGCGGCTGCCACGGACGCCGTGCAGTACACTGTGCGCGTGACCGAGTGCGTGGCGCTGCTGTCGAGGCGGCCGGTGTTTACTGAGATGAGCGAAGCGCTCGAGGACTGGGGCTTTGGCGAGGGCGACGACGTGCGCGGCGCGGTGGGCCGCGTGTCCTCCGACGTGGTGAAGGAGGACGTGGCCGGCGTCGTGTTCAGGATGCTGGGCATTCCGCTCGTCGTGGACGTCGTCGCCTCGCTGCTGCTGGAGCGGCGCGTGCTGTTGGTTAGCGACCACGTGGATATTGTGGCTCCCGTGTTCGAAGGCCTGCGCAACCTGCTGTGGCCGTTCCAGTTCCGCCACGAGTGGCTCCCGCTCATCTCCGACTCCAAGGTGGACTGGTTCGCGCAGCGCGTCGAGCACGGCCGACCCTTCTTCGCGGGGCTGTGCACGGTGGACCTCATGCCCCCGTTCGCGTCGGAGCGGCCGCTGCCGCGCAGGCAGGGCAGGCTGGTGCTGCGCGAGGACGCGTGGAGCATGCGCGAGCGCGACTCGGCGTGGGCGAGCGAGCGGCTGCGCACGCCCGGATGCGTGCGCCAAGGCGTCGCGGCGCTCTTCGACGGCGCAGCCACGGGCAAGGGGCTGCGCGGGGAGACGATTATCGTTGACTTGGACGCTGACGCGGCCGTTGGGGGCGAGCTCGAGCGGTTTCCCGACGAATTGAGGGACTCGCTCGTGCGCCAGCTCAACCGCGCGCTGCGACGCGGTGGCGCCGGCTCGGGGTTCGGCGACGCCAAGCCGACGCCGGCCGGCGATGCGGATGAGGCCGTGCGCAGCGCGTTCCACGCCGTGTTTTCAACCCTGGTGGCTCGATGCGAGCAGTACGCGGTGACGCCGCGCGAGGACGTCATGGTGTTCCACCGCACCGAGTTTCTCGCCAGCGTGCATGCGGCGCTTGCTGGTTTCGTGGAGCGCTTTGTGGACACTGAGACGTTTGCGCACTTTGCGAAATCTGGGTTTGAATTCACGCCGCCGTAGTTGTGTGTGTGCGTTCTTTTTTTAAAATAAAAATACATAGGGTCGCTTCAGTCTAGCGCCATGCGGACGGGCACGGACGGGTCCTGCATCGACGTCGCCGCGTAGCGCTTGCTCGAGGGCGGCGATGCGGCGGCAGCTGGTGGCGCGGTTGCCGACACCGGCAGCACCACCACGGGAACCGCCGGCGCGTCTGAGCGCACAGCCGTTGCCGGTGGCCGCGCAGGCGATGGCGGCGGTGCGCGCGGCGGCGCGGCCGCCATTGTCGATCGTTGTGTGGCACTTTTTCACACAATACCCGCCGACCGGGCGACCCGGCGATGGCGCCACGAAAGGTGTCGGAGATGACCGTCGACCAGGTGGCAGGCTTTGTGAAGACGGACTGCCGGCTGCCGCAGCTCGAGAGCACGGTGCGCAAGGCGGGCGTGAGCGGCCATGCGCTCGCCGTCGTGCTCGACACGCACCTGCGCGGCGGCGCTGCAGTGCCCGCGCTGCAAGAGCTCGGCATAAAGAGGGCCGTGGACGCGCTCGAAGTGCTCTACCAGCTGAGCAAGCTCGAGGACTAGACGGTACTTGATGCTTTCAAAAGAAAGCGCGGCGGGCGCGACCCCAACATGGGGCGCGACAGTATGCAATGTGATGATGTATATGTAAAGCAGCCCCAGAGGGGCGGCGCCGCGGCACCTCTTGCGTGAAAACGACGCTTACTACATTGCCCCAACACCCTCGCTGTCACGCGCGCATGCGCGGGTGACCCGAAAAGCGAGGCAGCAGCGTCACTCCGTGTTCACATAGGCAATCTTGATTTGGAAGTGGCTGCGGATGTTGGTGCCTCCGCCAATGCTGATGAGGAAGGCCAGGAAGGACTCGAGCACGCAGAGAAAGCCGATGACGATGCCCAGGCTGCCCGTGTAGCCCATGTTGCCGAACAAGCCCACGAAGATGAACCACAGGCACACGCGCGGCCAGGTGCGGTGAATGGCCCACGTGCGGCCGTGCAGGTGCTGCAGCACGGTGATGTAGCCGAGCATGACGGGGCCCCACATGGGAAAGAAGATTTCTGGGTCAAAGGTGAACACGCTGCGCCAGCCTGGAATGGCTGCGCCAGAGTACGCGTTGCCGTTGGCGTCGAACACAAACGCATGGTAGCCAGGCCCCGTGCCCTCGTACGTATTCCAGCGCACCGAGGGGCCGTAGCACTCGTTCCACTGGCCGGTGACCGGACACCAGTTAAAGTTCTGCGTGAGCACGAAAACAAAGCCGTTGACAATGGACGCCAGCCCTAGTACGAGCGAGAGCGCGCGCGAGAACTCGATGACGACGTCGTTGTTGACCATGAAGCTGTAGCGGTCGAGCACGTGCCCCAGCGTCACGTTGAGCGTGGGGCGCTCGTTCCTGTACTTGGTGAACTGCACGAGGAGGCACATAAAGCCGCAGATGATGGCGTACGTGCCAAAGATGACGCCACTGCGCGTTTGCGGGTTAGTCCGCGCGCGCGCGCGCGCGCTGGTGCCGGGGCCGGGCGGGGGCCGGGGCCGGGCGGGGGCTGGAGGCGCCAAAAGCCAACTCACAGATTGCCTGTACGCGGCGCGCGCGTCAGCCGTTGAATTTCACACACGCATGCGAGCGCAAGAAAAAAGCGACGACGCACCGGCGTAGCCCAAGTGGCCGAAGAGCGCGAGAAACATATCCCACGCGGAACGGTGCAGCCACGACTTGGTCAGGAACTTGTAATGGAAGCCGGGCAGGTGCGACGTCCAGCTGATGATGCCCACGAAGACGGGCGTCCACGTTTCCACGAGCGCGCTGGGCTGGAGCGAAAACACCTGCCGCCATCCGACATTGTTGTCGCGGCCCAAATCGAGCCCTGCCCCGCCGAGAAACAGATTCGGACCGAGGCACCGCGCAGGCGCGTTGCAGACGGAGTACAGGTTGATCTGCTCGCCGACGTACACCAGCCCAACGACTATGGTCATGAGGCCCGCGAGCCACGTGTTGGCGCGCACAAAGGTGGGAAAGTCCCACTTGTTAACCACTTGCGGGCGCGTGTCCCAGTCCGCGAGCTCGTCACCGACGGCGGCAGACATTCTCCCGTTGGGGCGGCGAAACAGACACCGGCGGCACGCGCGCGCGCGCTGGAGTGGAGCCTCCAACGGGCGACGAGCGAAAAAGCGGAAAAGGCCGCGCTTGGGGACCTCCGCGATCCAGCTATAATTGCCAACGACGCGACAAACTATTTATATAACTGGAAGAGGTAAACAATATAAAAACGCGACGTTATCTCTAGAGTCACAGACGCGCTGCAACCGCACTCGCAGGCCCAGCGGCCGGCAATGCGTCTGCTGCGAGTTGAAACGAACGCGCCGCAACGGCCATCGCGCGCGCCAGCGGCTTGCCGCCGCCGCCGTCGAGGAGCTCCACGACGAGCTCGCCGCTGGCCTCGCGCCGGACCATGCAGCGCGCGACGGTGCGCAGCGGGATCGGGCGCATAAAGGACACTGTAATTTCCTTGACACGCATCGCTGCGCCCGTCTCGTCGAGCGCGCGGTCGAGCGCCTCCCTGCACGCCGCAATGACTGCGCCGCACGCGTCAGCCACGCACACACACACACACACACACGCAGCGGCGGTAGCGGTGAAACGCACCGCACCCGCCAAACACCGAGCCCGGCCCCACGGATCGCGGCGAGAAGTAGCACACACTGCGCAGCGCGGGCTCGCTGCCCAGCGGGCCGGCGCGCGGCATCTGGCGCAGCTCCATCGAGCGCAGCTCGCCCGAAAACTCAAACGCGCGGGGCCGAAGGGGCTGCGGGGCCATGACGCTTGTGAACAAGGCGATGTCGGCGGCAGTCTCGGGCGCGGCGAAGTCGGCCACGGGGCTGAGCTGCACGCGCGCGTCGGGGTCGGCGGCCTCCTGCTCGTTTTCTATGGCGCCAATGCCATGCACCATTTGTCCCGGCGACGTCGAGAGCTTGCGCACCGCGCTTGCGGGCACCTCGATCATAATCGCGCTGCCCGTGAAGTGCACCTGGTACGGCCGCAGCGACACGCCCTCGAAGGCAATGAACGTCTTGCGGCCCTCCACTTTAACAATGTGTGCGCGGGTCACCAAGAGCCGGTCGGCCGTCACCGCGCCGACGTAGTCGAGCTTGATCTCCGCCGTCATGCACATTTTGTCGCGCGCGAAGATGAGCAGGCTCACCGCCCAGTCAGCGGCGCAGTCCACGGCGGTGGCATGCAGCGGTTGATTCGGTGCGGTCTCGGCGCGCTGCGAGAAGACGCAGCAGGTGAGAACGCGGTCGACCGAGGGCGAGACGTAGTGCCGGAACTGCACGCGGTCATGCATTGTGTTGATTGCGTGCGAGAAGTGGTCAAAGCCCTCTTCACGATGGGTGGCCGTCCACTGTTGGTACGCTGCGCATATTTGCCGCGCGCCGCGCGTTAAGCCGATGGGTTCTCGCGTCGAGGGCGCGCACCGCTCACGGAGCAGCCCGCCACGAACTCGACACGGTTCAACACTAGGGCTGGCGAATCGTGCAGCGCGTCGACTTTGTACGCATCGGCCAACGTGGCCTGCGTAATCGCCGCGCGGGAGACGGCAGTAAAGTCGGCCACGGGCAGCTGCATCGTTGCGGTGTCCATTTTGTGCCTCGGTGCTTTTAAAAAGGGCGAGGGTGGAACGACCCTACAGTCTCTGTTGAAGAACCTATGTGTGCATCGCTCACCTTAGGTAGGAGTCAGCTCAGCCCGGCTGATGAACACTGGTTACTACGCACGCCGCCGGCGCGCCGCGGCCCGGGCAAAATGAAACAACTTGCGATTACGTGCACATGCACGCGCCCGTGTTAAAGACTGCGCGATTCGAGCAGCAGTTTGCAGGTTATGTAGCGCGCACCAGCTGTCTGCGACTGTCTCCAGCGTCGTCGATGTACCTTGGGGCCTGATGCCAGCAGCCGGCGGCCGCGCTGGCTGTGGGCCGTGTTCCGCGCTCGTTTTGTGCGCATGGATTCGGCCACGACTCGCCTTGCCTGGTTGTTCTCTTGGCGAGGGCGTTTGGCCACCGCGTCACCTCTCTAAGCTCTTGACGTGTCACGCGTGATGAAAAAAAACTTACTCCCCTAAAATGACCCGTTAAAAAGTATACACGCACCTAGATTTTAAACTCGCCGCGGCGTTTGAGCGCCTCGCTGTCGTCGACGTCGTCGACGCCGTCAGCGACGTCGTCACCGCCGGCGTCAATTACGCGGAGCTGCTTCAGACCGGCCTCGTTGACGATGATTTCGCTAGGCCGCTTGGTCTTACGCCGCGCGACCATGCGTCTGCGCATTTGATCGCTGATAATCGACTTGGGTATGAGTCGCGACAGCGAGTAATGGGGGAAGAGCTCCACGGTGGCCTCAGACCCTGCCGATGCCATGGGCGTAATGAGCGAAATGTACACGAGCACAGTGTACACCACGTCCGAGTAACCGTCCTCGGCGGAGACTTGGAGCTTGAACATGATGCCCGCCAGCAGCGTGATGACCAGTCCCCACTGCGAGATGGTGGCCAGGTTGTCGTCCTTGTCCTCGAGGTAAGGCTGGTAGCCGCTCTGGACGGCCATAAACGTCATGGAGACGAGCATGGTGAGCACGATTTGCGTCGCCGTGCCCTCGAGGAAGAAGGCGGCAACGCTGGTCACCATGAGCTTTCTGAACAGCTCGATAATCTCCCAATCTGTCCGCAAACACACACACGCGCGCGTGCGCGTCAGTCGTTTGGTTTTGCACGACGCGCGCGCGTCGCAACGACGTACACCAGTAGATGGGCTCGTAGGCGTAAAAGAGAACCTTGAGGTGAGCAATTTCCGGGTCGGCGTTGCGGTGCTGCACAATGGCGTCCACGTCGTCGCCAGGCGGGTTGATTCTGTCGACGTGCCTTTGCAAAATATAGTAAAAGAGCGCAGGCACGCCGATTGGGTACACAAACACCATCAGGGCGGCAAACGCCACCCAGCCGGTGCGGCCAGCGTCGTTGCAACTAATGCTGTAGTCGGCTCGCAACGCGCACTCGCCGTCCTCAAAGCACGTGCAGGAGAAGGTGGACAGAATCTTGTTGGAGACTGCGGGGTAGATTAAGAAGAGCTGCACGCCGCGGCGGTGGTCGCGTTGGCCGTTGGGGTGAGTGCCAAAACGCACGGGCGCAAGCAAGCAAGGA
>Ga0302314_10021042_pt1 | contig 10766 bp, 10 predicted proteins | sample III_Palsa_N2_3_FD_200533 | JGI IMG/M metagenome (GOLD analysis project Ga0302314, IMG submission 200533) | Peat permafrost microbial communities from Stordalen Mire near Abisko, Sweden - III_Palsa_N2_3 | ecosystem: Environmental > Terrestrial > Soil > Palsa > Peat permafrost | place: Sweden... | reverse complement strand
GTCTGCCGATTTGAATACAGATGCCGAACAGATTTGCCCAGTGGGCCGCTGCAACGAGCGCGCTGCTTTGCCTGACCGGAGTCGCGACGGCGCAGCAGGCCCCGAACGCCGGCAGCATCCTGCGGCAGTTGGAGCCCCAGACGCCCAGTCTGCCGGTCCCGAAGGCCGATACCTCCCAGAACAAGGGCGAAGCGCCCCCGCCGCGGGGGCCGACGATTCACGTCCGCGCGTTCCGCCTCGAAGGCAACAAGCTCGTCAAGACCGGGCGGCTCCAGAAGCTGCTCGCGCCCTACGTCGGGCGGGACCTGTCACCCGCCGATCTGCGCCAGGCCACGGATGCAGTCGCGCATCTCTACAACCGCGCCGGCTGGCTGGCCCGGGTCATCGTGCCGCCGCAGCGCGTCGACAATGGCGTGCTGCTGGTGCAGGTGATCGAAGGCAGGTTCGGCGAAGTCGTGTTGCCGGCCAACACCGACCTCAAGGCGCTGCACGTTACGCCCCAGCGCATCGTCGATCGGGTGCAGTCGCAGTTGACGCCGGGCGCGCCGCTGTCCGTGGATGCCCTCACCCGCGGCGTGCTGCTGGCGGGTGATCTGCCCGGCATCACGGTCTCCGCCGATGAGGTCGCCGGTGAGGATCCGGGTCTGACCAACGTGGTGCTGTACCCCAAAAACCAGGACCTGGTGAGCGGACAGTTCTCGATCGACAACTACGGCCAGGCGAGCATCGGCTCGGAGCGGGCCACCGGCTGGCTGGACTTCAACAGCCTGTTCGGCTTCGGTGAGGAATTCGGCGTGCTCGGCATCCTCACGCCGGATCTGCAGTTCGGCCGGGTCAACGCCCTGTTCCCTCTCAACGATGACGGGCTGACGCTGGGTCTGAACGCGGCGGGACTCAACTACGCGGTGGTCGCGCCGGCCTACAAGATTTCCAAGCCGAAAGGATCTTCCGACAGCTTCGGGTCCGATCTGCAGTACCAGCTGGTGCGCGCGACGAACCACAACCTCGCCATCGGCCTGACCCTACTGCGCAAGAACTTCTACAACGACAACATCCTCGGCAGCGTCGGCGACTACCACGTCTACGACGCCATCGTGTTCGTGAACGGCAACGTTTATGACAGGCTGGTCGGGGAGGCGGTCAGCACAGCCTCCCTCAGCGCGGGTCGCGGCTGGGTCGACATGTCCGGCTCGCCCGGGGAGACCGCCGACCGGTTCGGGCCGGACACGCAGGGGGAGTTCAACGTGCTTCGCTACCGGGTCGACCGGACCCAGAAGCTGTGGGGCCCGTTCGTGGGGTACCTCGCCTTCAGCGGCCAGCTGAGTTACCAGAATCTCGACCCCTCGGAGCAGTTCTACCTGGGCGGGCCGGCCGGTGTGCGGGCGTACGCAGTGTCCAGCGACGGTGGGTCAACCGGACAGCTCGTCACCGCCGAGTTCCGTTGGAACGCGCTGCGGTCCCCCCGGTGTACCTGCGGACTCAAGGTGCTGTACGACGTGGGCCATATCCGCCTGAACGCCAACGATGATTTCCCCCTGGCCCCCGAGCCGAATTCGTTCTTCCTGCAGGGCGTAGGCCTCGGCGCGTATGGCACCAGCCCGGACCGGCTCAGTTTCTCGGTCTCGGTGGTCCGCAAAGTGGGTGGTGATGCCTCGGCGCAGATCCCGGACAGCGGCCTGACGGGCGCCCGGCAGGACACCCGGGTGTGGGGGAGCCTCGCCTGGCAGTTCTGATAGAATAGCGGCAACTGGCCGGACCCCCGTTCCGGACTCACCACCACCGACTTCTCTCGGCAGCGCAAGGCCGCCGCGGCAGTCCTATTGTCACGACGATCACTACGCCCATGCTCTCCACGTCCAATCTCAGCGTCCAGTTCAGTGCCAAGCCGCTCTTCGAACAGGTCACGGTCAAGTTCTCCGACGGCAACCGCTACGGTCTGATCGGGGCCAACGGTTCCGGCAAATCCACGCTCATGAAGGTGTTAGGGGGCGACCTCGACCAGAGCACCGGCGAGGTCATGCTCCAGGCCGGTCTGCGCATGGGCAAGCTCAATCAGAACCAGTTCGGTTACGAGGACGAACGCGTTCTGGACGTGGTCATTCAGGGGCACGCCGAGATGTGGAAGGCGATGCGCGAGCGCGACGCGATCTACGCCAACCCGGATGCCACGGACGAGGACTACATGCGCGCCGCCGAGCTCGAGGGCAAGTTTGCCGAATACGGCGGCTATGACGCGGAGGCCCGTGCGGGGAGCATTCTGACCGATGCGGGAATACCCGAGGCGCTGCACAACGGGCCGATGCGCGAAGTCGCGCCGGGCCTGAAGCTGCGCGTGCTGCTGGCGCAGGCGCTGTTCTCGCGGCCTGACGTGCTGCTGCTCGACGAGCCCACCAACAACCTCGACATCAACTCGATCCGTTGGCTCGAAGGCATCCTCAACGATTACAACGCCACGATGATCATCATCAGCCACGATCGTCACTTCCTGAACCAGGTCTGCACGCATATCGCGGACCTGGACTTCCAGAAGCTGACCCTCTATCCCGGCAACTACGATGACTTCATGCTGGCGTCCGTCCAGGCGCGCGCGCGGGTCGAAGCCTCCAACGCCAAGGCGAAGGACCGCATCTCGGACCTGCAGGAGTTCGTGCGGCGCTTCTCGGCCAACGCGTCGAAGTCGCGCCAGGCCACCTCGCGCAAGCGCCAGCTCGAGAAGATCAAGCTCGAGGACATCAAGCCGTCCTCGCGCCAGAATCCCTATATCCGTTTCGAACAGGGCAAGAAGCTCTATCGCTCGGCGTTCACCGTGGAGAAGCTGAAGTTCTCCTATCCGCGTACCGATGTGCAGGTGCTGAGCAACGTGAACCTCTCGATCGAGGCCGGCGAGCGCGTTGCCATCATCGGCGCCAACGGCATCGGCAAGACCACGCTGATGCGCCTGCTGGCCGGGGAGCTGAAGCCCACCAGCGGCACCATCGCGTACGTCGAGAACGCCGAAGTCGGCTACATGCCGCAGGATCCGCAGGCCGAGTTCGAAGAGAAGCTGGACCTCTTCACCTGGATGTCGAACTTCACGGGCAAGGCCGACGATGAGCAGATCACGCGCGCGACGCTCGGGCGCCTGCTGTTCTCCGGTGATGAGACCAAGAAGTCGGTGAAGGTCCTCTCGGGCGGCGAGAAGGGCCGCATGATCTACGGCAAGCTGATGCTCACACGGCCGAATGTCATGCTCATGGACGAGCCCACCAACCATATGGACATGGAGACCATCGAGTCGCTCCAGATCGGACTCGAGAAGTATCCCGGAACGCTAGTATTCGTCTCACACGACCGCGAGTTCGTGGGCAGCCTCGCGACCCGCATCATCGAGCTGCGCGAAGGCGGCGAGATCGCCGACTTCCATGGCACCTACGATGAGTACCTGAAGTCGCAGGGCATCGAGGTCTAAGTTTCCGCGGGAACGTCCTTCTTGCCCTTCGCGGCCCGCTGCAGCAGCCCGTCGATCGCCAGATCGTAGTCCATGCGTTCACCGCGCCAGCGGGTGGTCGCGGTCTTCTCGTTGATGGCGGTCCCCGGTGGATGTTTTGCGACCGGGGAGTGGCGCCAGTCCTTTGCGGGTTTTTTCGGTCCCCGCTGCGGGCTCTCGAACGCCCGACCGTCCGGTTTCACGAACCGCAGCGCGCCGTCATCGAGGCGCTTGATGAGGACCCGGCCCTCGTGCACCTGCCGGTGATGGAAGCGGCACAGCTGCACGAGGTTCGCGAGCTTGGTTTCGCCGCCTTGTGCCCAGTGCTGGATGTGGTGCGCATCGACATACCCGGGTGTTGGGGCAGCCGGGGAACCGGCACCCCTTGTCGCGTGATTTCAGGGCACGGCGCAGGGCCGGGGGAACGGTGCGCGACTTGCGCCCGATGTTCAGCGGCTCCCCGGCAGCGTCCTCGTGCAGGTGCACCGAGCTGGCATCGCAGGCCATCCGCCGCGCCGTCTCGGCGGCCATCGCGGGACCGTCTTCGAACTCACAGCGGCCCGCGCCGCCTTCGCGCAGCGTTTGCGCATCGACGTGGACGATGATCTGCTGCCGATCGCCCGGGGAAAGTATCTCCAGGCCGTGCTTCAGGAAGCTCTCGGCGATGCGGCCCAGGGCATCCGCCCGTCGGGCACCCCAGGAGGGTTTTCCTGCCGAGAAATAGATGCCCCCTCTCCAGCCGTCTTGCCGATCAGACGGTGCCGCGGGAACGTCCTCAGCCTCCTCGTCCTGCGCTGCCGCCTCCAGGGCCTTGATCAGCTGCGCACCCATTTCGGCCGGCAGGCGACCTTTGAGGACGAGAGACCCGTCCGCGTCGTAGAAATAGGTGAGCTTGCGATTGGCCTGCTGGCGCTCTTCCCGGGACAACTCCTGCGCTTCCTGCGCTCGGCGGAACTGCCGGACCACGCGCTCCACATGCGCGGCCGTGCCGTGCAGCGCGATCTCCAGCAGGTACTCCTCGGTCTTTTCACACGCGACACGCGTCAGTGCCCGGACCTTGGAGTAGCTCAGTTCCCCGCGGGCCATCGCCTTGCTGATCCGCGGCAGCTTGGGCATGGCGTGCGCCACCCGCACCTTCTCGCGCGCCGCGCCCAGGGCGATGCCGCACTTCCAGTTCAACCAATGCGCGCAGGACTGCGTCGACCCGTCCGACCAGCCGTTACGCCGATCGAACTCCTCGATCAGCACCAACCACCGATGCTGGGCCGCGTTCAGGTGACCTGCGAGTTCGGTGATCTCGGCTTCCAACTCGCCCAACGGACGTGCCTTGGGGGCCGCTGCGGAGGCTTGCTTCATAGGGTTTCCCCGGTACTGGTTATACGTACAGTATATCATCCAGGGGTCGAGGTTGAATTGTTTCGGCGCAATACCGTGCGGACCGGCCCCTTTTCAGGCCGATCCGCCGCTGCGCATCACGGACTGATCACTGGTTGATTTCGGGTTCGACCAGTCTGGCCAGATTCCGCAGTGACTCCTGCCAGCCGAGATAACAGGCTTCAGGCGGTATCACATCGGGTATCCCTTCCTGGACGATCGTCACTTCCGTGCCCACCAGGACTTTCTTCAGCGTCACCGTCGTTTGCATCTCACCGGGCAGGTTCGGGTCATCGAACTTGTGGTTGTAGCGCACGCGCTCGGCCGGTACGAGTTCGAGGTACTGGCCGCCGAAGGAGTGACTGTGGCCCGTGGTGAAATTCCGGAAGGACATCCGGTACGTCCCACCGACCGTCGGCTCCAGGTTATGGACAGTGCCGGTGAAGCCGTTGGGCGGCAGCCATCGCGCCATGGCATCCGGCTCGATGAACGCGCGGTAGATCTTTTCGGGTTTCGTGGTGAGCACCCGATGCAGTCGCACTGTATTCGGCATGGCGAGTCCTCCTAGCCGCCGGGGATCGGTTTGATCGGCATGATTTCCACCGAGTCTCCCGGGAAGATCGAAAAGTGCGGGTGCTTTTCGAAGAGCTTGGCGGCTGCTTCGTGGGACTCCGCGCGGACCGCCACGAAGGCCGCCAGCTGATTCGTGATGTCCTCGATACCGTGTTCCGAGACTCGCTTGGTCTTGCCAAGCGGGCCTCCCAGCTCCAGCACGGAAGCCTGATTCTTCTGCATCCACGCCCCCCAGGCGACCCGTCCCTCCTGCGATCTCCTTTCGCGCTCGCTTTCCGAGAGTGCCGCCCAGGCCGCGGCCCGCTGCCCGGTCTTGCTGCCGGTGAACACGGCGAGATACGTATTGTCTGTGCTCATGATGTCTCCGTTCTTTTGCGCTTTGTGGTTTGAAACAGCAATTCGATGTAGCGGCGAAGGTGATCGATGCTCGCGGCGGCGACCGCCGCATCACCCTTCGCCTTCGCGAGAATGAACGCGCCCTGCAACACCGCCTGGGTATGCAACGCCAGACTCGCCGCGGTCCACGGTGCGCGGATGCGATAGCGTTTCATGGCCGCGGCGATATCCGGTTCGAGCGTGGCCGCATGTCCGCTGATGCTCGCGTCGCATGCGCTGCGGATGTCGGGGTTGGTGTCGTAGATCTCCTGCACCATCGTTCCCACCAGGCACGTGAACTCGGGGATGGCTCCTTTGAGGAGCGCCTTACGGAAATCCAGGTAGCCCAGCACCCGGGCGAGCGGATCGCCGTGCTGGTGGTACGGGGCCGCCTCGAAGAAAGACCTCGTGAGCTGCGACCAGTGGTTGGCGGCGGCAATGCCCAGCGCGCCCTTGCTCTTGAAATGGTGAAAGAACGCACCCTTCGTGACGCCGGCCTGCGCACACAGCTCATCGACCGAAGTTGACGAATAGCCGCGCTCGCGAATGAGTGACAGGGCTGACGCCAGCAGCTTCTGGCGGGCACCGGCAGTGGCGGGGAGGGGGGCGGCCGCATGTTCCATGGACAGAACATACCAACTGGTCGGTATGGTGTCTAGGGGCCGCCGGTCGGATCGCCCCGCACCGCATCATCGACGCTCCAGTATTCGAGCGCTGCGGCGGGCAGCTGCGGGAAGCCGGCGCGCAGCAGCGCGTCGCGGGCGCCGTCCTTGAGTCGCGCGAGCCGCAGTTCGACCTGACGCTTGTGCAGCCAGGCGCTGAACTCGGCCAGGCTCTCGAGGGACGAGCCGTCGAGGTCGGGGGACTCCTCGAGACTCAGGATCACCAGTTTAGGACTCGGAACGTGCTGCACCTTGAGCCGCGCCAACGCCAGCACCGGATCGGCGTTGGCGAACAGCAGCGGCTCCTCGGGACGCAACACCAGGACATCCGCTGTGCGCGCCGCCTTCGGAAAGCGTTCCAGGCTCACATAATCATGCGCACCCAGGCGGCCGAGCTCCGACAGGCGCGGCCGGGCCAGCGTCTGCAGCAGCATCGCCAGACTGAACGCGATCGCAAACAGCAGTCCGTTCAGCATGCCGAACACCAGCACGGCGAGCACCGCGGTCACCGTGATCAACCGGTCGCGGCGCCACAGGAAGTAGGTCTGCAGCGGCCCCAGCCGCAATGACTTGCTGACGGCGTGGATGACAACGGCGGCGAGCACCGGTTGCGGGATGCGCTCGATGTACGGCAGGCACAGCAGGACCAGCGCCAGGATGATGACGGCCGCGAACAGCCCCGACGCGCGCGACTGGGCACCCGCGGTATCGTTGGCCGAACTACCCGCATATCCCGCGCCGACCGGTGTGCCGTGGAACAAGCCGGAGACCAGGTTCGCGACGCCCAAGGCGATGAGATCCCGGTTGGGTTGCACGGTTTCGTCATGCTTGAGCGCAAAGGTGCGAATGGAGCTGTACGACTCCGCGTACAGAATGAACATCAGCGCCAGCGCGAACTCGATGGTCTGGGGCCAGTTCGGATGGGTCGGCAGGAGCAGCCGCGGGGGATCCAGCGACAGGTGGATCGCGCCGAGGAGCGCCACGCCATGCGCGGCCAACCAGCCCGACGCGGCGGTGCCGGCCACGATGACGACCAGTGCGCCGGGAACGCGGCGCACGCGCTCGAGCACGAACAGTCCGGCCAGCGCCACGAGTCCACAACTCAGGGCCGCCGGATTCGCGGCGGCCAGGACGCGCGCCACTTCCAGGACCAGCGCGAAGAAACCACTGCTGTGCGTGTGCAGCCCGCAAAGTGCGGGGATCTGGTTGACGCCGATGACGAGCGCCAATCCGAAGGCGAAGCCGCGCAGGACCGGGCGGGCGATCAGATTTGAAATCGCACCGAGGCGTGCGCTGCCGGCCAGCACAAAGGCCACACCGGTGCATGGCACGAGGATGCTGGCCAGCAGCACGCGGGTCGGCACATCACCGGCCCCCAACGCGGTGGTCGCGGCGGCCATGACGGCGGCGGAAGAGGAGGTCGCGGAGACGATCGCGAAGCGGCTGCGGCCCAGCAGGCCATAACAGATGAGCCCAGCGAAGAGCCCAATCACCCCGGCCTGCGGCGGCAGGTTCGCGAGCTGCGAGTAGGCAACGGCCTGTGCCAGGAGCAACCCGGCAATGGACAAGGCGGCGAGCACGTCGGCCGCAGCCACGAAGCGTTTGAGATTCAAAAGGCTACCCGGTGATGGGTCCGCACCAGCCCGGCAGGAAGTCCGTTTCCGCGCTCTTCGCCAGCTTCAAAGCGCGGATCAGGGCCTGCGGAAAGTCGGTATCCAGCAACTTGCGCTTGAGGCGTCGGCGCAGGAAATCAGCCCAGAGGAATTCGCTGAAAGGCGTCGTGTCTTTGGCGAAACCGCCGGACAATCGCAGTTCCCCCGCGAGGCTGCGGTACGGATCATCGGCCAGATCCCAGATACGACGCGGCACTTCGTCGTAGCCGCGGCGGCGGCCGTGCGCATCAAAGGGATGCAGCCAGCCACGATTGTCCAGGTAGATCCAGAACGCCTCGCGCGGCAGGCGGCGCAGATCCGCCATGATGGTGGTCGCGATCACCTTCACCCCCTCCTGGTGCAGTGCCAGCGACAGATGATGATGGTCAATGACGTAGAAGGCGTCCTTCGGACCCCACACGACCGGGATCATGTGCTTACCCAGGAAGTCGGCCTTCTTGCGATCGGGATGCTCGCGCCAGGCTTTGCGCTTGGCTTTCACCTCACGCATGCCGACGGTGATCTGCGTCGGGCGCAGCGCGGTCATCGGCACCGGATGGATACGCGGCTCGCGGGTATAGGGCATGAAGCTCACTCCGGTACGGGGTCTGCAACGGATATAATGCACGCCGCGCCGCGGTACTGACACAGCGAGCGCAAAAGGAATCCATGCGCCTGAACCGTGCCACTGTCGCTCGCGCCACCGTGGCTCTGACCGCCGTTCTTGTTGCCAGCGCCGTCGCGGCCGACTCTGGACCCGGGCTGCCTGCGGAGCCCGACGTCAGGCAGCTGCAGGAAGCGCTGAAGACGCACCGCACGACCGTCACTGCGGTGGCGCGGCACTACCTGCAGCGCATCAACGCTCTCGACGTCCACGGCCCCGCGCTGCGCTCGATCATCCAGGTCAATCCCGACGCCGCCGCCCTGGCCGCGCAACTCGACGCAGGATCTGCACGGGCCGGCGTCCTGTTCGGCGTGCCGGTGGTGCTCAAGGACAACATCGAGACGGCCGACCGGATGCTGACCACGGCGGGTTCGTTGGCGCTGGTGGGCTCGCGGCCGCGGCAGGATGCTTTCATCGTGCGCAAACTGCGTGCCAGCGGTGCGTTGCTTCTGGCGAAGACCAATCTGAGCGAGTGGGCCAACTTTCGCTCCAACCGCTCCACTTCGGGCTGGAGCGGCCGTGGCGGGCTGACACGCAATCCCTACGACACGACCCGCAACGCCTGCGGGTCGAGCTCCGGATCCGGCGTGGCCGTTGCGGCGGATCTGACGGTGGTGGCGGTCGGCACCGAAACCGACGGCTCGGTGGTGTGTCCCTCGAGTTACAACGGGCTCGTCGGCATCAAGCCCACCGTCGGACTGGTCTCACGCTCGGGGATCATTCCCATCAGTGCCAAACAGGACACCGCCGGGCCGATGGCGCGCAGCGTCGCAGACGCGGCCGCGCTGCTGACAGTGCTCGCAGGTTACGATCCGGACGATCCGGCAACGGCACCCTTGAAGACGGCGCCCCCACCGGACTACCGGAAGTTTCTGGATTCCGGTGCACTGCAGGGCAAGCGCATCGGGGTCGTGCGCAAGTTCGCCGGTTTCGACGACGAAGTGGATCTGGTGTTCAACCAGGCGCTGCAGGTCCTGCAGGCGCAGGGCGCCATCATCGTGGACCCGGTGGAGCTGCCGAATACCGACAAGTTGGCCGCCGACGAAAAGACTGCGCTGCTCTACGAATTCAAGGATGGGCTCAACCGCAATCTGGCCGCCCGCATCGGGACTTCGCCGCGTTCACTGGCTGAAGTCATCGCGTGGAACAAGGCGCATGCCGCGCAGGAGATGCCCTGGTTCGGGCAGGACGTGCTGGTCGATGCCCAGGCCAGGGGACCGCTGACGGATGCGGCTTACGTCCAGGCGCGGGACCGTGCGCAGCGGCTCGCGGGGCGCGAGGGCATCGATGCGGCGCTGGCGCATGACCACCTGGACGCGCTCGTCGCGCCCACCGTCGGCCCCGCGCATCTGAGCGATCTCATCGACGGCGACCACGTTCTGGGTGGGGACATCGTCGCGCCGCCGGCCATTGCGGGGTATCCGCACATCACCGTACCGATGGGCGCGGTTCACGGACTGCCGGTGGGCCTATCTTTTGTCGGTACGGCGTTCAGCGAGCCGAAACTGATCGGCATCGCCTACGCGTACGAACAGGCCAGCCACGCGCGGCGACCCCCGCACCTGCCCGCGGTCGTCAGGGCCCCGAATTGAACATGTCGCGCGTCATGCGCCAGGAACCGTCCGGCTGTCGCCGGTAGATCCGCAGGAACGCGCCACCGCTCGTGCGTGCTGCGCCGCCGGCGAGCGCGATCAGGAAGGTGAGAATGAGCGGCCGCCAGGGCTTCTGGTTGATCACGACTCGCCCTTCGATTCATGCTGGCCTGTGCGCGAGTGTAGCGCATCAAACATCGCGGCCGCCGTAGTACGCTTACCCTCTGACCGGACCGCGCGGTCCGGGGGAGGGTCAAATGTATCTGCATACCCGGCTGCTGCTGGGCGTCGCGGCGGTCACGCTGGCGGCGTTGCTGCTGAGCGTCCTGATTCCGCTCGGTTCGGTGCGCCCTGATGCGGACCGCGAAACCGAGGGGGCGCTACAGCTCACCACGTTGCTCGTGACCA
>Ga0302314_10021041_pt1 | contig 10767 bp, 7 predicted proteins | sample III_Palsa_N2_3_FD_200533 | JGI IMG/M metagenome (GOLD analysis project Ga0302314, IMG submission 200533) | Peat permafrost microbial communities from Stordalen Mire near Abisko, Sweden - III_Palsa_N2_3 | ecosystem: Environmental > Terrestrial > Soil > Palsa > Peat permafrost | place: Sweden... | reverse complement strand
CCTGCACCGTGCGACCGTTGAGCGAGACGCCGTTGGCGCTGCGATCGTTGATCAGCCGCGTGCGCCCGGCGGTGGTGACGATGATCGCGTGCCGGCGTGAGACGAGGTGATCGTCGAGCCGAACGTCCGCGGTCAGTCCGCGTCCGAGGTGGATCACGTCACCGGTCAGCGGCACGACCTCGGTCTCGGCGCCACGCCGCACCAGCAGGTAGCGACCCGGCGAAAGGTCCCCGATCGGCGCGTGAGGCACCGTGGAGGTCACGTGCGGGGCGTGTTCCAGACGCTCGGTGGGCGCCTCGGGGATGGTGGTGGGGGTGCGTTCCAGAGTCGTCATGACTACATGTCAACGCGCCCGCATGAGAAGAGCAGAAAGGTGCGATAAGAACGAGTGAAGGCCGCTCGACGCGGCCCGCTACGCTGCGCTCCTGTGCGCCGCCCCTACCCCGCAGACATCCTCGTGCTGTTCGGAGCCACCGGGGACCTGGCGCACAAGCAGATCTGGCCCGCCCTGTACTCGATGGCGCGGCGCGGAGCGCTCACCGTGCCGGTGATCGGCGTGGCCGCGTCGGGCTGGGACGTCGATCGCCTGCGCGACTACGCGCGGACCGCGATCCGCGAGTCCGGCGGATCGCCCCGCCATAAAGCCTGGAGACGCGTCGAGGAGACCCTCCAGTACATCGACGGCGACTATCGCGACCCCGAGGTGTTCAACGCGCTGCGACGCGCGTTGGGTTCCAGTCGCGCGCCGATGCACTACCTGGCGATTCCGCCGAGCCTGTTCGAGACGGTGGTGGTCCAGCTCGGTCGATCCGGCTGCGCGGAGGGCGGGCGCGTGGTGGTGGAGAAGCCGTTCGGCCACGACCTCGCCTCGGCCGAGAAGCTCAACGACGTCCTGCACCGGGAGTTCCCCGAGAGCAACATCTACCGCATCGATCACTTCCTCGGGAAGGAGGCCGTGGAGAACCTCGTCTACTTCCGTTTCGCCAACGCGTTCGTCGAGCCGCTGTGGAACCGCGAGCATGTCGCCAGCGTGCAGATCACCATGGCCGAGAGCTTCGGGGTGGACGATCGGGGTCGCTTCTACGACGAGACCGGCGCGATCCGCGACGTCGTGCAGAACCACCTGATGCAGGTGGCGGCGATCGTGGCGATGGAGCCGCCGATCGGGCAGGACGCCGACGCCTTCCGCGACGCGCGGTCGATCGTGATCAAGGCGATGCGCCCGTTGACCGCGCGAAACGTCGTGCGCGGGCAGTACCGCGGCTATCTCGACGTGCCTGGGGTGTCGCCCCGCTCGACGGTTGAGACCTATGCGGCGATCCGGCTGGACGTCGACACCTGGCGCTGGCAGGGCGTGCCGTTCTACATCCGCGCGGGCAAGTGCCTGCCGGTCACCGCCACCGAGGTGGTCGTGCAGCTGCGCAATCCGCCGGACTTCCTGTTCAAGGAGACGATCATCGGAGCGTCGAACTACCTGCGCTTCCTCATCGACCCGACGATCGACATCGCCTTGGGCGCCCGCACGAAGCTCCCGGGCCAGGAGTTGGTCGGCCGACCGGTGGAGCTGGCGGTCACGGGCGAGAGCGGCCCGGTACTTGCCCCCTACGACCGCCTGTTGGGAGACGCCCTGGCGGGCGACCCGGTCTCGTTTTCCCGCGAGGACAGCGTCGAAGCGGCCTGGCGCGTGGTCAACCCGATCCTCGACAACAAGGTGGCGGTGCATCCATACGACCCGGGCACGTGGGGCCCGGCTCATCCGCCGCAGCGGCGGGTGGCTGGCGCCGCGGCTGGAGGGGACGGGCCGGAAGTGAGCGGCATTTCGTTGCGGGCGCGTGACCGAGCGTTGTGCATCCCGACCCGCGATTGACACACCGCTGCCGCAAGCGCCCGAACTGGGCACTGACCGTCGCCCCTGAGTCCCTACCCGTTCACCACCCGGGGATCCGCGGGAGTCCCTCTTGGTAGCACCCCCGGTCGGAAGGTGCGTGCGGGACCGAGCCGCCCGCCCATCCGGTGGGTCGGTCGGGAGCGCCGCGGGCGGGGCCGTCGGGGCGTGTGGCCAGGAATCCTCCGTGGTGACCAGTTTCTCGCCACACCCCTCGGTGGGCGGGCCCAACCCAGGGGGCCGTGTGGCGAGGGGAATCCTTCGCATGGACCAGGTTCTCGCCAACCCCCCCCTCGACGATCCAGGCGCGTGAGACAGCGGTGTGCCGTGCTCAACGCGCGGCGTGCGGGCGTGTCACGCGACGGCGACAGAACCGGCGCTGGGATCGCCAAACCCCTGGTGCTGCCCCACGGCGGGTGGGCTGGGTCGAGCGCCAAGGTGGTCGCCGGCTTTCCGACCGGGGGTGCTACCAAAACCGACTCCCCGCGGATCCCCCGGGCTGATGGAGGGGTAGCAATCCGGCGGCGACGCTGGGTGCACTGCCGGGCGGCTGATGAAGCGGTGTGTCAGCGACGCTCGCGATGCGACAACGTCCCGCCCCTACCCCGCGCGTCCGGAGGCCGGCGCCAGATCCGGCGCATCGGGCGCCGCGGCGGGTTCCACCGGCGCGGTGGCCGCCTCGACCGGAGGCGCGGATCGGGTCGGCCCGGCGCGCTCGGCGGCCACGTAGGGCTGCTCGTCGGGGGTGTCCTCTTCGTGGTAGACGCTCTCCACGTTGACCGCCCAGATGTCGTGCTCGGCGCCGGTGACCAGTCGATCGACCGCGCGAATCGCCGTCAGCGAGGAGTGATCGGAGTTGTTGTAGCGGTGCAGGCCGTTGCGTCCCACCTGCTGCAGGTTCTCGATCCCCTCCAGCCACCCTCGGATGGTGAGCACTCGGGCCGCGTAGGAGCTGTCGTACATCGGATAGGCCCGCGGCACGCGCACGACGTAGCCTCGGCGCACACGGGCGGGGTCGACCAGCCCGAGGTGGCCGAGCTCGCGGCCGGCCAGCGCGATGAGATCGTCGTCACTGGTGTTCCACAGCTCGTCGCCCTCGAAGCAGAAGTACTCGAGTCCCAGGCACGCGGTATCCGCGTCCGGCACCATCCACGGGCTCCAGGAGCGGTAATTCTGGATCCGCCCGACGGTGACGTCAGGATCGTGGATGTAGATCCAGTTGTCCGGGAATGGATCCGCCCCGTCCAGCACCACCGCCACGGTGAGGAAGTCGCGGTAGCGCAACCCGTTCGCCGCCTCGCGCACCGCTTCCGGCGCGGCGGGGGACGCGATGTTCACGGTGGTCGACAGGGGCAGCGAGGAGATGACATACGACGGCGAGAACACCCGATCGGGGGTGATCACCGAGGTGATCCGGCCGTCCTCGATGGTCAGGCCGGTGACGGCATGCTCGAGCAGCACCTCCCCGCCCCACCCGACGATGGCGTCGCGCATGGCCTCCCACAGCTGGCCCGGGCCGTAGCGCGGGTAGTGGAACCGATCGATCAGGCTCTTGACCTTGTTGCCCTCGTTGCCGAAGAAGGCGGCCTTGGCCGCCGAGAAGAACGACAGTCCCTTGATCCGCTGAGCCGCCCACTCCGCCCGCAGCTCGCTGGTCGGGACGCCCCACACCTTTTCGGTATAGGACTTGAAGAAGTGCTCGTACAGGCGCCGGCCGAACCGGTTGGAGACCCATTGCTCGAACGTGTCTTCGGGCCCCTTGCGGCGCAACGCCGCTCGCAGGTAGGACGCCAGTGAGCGCACCAGCTCGACCGGGCCGAGCTTGCGGATGACGTCGGGCCCACGCAGCGGATAATCGAGGAAGCGCCCGTTCCAATAGATGCGCGACATGCGAGGTCGTTCGAGGAACTCGTCGTCGAGCACCTCGTGCCAGAGCGCCTCCACCTCCTCGGCCTTGGTGAAGAAGCGATGCCCGCCCAGGTCGAAGCGGTAGCCGTCGCGCAGCACCGTCTTGGCCAGGCCGCCGACCTGGTCCTCCGCCTCGACCACGACCACCGGCCAGCCCTTCTTGGCCAGCTCGTACGCCGCGGTCAGCCCGGCCGGGCCGGCGCCAAGCACCAACACCGGCCGATCCGGTGCCGGGCGAGACGGCGTGATGTGAGGTGAGGACTCCATGGCGAAGCGGAGGGCGCGCGGGAACGCGCTGACGCGTTCCCGGCGATCTCGACACGAGGCTGTCCGGGCGGCAGTGCGGACAGCCTGCGGACCACCAATACTAGATGCGCGGGGCGACGTCGTGTCGCGCCCCGCCGGGGCGTGGGCGCAGCGCCAGGAACCAACCGGCCATTCCGGCCGCCACCAGGAGCGGGATCATCCGCTCGTTGTCGCGCGCCTCGGCGACGTAGACCGTGTTCAGCGCGCTGATGAGCACGAGCGCCACGGTCGCGGCCGCCAGGGTGAGATCGCGCGATCGCCAGAGCCCGGCGAGCAGGCCAATGGTCGACAGCAGCACCAGAAGGCGATGGAACCACAGCGTCCCGGTGTTGAGCCGATAACCGAGGGCACCGAGGAAGTAGCCGCCCCACAACCGCCAGAAGTGGCGAGCCAGCATCCCGGCGTACTGCACCGGCTGGCCGAACAGGTACTTGTGCAGGTTCTCATGGACGGCCGCGCTGATGGCGGCGCTGCGACCGAGATTCGGGTGCTCCGCCGCCACCACCGTGAACACCTCGTTGGCCGGTGGGACGGTCAGCGGATCGTTGTTGCAGGCCGAGGCCGAGTGAAAGCGCCGGCAGGCCGCCGCCTTGAAGGCGAGGAAGACGAAGTGCAGCTCCCCATTCCCCGGCAGATACGTCGCGATGAACACGGTGTCCTGGGTGCCGTCGGTTATCGGGACGAGATGGTGGGTGCGCTCCGACGCGTAGGCCGCCCACGGGGCGAGGACCGCCAGCATGGTCGCGAGCATCACCCCGGCCCGCAGGATCGCCGCGCGCCAACCGAGCCGCCGGCGTCCGACCAGCACCACCAGCGGAATCACCAGCGCCGCCGCGAGCATGTCGGCGCGCGCCAGCGCGCTGAGCGCGAGCACGGCTCCCGCCCCGCCATACGCGGCCACGGTGCGACGGCGGTCGAGCGCGTCCGGGTTGCCGCGGGACAGACGGACGTCACGGCGGACGGCGAGAGCCAGGGCGAGCAGCCCGCACAACAGCAGCAGCGCGCCGAGCGGCTCGGAGAGCAACGACCCGGCGTCGTGGATGGCGGGGGCGTAGAAGGCGATGCCGGCGGCGGCCAGCAGGCCGGCCCCCCAACCGGCCAGGACGAAGGCGAGACCCCAGGCGGCCAGGATGGTGAGCGTGCTGACGAGCGCCTGCGCCACCCGCGCCGGCCCGAGACCGTGTCCGTCGCCGACGCTGTGGGCGCGCGCGACGAACGCCGCGGCGGCGAACAGCACCGGGGTGCCGGGCGCCCACCGGAACGGATCGGTCTCGTGCGGCGTGCCCCAGCGGTGGTGCAGACGCAGCGCATCGGCGATGTGGGTGTAGGCCTGCTCGTCGGCTGACAGCGTGGCTCGCGTGCGCGACGCGGCGTGGAAGCGCAGTGCACCGCCCGACAGCACGATGAGCACCAACAGCACGACCGCCGCCCAGTGGCGTTGGCGCGTCGAGAACGGCAGCGACCGGGCGCGCCAGCGACCGGGCGGACTCGCCGGCGTCGAACCCACGGTCGGGGAGGGCGGGCCAGCCATCGCGCGGCAGACTACGCCATCCCCGGGCTAGGCTTGCCGCTGGATGGGTCCCCGTTCGCGCCACGCTGCCTGCGTCACGCTGCTGCTGTTGTGCACCCTGCTCCTCGTCGCCTGCGGCTCGAGCTCGCCGCCGGTGGCCGCCGATCCTCCGGGCTGCCGTCCCGCGGTCATGCAGACGATCGGGCAGGTGGCCCGGCGCGCGTACGCCGAGGTGGCGGCCGGGCGGCTGATCGTCAGCTCGCGCCTGGAGGTCAGTCGCTCGACCGCGCTCATCCGGGCGGTGGCGGCGGGCGACCAGCTCGCCGCCACGGCAGCGGCGCGGCGGCTGCTGGCCACGACCCAGATCCGGTTCCTGCGCGTGCAGCGCGGTCGACGGCTGCTGGTCAACCTCGGGCAGGGCCCGGCGATCGCCTGGGCCTCAGGGGTGCTGCGCGCCTCCGGGCGGGTGGTCGGACGGTTCGCGCTTGGGGTTCAGGGCGACAACGGCTATGCCGCCGTCGTCTACGGGCTGACCCGCGCCGAGGTCCTTGTGCGTGCCGGGTCGCGTCAACTCGCCGGAACGCTGGCGCCCGGACCCGCCACGATCCCGCGGGCGAGCGAGATCACCTATCGGGGCGTGCCCTACGCGGTCTATTCGTTCACCGCGCCCGCCTACCCAGCCGGCCGTGAGAGCATCTCGCTGCTCGCGCCGCCGTCGGTGCTCGACGCCTGCGGGTCGACCAGCGCGCAGACGGTCATGAACGTGCTCGGCCCGCTGGCCATGCGCGTCTACGCCCACGAGACGGGCAGCCACAGCGTGCAGACGGCGGTCGCCTACATCGCCAGCTCGCGGGCGTTCACCGCGGCGGTGGCGGCCGGCAACCCGGTGGGCACCCGGGCGGCCATCATCAGCTTCTTTCGCAGCCACCGCCACATCGTCCGGGTGCGAGCCCTGCAGCAGGGACGCGTGGTCAACGACGTCGGCGGGCCATTCGTGCTCGCGCCGGTGTCGGGCCGGCTACGTGAGCGCGGGCGTACCGTCGGACAGTTCGTGACGGCGATCCAGGACGATGCCGGCTACGTGGCCTTGACGCACATCTACACCGGGGCCCAGGTCATCCTGCGCGTCGGCCGTCAGCAGGTGCCCAGCAGCACGCTCAATCCGGGCCCGGCGTCGATTCCCGATCGTGGTCTGGTGACCTACGACGGGCGTCGCTACGAGGCCTTCTCGTTCGATGGGCAGGCATTCCCGGCGGGTACGCTGCGTATCTCCCTGCTCGCGCCGGTCCCCGGCCCGCCCACCTGAGACGACGGCGATCAGGCCGCTGCCGCCAAGGTGGCCGAGCGGCGCGCGGCCGCGGCCCGGGTCATCGGACTGCGACCCCAGTCGGCCAGCTGGGCGTAGTCGACGATGGCCGGGAAGTAGTCCGCCAGCGGCGGCGGGGCGGGGACGCGTTCGCCCAGAACCTCCCGAGCGTGCCGGTCATCGAAGCTCCCGCGCACGTCGAAGTAGGGCAGATACACCTCGCCGTCGGCAAGCATTCCGGTGGCGGCACGGCCGAGCTTGGGCGCCGGCCGCTCGAACTGCTCCGCGGCCAGCTCGGCGAGCTCGGCGATGTTGATCGCCTGGTCGCCGGCCACCAGCGCGATCGTGTCGCAGGCCACGCCCTCGTCGTGCGCGGCCAGGATGCCGTCGGCGACGTAGTCGACCGGCACGACATCGAGCTGTCCGTCCGGATCGGCCGGGACCTCGGACAGCCGTCCCGTGGCAAACGCGCGCAGCGGCCAGTAGATGACGTTGAACGCCGGCGTCCAGCCGCTGCGGCTGTCGCCCACGATGATGCTCGGTCGCACGATCGACAGCGGCAGGTCGTACTGGTCGCGCAGCAGCCCCTCGGCGTGGAACTTGGAATGTTCGTAGGTGTTGCGAAACGCCTGCCCGACGGCGTGCTCGTGCTCGTGGAAGCGGACCGGGTGGCGACCGGCGACGTAGGCCGTCGAGACGTGAACGACGCGGCGCAGGCGGCCGCGCTCGGCGACCGCGTGGGCGAGCTCGGCGACGCGCTCGGCGCCTCCGGCGTTGATGTTCATGGCCTGGAGCAGTGGCAGGTCGAACGAGATCGACGCCGCGCAATGGATGACGCTGGTCACGCGCTCGAGCACGTACAGACGATCGATCTCATTCAGGCCGAGACCGTCGACGGCGATGTCTCCCGGCAGCGCCGTGACCCGTTCGCTCGCCGCCGCCGGGTCGTCGAACAGCGTGCCCAGCAGCCGGCGCAGCCGCACGCTGGCCCCGTCACGATCCTCGGCCCGGATCAGAGCGATGACTCGCGTGTCGTCGTCTCTCTCGATCAGTCGGGCCATCACCTCCATGCCGACAAATCCGGTGGCTCCAGTAAGCAGAACGGTGTCGCTCATCGTCAACCCTCTCTCGCTTTTCCCTGAATTGATTGGTTTACCCGTACGCATCGCTAACAAACAAACCAACCGTTGGTAGACCCAGGTGCCGTCCGGGGGTCCGAAGCGAATGACGCCCGTACTCACCCAGCACAACAGTCAGGATGGCGCCTGCCGACACCAAGCGCAATGGACCGCTAACAGAACATCTGCCTGCGTCGAATGGCCCCTCCGTCCAACACGGTGGCGTGCCTCCCTAAGGCCCGCGTTACCATCACGTAAAAGCGTCGCAACGTCGTCGTTCTGGTCGCCGCCGCGACGTGCATCCCCGCCGCGACGAGCAGCGCGGTCAAGGCTGCTTCACCGGTTGCCGCTGACCGATACGCCATCGTCGGCTTGGGCGCGACCATCCGTCTTGGTCATTTGCAGGTTTTCGTGCAAGAGCAGGGAATCCTGTGACCGGCCGGACGCTGGCTGCTAGGTTCTCGCCGCGGTCGTCCCCGGCGGCCGCCTGATCAGCTCGTGTGGAGACGCGCACTCTTGGTGGCGCGTCCCGCGCGTGCGCTCTGGCATGCGCTTGACCATCCCCACACCATCACGGTCGATGACCGTCCGACTGCTGTTGCTCGGCGTCCTGGCGCTCGCCTGCCTCGCGCTGGCCGGCGCGCCGCAGCGCAGCGCCGCCGACGTCTCGGCGTCGATCGCCAGCAAGCAGGCCGCGGCCGCCAGCCTGCGCTCGGAGGTCGCCGCCGACTCCCAGCAGATCGATCAGACCGATGGTGGTCTCGCGATCGCCCGCACCCGGCTGGCCAACCTGCAGGCGGCGGTCAGCACCCGCGAGACCGAGCTGTCGACTGTGCAGAACGAGCTCATCGCCGCGCGCGACCACCTGGTGGACCTCGAGAACCGCCTCGAGACCGCGTCGCACGCGCTGGCCGACAACCTGGTGGGCACTTATGAGGGCGACCGCCCCGACGCGCTCACCGTCGTGCTCGACGCCCACGGGTTCGCCGATCTGCTCGAGCGCCTGTCCTTCCTGCGCGCTATGGGCCAGCAGGACGCCAGCGTGGTCAGCGACACCCGCACCGCGCGACGCGACGTCACCCGCGAGGCCACCAGCCTCGGGGCGCTGGAGGTCCGCGACCAGCGCGTCGCCCGCCAGCTCGTCGCCCAGCGCAACCAGGCCGGCGCGCTGCAGGCCGCCCTCCTGCACGTCGAGATCGAGCAGGTCAGCCACCGTGCCCACGACGCCGCCGCGCTGGGCGCCGTGCAGGGACAGCTGCAAAACCTCGAGGCCCAGCAGGCGCAGATCGAGCGCGCCCAGGCGGCCGCTGCCGCGCAGGCCCTGGCCAACGGTCCAGTCGGCCAGAGCGCGCCCGGCACCAACGGCATTCAGGTCGACACCGGCGGCATGGTGCAGGCCCCGGCCGGTGCCCCGGCGGCGGTCGCCCAGGTGATCGCCGCGGGCAACGCGATCGCCACCCTGCCCTACGTCTACGGCGGTGGGCACGCTTCCTTCCACGCCGACGCCTACGACTGCTCGGGCTCGGTGAGCTACGCGCTCGCCGCGGCCGGACTGGTCAGCTCGCCGTTGGACTCCACGGCGTTTGAGAGCTGGGGACTGCCGGGACCCGGCAAGTGGATCACCGTGTACGCCGACGCGGGTCATGCCTTCATGTACGTCGCCGGTTGGCGGTTTGACACGGTCGCCCTGGCCGAAAGCGGAACCCGCTGGTCGAGCTCCCCGACCTCCACGGCGGGCTTCGTGGCCCGCCATCCGCCCGGCCTGTAGGTCGTGCTCGCGCCCTTCGTCGACGCCGGCTGGCTGCGCGGACATCGCGACGAGGTCGTTCTGGCGGACGTGCGGTGGTATCTCGACGGGCGCTCGGGCCGCGACGCCTACGACGCCGGTCACCTCCCGGGCGCGGTGTTCGTCGACCTCGACCGGTGGCTGTCAAGCGAGGCGTCGGACGCCAGTGGACGCCATCCGCTGCCGACCCCGGAGCGCTTCGCCGAGGGGATGGCGAGTCTCGGTATCGGCGACGACGATACGGTCGTCGCCTACGACGATGCCGGGGGCGTGATCGCGGCCCGGCTGGTGTGGATGCTGCGAGCCACCGGTCACGGTGCGGCGCTGCTGGATGGCGGCCTGGCCGCCGGAGATCCCGAGCTGGAGCGCGCGACGCCGGCGCGAGCTCCGGCGACGTTTACGCCCCGAGCCTGGCCAGCGGAACGACTCGCCTCGATCGACGATGCCGCCGACCCGGCGTTCGTGGTGATCGATGCCCGGTCGCGAGACCGCTTCGTGGGCGGGCCGGACGAGGTCGATCCCCGCTGGGGTCACATCCCGGGGGCGCGCAGCCTGCCCTGCCGGGAGAACCTCGACGGCGACGGACGTCTGCTCCCGGTGCCGGACCTGCACGCCCGCTTCGAGGCCGTGGACATACATGACGCCGAGTCGGTCGTCTCCTACTGTGGCGCGGGCGTGACCGCCTGCCACAATCTGCTCGCCCTCGAGCAGGCCGGGCTCGGACACGGAAGACTGTTCCCCGGCTCGTGGTCACAGTGGAGCCGGGACCCGGAGCGCCCGCTCGCCATCGGCCCTGATGCCGGGTGACGAGCGCGTCAGCCGGGCCAGCCTGATCGAGTTATTTAAACCGACCGTATCCGGTTCCGTCCGGTTGGGCCCAAGCGCCGTGGGGCCTGTGAGGGCCGTTCTGTGACGGTCGCGTGACGGCGTCGTTTGGCGCTTGGCGCG
>Ga0302314_10021036_pt1 | contig 10768 bp, 9 predicted proteins | sample III_Palsa_N2_3_FD_200533 | JGI IMG/M metagenome (GOLD analysis project Ga0302314, IMG submission 200533) | Peat permafrost microbial communities from Stordalen Mire near Abisko, Sweden - III_Palsa_N2_3 | ecosystem: Environmental > Terrestrial > Soil > Palsa > Peat permafrost | place: Sweden... | reverse complement strand
ACCTGCACGCCCTGGAGGCCGGCTATGACAGCCAGGAGGCCAGCGTGCGCAAGGCGGTGATGGACCAGTTCCCGACCCTGGAACTGACCATCAGCCGGGCGCGCGACACCACTGACAACCAGACCATCGGACCGCAGGTGAACTTCACCCTGCCGGTCTGGAACCGCAATCAAGGTGGGATCGCCACCGCCGAAGCCACCCGGGACCAGCTGCGCGCCGAATACGCCGCGCGGCTGTTCACGACCCGCGCCGACATCGCCGACCTCGTCCAGGGGCTGAAAAGCGAACAGCGCCAGCGGGCCGAGATCGTCGCCCAGGTCTCGCCGCTGACCCGTCTGGCCGACGCATCCGAGGCCGCCGCCGCGCGCGGCGACCTGGCCCGCGACACGGCGGACGCCACCCGCCAGAGCGTCGTCGACAAGAGCCTGGCCCTGGCCAATCTCGACCAAGCCATGGCCGAACAGACCATCGCCCTGGAGCTGGCGGTCGGGGCGCCCCTGGATGAATAGACCTGCGATGAAACCCGCCGCGCTCCTGCTGCTTTTGCTGCTGCCGCTGTTGCCGCTGTTGCCGGCCTGCTCCAAGGGACCGGCCGACCGGGATGCGACACCGACGGCCCTGGTCACCACGGCGGTCGTGACGCGCGGCGACATCGCCGAGACCGTGACGGCCTACGGCGCGGTGGAGTTCAACCCCGACGCCGAGCGCTCGCTGACCGCGCCGGTCGAGGCGGTGGTGACGGCGGTGCTCGCCCCGGCCGGAACGACGATGGTGGCCGGCCAGCCTGTCGTGGCCCTGAAGCTCAGCCCCGCCAGCCAACTCGACCTCGGCAAGGCGCAGGCCGACGCGGCGGCGGCGACGGCGGCCTATGCCCGCGCCCAGCGGCTGCGCGCCGGCGGTCTGGACAGCGACGCCGACGTCGAGACCGCCAGGGCGGCGGCGACCGCCGCGGAAGAATCCGCCCACTCTCTCGCCGGCCGCGCGGGCGGCGCGCTGACCCTGCGCGCGCCGATCGCCGGGGTGGTCGAGGCGGTGACGCCCGCGCCGGGCGACACCGTGGCCGCCGGGGCGAGCGTCGCGAAGGTGGGCGCCCTTTCCGGCTTGCGCATCCGCTTGGGCGTCGAGCCGGGGGCCGCGGCGCGGCTGACGCGCAACGCCGCCGTGCGCCTGTCCCCCCTCGCTGGCGGCCCCGAGCAGACGGCCAGCGTGCTCAGCGTCGACCCGCGCCTGGACGTCCAAACGCGCCTGGCTTCGGTAATCGTCCGCGCCCCGGGCGGCAGCCTCGCACCCGGCGAGCCGCTGAAGGGCGTGCTGGTGCTGAGCGAGCACTCCGGTGCGGCGGTGATTCCGCGCGCGGCCCTGCTCTACGACCAGGACAAGCCCTATGTTTACGTGGTGGCCAAGGCCGTGGCGCATCGCCGTGACCTGGTCCTCGGCGCCAGTGACAATGACCGGGTCGAGGTGGCCAGCGGCCTCAATGTCGGCGACCGGATCGTGGTCGAGGGCGCCTCGGCGCTGGACGACGGCATGGCCGTTCGCGAGGGCGCGGCGACCGCCAAGAGCGACGATCGATGACGCGGTGGCTGTCGGGTCACGTCCGTTCCATCGTCCTGGCCTTCATCCTCCTGACGGCGGCGGGGGTCGGCGCGGCGTTCAAGCTGCCGGTCAGCCTCTTCCCGCACATGGATTTTCCGCGCGTGGTGATTTCGGTCGACGCCGGCGATCGGGCGGCCGACCAGACCGCCGTCCAGGTCACGCGGCCCCTGGAAGAGGCGCTGCGCAGCGTGCCGGGTGTCGCCCATATCCGATCGACCACCAGCCACGGCGCGGCCGAGATATCCCTGACCTTCGACTGGGGCCACGACATGGCCGCCGCCACGCTGCAGACCGAGGCGGCCATGAACGCCGCCCTGCCCGACCTGCCGCCGGGCGTGCGCTTCACCGTGCGGCGCATGGATACGACCGTCTTCCCGATCCTGGGCCTGGCCCTGACCTCATCCGACGGCGACTCGATCAAGCTGCGCAATTTCGTCGATCTGCGGCTGCGCCCCTTGCTGGCCTCCGTCCCCGGCGTGGCCGAGGTCCGGGTGCTGGGCGGCGGCCAGGCCGAGTATCAGGTGGTCGTCGATCCGGCCCGCCTGCAGGCGCTGGGCCTGTCCATGGACGATGTCGCCCGCGCTCTTTCCGACAGCAACACCGTCACCGCCGTCGGCCGGATCGAGGACCGTCACCGGCTCTACCAGACCCTGGTCGATAGCCGCCTGACCAGCGCCGCCGATATCGGGGCGATCCCGATCAAGACCGGCTCCAGCGCCGGCGCCGGGGTGACGCCGCTGAGCGCCGTGGCGGACATCCAGCTGGCGCCCGCGCCGAACTGGACGCGGATCACCGCCCAGGGCCGCGACGCGGTGCTGATCAATATCCGCCAGTCGCCCGACGCCGACAGCGTCGCCCTGGTCAAGGCCGTGCGCGCCAGACTGGCCGACTTCGCCTCCCAGACGCCGCCGGGGGTGAAGATCGCCACCTTTTACGACCAGTCCGAACTGGTGACGTCGGCGGCGACCAGCGTGCGCGACGCCATCGCGCTCGGCGCCGTTCTTGCCGGGGTGGTGCTGTTCCTCTTCCTGCGCTCGTCGCGGCTGATGCTGATCACCGCGCTGATGCTGCCGGCGGTGCTGGCGACGACCTGCCTTTTGCTCTTCCTGCTGCATATGAGCTTCAACATGATGACTCTGGGCGGCCTCGCCGCCGCCGTCGGCCTGGTGGTCGACGACGTTGTGGTCATGCTCGAACACCTGATGCGCCGGCTGCAGGAGCGGCTTGAAGGCGCGCCGGGGGCGAGCATGCTGGCCGCCGCCGGCGAGATGGCCCGGCCGCTGATCGGCTCGACCACCAGCACGGTGGTGGTGTTCGCCCCCCTCGCCTTCCTGACCGGCGTGACCGGCGGTTTCTTCAAGGCCCTAGCGGTGACCATGGCCGCGGCCCTGGTCATTTCGCTGCTGTTCTCGCTCTTCGTCGCGCCGGTGCTGGCGCGGGCCTGGCTCAGGCTGAGGGACGTCGACGAGGCCGACAAGGCGCACCGGCTGATGGCGCGGCTGGGCGGCGGCTACCAGGCCCTGGTCGGGCGCGCGCTTGAGCGGCCCATCCTGATGTTGACGGTTGCGGCGCTGATCCTGCTGAGCGCCGGCGGCCTCGCCTATTCCCAACTCGGCTCCGGCTTCATGCCGAAGATGGACGAAGGCGGCTTTGTGCTCGACTACCTGGCCAGGCCGGGCGCGGCGCTGAGCGACACCGACCGGCTGCTGCGGCAGGTCGAGACGATCATCCGCGCGACGCCGGAGGTGGACTCCTATTCGCGGCGCACCGGCGCACAGCTCGGCGGCGACCTCAGCGAAGCGGACGAGGGCGATTTCTTCATCCACCTGAAAAAGGGCCCGCGCCGCGGCGTCGAGGCGGTGATGGCCGAGATCCGCCAGAAGGTTCAGGCCCAGGTCCCCGGCCTCGATATCGAGACCGCGCAACTCATGGAGGACCTGATCGGCGACCTGACAGCGACGCCGCAGCCGATCGAAATCAAGCTGTTCGGGACCGATCCGGCGGCGCTGGCCCAGGCCGCGCGCATGATCGCGCCGGCCATCGGCAAGATCGACGGCATTGTCGAGGTGCAGGACGGCCTGCGCGTCGCCGGCGATGCGCTGGTGGTCAAGATCAACCGCCCGGCGGCGGCGCTGGAGGGGCTGGATCCCGATGCGGTCGCCAAGCAACTGCAATCGCTGGTCGGCGGCCAGGTCGCCACCCAGGTGCAGCAGGGCCAGACCCTGATCGACGTGCGCCTGTGGACTCCCCCTAACCTCCGCGACCGGGTCGAGGCGGTAAGCGCGCTTCGCCTGCGCGCCCCGGACGGTCACGACCTGCCGCTGTCGCGTATCGCCGAAGTCACCATCGAGGCCGGCCAACACCAGATCACCCGTGAGGACCTGCAGCCTTTTGTCGGCGTCACCGCGCGCCTTGAGCACCTCGACCTCGGAACCGGCATGGCCAAGGTGCGGCGGGCGGTGGCGGGCCTGGCCCTCCCTACCGGCGTGCGCGTCGAATATGGCGGCCTCTATGCCCAGCAGCAGAGTTCGTTCGCCGACCTCGGCCTGGTATTCGCCGCGGCGATCCTGCTGGTCACGCTCCTCCTGCTCTATCTGTTCGAGCGCTGGAGCGTGGTGGCGAGCGTCCTGGTCGTGGTGCTGCTGGCCGCCTCGGCGGTCTTTGTCGGCCTCTGGGTCACCGGCACGGAGTTGAACATCTCGGCCCTGATGGGGCTGACAATGATCGTCGGCATCGTCACCGAGCTGGCCATCTTCTATTTCGCCGAGGTGTCGCTCGAGACCGAGGTCGACCGGCGCGACCTGGCCCGCGCGGGCCTGGCGCGGCTGCGGCCCATCCTGATGTCGGCGGTTATCGCCATCCTGGCCCTGTCGCCGCTGGCGCTGGGTGTCGGCCAGGGTTCGGCGCTGCAGAAGCCGCTGGCCATCGCCATCATTTCCGGCCTGCTCGCCGGCGCGCCGCTGGTGCTGTTCCTGCTGCCCGCCGCCTATGCGGTGTTCACCCGCTCGAAGAGCGGCGAAGATGTCGAGACGCATCTGCACAGCGACCTGGACCCCGAGCCCGACCCCTGATCGCGCTTGCGCCCGCGGGCGCAAGATCGCAACCTGATCGGAACACGGAACGCGGCGATGAACGCCGCGCGCGCCAATGGGAGATGACCATGACCGATCAGCTGATCGAGAGCTTCGCCGACGGCGTCGCCACCCTGACCATGAACCGGCCCGAGGCGCGCAACGCCCTGACCGGCGAGATGCAGGCGGCCCTCTCCGAGGCCATTCCGCGCCTGGCCGCCGACCGCAAGGTGCGGGCGGTGGTGATTACCGGCGCCGGCCGCGCCTTCTGCGCCGGCGGCGACGTCAAGGGCTTTGCCAGCGCCAATGAGCGCGGCGACACCTCCGGCGAGGGCTTCAATCTTGAAGCGCGCGCCTATGGATTGCGCCAGTCCGCCGACATCGTCCGCGTGCTGCACGAAATGCCCAAGCCGACCCTGGCGGTGATCCCCGGGCCGGCGGCCGGCGCGGGACTGTCCATCGCGCTGGCCTGCGACCTGCGCATCGCCGCCGACGACGCCAAGCTGACCACCGCCTTCTCCAAGGTGGGCCTCTCCGGCGACTATGGAGGCTCCTATTTCCTCAGCCACCTCGTCGGGGCGGCCAAGGCGCGCGAACTCTATTTCACCGCCGATGTGATCACCGGCGCCGAAGCCCTGGCGCTCGGCATCGTCAACAAGGCGGTCCCGTTCAACGAGCTGGAGAGCGCGGCTGGTGACTATGCCCGCTACCTGGCCGGCCTGCCGACTGTCGCGGTGGGCTATATGAAGCGCAACCTGAACGCCGCCGACACGGGCACGCTCAGTGAGGTGCTGGACCTGGAATCCACCCATATGGTCCGCACCCTGATGACCGACGACCACAAGGGCGCCGCCGCGGCCTTCGTCGCCAAGTCCAAGCCGGTGTTCAATGCCCGCTGACTTCGTCGCCGACTATCGAACCCTGATCTGCGACGAGGTCAGGCCAAATGTGGCGCGCATCACCCTGAACCGGCCGGGCGTAATGAACGCCTATTCCGACCGCATGTGCGAGGATCTGCTCGCCGCCATCGCCGCCTTCCGCGACGACGACAGCTTGCGGGCCCTGGTGCTGACCGGCGCCGGGACACGCGCCTTCTGCACCGGCGGCGACCTTTCCGGCGGCGATCGTGACAGCCAGGTTCGCCCGCCGGTCGCCGCCGCTCCCATGGGTCATGGCCGGCAGATGCGCGAGGGCATGCAGGCGGTGGTGCTGGCGCTGCGGCGGCTGGACAAGCCGTCGGTGGCGATGATCCGCGGCTATGCGGTGGCCGGCGGCCTGGCGTTGGCCATGGGCTGCGACTTCCGCTTCGCGTCGGCGTCGGCCAAGCTGGGCGACACCAGTGGCAAGGCGGGCCTACTGCCCGACGAAGGCGGCGCCTGGCTCTTCCCCCGCGCCATGGGCCTCGACCGGGCGCTGAAGATGACGTTGTTGCATGAGATCTACGACGCGCCCGAGGCCGAGCGCCTCGGCCTGCTCACCGAGGTCGTGGCCGACACCGATCTGGAGACGCGCACCCTCGCCTTCTGCGAAGCTCTGGCCGCCAAGGCGCCATTGGCCGTGCGGCTGGTCAAGATGATGATGGAAAAGGCCATGGACGTCGGCCTGGAAGCTTCCATGGCCGAGGTCCAGATGGCGGTGATGATCGCCAACCCCAGCCGCGACGCCCGAGAGGGCATCGCCGCCTTCCGCGAGAAGCGCATGCCCAAGTTCGAAGGGCGTTAGGCCCCCGAACTGGAAGCCTAGAGCGGACCCGCGGAAAAGTGCGAGGCGGTTTTCCGGCAGCAGGCCCGCTCTAACTCTTAGGGATCGATCACGTTTATGATTTTGGATTGTTTCAATCCAAAATCATCGTGATCTAGTCTTCCTTTGGCGTCAGGACCTGGCGGCCCTTGTACATGCCGGTCTTCAGGTCGATGTGGTGCGGACGGCGCAGCTCGCCCGTCTCCTTGTCTTCGATATAGGAGTTGGGCTTCAGCGCGTGGTGCGAACGGCGCATGCCGGCGCGCGAGGGGGAGACTTTGCGTTTGGGAACGGCCATGGGGAAGGCTTCTTTGAAGGCGTGAACGGGTTTGCGTCGGCCGGGCCGCTCGCGTGAGCGGGGGTCTATGCCCGAATCCGCATTGGGATTCAAGGAAGGCGGTCGAGCGATCCTTGGCGGCCCTGCAGAAACCGCCTGAGCGCCGGGTCGGTTTCCAGGCCGATGGCGCGGTCATAGGCGATGTGGGCGGCGGAAACGTCGCCGTTGCGGGCAAGGAGTTCGGCGCGGGCGGCCCAATAGGGTTGATAGGCGGCCAGGCGCTCGGCGTCACAGGCGGCCTCGAGAGCGGCGAGACCAGCCTTCGCACCCGTCGCCTCGCCGATGGCGACAGCGCGATTGATCGCCACCACCATCGAGCTGGTGAGCGCGTAGAGGGCCTCGTAGAGCGTCGCGATGGCCGGCCAGTCGGTACGGCCGGTGCGACGGCGATCGACATGCGCCGACTGGACGGCGGCCTCGATCTGGAACCGGCCCGGCCGGCGGTGACCGGCGGCCTTCAGGATCAGCGCCTCAGCCTCCGCGATCAGGGCTGCGTTCCAGGCGGCGGTGTCCTGTTCGGACAGGGGGATAAAGTCGCCGGCGGGCGTCCGCCGCGCGGCGCGTCGGGCCTCGGCATAGAGCATAAGTGCGGCAAGACCGGCGGTTTCCGGCTCGTCAGGCAGGACGTTGACCAGAAGGCGCGCCAGCCAGATCGCTTCTTCGGTCAGGCCCCGGGATTTCGGGTCGACGCCGGCCGGATCGGCCCAGCCCTGGGTGAAGACGGCATAGACGGCGTCCAGCACCGCATCCAGCCTGGCGGGCAGTTCGGCCGCATCCGGCACGGCGAAGGGGATGCCGGCGTCGCGGATCTTGCGTTTGGCTCGCACCAGCCGCTGCCCCATGCTGGCCGGCGAGACCAGGAAGGCCGAGGCGATGGTCGCGGCGTCGAAGCCGAGGATGGTCTGCAGGATCAGCGGCGCCCGCGCGCCGGCGTCGATCGCCGGGTGAGCGCAGGCGAAGATGAGGCCAAGGCGCTCGTCGCCATGGACGCCGTCCCTGCCCGCCTCCGCGTGAAGCTCCTCGATCCGCATGACGATCTCGCGCTCGGCGCCGAAACGGGTTTTGGCGCGGCGGGCCGCATCGATGGCGCGTCGCCTGGCCGCCGCCAGCAGCCAGGCCTCGGGAACGCGGGGGACGCCGGTGCGCGGCCAGGTCTCGAGAGCGCTGGCGAAGGCCTCGGCCAGGGCGTCCTCGGCGGCGGCGACGTCACGGGTCTGGGTGGCGAGCCAGGCGACCAGCTTGCCGTAGCTTTTGCGGGCGGCGGCCTCGGCCGCCCTGCCCGCTTCGCTTGCGTCCCCCGAACCCGTCACGCGCGCCTAGTAGACCGGACGCACTTCCATGGTCCCGGTCGAGGCGCCTGGGCAGCGCGCCGCCCAGCTCAGCGCCGCATCCAGGTCGGCGACATCGATCAGGTAGTAGCCGCCGAGCTGTTCCTTGGTCTCGGCATAGGGGCCGTCGAGCACCTGGGTCTTGCCGTCGACCAGCCTGACCGTGGTGGCGTCGCTGGTCTCACGCAGCCGGTTGGCGCCCAGCATGACGCCAGAGGCGGTCAGGGCCTGGGTGTAGGCCTCATAGGCGGCCATCAGCTGGCCCATGTCCTCGGGCTTGGCCGTGGCGAAGGCGGATTCATCGTCGTAGATCATCAGAAGGTATTGCATGACGGTCTCCATGAAGCGTCCTCGCGACGCCGACCCCATGACGTTCGAACTCCGTTGATTTCGACAGAGGCGCCCGTATCACATGGCCAGACGCGAGGCCTTGACCAGCTTTTTCGGCGCGACGTTCGTCCAGGCCAGCCATAGCAGGGAGCGGACCAGGTCTTCGTCCGCCTGTTCGTACGCCACGAAGGTCGAGCCCTTGCGGCCCCAATAGCCGGGCACGGGCGCAACGACGCCGGGATGGGCTTCGGTCAGGTTGTGCTGATCCTCCGCGTCCAGCTTGACCATCATGCGCGGCTGGTCGACGTGGATGGTGCAGATGATCTTGCCGGCCACGCGGAACGAAGCCATGCCGTGATGGTCGGCTTCTTCGGTCTCGGGCAGTTCGAGCGCCAGGCGCCGGATGTCGCCCTCGCCCAGCATGGTCAAACCAGCCGGCTCTTGTGTTTCGCCGCGGCGATGAAGCTGGCGTAGAGCGGATGCGGCGCGAACGGCCGGCTTTTCAGCTCCGGGTGGAACTGGACGCCGACGAACCAGGGATGGTCTTCCCGCTCCATGGTCTCGGGCAGGACCCCGTCAGGCGAGAGGCCCGCGAACTTCAAGCCGACGTCCTCCAGCCGCTCACGATAGCCGATATTGACCTCGTAGCGATGCCGGTGACGCTCCCAGATCGAACCGGCGCCATAGATCTCGGCGATCATCGAGCCGGTCTTCAGGATCGCCTCATAGGCGCCCAGGCGCATGGTGCCGCCCAGGTCGTCGCCTTCCTGGCGGCGGACGCGCTCATTGCCTTGGGTCCATTCGGTCATCAGGCCGACGACCGGTTCGTCGGTCGGGCCGAACTCGCTGGAGGATGCGCACGGCAGGCCGGCCAGGTTCCTGGCCGCCTCGATCACCGCCATCTGCATGCCGAAACAGACGCCGAAATAGGGCACGTCGTGCTCGCGGGCGAACTTCACCGCGCGCAGCATGCCGTCCGAGCCGCGCTCGCCAAAGGCGCCGGGCACTAGCACCCCGTCGGCGTTCTCCAGCCGCTCGACCGCCGCTTGCGGGTCGGCCTCGAGCTCCTCAGACTCCACCCAGTCGATATTGACGCCGACATTGTTGGCGACGCCGCCGTGCACCAGGGCCTCGATATAGGACTTATAGGCGTCCTTCAGCACCGTGTACTTGCCGACCACGGCGATGGTGACCTCGCCGTCGGGGTGGGTCAGGGTCTCGGCGATCTGCTCCCAGCGCGAGAGGTCCGGCGCCGGCGCATCGCTCATGCCGAACACAGACAAGACCTCGGCGTCCAGGCCCTGACGATGATAGTCCAGCGGCACGGCATAGATGGTCTTGGCGTCCAGCGCCTGGATGACGGCGCTCTCACGCACATTGCAGAAGAGCGCGATCTTGCGCTTGTCGCCCGGCGGGATCGGCTGTTCGCAGCGGCAGAGCAAGACGTCCGGCTGGATGCCGATCGAGCGCAGCTCCTTGACCGAGTGCTGGGTCGGCTTGGTCTTCATCTCGCCGGCGGTCTTGATGAAGGGCAAGAGCGTCAGGTGCACGAAACAGGCGTGGCCCCGCGGCAGCTCCTGGCCAAGCTGGCGGATGGCCTCGAAGAACGGCAGGCCCTCGATGTCGCCGACCGTGCCACCGATCTCGACCAGCACGAAGTCCGGCTCGCGGCCGTCCTCGCCGCGCGCGTCGGACAGGATGAACTTCTTGATCTCGTCGGTGACGTGCGGGATCACCTGGACGGTGGCGCCGAGATAGTCGCCGCGCCGCTCCTTCTCCAGGATGGTCTTGTAGACCCGGCCGGTGGTGATGTTGTCGGCCTTGGTGGCCGAGACGCCGGTGAACCGCTCATAGTGGCCAAGGTCGAGATCGGTCTCGGCCCCGTCGTCGGTCACATAGACCTCGCCGTGCTGATAGGGGCTCATCGTGCCCGGATCGACGTTGAGATAGGGGTCGAGTTTGCGCAGGCGCACGGTATAGCCGCGCGCTTGCAACAGCGCGCCAAGCGCCGCGGAGGCGAGACCCTTACCCAGTGAGGAGACCACGCCGCCGGTGGTGAAGATGTACCGGGCCATGGGCGATCAGGTTAGCGCTGATTCGGGTGGTTCGCCCGCGTCATCGACGGGGGCCAGGCGGTTGCGCACAGCTTCTATTGTCCAGAGGTCGAATTGCCGGCTCCGCTGGGCGGAGCGGCCGGCGGCGGGACCGTCAGCGGCGCGGGCGTCACGACCGGCGCCGACGCCGGAGCGGAGGACGCGGCGGCTTTCGGCGCGGCGGCCTTGGCCGCCTTCGGGGCGGCGGGCTTGGCCGGCGCGGCCGCGGCGGGCTTTAAGGCTACGGCGGGCTTGGGCGCCGCCGGAGCGACA
>Ga0302314_10021035_pt1 | contig 10768 bp, 2 predicted proteins | sample III_Palsa_N2_3_FD_200533 | JGI IMG/M metagenome (GOLD analysis project Ga0302314, IMG submission 200533) | Peat permafrost microbial communities from Stordalen Mire near Abisko, Sweden - III_Palsa_N2_3 | ecosystem: Environmental > Terrestrial > Soil > Palsa > Peat permafrost | place: Sweden... | reverse complement strand
CGGAGCGGCGTCCCTAAAGGGCAAGGAGCTTGCCGATGAGTTGCAGGACTCGCTGCTGGCCGCGTCGGACTTTGTGCTCTTCGATGACGAGGAGGCAACCGGGCAGGTGACCGCCGTGGCGGATGAACCGACGTTTATTCGTCAGGTAGAGGCAGGATCGTTCGCACGGATGGATTTTGTGTTCTTTGCCGGCACCAAGGATGACACGCTGGAACATTGGCAGGCGGCACGCAAGTCTGGGGCCAGCATCGTTGACCTGACGTATGCGCTGGAGCAGGAGCGCGGGGTACTGGTGCGGGCTCCAATGATTGCCGAGCTGAGCAAAGGGAATGCCGCGAAGCCAAATCTGGAGACCCCGGCGGTTGTCGCCGCGCATCCAGCGGCCGTGATGTTGGCGCTGGTTGCCGCGCGGATTCAGGGTGTGATGGCGGTGGAGAGTCTGGCGGCTACGGTCGTTGAGCCGGCATCCGAGCACGGGCGCGAGGCGATGGACGAGCTGCATCAGCAGACGGTGAACCTGCTGTCGTTTCAGAATCTGCCGCGCGAGCAGTACGATGCGCAGGTTGCGTTCAACCTGCTGCCGACGCTGGGCGCGGATTCCAAGGTGAAGCTTGCCGAGGCTGAGGAGCGGATTGCACGCCACTACGTCCAGTTGGGCGGGGGAGTGTTGCCGCACCTGGATCTTGAGTTGGTGCAGGCGCCTGTGTTTCATGGATATGTCGCGTCGGTGATGGTGGAGTTGGCCGACGAGAAGACGGTGGCCCAGCTTGAAGCCGCGCTGGTGGGCGAGTCGGTCGACGTGGTGTCGGATGATTCCGATCCGCCGAGCAACTTGAGCGCAGCCGGGCAGGAAGACATCATGGTTCGGGTACGCGGAACCGGCGAGCAAGGCGCGAAAGCTCGGCGCTTCTGGCTGTGGTTGGCTGCGGATAACCTGAAGCTGGCAGCGCTGAACGGAATCTCCTGCGCAAATGAGTTGAAGAGACTGCGGCCGCAGGGGAAAGTGCAGTAAGGCAGTGGTTAGTGAGTAGTGGGTAGTGGTTAGTTAAAGCGAACGGGCAGCCTCATGAAGGCTGCCCGTTTTGCTTGTGGCTGTTTATGGGGTTACAGTTGGCCCGCTGCACCCTGGCCGACAATGAATGTGATTGGCGTCGAGACGCTGGTCGAATTGGGGCCGGTCGCAATGAAGTTGACGGTATAAGTTCCGACGGGGGTTACCTGCGTGTTGAAATTTCCGCTGCTGCAGCCGGACATCAGCACCGAACCGCCGGCGAGGATACCGAAGAGTCCTGCGATAGTGAATAGACGCATGGCGAGCGGGTTTTGACGCAGACGACGGCGGAAGGCGAGAATTCCTGCACAACTGAGGATCAGGATGGGCCATCCGAGGATCTCGGAGGTCGTTTGAGTGACGCCTCCAGGGACATCGGTAAAGAGTGTGATGTTGATCTGCTGTTCGGTTTGGACTCCTGGAGTCGCGGTGAACGAGAGCGTCGTCGGCGGGCCAAAGGTGCAGATGGAGTTCGCCGGCATGTTGGTGCAGGTGAAGCCGATAGTGCCGTTGAGGGTGTTGTTCGCAGTGATGGTTGCGACGACGGTTGCGGTCGATCCTTGCGCGGTTCCGGCGGTGGCGGGATAGAGCGAGACGCTGAACGTCGCAGGGTCCGCAGTGATGGTGAGGGTGGCGACGGCTGAGGTGCTGGGCGCGTAGTTGGCGTCGCCGCTATACACGGCGGTTACGGCGTACGTGCCGGCTACGAGTCCGTAGTTCTGGTAGTGAGTTGGGGTGAGCGATGCATTGGGAGCAAGCGAGTCGAGCAGCGTTCCGGTGCCGGTGCGGGCGTCGATGGCTGCGGTCCCGATCTGGGTGGTTCCGGCGTAGAAGGTGAAGGTCCCGGTGGGTATGTTGGTGGTCTGCGACTTGACCGTGGCGGTCATGTTGAAGGCGGTGAACTGCAGGGCGCTCGCGGGATTGAGCACGACGGAAGTGGTCGTTGCTCCCCGAGTTACTGCAACGATGAGTGAGGTTGCCGTGCTGCTCGCGTAGTAGAGGTCACCGCTATAGACGGCGACGACGGTGTGATTGCCGACATTTAAGCCGGAGATGCTCTGTGATGCTGTACCGGCGGAGCCAACGGCGACGGCCAGACCGATCTGGTTGCCATCGACGAAGAACGTGAGCGTGCCGGTGGGGAAGCAGGATGGGGCGGCCGTGTTGCAGGACGCCGGGTTGACGGTCGTGGTGACGACAAAGGGGATGGAATACTGTGGCGATCCGGTCGCCGGAGTGGTTACGATGGTGGTGGGTGTGGTGGTGGTGAGCACCGCGCCGACACCGCTGAGGGCGATGAATGGAGCGGGCGTGATCTCGACTGGGCTGGAGCCGGGGGTGAGCGCGGTTTCGGTGTAGGTGTTGTTGAAGTTGCCCAACTGGCTGGCGGATGGGGTGAAGGATGCAGTCAGCAGGCAGGATGCACCTGGCGTAAGCGTCTGGTTGGTCGAGCAGCCGTTGGAGCTGGTTCCGGCCAGAGTGAAGGGTGGCGCGGGAGTGGGCGAGAAGAGCGGCGATCCGAGCGTAGTGGTTGCGGAGCCGGTGCTGGTCTCCTGGATTTGCAGGGACGGGCTGGCGAAGCCGAGGTTGGTGCGGCCGAAGTTATAGGTGACTGAGGTGCGGGTGTCGGTGAAGGCGCGATTGTTGCCCGAGTCCAGGACGACGAGCGTTCCCGCGCCGTTGGACACGACGCCGGCCGGGCTCTGGAGTTGGACTGCAAAGGCCGAGCCAGGCAGGGTTCCGGTTCCGGGTGCGCCGAGGGTTCCGACGGCGGTGTTGATGATGCCTGCGTTCACCAGTCGGATGACGGCGTTGCCGGTGTCTGCGATGTAGACGTTGCCGGCGGCGTCGACCGCGAGGCCGGTGGGTCCGTTGAGCTGCGCGCCGGTTGCGGTTGAGCCATTGCCCGATGCTCCGGCCTGGCCGGTTCCGGCGATTGCGGCTACCTTGCCGGTGGCAGCGACGATCTCGCGGACGAGGTTGTCGCCGGTGTCTGCGATGTAGATGTTCTTTGAGGCGTCGACCTGTATTCCTGTGGGATTGAGGAACTGGGCTGCGGTGGCGGCGCAGCCATCGCCGAAGACGTCGCCGGTGGCGCAGACTGCGGACGCTCCGCCGCCTACAAGAACGATTTGGCCGCTGGCGGTGAGTTCGCGGATGAGGCCGTTGCCAGAGTCAGCGACGTAGACGTTGCCGTCATTGTCAGCCGCGAGACCCGTGGGAGCGTTCAAAGTGGCCGAGGTTCCGGGGCAGCCGTCGCCGTACTTGTCGTTGGCGATGGAGCATACGGCGCTTGCGCCACCGGCTACAGCGGAGATGGTGCCGGTCAGCGGGTTGATCTGGCGGATGACGTTATTGCCGGTGTCTGCGATGTAAATTAGGCCGCTGCGGGTGACGGCGACGGCCATGGGAGCGTTCAAGTTGGTGGCGACGACGGTGGGTATGCCAGCGGCGGAGAACTCTACGACGCGATTGTTGCCGGTGTCTGCGATGTAGGTGTTGCCGGCCGCGTCCTGCGCGATGCCCTGGGGTGCGCTCAGGGCGGTGGCGAACGAAGACGTTGCGCCAGGATCGAACGCGACGGATGAGGCCGTGCCAATACCACTCAGACCGAAGTCGGCAGAGCCGTTCAGCGTGGAGGCGATGGTCAGGGTAGCGATTTCGCGGCCCGCGATCGATGGCGTGAGGGTGACGGGCAGCAGGCAATCCTGCGTGGTGTCGACGTTTGTGGTGCAGGATGCCGTGCCGAGAGCGAAATCGGCGCTGCCGGTTAGGATGTATGGCTTGGTGGATGCGGGAGAATCACCAGCGGCGAAATGAATCTGCAGCGTCTGGGTGACGGCCGCGCCGGCGGCGGTGATGGGGAAGGTCTGGTTGGTTAAAACTTTGCGCAGGCGCTGGTTGCCGGAGTCGCCGATGTAGACGTTCTCCTGCGAGTCGACGGTGACACCCATTGCGGAGTTCGGGGAAAGTGCGGCTGTGTTGGCTGGGCAGTTGTCGCCAAAGACGTCGGTCTTCGCTGAGCAGAGCGGAGCGGCGGGAGTCGTCGTTGCTGAGGTTGCGCCGAGTGTTCCGGCGATAACGCGCGCATAGCCGGTGGAGGCGTCGAGGAACCAGATAACGTTGTTACCGTTGTCGGCGACGTAGACGTTGTCGAGTGCGTCGACGGAGATCTTGCGGGGCGCGCCAATGACGAAGGACGTGGCGAGGGCAGGCGCGGGATTGGTGGTGGACGGCGTCGTGACACCGTTTGCCGCGATGCCGCTGCCCATGATGGTGTAGATGAAGCCGACAGTCGGCGTGATCCCGCCGTTGGTCTTGCTGATGAGGTTGGCTACCGTTTTGCCGCCAGCATAGACGACGCGTATCCGAGCGATGCCCATATCCGCGATGAATAGGTTTCCGAGCGAGTCGACCTCGACATCTTCGGGGACGTTGAGCAGTGCGGCGTTGGGATTGCCGCCGTCCCCATCCGCCATGTAGGGTAGCGCGGCGGGGACGGTGGTAGTGGGTGCGGGTGCGGCAGCCGCTGCGCTCGGCGCGCTGGAGTCGCTGCCGACGATGGTGTAGATATATCCCAGCGTGGGGGTCTTGGTCGGGTTCGTCAGGGTGATGAGAGCGCCGGTTGTGGCACCGCCGTTGTAAATGACGCGGATGACGTTGTTGCCGGAGTCGGCGATGTAGATGTCGCCGTTGGCGTCGGCGGTGATGCCGCGGTCGGCGTTCATCGCGGCGCCCTGCGGTGTTGGTGTCGCGGCAGGATTGAACGCGAGGGTGCCGTCGCCGGAGAAGCCCTTCACGCCGCCGTTCGATGAGAGCTTGGTGCTCGAAGCGAGTGAACCGGCCACCATCGACATGATGCCGGTGGCAGCGGAGATCTTGTGCGCGACGCTGTTGGTGTAGTCGGCGATGAAGACATCGCCGTTCTTATTGATCCCAAGGCCGCGCGCCTTGCCGATGCTGCCGGTGGTGGTGGCAGCTACGAGGGTTGAGCCATTCAGCGTACCGGCGTTGGCTTTGCCGTCGTTGGCCAGGCATCCGTCGCCGTATTTGTCCTGGGCTCCCGAGCAGATGCCTGTCTGGCTGACGTAGCTGCCGGCGAAGACCGTGATGACTCCGGAGTGCGCGTCGATACGGCGGACCACGCCGTTGCCGCTGCTGTTGTCGAGGAAATAGACATTGCCCTGCTGGTCGACTACGACGTCGTGGAGGTCGCTGGCACTGCCTGCGACGACGGAGGTCGAAGTGACGGGGCAACCATCGCCAAAACTGTCATATTGGGAGCCGGTGACGCCTGCCCCGAGGCAGGCAGACGACGCTCCGGCTGCGACTGTGACCGAAGTCCCTCCACCAGCCAGAACCTGGATGGTATACGGCAGCAGGTACGGTGCCTGCGCTTGTGCTCGCTGGGTCGCGAAGAGACTGGAGAGCGCGATTACACCCAGGGCTAGTTTCATGGTTGCCATCCGGCTGACGTTTTTCGGACTGGTTTTGCGGTCGAACTTACCTGCTACCTTCATGGCACTACTCCACTGAAAATCTGGCAATTGGTCTTACTGGAATCGGACAACTGGGCTTGATGGTTCAAACCACTGGCTTGATGGAACGGGTGTTGCGGTTCAAGAAAAGTCGCTAAAACTGGTCAAACTTGCTCATTTTGCGATGGTCGTTGCCCGGCTGGTGGAACCCCGGAATTGTCCGGAAAATCGTTGAGAAGCCTTGAAAACATGTTGAAGGCTCCGCCTCGTAAAACGAGCGTGAGTGGCAAGATGGACGACTGTGGTAAGACCATCAATGCGATGTAGCAATGAATATCACCGGGCCGCCCAAAAATGTAACGTTCACAGGACACAACTGTCAATGGCGGTATCTGGTGAGTCTCGGGTAAGCATAGCGCGACTGGTCGATCACGCGGAGACATTTCTGGTTTGGTTTTGTTGCTGGATTGGTTGACCACTTCGATACCCCAAAATTGCTGTACCCCGTGCCATACCCAATCGTGCAACTTAAGTTCCGCCATGCAAAAAAAACTTGCAGGCTGGGGGGATATCAGGCAACCTGACTTGACAGGTGTGCGATGCAGTCCGCATACTTCTGGCGGTCGTCTTTGGTCAGACCATTGACTGCACTGACACGGATCATCCCGAACAACAATTTAGAACAAGAAACGCGGAGCAGGGCATGGAAAGCATCACGCTTCTTCGGAAGCACACGGGCCTCAAGGCATGGGGTAGCGCATGGATGTGCGAGCGGAACAGAGTTACGGGCGCAGATCGTCAATCGAGCCTCAAGCGGTCGGGAATCCGCTACGGCCTGGCTCTGCTGCTGACGGTCGGTCTCTTTGCGTGGGCGTCGGTTGCGAAGGCGCAGAATACTGGCACGATCCTGGGCAGCGTGCAGGACAAGACGGGCGCAGTTGTCCCGGGAGCGAACGTCACAGTGGCAGATCCGTCAACTGGCGTAAATCGCTCTGTGAAGTCCAACGGCTCGGGCGAATACCTGATTCCGAGCCTGCCCGTCGGAACCTACATCCTCACGGTTGGCGCTCCGAACTTCGAGACCTCTGTCGTGACGGACATCAAGGTGGACGCGAACGCGAACATCAAGGAACAGATCGCGCTGCAACCGGGTTCAACGACCGAGCAGGTAACGGTGCAGGATACCGAGGGCTCGGTGATCGACCCGAACTCGGCGACGATTGCCACGATGCTCGACCCGAAGATGATCGAGGATCTGCCGATCGACGGACACAACATCGTGGCACTCTCCGCGCTGCTTCCGGGCGTGGTGGATGTGAACGCGCCGGCGACCTTTACCGGCGATACGAAGGGGCCAACGTATTCGGCTTCGGGCTCGCGCAACACTCAGAACCTGATGTTGTTCGACGGCTTGATGTGGAACAACCTGTTCTACAACACGGGCATCAACTTTCCGACTCCGAACGAGCTTCAGGAAGTCAGCATCCTGCTGAATAACTACAAGGCGGAGTTTGGGCGCAATGCGGGTTCGGTGTTCAGCGTGATTGCGAAGCGCGGCACGAACGTGATTCACGGGTCGGCGTGGGACTATGTGCAGAACCAGGCGTTCAACGCAGCCGACTATCTTTCGGGGGCGAACCCGAAGGACAATCAGAACCAGTTCGGATTTCAGATCGGCGCGCCCATCCTGCGGGATAGGTTATTCATCTCGGGGGCTTACCAGCAATTGATTGGGCGTCTCCAGTCCACAGCGTCGGATCTTCTTCCGGGCTATCTGGAGCGGGGGCTGGAGGCGGATGGCAAGACGCCCTTTCCGTGCAACTCGGCGGGCCCGTTTGCCGGCATGCAGTGCGCGAGCTTTCTGGCGGACGTGACGAGCAGTGGAGTGGCGGGCAAGTTCACCAACCCGATTACGATTGCCGGAACGAGCGGCAACCAGGCTACGGAGCAGTCGACGATCAACGACTACACCAGCGCCGGGCAGGCAGGCTGCATTACGCTGCTGAACCAGGCGGCATCGTTTGCGAATGTCAATCCGTATGCCGGCACGGGCAAGATTCAGCCGACGTATATGCCGTATGCCGAGATGCCGATGCAATGCATCAACCCGGTGATACTGAACTTCTCGAATACGCCTGGCATCCTGCCGACGAACAGCCCGGTGACGGACTATACGGTGACCGCTTCGCCGTCCCCGACCGGCGATCGGCGCGGGACTGCGAAGCTGAATTACATCTTGAACGGACAAAACTCGTTCGATGTGATGTATGACCTATTCAAGTCGACTGACACTGCGCCACTGGGGATCAACAGCCAGTCGCAGGGTGTGGCGACGTATGATCTGGCGAACCAGTGGGCGGTAAGCAATTTTGCGAACCTCGGCTATCAGTGGGTCATTACGCCGGCCCTGTTGAATAACCTGCGGTTCGGGTACAAGCGTTTCGAGAGCACGCAATTTCCTACTGACAGCCGCACCTGGAATAATTTCGGCGGCAATTTTGTCGAGACCGGCATCCCGACGCTGCCGGCGATCAACGTATCGAACACGTTCGCCCTGGGCAGCACGAGTCAGGGTTACCAGGACCACATCAACGAGAATGTGGAACTGGACGAGTCGCTCTCGTGGACCAAGGGCAATCACAATGTGAAGGGCGGCTTCACGTTCCTGCGACTGCAGTACCTGACGCGCTCGGATTATCCCGGCAGCTTTGCGTTCAGTTCGACCTTTACCGGTGTGGCGCTGGCGGATTACATGACGGGTCTGCTGAACTCGATTACGGCGCAGAACCGGCTGATCCAGGGTGGTATCCAGCACGAGGTGTTCTCGTATCTACAGGATGACTGGCGTATCACGTCCAGGCTGACTCTGAACCTCGGGGCTCGTTACGAGCTGCCGTTCCAGTGGTTTGAGCCGCATGGCGAGTCGGCGACGTTTGTGCCGGGGCTGCAGTCGGTGGTGTATCCGAATGCGCCGGGCGGACTTGGCTTCCCGGGCGATCCGACCGTGCTGCCTTCGCTGGCTGCAACGGATTTCAACGGAATTGCGCCGCGGGTAGGATTTGCATATGACGTGTCCGGGACAGGTAAGTTCCTGGTACGCGGTGGATTCGGAATCTTCTTCGATGCGGTGAACGCGAACGTGGTCGGCGTGGGTGAGCCTTACCACTACAACTTCCTAAAGCAGATTCCTCCGGGCGGCGCGACGATTCCGTTGGAGAACTCCGACTCGAACAACGACCCGACGGGGACCGTGCTGGCGATTCCACCGTCGTTCGATCCGAAGCATCCGCAGTTTATTGCGCCGTTCTCCAACTTCTTTCCTGACCGGAATTTTCGGACGCCTTACGTGATGGCCGCCAACTTCGGCTTTCAATGGCACGTTCCGCACGGCGGCGTGCTGGAGCCGAACTATGTCGGCAAGTTTGCGCGCAAGCTGACCATCCCGGTGGACCTGAACCCCGCGATCGTGGATTGTTCGGGAGGCTATTTCCAGGCTAATCCGGGACTCTACTGCACGGGTGCGAGCACGCTGGTCACTTCGGAGCAGGCGCGTCTGCGCTACCAGGACTTTAACTACGGGGGACAGGGGCTGGTAGACATCAAGTCCGCCGCGACGTCGAGCTACAACGCGCTGCAGGTGCAGTACACGCAGCGCGGGGGACGCTACCTGACCGTGCTGAGTTCCTACACCTACTCACGCTCGATCGACCTGCAGACGAACGGACAAACGACCTCGAATGCGGTGCCGGATGTTTTCAACCTCAAGTCGGATCGCGGACCCTCGGATAACAATGCTACGCATGTCTTCAATCTTGGCTGGGTCACACGTTATCCGAAGATGACGCGCGGCAACTTTATCAGCCGCGCGATTGTGAACGACTGGGTCTTCAGTGGTCAGTACAACTGGCACACGGGCCGGCCGTACGATGTGACGATCAACAACGACTCGGCGTATGACGACGAGCCGAACCAGCGGGCGGAGATTCTTCCCGGAGCGAAGGTCAGTCTGCCGTCGAATCGTCACCGTACGGACAAGGTGGCGGAGTACTTCAATACCAGCGCATTCACGTATCCGGTAGTGGGGACGTTCGCCAACCAGGGACGCAACGCATTTGTGGGGCCGGGATACATCATGACCAACATGACAATGGGACGCGATGTTCCGCTGGCCAGGATTCGTGATGGCATGCGGGCGAACTTCCGGATTGAGGGCTTCAACGTCTTCAATACGCCGAACCTCGGCAATCCGAACGCACAGTTCTCCTGTTCAACGACGACCACGTACTCGGGCTCTCCGGGGCTGCCGGGGATCCAGGGCGCAAATCAGGTGCTGGAGTCCTGTCCGGGGGCCGGCGGTACCTTCCCGGCGAATGCCGTCACCGGGCAGCCGAACTTTGGGCGCGTACTGAACACGTTCGGGAACAACTCGAATACTTCCACGAATGGGCGGAAAGTCCAGCTTTCGATGACAGTTTTTTACTAGAAGTGATATCGAGAGACGACTCGGTGCAGAGCGAGAGCTCTGCACCGCTTTTTCTGTCAGGCGGGCTTGTTGGGCAGCCGTACGATGAACTCCGTTTCGCCGGGCATTGACGTGAAGCGGACCGTGCCGCCGAATTGCTCGACGATGCGGTGGACGATGCCCAGACCAAGTCCCGTGCCGATCCCGACCGGCTTCGTAGTGTAGAACGGGTCAAAGATGCGGGGCTGGCTTTCGAGTGGGATGCCGGTTCCGTTGTCGCTGACCAGGATGCAGAGATTGCCGTCTTCTAGCCAGGTCTTCAGTCCAATGCGGCCGCCCTGCGGTGCGGCGTCAATGGCGTTGTCGAGCAGGTTGGTCCAGATCTGGTTGATGCCCTGGCAGTCGGTGTTGAGTATCGGAAGATCTTTCGAGAGGTTCTTCTCGATCGTGATCTCCTTCTCGCGGAGTTTGTGGCCGACAATGATTAACGTAGCGAGGATGCTGCGGTTGACGTCGATGCTCTGCTTCTGACCGCGGCCTTCGTAGGCGTAGCTCTTGACCGCCCCCACTAGCTCCGTGACGCGGCCGATGCTCTCCTCGATGGTGCCGACGAGCTGCATACTGGAGACCAGCGCTTCGAGCCAGTTGAGAGCGTCGGAGAACACGGGCCCATCGAAGGACTGGCGGGCACACTCCAGCGTTTGCTGTTCGATCCCGATGGAGACCAGGGTGGGCGCCAGCTTCCAGGCGTCCTCGATCTCGGCTGACTCCATCCAT
>Ga0302314_10021033_pt1 | contig 10768 bp, 14 predicted proteins | sample III_Palsa_N2_3_FD_200533 | JGI IMG/M metagenome (GOLD analysis project Ga0302314, IMG submission 200533) | Peat permafrost microbial communities from Stordalen Mire near Abisko, Sweden - III_Palsa_N2_3 | ecosystem: Environmental > Terrestrial > Soil > Palsa > Peat permafrost | place: Sweden... | reverse complement strand
CTCAGTCCCTCCGGGACAGCTCCCCCAAAGGGGGAGCAGCTGGGCCGCGCTAGCCGCCCCGGACGGTCACCGCGTAGATGCCCACGATGTCGCCCAGCGGGACGCCGAAGACGCGCTCCACCGGCTGCAGCTCCTTCAGGAACACCTGGCCGGATTCGCTCTTGACGTACTGCTTCAGCAGCATCTGGCCGCTCTTCAGCTCGATCACGCAGCCCTGGCCGCGCTTGGGATAGCGGTCGCGGTCGAACAGCACCAGCTCGCCCGGCTCGGCCCAGGGCGACATGCTTTCGCCCGCCACCTCGAAGGCGTCGGCACGCGGGCCGACCAGGGTTCGGAAGTTCACGCTGCGTAGTGGCAGTCCGGTGTCATAGACTTCGATGCCGAGAGCGCCAGCGTGGGCGCGGCCGAACACGTTGACCTCAAAGCTCCGGGTGTTTTCGCGAAAGTCGAATGCTGGCATCGGCGCGGTCTCACCCTGAAGCAGACGCGCGCGGGCGAGTTCGTAATACTCGCTGTCCGTACCCAACGCCTCCAAGATCACCCGCAACTTCTCAGAGTCAATACGGGTCTCGCCGGTCTCGTATTTCTGATAGGCGGCGCCGGACATCTCGAGCCGCGATCCGATCTCGCGCAGCGTCGGACGGGGGTCCTGCCCCTCGCGGATTGATCGCAGGGTGCGGCCGATCAGCAGCTGTTCGGCGACGCGCGGCGAGAGGGTCTTGGCCATCCCGCGATGAGACGCGATGCCGCAGTTGATCGCCAGAGCGCCCACACGGCCCCGCCCGTTGTTGAACCACGATTGACATCAACTACAAATCAACCACCGTTTCAACGTCGACGAATTAACGGGGCGTCGACATGGTCGAACCTGCACACCTTCTGACCACGGCGCACGACGTCGTGCCCAAGCCCGAGCTGGCGCTCTGGCTGTGGCTGCGTGACATCGGGCTGCGCGAGGCGGCAGGGCTGTTCGGCTGCTCCTACGAGCAGGTGCGGCTGATGTGCCTGCCGTTCGCCGACCCGCGGCGGCGGGTGCCCGACGCCTATCTGCTGCAGCGGATCATCGACGCCACGGCGGGCGCGATCGGCATCATCCACTTCTTCGCCCCCGACCAGCGCCCGGCCGGCGATCCCGAAGTGCTCCGCCTGGCGAGGGCGCTGTGAGCGGCTTCCGCGTCGGCGAGCAGCTGGTGTTCCGCACCGTGCCGAAGTTCCCGGGCAAGCGGCCGCCCTGGGTTCCCGGCGACAAGGTGCGGGTGGTCAAGGTGTCCGACACCGGCGCGCTCGTGGTCAGCGGTCATGGCGGCTATGTTCAGCCCCGTCATTTCGAGCGCCACTCGGGTGAGCGGCCATGAGCGCCTACGCCCGCCGGATCTGGCGCGAGCTGCCCGAGGCGATCCAGGCGGCGCTGGCCGGGCGCACAGAGGAGGCGCTGCAGCTGGCCGGGTCGATGCGCCTGCTGAAGCGCACCCCGTTCCCGATCGACGGCGCCCACGCGCAGAAGGACCTGCCCGAGCTGGCGCTGAAGCTGGCCCGGCGCTGGCTCGAGGCCGGCGAGCAGGGCCGCGTGGTGCTGGCGCCGGTGCTGCGCGGCGCGGCGCAGAGCCTGGAGCAGCTCTTGATCGCCACCACCCCGCGCATGCGCGAACGGGCGGACCTCGACTGATGGCGAGCGCCCTTTCCAAACTGGAATCCGGCGCGGCCCTGTCGCCCGCCTCGCGGCCCGAGCCCCTGGACGCGTGGGAGCGCAAGTTCGTGGCCCAGAAGCGCGCGGTCCGCGCCAGCTGGTCGGCGATCGCCGCCATGCTCGGCCGGCCGGAGCCCGACGTGCGGCTGGCGTTCGATCCCGAGTACCGGCCCGTAAACGCCGTTTACCGCCGGCCGCTGAGCGAGGCCGAGCTGGCCGAGGTGGAAAAGCCGCTGAAGCGCTATCGCCGAGGGCCGCGCGCCACGGCGGCCGAACAGCAGGCGTTCGCCGACCGCGTGCTGGCGGCGATGGGCGACGGCAGCTGGACCACGCTCGAACTGGTCGCCCGCATCAGGGTCGACATGCCCCTGTTGCGGGCGCGGCTGGTGACCATGCGTGACGACGGCCTCCTGGCGTCGACGGCCGGCGATCCGCCGCTGCGATACTTCGCGACCCTGGACGGTCTACGGCGCGGCGAGTCGTTCAGGCGCAGCGCGCCGGGGGCGCACCCTCGGCGGTGGGGCAAGGGCGAGCGCCGCACCTTCGTGCTGCAGCTGCTGGCCGCGGGTCCGTTGACCGCCGCCGGGCTCGCCGAACAGCTCGACTGCTGCAACAAGCGGGCGGCGACCGCGCTCGGCGTGCTGGTCAAGGATGGTCTGGTCGGCCGCCGCTTCGCCGAGGGCGGCCCGCGGGCGAACGGCCAGCGCTGCCAGGTCTACTTCCTGCTGAACGAGGCCGCGGCATGAGCCCGGCGCCCTTCATCGACGTGGTGTATTTCGCCGGCGCGGGCGGCTCCAGCGAGGCCTATCGGCTGGCGCTGGGACGCGATCCCGACATCGCCCTGAACCACAACTCCACCGCCCTGTCGGTGCACCAGGTCAATTTCCCCAGGACCGAGCACTACGTCGCCGACGTGTTCGACGTCGATCCGCGCGCCCTGCGACCCGGGGTGCGCTGGCGTTCGTTCTGGGCCTCGCCCGACTGCCGGCACTTCTCCAAGGCCAAGGGCGGCGCGCCGGTGAGCCCGCGCATCCGCGGCCTGGCCTGGATCGTGGTCAAGGTCGCCAGGCTGGTGCGGCCGGATGTGATCTTCCTGGAGAATGTGGAGGAGTTCCAGGACTGGTGTCAGCTGATCGACAAGCGTCTGCTGGAACTGCGCGCGGGGTACTCGGGGCCCGTCAAGACCAGGGCGCGGCGACAGGAACGCGACCGGCTGCTGTCGGAGCAATTGCCCGAGGTCGAAGAGGTTCACCTCGTCTCCGATCCCGAGCGCAAGGGCGAAACCTTCCGCCTCTGGGTCAAACGCCTGCGCCAGTGCGGCTATGTGGTCGAGCACCGCGAGCTGGTCGCCGCCGACTACGGCGCGCCCACCACCCGCAAGCGGCTGTTCCTGATCGCCCGCTGCGACGGCAAGCCGATCAGCTGGCCGGCGCCGACGCATGCGCCACGCGCCCTCGCCGGCGCCAAGGGGCTGAAGCCCTATCGCGCGGCGGCGGAGATCATCGACTGGTCGATCCCCACCCCGTCGATCTTCGGCCGCAAGAGGCCGCTGCAGCCCAAGACCTGCGCCCGCATCGCCAAGGGCATCCGCAGGTATGTGGTCGAGGCGACGCATCCGTTCATCGTGCCGATCACCCACTCAGGCCTGCGGCGCACGCCCGGCGTGGACGAACCGCTGCATACGGCCATGGCCGGCGCGCCGCGGCATGGGCTGGTGACGGCCTATCTCGGCCGCCAGTTCGGCTCGACGGTCTCGGGCCGCGACATGGCCACGCCGCACCCGACGGTGATGAGCGACGGCCACGGCGGCAAGAGCCAGGTGGTGACCGCGCACCTGACCCGCGAGTTCGGGCGCAGCATCGGCTCGCCGGCCACCGAACCGGTCGGCGTGGTGACGCCGGGCGGCTGCGGCAAGACCAGCGTCAGCGCAACCGCGATGGCCCCGGTGATCGACAAATACTACGGCTCGGGCGTCTGCGCCGATCCGGCCGCGCCGCTCGATACGGCGACCCAGAAGGCCCGCTTCGGCCTCGGCGCCGCGTTCATGGAGCAGGCCAACACCGGCATGATCGGCAGGCCTGCCGGCGACCCCGTTTCGACCGTCGTCGGCAAGGGCTGCACTCAGCGGCTGGTGGAGACGCCTCTGGCTCCTTTCCCCCTCAAGGGGGGAAAGGGCGGGATTGGGGGTGAGCGCGCGGACGATGCCGGATGTGAGCTTGAGGCGACCCCGCCTCCTGAGCCCTTCGCTTCAGCGCCGCACTCCGACACCCCCAACCCCGGCCCTTCCCCCCTCGAGGGGGAAGGGAGGCGCGCGGACGTCCAGCGCTTTCTCTGGGAGCATTTCGGCGAACCGACCGAAGCCGAGATCGCCGATCCGCTGGCCACGTCGATGGGCCGGCTGCGCTTTGGACTCGTGATCCTGAACGGGGTGGTCTGGCAGATCGTCGACATCGGCATGCGCATGCTGATCCCGGCCGAGCTGGCCGTCGCCCAGGGCTTCGGCCCCCACTACATCACCCACCGCAACGCCCGCGGCGAGCCGGTCACCAAGACCGAACAGACCCGCCAGATCGGCAACAGCGTCTCGCCGATCAACGGCGCGGCGGTGATCGCCTGCAACCTCGATCCCGAGCCCGAACACTTCCTGGAGGCCGCATGAGCACTCGGCACATTCGCGCGCTTAACATGACGGGCGTCACACCGGCGGAGATCGATCCGGCGCCGCCGGAAGTGCGCATGGTCGACCCATGCACGCTGCTGGTCAGCGACGCCTATCAGCGTGCGCCGTCGGAAAAGTCGGTCGGCCTGATCCGGCGCATCGTCGGCGACTGGGACTGGGCCCGGTTCAAGCCGCCCGTGGTGACCGAGACGGGGGGGGGGGCTGGAGGTCATCGACGGCCAGCACACGGCCATCGCCGCCGCCTCGCATCCGCAGATCGGGCTCATCCCCGTGCTGGTGGTGCTCACCGAGGACCAGGCGGCGCGGGCCAAAGCCTTCGTCGGCCACAACCGCGACCGCGTCGCCATCACGCCCATGCAGCTGCATTACTCGGCAATCGCAGCTGGCGACGAAAATGCCCTGACGCTGCATCAGGTGGCCGGCCGGGCCGGCGTCAAGATCCTGCGCTCGCCGCCCGGCGGCGGCCAATACAAGCCGCGCGAAACCGTCGCCGTCCAGGGCTGTCTCAGCCTGTGCAACCGGCGCGGTGCGATGGGCGCCCGCAAGGTGCTGGAGGTGTGCGCCAACGCCGAGATGGCGCCGATCTCGGACGCGGCGGTCAAGGCGATCGACCTCTTGCTCTACGGCGACGAGTACAAGGATACGGTCGCGCCGGAGGACCTGACCTCGACGATCATGAAGCTGGGCGACGCCGCCCTGCGCGAAGCCAAGGTGTTCGCTCAGGCGCACCGGGTGCCGATCTGGCGCGGGCTGGCGGTCGTGCTGTACCGCAACACCCGCAAGCAGCGGAAGTCGGCATGAGCCTGCCGCCGCGGACCCTGTCGGAGGAACTGGCCGCCGAGCGGGTGGCGGCGCTCGAGGCGCTGCTGGAGCAGCGGGATTCGCGCATCCAGGAGATGGAGGAGGCGCTCGGCGTCACCACCCTGCCGCCGCTGGAGTTCGGCCTGACCGGGCATGAGGCGGCCGTTCTCGGCATCCTCCTGAACCGGGAGGTGGTCACCAAGCAAGCGATGCTGTGTGGCCTCTACAGCGCCCGCGCGGACGACGCGCCCAACATCAAGATCGTCGACGTGTACGTCTGCAAGCTCCGCAAGAAGCTGGCGCCCTTCGGCGTCGAGGTCGCCACCCATTGGGGCGTGGGCTATTCCATGCCGGCCGGCTCGAAGGCCTTGGTCCGCGCGATGATGCAGCCGGTGGCCGCATGACCCTAACCCTCGAGCGGATGAGCGATGAGCGCCGGGCGGCGCTGCGGGGGCTGGCGGCGGCCGGGGCGATCGGCTCGCCGAGCCTGCCGGGGGTGATGAACTCGGGGCATCTGGCCACCTTCGTCCACTATGGCCTGGCCGAGCGGTGGGAGGTGGTCGACCGGATCGGCGCGCACTTCCGCTATCGCATCACGCCCGCGGGGCTGGGTGCGCTGGAGCCGGCAGGGCCGGCGCGCGGGCCTCACTTCGACGGCGTCTCGCTCGGACGCCGCCATCAGGCCGGCGTGATGGCGGCGCGCGACATGTCGGCCGACGAGCGGGATTTCTTCCCGACCTGGCCGTGGGCGGCGCGGGCCGGGGCCGAGCTGGTGCGGCGGCTGGATCCCGCCGCGCGCAGCGTGTGGGAGCCGGCCTGCGGCATGGGCTCGATGGTGCACGGCCTGCGCGACGTGTTCACCGTGGTCCACGCCTCGGACGCCTATCAGTACGGCGGTAACGTCGTGTGGGACTTCGTCGCCGGGGCCGACGCGGACGCGCCCTATGTGGCCGACTGGATCATCACCAACCCGCCGTTCGCCCCGTCGCTGGAGTTCATCCGCCTGGCCCACCGGCGGGCGCGGCGGGGCAGCGCCATGCTGCTGCCGACCCGCTATCTGTCGGGCCAGGACCGCGACCGGCTGTTCTGGGACGAGACCGGGCACACCGCCTTCGCCGCCTTCGCCGAACGGGTCAACCTGGTCAAGGGCCGGCTGGATCCCGAGATCTCCAGCGCCATGGACCTCTGCTGGTTCTTCTGGGAGAAGCACCGCCGCGTCCGCCGCCCCCACCCGATCCAGCTGCGCATCCCGCCCGGCACGCGCGCCCGCCTGACCCGGCCGAGCGACGCAGCCTTCGCGATGGACATGGCGGCATGACGGCGGCTCGCGCTCTAAATGCTCCCCCTCTGGGGGAGCTGTCGGCGCAGCCGCCTGAGGGGGTAGCGCCGCCGCTGGTGCAGCCCGCCACGCGACTCGGGCCTGCGCTGTGCGGCGCTGACCCGCAGCGCCACCCCTTCAGTCCCTCCGGGACAGCTCCCCCAGAGGGGGAGCATCTGGGCGCCGCAGCGCCCGGCGCGGCCTCGACCCGCGTCGTCCTGACCCCGACCGAGCAGATCCTGCGCGACCTGATGGGCCCCGACCCGGACCTGCGGGCGCGGCTGATGTTCGCCCAGCTGGAGACCGCCGCCCGCCAGCTGGCCGTCGACCACGGGGACCGCGAGGCCGCGCGGATGCTGCGCCGGGCGGCGCAAAAGCTCGACGGCCGCACGTTCGTCCCGGCCGATGGGAGCGCGGAATGAGCGGCGCCGTTGTCGATTTCCCGGGGCGGGTGAGCCCGCCGATGGCCCGCTTCGCCTATGACGCCGTGGCGGGCGACGTGCTGGTGTTCCAGCTTCACTCCGGCGAGTGGACCGCCGCGCGAGTCGCCGCGGCGGACAGCAACGGCGTGGTCGGCCTGGTCGAGAACTGCATCGGCGAAACGATCGCCCTGCAGCGACTGGCGCCGGTGCAGCCGCAGCGGCTGATCCGAGACGCGACCCTGTCCGCATGGCTAAGGTCGAGCGTCTGCCCCTGGTTTGAGACGCCCCGACAACTCGACACCTTCCTCCGCGCGAGGATCGGGTGATGAGCGACGCAATCCACCTCACCCAGGCGCAGCAGCTGCTTCTCAGCTTCGCCGGCATGGGCCTCGGAGGCTCCGCCCTGTTCGCGCTTCGGTCGGTTCCGAAGCTGATCTGGGGCGCGGTGCGCGAGGCGGCTTCGGTCTGCCTGCTGATCGACAGCGACGACGAGGCCTATCGGCACGTCAGCGTCTGGCTGGCGCGGCATCGCTCGGCCAGGCGCGGGCGGCGGCTGATGCTGGCCGAGGCCTACGACTACGACCGCAGCGAGTGGAACTGGGAGATCACGCTTGGCCAGGGCTGGCACCTGGTGATGTTCGGCGCCGCGCCCGTGCTGATCTACCGCCATGTCCAGGAGCCGGACTCGCTCGGCCGGGCCGTTGGGGCCTCCCGGCGGGAACGGTTGACCCTGATGACGCCCGGTCGGCGCCAGGAGCCGATCCGGCGCCTGATCGCCGAGGCCAAGGACGCCTATCAGGGCGTGGGCATGGTGCAGATCTACTTCTGGACCGCAGGGTATTACCAGGTCGCCGACCGCCGGCGCGCGCGGTCGATCGACACGGTGTTCATGCCGGAGGTCCAGAAGGACCGGCTGGTCGCGGACATCGAGACCTTCGTTGCGTCGCGCGAGGCCTATCATCGCCGCGGCGTGCCCTGGCGCCGCGGCTATCTGTTCGAAGGTCCGCCGGGAACCGGGAAGACCACGCTGATCGGTGTCATGGCCGGACACATCGGCCGGTCGCTGTACGTGCTGAACCTCAACTCCCTGGCCGGCGACAACGAGCTGATCACCGCCGTCAACGCCGTGGCGCGCGACGGGGTGCTGGTGATCGAGGATATCGACGGCGTGAAGGTCTCGCATGACCGCGACGCCCCAGCGGCGCAACTGAAGATCGCGGGCGGGACGGCCCTTCAGTTGCAGCCGGAGCAGGACCGGCGCGGCATCACCCTGAGCGGGCTGCTCAACGCGATCGACGGCGTCACCGCCCGCGACGGGCGTATCCTGTTCATCACCTCGAACAAGCCGGACCATCTCGACGCGGCCTTGCTTCGGGCTGGCCGGGTGGACGTGCGCGAACACATCGCCTTGCTGGGGCGGGACGAAGCCTGGGCGATGGTGCGGTCGTTCCATCCCGCCGCCACTGAGACGGCGTTCATCCGGGATGTGGTGCCCAAGCTGCCGATCTCCGCCGCGACGCTGCAGAACCTGCTGATCGCCGAGTGGTCTGCATGAGCGTGCTGATCCTCCCCGGCGATGCGCGGTCGGTGCTGCCGACGCTGCCGGCGCGGAGTTTCCACACCTGTGTGACCTCGCCGCCGTACTTCGGGCTGCGCGACTATGACCATGCCGATCAGCTCGGGCTCGAGCCGACGCCTGAGGCCTATGTGGCCGAGCTGGTGGCCGTGTTCCGCGAGGTGCGGCGGACGCTGCGCGATGACGGCACGCTGTGGGTGGTGATCGGCGACAGCTACGCCGGATCGGGCCGTGGCGGCTACGCCGGCGGCAAGTCGACCCTGAACGGCGGGACGGACGGGCAGGAGATCTCGCGCCGGGCGCGTGGGTCGCAGCGCGCCGCCGGCATGCATGAGCGGGCGTGCGAGGCCGGCGCGATCGGCCGCGCCTGGGTTCCTCCGGCGCCGGGCTACAAGCCCAAGGACCTGATCGGCATTCCCTGGATGGTGGCGTTCGCGCTCCGGGCCGACGGCTGGTGGCTGCGGTCGGACCTGATCTGGTCCAAGCCCAACGCCCATCCCGAGAGCGTGCGCGACCGCTGCACCAAATCGCACGAATACCTGTTCATGCTGTCGAAGTCGGCGCGCTATTACTTCGACGGCGACGCCATCGCCGAGGGGCTGCAGACCGATCCGGCCGAACGCTATGAGCAGCGGTCGCGGGTCACCGGCCGCGGCGACCAGGGCGCTTCGGCGGCGCGGGGGAACGATAGGTCGAAGTCGGGGGGCTATCCGCCCAAGCTGAAGAACAGCTTCGCACGGGCGTCGAAGGATTCGGGCGGTGCGAGAGGCGACAAGCCGCAGTTCCGGCCCGATCGCGAGCCGATCAGCTATGAGGGCCGGCGCAACAAGCGCTCGGTGTGGACCGTCGCCACCCGGCCGTTCCCACAGGCGCATTTCGCCACCTATCCGCCGGGGCTGATCGAGGACTGCATCCTGGCCGGCGCGCCCGCGGGGGGGGGGCGTGCTCGATCCTTTCGGCGGCGCGGGCACCACGGGCCTGGTCGCGGAACGCCTCGGCCGGCACGCCACCCTGATCGAGATCAATCCGGGGTTCGCCGCCATGGCCCGTGACCGGATCGGCGACGGCGCCTGGGTGGCGCGATGACCGTCTATGTCGACGCGCCGATCAACGTCTACGGGCGCATGCTGATGTGCCACATGGTCTCGCCCGACGAGGCCGAACTGCACGCCATGGCGGCGGCGATCGGAGTGGCGCGGCGCTGGTTCCAGGATCCGCTCACCATGGCCCTGTCGCGCCCGCACTACTACATCGCCAAGGGCAAGCGCGCCATGGCCGTCGCCGCCGGCGCGCGGGAAATCGATCGCTATCAGATGGCGGCGATCTCCATCGTCGCCCGCAACCGGCTGTTATGCCGGGCGGACGATTTCACCGATCCGCTCTCCGCCCTGCGCGGCAAGGACGGCCGGCCCGGGCATCCCGAGCTGGCGCGGGTCGAGGCGTGGCTTACCGGGGAGTTGGCGCGATGAGTATGGACGCCATGAACTGGATGGCGCTGTTCGAGTTCGACAGCTCGGGGGCGAAGTATGTGCTGCTGGGCCTCTGTGACCGCGGCACCGCCCACGGCGACGGCGACTGGACCTGTTTCCCGGCGACCGAATGGCTGATGAAGTTCACCTCGCAGGGCGAGCGGAGCGTCCTTCGGCATATCGACTGGCTGGTGCGTGAGTGCTGGATCTCGAAGGTCGATCGGCCGAATCGCGGGCGCGAGGACTCGCGGTTCGTCTATGTGATCCATCGCGAGCGGTCGCTGCTGGCCGATCCGACGCCCGAGGATCTGGCCGCGCTGCGGCGCCAGCTTGACGCCAAGTTCGCCGACGGGCGGCTGATCGAGCGGATGCTCGGCGCGCCCAAATCCACCGGGCGATCACCTGCCAGATTGGCGGGTAGTTCGGGGGCTCGATCACCCGCCAGATTGGCAGGTGGTGGGGATGCGATCACCTGCCAATCTGGCGCCGACCACCTGCCAAAAACGACGCGACCACCTGCCAATTTGGCAGTTTCCCCCACACCCCCTTATATAGCTGATACCTCAAATATACCTCACTTAGACAGCGCGGGCGGGTGTGCGCGCGATGATCGGATCATCGATCCGGAAGCGGCGTTTGCGGAGGCGTTCTCAGCCTATCCGGACGCCGGCCGGATGGTCTCAGGCGACCACGAAGCGCAAACGGCGTTTACGGCGGAGATGGACGCCGGGGCCGATCCGGCGCGGATCGTCGCCGCCTGCCGCGCCTATGCCGCCGACCGCTCGGCGTGGGGCGCATCGGGCAAGCCGCGGAGC
>Ga0302314_10021032_pt1 | contig 10769 bp, 26 predicted proteins | sample III_Palsa_N2_3_FD_200533 | JGI IMG/M metagenome (GOLD analysis project Ga0302314, IMG submission 200533) | Peat permafrost microbial communities from Stordalen Mire near Abisko, Sweden - III_Palsa_N2_3 | ecosystem: Environmental > Terrestrial > Soil > Palsa > Peat permafrost | place: Sweden... | reverse complement strand
CCATCTTCCCCTTTACCTGATAAAGTAAGGAGCGTAAGGGGGAGACCCCCCCTGGGGAAAGAGAAAACACGCCATGAGCGCCACCATCACCGTTAACCGCGCCGAACTGGGGTCCGCCCTGACCTTCGCGTCACTGGGCCTGCCCAAGCGCCCGGCCGTGCCCGTCCTCGGGGCGATCCGGGTCCGGGTCACCCCCGGCACCCTCGAACTGGGCGCGTTCGACTACGAAACCGCCGCCACCGTCACCATCGGCGGCGACGCCGCCTATGCGGGGACAGCGGGAACCCTCGTCAACGGGAAGGAACTAACCGAAGCGGTCCGGTCCCTGCCCGCCGGCAAAGGCACCGACCGGGTCACCGTCACCATCACCGATGACGGCCTGAGCCTCCTCTGCGACGGCTGGCTGGTGAACGTCGCAGCCCTCGGCGCGGAGGCGGCCGCCGAGTACCCCCAGTACCCGCCGCTGCCGACCGCGTCTGCCACCGTCGCCGCCGCCCCGTTCGCCCGGTCCGCTACCCGGACCGCCGCCTGCGCCGGCACCGACGACACCCTCCCGGTCCTCACCACGGTCCGCATGGAGGTCAAGGGCGGGACGCTGGAGATGGCCGCCACCGACCGGTACAGGCTGGCGGTCGACACCCAGCCCGCTGACGGGGCTGACGGGCTCGCCCTGATCCCCGCCGCGCTGCTCGCCAAGTTCGCGAAGGCGTGCGACAAGGACGGGAAGGTCAGCGTCGGCGTCGACACGGATCATGTCGCGCTGAGCGACGGGACCCGCACGATCATCACCCGTTCCGGCATCGGGGAGTTCCCCCGCGTCCACCGGATGCTCACCGGCAGCGAGTACCCGACGACGGTCACCGTCGATGCCGGCGCGCTGGCCAAGGTGGTCACCCGCGCCGGGAACGTCACCGGGAAAGGCGAGCGCCTCGGCTTCACCGTGACCGATGATGGGGTGACGCTGACCGCCACCCGTGACGGGAAGGTCACCGGGTCGCAGGCCGTCAAGGCGACGGTCACCGGGCCGGGCGTGGAGACCGGGTTCAACCCCGTCTACCTCGCGTCGGTGCTGTCCGGGATCGCCGGCGACGCCGTGATCGAGTTGCAGGAGAACGTGCAGAAGCCCGCGCGGGTCACCTCCGGTGACGGGTTCACCGCCATCGTGGTGCCGGTCCGGGCGCCGGAGCCGGCGTACTCGAAGGCGGCGTGAGCGCAAGCCGGACCGGGGGGCGGGCCTTTTGACGGGCCCGCCCCCGATTTGACATTCTCCCTTTATCTGATAAAGTAAGAGATGTAAGGGAAATGGCAGCGGAAGGACGCAGGCAGTGGACGAGACAGAACGGTTCCTGGAACGGCTGGCCGAGCAGGACCGGCTCGACCGGGACCGCCGCGACAACGCAGACGCCGCCGCAGACCAGCGGGCATGGCAGGCAAAGACGAGGGAGGCAAAACGGTGAACACAGGTAACCCAATGACACAGCACGAGCACGAGTTTCAGGGGCAGAAACTCCGCCACGACCACCCAGGCGGCCAGTACGGGCACGGGTACTTCGAGCACCCCGAGGACGGCTTCCCGTACCCCGCCGGGGACACGTCGCCGCTAGCCGGCGCGCTGGCACGGGTCGATGGGGCACAGGCGCTGACCGGGCCACGGGCGGAGTCGGTTGAACTGGCCGCGCTGCGCAACCTCGCCGACGCGGTACGGGCGCACCTGGGGGTGACCCCGTGACCAGGTACCGCACCCGGGACGGCGGGCGGGTCGACGTGATCACCCTCACCGGCACCAGCCCCGCTGCCGGCCGGGCGCTGCCTTACGGGGACAACGGCGACGGCCAGTGGCTGCGGGTGACCGGGCCCGCCGGCAACCACGTGGGGCAGGTCCGCACCCCCGCCGAACTGCCCGCGCTCGGCATCGACCTTGCCAGCCTCACGCTGGCGACCTGAGAAGAGAGGAACGACGGGCATGGCAGCCGACCTGAACAGGACTCACCGGGTAGAGATCTACTCCCCCGCAGGCAAGTGGGTGTGGGGCCAGTGGGTTGACCACCGCGCCGGTTCCGGCACCTACATCGACCGGCTGGAACGCGCGGCGCTTGTTTCCCTGGGAAGCGAGCCGGCCGGCTCGAAAGCGCGCGTGTTCCGTTACGCGCCTCACAGCACAGACCACCCCATGACCGAGGTACTTACCGTCAGCCTCACGCTGGCGACCTGAAAGAAAGAGAGGCAGCCTCCGATGACGGACGCGTACTACCCCGGGCAGGACGCCGCTGTGGTGCCCGCTGACGGCGCAGCCCGCCATGCGGTGCGCGCCGAGGATCAGGCGGCGCTGACCGCACTGCTGGACAAGCACGCGAAAGGAACATCATGATCAGCGTCTCCCCTGACCAGCTAGCCTCCGCAGGCAGCTACATCGCCCGCCAGTGGGGCGATCACGGCTACCGCATCGAGGAGATCACATCCCCCACGCACGCCGTGTCGGTGTTCTCCGTGGTCGCCGGCGACGGGGCGCGGTTCGCCGTCGCCGCCGACCGCTGGTCTAACTGCGAGGAACTGCCCGACGACCCGGCGGCCCGGACCGAGAAGATCCGCGCGATGCACGCGCACGCAACACAAAACTGAGAGGAGCCCCCCGATGGCGAACAGGAACGCGGCGCTGGACCGCGACGGCGAGGTGTGGGCGCAGGGCGAGTTCACCGACGTGTGGCGCTGCCTGACCGACTACGGGCACGCGCCGGTCGACTACAACACGCTGGTCGCGGAGCGCGGCCCGGTTCAGACCGTGGTCCCGGCGACCGAGAAGTACAGGACGGTCGGCCGGTGAGCGGCGGCTGGGTTGACGAGATGATGCGCACGGTCGAGGGGAACATCACCCGGTGCGGGTGGCACTCGACCGGCGTCGGCGGCGGCTTCCTCTACACGACCGGACTGACCGGCGGCGACCATCCCGAACTGGTGGTCGCCGGGCTGCCCCCGGATACCGCGCACGGCCTCGTCGCGTCGGCGTTCGACCTGATCAAGTCCGGGACCATGCTCGCCCCCGGCAAGGACTATGAGGGCATCGCGGCGGGGTTCCCGGTCAGGTTCAAGACGGTCGACCAGGACGCGTGCCTGCACCCGCTGTCGGTCACCACCCGCTTCTACGGGGGGCGGGTGCCCGCGCTGCAACTCCTGTGGCCCGACCCGCAGGGCCGGTTCCCCGGCGAGCCTTACTGCGACCGGCGGATGGCGGCGGCGCAGGACATCAGCGTGTAGCGAATCACTACACGCGAAACGCAGTACCAACCCGAAGGAGAGATGAACATGACCTCATATGAGACACTCCGCGACCTGCAAGCGGCGTATAAGAGCGGCGCGATCACCGACCCGCTGATGCTGGACAACGATTCGGCCAGCGTTTACGTCCAGACCGGGTCTGACATGGAGAACTACGAGGGAGTGTTCGAGATGCACCCGGATGACGTGATGGAGCAGGCACTGGACCTGCTGGGCATCCCGCACGAGCACGTCTAACCGTCACGCGAAACGCAGTACCAACCCCGAAGAGAGATGAACGGTTCCAATGAATGACGAGATGATCACCCTGCCTGCGGCTGACGAGATGCTCACCCGCCTCCGCTCGGTGATAGACGAGCCGCATATGGCGGCGAACCTCTACCCGAAGATCACCAAGTATGCCGGCACGCGCAAGACCCCGGAGGGCATCCCGCCTGCCGTGGCGCGCGGGCTGATGGTCGCGCTGCCCCGCTTCGTCCGCGTGCTCTGCGGCACGGACGACCGCGCCCTGGGAGATGAGCGGTCATGAGGATTATCAGAGGCACGGCGCTGGTCGCCGGCCTGGCGGTAGTCGCGGCGCTGGCCGGGTGCGGGAGCACCGGACCGGGCAGGCCCGCGCAGTGCGGGGCGCTGCTCGCCCAGTTTAAGGCGTTCGACGGCACGCTCCAGGGCGAGGCCAAGGGGGACAATCCGCTCGCCGAGGTGGGCACCAGCGCGTCGTTCCAGATGCAGTTGCGGCGGGACGCGGCCAGCCCGGCGGTGCCGCAGGCGCTGTGGACGGCTGAGACCAGCCTGTCGGGGGCGCTCCAGGCGTACGACGAGCCGGGCGTTAAGACGGCGCTGGAGCAGGTCAAGGCGGTGTGCGGTGGCTGACGGCCCCCGCGTGTGGCGTGACCACGACGGCGACCTGTGGATCTCGGTGGCGGCGGATGAGGTCGTGCTGGTCGACAGCGCGATGCTCCGCCGGATCGAGGAGAAGATCGGCTCCCAGGCGCTGATGCCCGCCAGGGCGGCGTACGGCCTGGTCCTGCTGACCCCGGAGACGACGAGAGAGGAAACCTGATCATGCATGACGAGGACATCACAGCCATCCCGTACACGGTCGGCGGCAGTGACCATCTCACCGAGGATGACGTGCGCGCCTACCTGGTCGCCTGCGGTTACGCGGCCGAGGTGGAGGCGATGATCGCGGACGCGGTCAAGTTTCCCGACAGTTACCGGTACACCGAGGACCGGCACCGGTACGCCGCGCACGTCCTGCTGGCCGGGGGCGTGTGGTGCTGGCGGGCTGGTGACTGCACCCGGTCGGAGGAGCGGATCAAGGCGCTGGGCCGCGGTCGCCGCGCCGGGCTGCCGCTCGGCTCGTTCACGGCGGAGGACGGCCGGTTCTGGCACTAGGCGCGGCGGTCTTTTATCCGGTAAAGTGGAACCGGGAAAACGAGAGATTGGAGGCGGCCATGACTGACCGCTACGAGGACGACATGATCGGGCACATCGCGGTGGTTGTCGCGGCGGCGCTCACCGGGCGAACGCCCGGCGCCAGGTCGACCGCCTACCTCACGTCGCGGCTCGGCGGGGACAGGCTGACGGTTGAGGCCGAGCTGCGGGAGGCGCTGCGGTTCGACCCGGTCGGCCTGGCGGAGATCGCGGTGATGACCGGCCAGTCGAAGCAGAACCTGAACTACCTGATGAGCAGCGCGCCGATGTCGAACGGGACGGTGATACAGCGCCCCGCCGGGTCGCCGCCGCCGCCTCGGCCGGTGCAGCTGGCGCGGATGAAGGTGTGGCGCCGGTCGGAGGTGGCGGTGTGGTGGGCGGCGATCGGCCGGGAGGTGTCCTGGACGGACGCCCCGGAAGGGGAGGGGGTCTGAATGCCCGCGACGGAGAGGTTCGTGGTTCGGGTGATTGTCGAGTTCGTGGTGGATGGCAATGACTACGCGGGCGTTGCGAGGCTGGCCGAGGATCAGGTGAGGCCGGTGGTGAGGGAGAGCCGTGCGGGTCACGGCTATCCGCGGATCACGGAGGCGAGGGTGGCGGCCGTCAAGATCAGCCAGCCCCGCCCGGCCTAGTTTGCCATCCGCCTTTTTATCGGGTAAAGTAAGGGTTGTAAGGGGAAAGGTTCCCCCTGCGGGAAAGGCAGCCACCATGCTCGACATCTGGACGATCCGCGCCTCATCCGGGGACTACCCGGTGCCCGCCGAGACGGCCGGCGACGCGCTCGCGCAGTTCACCGACACGCACCCCGACGACTTCGTGCACGCCGTCTTCATCAAGGAAAGCGACATCTCATGAGCGGCACCCGCAAGCCGGAGTCGGAGCTAGCGTTCCGCGATCATGCGCCGCAGGAGATCACGGGGCCGGTCACAGTCGGCCGGGCGTCGTTCGCGGTCGGCGACACGGTCAGCGGACCGGACCGGTTCGGGCGCACCATCACCGGGCCGATCATCCGGCAGGTGACGGCGGCGCGGGGCGGGCGGGCTGACCTGTTTGACTGCGGGCAGGTGCTTCGGGGCGTTCCGTGTCGTGAACTGCTCGTCATGCGCCGCCCGTGATTTGCCCTCACGCCCTTTATCGGGTAAAGTAAGGGTTGTAAGGGGAAAGGTTCCCCCTGCGGGAAGGCACCACCATGTTCCTCAGCAACGACGAGCCCGCATTCGAGAAGATCTGCGCGGCCATCGCCATCAACCGCCCCCACCTCCCCCTGAGCAAGGTCGAGGAGACCGCCGAGACTCTCGCCGCCGAGAGGCGCATCGCCTACATGGCGCTGTGCGTCTCCTCCGGGGCCGAGCCGCAGGACAAGCTGACCAGCATGGTCGCGACGCGCCTGCAGAACGGGGAGTCGTCATGACCGACCTGGACTGGAAAGAAGTCCGCAGGGAGCAGTGGTCGCAGCCCGCCCCGCCCGCGCCGAACGGCTCATGCCCCCCGCACACCGACTACTACACGGGCGTCTGGAAGCAGGCCACATGGCCGCAGGACGGCTCGGTGTACGCCGGGATCACCTACGAGGACCAGATGACGTGGATCGGCCCTGAGCCGGGGTTCGCGCACACCGTCGTCAGCCACAGCCAGTACCCGGCACCGCCGCAGGCAGGAGACGCATCATGACGTACAGGGAGCGGCGCGAGGCACGCGCGGAGCGGCTGAACGAGTGGGCGGGGACACGCGAGACCCGCGCCGCCGCCGTGTTCCAGGCCGGCGAGCGGTACCACGGCGACACCGCGTTCAACACCCAGCCGGGGCACATCCCGGAGAGGGCGCGGCTGAACGCCCGCGAGGACCGGGCGCACGAATCGCTCGGCAAAGCCGCCTCGATGCGGTCCCGCGCGGACGGCATCGAAGGCCAGCTAGCCAACGCGATCTACGAGGACGACCCGGACGCGGTCGAGCAGTTGCGCGCCCGGATCGCCACCCTGGAAGCCGAGCGCGACGCGGCGAAGGCGATCAACGCCGCGTTCCGGGGTCTGCACAAGGCCGAACTGAAGGCGATGGACAGCGCCTACGAGCGTGATCAGGCGATGCCGTACCCCGGCTACCACTTCCAGAACCTGTCGGGGAACCTGAGCCGTCAGCGCGCCCGGCTGGCCCGCCTGGAGAAGGCGGCCAGCACCGAAGAGGAGGCATCATGACCGGGCCAAGCGCCGCGCGACTGGAAGACCTCTACGACAAGTACGCGATCAAGTTCGACCTCGACTGGAACATGGACGGCAACAGCGCCACCAGCGACGAGCCGACCGACGAGAACCTGAAAGCGGTCCTGGACCACTGCGTCCGCCCGGCACGGCCCGGCGAGTTCGCGGCTATCCGCCGCCACGTCCTAGCGAACCGGGCCACGGCCCAAGAGGAGACATCATGACCGCATGGCAGAACGTCAGCGCCGGCCCGCGTCAGGTCAAAGACCTGAACAAGGCGATGAGCGCACTGCAGTGGGAGGGCAAGAACCACGACGAGATCACCGGCGTCGCCGGCGGGCAGGAACGCCGCTCGACGTACGCCGCCGTGCTCGACCCGGCTCGGCCCGAGGTGGCCGCGCTCGACGAGGCGATCCGCGCCAAGTACGGCCATCAGGTGACCAGCGGCAACGTGCGGGCGATCATCGCCGACTACGAGGCGGCGCTGCCAGTGGCGCGCGAGTCCCGCCCGGTGGTGGACAGCCGGCGCAGCCCCGAGGAGGACGCTGCGCTCCGGGCAGGCCAGGCGGCGCGTCACGCCGGGTTCGAGGCGGCGCGGGCGGCATCCGACGCCCTCCTCGAGCAGGTCAAGGCGAAAGCCCCCGCAGGGACAAGGGCGCTGATCTACGCCGAGTACCACCAGGACACCTCCGACCTGCAATCCGACTACCACGGCAGCCGGGTCACCCGGACCGTCGCGATCGGGTTCCGGTCCGGCGCGCGGGAGGACTTCCGGGCGCTGCGCGCCGCCGCCGGGCGGTTCGCGGAGACCGCGCACCTGACCGGCGCCGAGGTGGAGCGCCGCGAGAACTACAGCATGGGCGGCGGCAACTTCCTGTCCGACCACGGGTCGTCGGACAGCGGCACCGGATGGGTTGTCCGCAGCCGCGACTTCCCGTGCGCGTACGTGTCCCTGACCGAGGACGCGATACCCGCCCCTGCCGTGCCCGAAGCCGCCGGCAGGCCGCGCGCCGCCGCGGCCCCGGCAGGCCCGAAGCCCGTGCGGGCGACCGTGATCAGCGCCGGCGTGCTCGGCATCCTGTCCCGCGCCACCGCCGAAGGCAACACGGTGAAGATCAGCGACAGGCTCAGCCGAGCCGACTACGTCGCGGTCAACGAGGTGCTCGCGGCAGCCGGCGGCAAATGGAACCGCAAGGCGCAGGCCCACCTGTTCGACGGGGACGCCGGACCGGTCCTCGCCGCGCTGCTGGACGCCGGGAGCATCGTCCGCCCGCAGGATGAGGGCTGGTTCCCGACCCCGGACGCTGTCGTCGCGGACATGATCGCCCTCGCCGGCCTCGAGCCGGGGATGGAGGTGCTGGAGCCGTCAGCGGGCGAGGGGGCCATCACCCGCGCTGTCGCGGAGGCGGGGTGCGCCGTCGACTGCGTTGAGGTGAACGCGAAGCACGCCGGGGTGATCTACCAGGCCGGCTGCGCCCGGAGCGTGACCATGGCCGATTTCCTCGCCCTGCCTGCCCGGCCCGCCTACGACCGGGTTCTGATGAACCCGCCGTTCGCGGGCAAGGCCGATATCGCGCACGTCGCCCACGCGCTCGGCTTCCTCAAGCCCGGCGGGCGGCTCGTCGCGGTGATGGCTGGCGGCGTCATGTTCCGCGATGACCGCCGTACGTCCGGGTTCCGCGACGCAGCCATCGAGGCCGGCGGGTCGTTCACGCCGCTGCCTGACGGCGCGTTCAAAGAGTCGGGGACTGATGTCCGCACCGTCCTCGCCGTGATCCCCTCGGCGGCCGTCGCCTTCCCCGGCGACGCGGTGGCCGCGTGATGGCCGCCAAGCGCACCGTCACCTACGACGGCCAGTCGTACAAGGTCCGCAAGGACAGCATCGTGATCCCCGACCTCGACGCCATGGAGCGCATGGCCGCGCTGATCTGGCTCAACCAGGAGACCTACGCCACCGGGTCCGGAACCCGGAGCCGGCCGGTGAACCTGCGCGGGCTGGGCGACGCGATCAGTGTGATCGTCCGGTGACCGCAGGCGGCGGGGCTCCCGCGCGGGCCGTTTCCCCTGACCGGGGGAGGCGGCCCGTTTTTTTGCGCGTAGGCTCGGAGCATGATCTTATTCCCGGTCGGCGCGGCCTCCAGGTCGCGCGCTGTCGCACTGTCGATGGGCGCGGTCACGACCGTGGTGGCCGCCGCCGATCAGGTGACCAAGTCGCTGGCGGTCGCCGGGCTCATCCACGGCGGGCTGGGGCCGGCGAGCGTCAGCGTGATCGTCAACCACGGGGCTACCGGCGGGATCGGGTCCGGGTTCCCCGTTCTGGTGACGCTGGCCGCTGCCGCGCTCACCGTCCTGGCGGCGGGGCTCGCGGTGCGGGCCGCCGGGACGGTCACGGCGCTCGCGGTGTCGGCGGCGGCCGGCGGGGGGCTCGGCAACCTCGCCGACCGCCTGTTCCGCTCCCCCGGTCTCGGCCGGGGCGGGGTGGTCGACTGGATTCACCTCGCCGTCATCGGCGGCTCGTTCGACGTCGCCGACCTGGCGGTCCTGCTGGGGGTCATCGCCGGACTGGCCGCCGCCTGGGGTCACGCCCGCCGCCTGCGCCTGCGCCGCAAGGCGTTCCGGGCGGCGCGGGCGTTACTATTCCGCCGCCGGGTCGGCGTCCTCCGGCTCGTCGTGCGGCTCCTGCACCGCCACGGCGTGCGAGTGCCACTGGCCGGGGCCAGCCCAGTGATGCTTGTCGTCTTCCGCGCTCATCTGCACTCCTGGTGATGGTGGCACGTGCGGGGGCCAGAACCCGTCACCGGAGGCGAAGCCGAACGCCCCCCCGATGGCATGCGACCAGGCGCCGATTGTTTCGACTTCCTGCAAGGTGTCGAGGACGGTGACCGGGTCGATGTCGATCCGGTTCAGGTCGTCATCATGGAAGATCCCCAGGTACGACCCGCCCTTAGCCAGCTGATTGCCGTACTTGGCCTTGGCGACGTCCATCGCCTCCCCGAACTCCTCAGCGCTCGCGTGCTCGCCGATCGACGTGGTGTCCATGCCGGCCGGCTTGATCGACATGGCGTACTTGTCGGCGCCCTGCGGCAGATCCTTCCCGGTCCGCGGGTCGACGGTGGCGCCGCCCCACGGTTTCCGCACCTCCGCGTAGGCGCGGGCTTTGATCCCCGCCCACCCGTCGTCCAGGCCCCTGGTAGACCACGGCGCCGACTGGATGGCGCGCAGCCGGTCCCGCCCCTCCGCGGCGTACCGCTGGAACTCATCATGACTGACCGGCCTCGAGTTGCCTCGCGCGCCTTCCAGCCCGATCGGCTCGGTGACCTTCTCCGCCGTGCCGGTCCCGGCGGCGTGGGCGAACCGGCCGCGTCCGTCCCGCAGCTGGGCGTCGCGCCTGGCCGTGGCCGACGCGGTGTCGTGGGCGGTGTCGTGGGCTTTCACCGACGCCTCCGACAGGTCAACCTGCCCGCTGATCGACGCCGCCAGCTGCGCGCTGATCGTCCCGCCCCCCGCGTCGCCCTCCTCCGGCGCCGCCTGGCCGTCGACCAGGACCGGGGCCATCTTCGCCGCGTCATCCCCCGACACGCCGGCCTCCAGCATCGCCTGGGTCATCAGCCCGATCGCGGCGGCCCGCTCCAGCGGCGTCATCCGAGGTTCCTCGCGTAGTCGTGGATGACCTGCACGAGGGGGACGATCCCGGCGACGAGGGCCGCCATGATCGGCCCGGTGCCGGTCATGATGCCGGCGGCGGCGGCGCCGACGCCGCCGATCGCGAACAGGGTGTTCATCACGGTGTGCTTACGCAGGTCGGCCGCATCATCCTCGTTGCCTTCCTGCCGGCCTTTGCGGATCAGCGCGATGGTTTCCTGC
>Ga0302314_10021031_pt1 | contig 10769 bp, 9 predicted proteins | sample III_Palsa_N2_3_FD_200533 | JGI IMG/M metagenome (GOLD analysis project Ga0302314, IMG submission 200533) | Peat permafrost microbial communities from Stordalen Mire near Abisko, Sweden - III_Palsa_N2_3 | ecosystem: Environmental > Terrestrial > Soil > Palsa > Peat permafrost | place: Sweden... | reverse complement strand
TCACCGGGCGCCTCGCCCCGCTCGATCAGCAGCACCGAGCGTCCCTGCCGGGCGAGCTGGTAGGCCGCGACGCAGCCGGCGATGCCGGCCCCGATGACGATGACCTCGAAGTCGGGCTCAGCTGTTTCTGTCATCGGGGCACCCTTATTTCAGGGCGGCGGTGATCGCCGGCACGAGCTGATAGAGGTCGCCGACCAGGCCGTAGTCGGTCTGGCTGAAGACTGCGGCGTTCGGGTCGGAGTTGATCGCGACGATGATCTCCGCGCCCTGCACGCCGACCATGTGCTGCAGCTGGCCGGAGATGCCGATGGCCAGGTAGAGCTGGGGGGCGATGTGCGCGCCGGAGCTGCCGATGTAGCGGTCCTTTCCCATCCAGTTCAGGCCTTCGGCCACCGGGCGGGAGCAGGCGACCTCGGCGTTGATGATCTCGGCGAGCGCGTCGACCATGGCCAGGTCCTCCTTAGCCGCCAAACCGCGGCCGATCCCGATCACCCGGTGAGCCTCGTTCAGATCCACCTCGTCGAAGCCGGACGTCCTGGTCTCGATCACCCTCATGGCCAGCGGTGTGGCCGCGGCCTCCTCAATGGGCACGGTGGCGCCAGCGGCCGGCGGCACGGGGCCGCCGTCGAGCAGCAGGGCTACCGGGCCGGAGACGGTGACGGTCTCGTCGGCGATGTCACCGAAGACGGCGTTGACCACGATGACGTCGTCGCCGTCTAGCGAGACCGTGCGGGCGCCGGTCAGGACGGCCGCCTTGAGCCGGGCGGCGGCGGCGCCCAGGAGCACCCGGTCGCCGGGGTTGCGGCCGGCCAGCACCACGCGGGGCGGATCGGCGGCGACGGTTTCTGCCACCGCCGGGGCGAGGGCTTCGGCGGGCGCGTCGTCCGGGCCGCCGCACCAGACCACCTTGTCCACACCGCTTGCCGCCACCGTCTCGGCCACCGAACGGGATCCGGCGACCACGGCTCCCACCGGGCCGCCCAGGGAGCGCGCGACCGTGATGAGGTTGCCGATGGCCGGCTGATCACCGACGACGATCCAGGCGTTCACGCTCACTGTCGGGTCCTTCCTGTGATTGTCATAGTGTGCCGGCCTTGCGCAGCGCGGTGACGAGCTCGGCCGCGGCCGCGGCCGGGTCGGTCGTGTCGATGAGCTGGCCCTTGCGGGCCTTGCGCTCCGGCCGCGACCGGCCGGTGACGGTCATGACCGCGCTGCTCGGGGGAACCTTAAGCGCCGCGAGCTCGAGCAGCTCCACTGGCTTCTTGGCCGCCGCGAGGAGCTCTTTCATGCCGGGCACGCGCGGCGCCGCGGCGTCGGCGGAGGCGGCAAGCACGGCAGGACCTGAGATCTCGAGCACCTGCACGCCGCCCGGCACCGCCCGCTCGACGCGCACCGCGCCGGCCTCGGCCCCTGTTCCGGACACGGCGGTGACCTCGGCCACGGCCGGCCAGCCGAGCTCGCCGGCCAGCACGGTCGGGACCATCTTGGCCGCCACGTCCACCGACGAGTCGCCGGTGATGACCAGGTCGACATCGCCGATGTGCCTGATCACCTCGGCCAGCACCGCGGCCAGCTCGGATCGGCCGGCGTCGGCCAGCGACTCGTCCTCGACGATCACCACCCGGTCCAGGCCGCGGGACAGGGCGGCCTTGGACGCGATCGGCACCGCGACGCCCTTACCCCCGGCCGTCACGCCGATCAGCTCGGCACCCGCTGCCACGGCGAGCTGGCGGGCCAGCTCGATGGCCACGGGGTCGTAGGCGGACAGGCCCGGCTTGGCCCGGCTCCAGTCCACCGTGCCGTCGGCGCGGACGGTGGCCTCCTGCGGGTCGCGGGTCCATTTGTAGGCGACCACAATCCTCATCACGATCCTCCTTGGCCGGTTATCCTCACCGCAGGCAGCTTCTGGCGATTACCATGCGCTGCACCTCGGAAGTCCCCTCGTAAATTTCGGTGATCTTGGCGTCACGCCAATTCCGCTCCACCGGGTAGCTTTCGGTGTAGCCGTACCCGCCGTGGATCTGGATGGCCTTGCCGGCCACCCGGGTGGCGGTTTCCGAGGCGAACAGCTTGGCCATCGCCCCTTCGGTGGAATAGGGACGGCCGTTGTCCACGCACGAGGCGGCCCGGTAGACCAGCAGCCGGGCGGCGTCTATCTCGGTGGCCATGTCGGCGATCATCCACTGAATAGCCTGCAGCGCCGCGATCGGCTTGCCGAACTGGACACGCTCCTTCGCGTAGGCGACCGACGCGTCCAGCGCGGCCTGGGCGATGCCCAGCGCCTGCGCGGCGATGCCGATCCGGCCGCCGTCCAGGGTCTTCATGGCGACCTTGAAACCGTTGCCCTCCCCGCCCAGCAGCGCATCGGAGGGAATATGGCAGTCGGCGAAGTACAGCGGCGGCGTGCTCGAACCGCGGATGCCCAGCTTGTGCTCGGCCTCGCCGACGGAGAACCCCGGGGTGTCCTTCTCGACGATGAACGCGCTCATCCCGCGTGTCCCCGGTGCCGCCGGATCGGTCTTGGCGAAGACGACGTAGATCTCGGCGTACGGGGCGTTGGAGATGAAGATCTTCGATCCGTTGAGGACGTACTCATCCCCCTTCAGCAACGCCGTGGTGGTGCCCGCGGCGGCATCGGTGCCCGCGGCGGGCTCGGTCAGGGCGAAGGCCCCCAGGCGGCGGCCGGACGTCATGTCAGCCAGGTACCGGTCGTGCTGAGCCGGGGTGCCGAACGTGTAGATCGGCCAGGTGGCCAGCGAGCTGTGCGCCGACACGACGACGCTGGTGGTCGCGCACGCCCGCGACAGCTCCTCGATCATGATGACGTAGCTCAGGTAATCCGCGCCCGCGCCACCCACCTTCTCCGGGTACGGCATGCCCATGAGGTTCAGCTCGGCCAGCTTCGGCACAAGCTCGGCGGGAAAGCGGTGATCACGGTCGAGCCCGGCGGCGATCGGCGCCACCTCGGCCTCGGCGAACTCCCTTACCGCCTCGCGGATCAGCTCTTGCTCATCGGTCAGCTCGAAGTCCATGTACGAGCATCTCCCTAATATCGGCCATCACAGCCTGGTTGAAGATTTGGGTCCCTGGCCGCGAGATCGTCCGGCAAGGCAGGCCGAGCGAGGTCCGGATGCGAAGTCCGCCGCCCCTGATAGGTGCGGGTATGAAGACATAGGGGTTCGACTTCTTTTCTGACGCTTTCCAGGCCGAGCCTAGGACGATTAGCTTTGGCCGCGAAGGGCCAAAGGTCCCCGGACTGCGCGGTACTTCGCCAGACGCGGCAGCCCCGGGGCTGCCGGTGCTGCCGCGTCTGGGTTTACCCGCGGGCCCTGCGGGTTTGCGGGGTGCCCCGTCGGGTTGACGGGCGAGGGCTTACTTGGCGGCTGGGGCCTTCCGCGCGCTGTCAGCGCCCGGGAGCAGCGGGGACGTGGTCTTCAGGATCTCTTCTGCGAACCTGCGCTGGCTGGCCAGCAGCTGCTCGGCGAAGTCGTAGGCGGTGGCCACGACCTCCTCGGGATCGGGCAGCTTGTCGGCCAGCGGCAGCTGGACCGAAGGCACCTGGGGTACGGCGGACTGGACGGTCTCGACCCAGGTCCGGATCGCGTCGATCACAGTCTCCTGGCTCTTGCGGATGGTCGACAGGAACTCGTCCTGCACTTCCTGCGTGGGCTTGCTGGCCATTGTCTTTCCTCACTTGTTGGCGTACGTCGCTCACTCGATCAAGCAAGCGATTGAGCTACCGGGCGAAACGCCTGGCATACACAGCAAACGGTCGTCAGGCGAGATCCGGCCGGGCAGACCAGGCCCGGCCGGGGGTATGTCAGACGCGCTCGAAGATCGCGGCGATGCCCTGGCCGCCGCCGATGCACATCGTGACGAGCGCATACCGGCCGCCGGTGCGCTTGAGCTCGTACAGCGACTTGACGGTCAAGATGGCGCCGGTGGCGGCGACGGGGTGCCCGAGGGAGATGCCGCTGCCGTTCGGGTTGGTGCGCTCGGGCGGCAGGCCCAGTTCCCTGATCACGGCCAGCGCCTGGGCGGCAAAGGCCTCGTTCACCTCGAACACGTCGATCTCGTCGAGCTTGATCCCGGTGCGGTCCAGCAGGGTGCGGACCGCCGGCACCGGGCCGATGCCCATGATCCGCGGCTCGACGCCCGCGTGGGAGTACCCGATCAGCTTGCCCATCGGGGCGCGGCCGCTGCTGCGGACGAATGACTCCGACGCGAGCACCACGGCCGCGGCGGCGTCGTTGATGCCGCCCGCGTTGCCCGCGGTGACCGTGCCGTCCTTGGCGAACGCGGGCCGCAGCTTGGCCATGTCCGCCAGGCTGACCTCGGGTCGCACGTGCTCGTCGGTGTCGACGACGGTGACCTTGCCCCGCTTGCCCGCGATCTCGACCGGCAGGATCTGCTCGGAGAAGTAGCCCGCCGCCTGCGCGGCCGCGGCCCTGCGGTGGCTCTCGGCGGCCAGGATGTCCTGGTCGGCCCGGGACACGTCATAGTCGGCGGCGACGTTCTCCGCCGTCACTCCCATGTGGCACCCGTCGAACGGGCAGGACAGCGCGCCGGTCAACGCGTCGATGGCGGCGCCGTCGCCCATCCGCTGGCCCCAGCGCATGCCGGGCAGCCAGTACGGGGCGCGGCTCATCGACTCGGCCCCGCCGGCCACCGCGACCTCGCAGTCACCCAGCATGATGGCCTGTGCGGCGGACACGATGGCCTGCAGCCCGCTGCCGCACAGCCGGTTCAGCGTCAGCGCGGGTGTCTCGACCGGCAGGCCGCCGTTGACGGCCGCCACCCGGGACAGGTACATGTCCCGCAGCTCGGTGTGCAGCACGTTGCCGAACACCACGTGGCCCACCTGGGCCGGGTCCACACCCGACCGGCTGACCGCCTCGCGCACCACCTTCGCGGCCAGATCACAGGGCGGGACGGAGGCCAGGCCACCGCCATAGTTGCCGATCGCAGTCCTGACACCAGACAGGACAAATACGTCTTCCATTGTTTCTTCCTCTTCTCCCAGACCGCCGGTGACGGTCTAGATCTGTCGTGCCGGGCGATGACCTGCCGCCAAGGTGAACAGGCACGGCGTCCGCGGCTTGACCGCCGCGAGACGGCCTCCTCGGCACTTGCGTCTGACGCCCCGCAACACGGACGTTACGGAAGTGTGATCCGGCGGGAACGGGCCATATGTCACTGCATTAGGGCCTTAGGTCCTTTTCGACGGGCTATCCGAACCTTGGCCGGTGCCAGGACCGTTGTAACCGTGCCATTAGGGACCAAGGTCCGTAGCCCGGCACGCGTGAGCTACCTAGCGTGAACGTGACGCACGGGTCAAGGTGGCGCACTACCAGTCGCAGGACCCGTTCCTGCGCAAGCTCAAATAGCAAACCGGAGAAAATATTGTGCTGAACATCGAAACCCTCACCGCCGTCGAGATCCTCGACTCACGGGCCCGCCCGACGCTCGCCGTGACCGTGGGCCTGCCGGGCGGCGTGACCGCCCGGGCCGGCGTGCCCTCGGGCGCGTCGACCGGCTCCCGGGAAGCCCGGGAGCTCCGCGACGGGGACAAGGCCCGCTTCGGCGGCCTGGGCGTGCTGCGGGCCGCCGGGCACGTGAACGGCGAGATCGCGACCGCGCTGTGCGGCCGGAGCTTCACCGGCCTGGCCGAGCTGGACGCCGCGCTGATCGAGCTGGACGGGACGCCGGACAAGACCCGGCTGGGCGCCAACGCGACCGTCGGCGTGTCGATGGCCGTGGCGCGGGCGGTCGCGGTCGCGGCCGGCCTGCCGCTGTGGCAATCGCTGGCGCCTGCCGGCGTGACGCCGAGGCTGCCGGTGCCGCATTTCAACGTGGTCAACGGCGGGGTGCACGCGCCGAACCGGCTGGACTTCCAGGAGTTCATGCTCGCCCCGCTCGGCGCGCCCACCGTCGCCGAGGCGGTCCGGGCCGGCGCCGAGGTCTACGCGGCGCTCCGCGGCCAGCTGACCGGGCTCGGGCTGAGCACCGGGCTCGGTGACGAGGGCGGCTTCGCCCCCGAGATCGATTCGCCCGAGGAAGTGCTCGCGCTGCTGGTGACCGCGATCGAGGCGGCCGGCTACCAGATCGGGCGGGACGGCATCGCGATCGCCCTGGACCCCGCGTCCAGCGAGTTCTACTCCGGCGGGGCCTATCACGTGGCGGGTCAGACGCTGTCCAGCGACGAGATGATCGAGCGCTACGCCGAGATGACGGCGCGGTTCCCGGTGTGGAGCATCGAGGACGGTCTGGCCGAAGCGGACTGGGACGGCTGGGAGCGCCTCATCGCCCGGCTCGGCGACCGGGTCCAGATCGTCGGCGACGACCTCCTGGTCACCAATCCGGCCATCATCCGCGAGGCGATCGAGCGCAAGGCCGCGAACGCCGCGCTGATCAAGCTGAACCAGATCGGCACCGTGACCGAGACGCTCGAAGCGATGCGGCTCTGCCGCGAGGCGGGCTGGGCGCAGATGGTCTCGCACCGGTCCGGCGAGACCGAGGACAGCTTCATCGCCGACCTCGCCGTGGCCAGCGGCTGCGGCCAGATCAAGAGCGGCGCCCCGGCCCGGGGCGAACGTACCGCCAAGTACAACCGGCTGATCGAGATCGAGGCCGTCGCCCACCTGCCCTACGGCCTGGCCGGCTGACCCGGCGGAGCCGTACCGGCCCTGACGGGCCAGAAGTTAGCCTGGACCGGCTATTCAGTACGCAGCCGACAGCGTATGGTCGACGCTAGGATTAGCTATACCCACATAACCTGCGCGGGCTAAATAAGAGGCGCAGGGGTCACGCTGCCCCGGATCCGGCGGCCGCGAAGCCCCGCCATGACCGGATCGGGAAGCAGCGTTCTGCTATGTCCCAGCCGTCCGTGGCGTCAGCCGAGGGATGCCCGCAGTGAACCGCCGGAGATGCCCGGGTGATGACGATGCCTGAGGCCACCTTCCCGGTGCACTGGACCGGGCGGCAGGCTCAGGTGGTGCTCCCGGAGCATATCGATGTGTCCAACGCCGGGCAGATTCGCGAGACACTGCTGGCGGTCGTCAACCAGGGCGCCGAGGCGCTGATCGCGGACATGACGGCGACGGTCTCCTGCGATCACGCGGGCGCCGATGCGGTGGCGCGGGCGTACCAGCGGGCCGTGGTGAGCCGCACGGAGCTGCGGCTGGTCGTCACCAGCGAGGTCGTGCTGCGGATGCTGGGCATGACCGGCGTCGGGCGCCTGGTGCCCGCCTATCCCTCGGTCGAGGCAGCCCTGGCCGCGCGCTCGCCCAGGGTGCTCACCTCGGCGGATGCGAACTCCACTGACGGTATCCGGCGCCCGCGCCTGGTCGGCGTATCCCGTGACCGAAGCGTCCCGGCGGCCGAACGGACTGGTGTCGGCGCCGACGTCGGCGTGCAGGTCGCGCTGCTGGACCGCGACGGCGTGATCGTCTGGGTCAATCAGGCGTGGCGGGCGTTCGCGGCCGCCAACGGAGGTGATCCGGTCCGCACCGGCGTCGGCGTATCGTATCTGCAGTCCTGTGCCGCTGCCGGCGACGACCCGGTGGTGACCGAGGTGGCGGCCGCTATCCGCGCCGCGCTGGCGGGGGATCTGCCGGACCCGCTGGCGATCGAGGTACCCTGTCACAGCCCAACCGCCGAACGCTGGTTCGACGCGCTGATCTCCTCTCGTTTTGCTGACGACGGCCGTCGCATGGGTGCGACGGTCACGCTGTCGCTGACCAGATCACGACCCCAGCTACGGACCGCCAGCCCTGCCCGCGGGCTGAGGCGCGTCCGCGGCCAGGGCCCGGCCACCGGGGCGGCCGCCGTGACCCAGGGCCTGCTGTGGAAGATGATCGACGCCTTCGACGACGGGGTAGCGCTGGCCGACGGTGATGGCACGCTCGTGCTCGCCAACCGGCGGCTTGGGGAGATGTTCGGCTACCCCTACACCGAACTGGCCGGCTACCCGGTCGAGCGCCTGATCCCCGCCCACCTGCAGCTGGCCCACCGCGGCCACCTGGCGGCCTACGGAAAGGCCCCCAGGATCCGCCCGATGGGGGCCGGGGCCCGGCTGACCGGGCTACGTAAAGACGGCACCACCTTCCCGGTCGAGATCAGCTTGCGCCCGGTGCCGACCGCCACCGGCCGTTTCACTCTCGCCGTGGTCCGGGACATCACCGCAGACCACCGCCTCACTGACCTCGACCAGTAGCGCCTGGCGGTCGTGAGGTTGTGCCGGACTCACTAATGCCGTTAACTGGAGCTGCGGCCTGACCGGCCCGGACCCCGCCTTTACTCGCCGCTGTGCCTGATGAGTGCGAGAGAGGCCCATGAGCACGCGAAACGTTGTCCGGGCGGATGCCGCGATGTCAGACGAGCATGGTCCGGCGCCGCCTACCTCAGGCGGCGGCGAATTCACCGAATCCAAGCGGCGCCGCCGGTGGCAGGACGCCTTCAGCGAGCTGCTGCCGTTGCTGTTGTCCGGCGAGGCCGGGCCGCCGTACAGGCTGATCGCCCAGTCCGCCACGACCGCCGCGATGGCGGACTTCGCCGTGCTGGCCGTGCCCTACGGTGCGGACCAGGTCATCGTCACCGGCGTCGCCGGCGAGCTCGTCGCCGGGTTGGCGAACCGGACCGCACCGCTGGCCGGCTCGCTGACCGGGCAGGCGATCCTGGCCGGCCAGCCTAGCCTGGTCACCGGTGACCGCCGTGCCGCGGCCGCGCTTGGCGCCGCGACCGGCCCGCTGATCGTCGTCCCGCTGGCCGCCGGCGAGCAGGTCCGCGGTGCGCTGCTGGCGGGCCGGCTGGCCACCAGACCGAGCTTCACCGAGACTGACCTGGCCGCGGCCGCCAGCTTCGCCGACCACGTGGCCGTGACGATGGAACTTGCCCGGGCCCGCACCGACCAGCTCACCTTGGCCCAGGTCGAAGACCACGACCGGATCGCCGGAGACCTGCACGACCACGTCATCAAGGAACTGTTCGCGCTCGGCATGGTGCTGCAGGGCCACGCCGCCCGCGCCGACCCGGCCACGGCGGACCGGATCAACGGCTACGTCGACACCCTCGATGAGATCATCAAGAAGATCCGCACCAGCATCTTCGGGCTGCACCAGCGACCCGCGAGGCCCCGGGCCGCCTCCGTGCGCCCGTCACCACCGTCCGTCCAGTAAAAGATCTAACCATTTACCGAACGGGACCTGGTTCCTCAGTCCGTCACCCCTGGGACCACTCAGTGGCGGGCTCGAGAGCGGCCTGCTCGACGCTGTCGGCGGCGCGCATCGTGCGGACGTAGCCCGCGCGCTCGTATCCAGCCCGGTCGGGACCGGCGGGCACGGCGAGCAGGCCGCGCACGTCGTCCACGCAGCTGTACCCCTTGCGGCCCATCCAGCTAGCCAGGCCGTCGAGCAGCACCGCGGCATACTCGGGTCCGTGCCGGATCAGCGCGGACGCGGTCATCACCACATCGGCGCCTGCCAGCAGGTACGTGACCACGTCGGCCGGGGAGTCAACGCCGGTGGTCGCCGCGAGCGACGCCTGGACCTGACTGTGCAAGATCGCGATCCAGGTACGCGGCAGCCGGGCCTCGGCCGGGCTGGACAGGTCGAGTCCGGACACCACGGTCAGGGTCTCCGGGTCGATGTCGGGCTGCAGGAACCGGTTGAAGAGCACCAGTCCGTCCGCGCCGGCCTCGTCGAGCCGCAGCGCCATCTCGCCGGTGGAGCTGAAGTGCGGGCTCAGTTTGACCGCCACGGGCACGCTCACCGCCGCTTTGACCCGGCCCAGGATGTCGATATGCCGCTGCTCGACCTCCCGGCCGGTGATGTGCGGGTCGCCCGGCAGGTAGTAGATGTTCAGCTCGATCGCCGCGGCGCCCGCGTCCTGCATGTCGCGCGCGTAGCTGGTCCAGCCGCCGGGCGTCACGCCATTGAGGCTGCCGATAACCGGGATGTCCACCGCCGCGGCGGCGCGCTCGAGCAGGCTGAGGTAACGGCGCGGGCCAGGATCGGCGTCCGCGTCGGCCGGGAAATAGGACAGGGATTCGGCGAAGCTGTCCGTGCCCGCGTCGGCGAGCCGCGCGTTCCGCTCCGCCTCCCGGCGCACCTGCTCCTCGAACAGGGAGTAGAGCACGACCGCGCCGACTCCGGCGTCGGCGAGCCGCCGGACGCCGTCCAGGGTGTTCGAGAGCGGGGACGCCGAGGCGACGAGGGGGTTCCGCAGCGCCAGGCCCAGGTAGCTGGTCGAAAGGTCCATCAGTGATCCTGCCCCGAGTCCTTCCGTGCGTCGGCGGGGAACCGGTTCGCGCCACGGCTCGCCATCTCCTCGTAGGTGTCCCAGCGCTGGTCGACCGCCTGCTGGGCCAGCGCCCCCAACCGCTCGGCCTCCGCCGGGTGGGCGTTGGCGAGCGCGCGGTACCGCAGCTCCCGCTGGGTGTAGTCGGTCAGCGGGATGCGCGGCCGCGGCGAGTCGAGCAGGAACGGGTTGCCGCCGGCGCTGCGCAGCAGCGGGTCGTAGCGGATCAGCGGCCAGTAGCCGCTGGCCACGGCTCGGTACTGCTGGCCGAGCCCGTCGCGCATCTCGATGCCGTGGGCGATGCAGTGGCTGTACGCGATGATCAGCGAGGGACCGTCGTAGGCCTCCGCTTCCCGGAACGCGCGCAGCGTCTGCTGCGGGTCGGCGCCCATCGCCACCCGGGCGACGTACACGTAGCCGTAGGCGATCGCCTGCAGCGCCAGGTCCTTCTTCGGCATGGTCTTGCCGGCCGC
>Ga0302314_10021029_pt1 | contig 10770 bp, 9 predicted proteins | sample III_Palsa_N2_3_FD_200533 | JGI IMG/M metagenome (GOLD analysis project Ga0302314, IMG submission 200533) | Peat permafrost microbial communities from Stordalen Mire near Abisko, Sweden - III_Palsa_N2_3 | ecosystem: Environmental > Terrestrial > Soil > Palsa > Peat permafrost | place: Sweden... | reverse complement strand
GGCGGCCCCCCGCCGATACTCCCGCTGGTGGCGGCCGCCCTGGCCCGCGACCCGGCCCGCAGGCCCGCCGCCGCTGAGCTGGCCGAGCGGGCCGCCGCGCTCGTTCCCGTGACGCTGGTGCCCGGCCCGGCGCGGGCGACGGCGCCCGGCGCGGTCCCCGCCGGGCTTCCCCGCCCGGCAGATCCGGCGCTCGCGGCAGCGGGCACGATGGCTGACTGGGCGGTCCCGGCCGGTCACGGCGGGGCTGCCGTCTCGCCGGCCGGTGCCCCGGCGTCTGCTGTCCCGGCGTCTGCTGTCCCGGCGTCTGCTGTCCCGGCGGCCGCCGTGTCGCGGTCCGCCGCGCCCGCCTGGCCGAACTCGACGCAGCCGTTCGCGACTGGCGGCCCGCCGGGTGCCTACGTCGGTGACCTGCTCCCCCCGGTGCGCTACCCTCCGCCCGCGACCGGCCAGGGCCGGTCACCCGCGCTTCGCGACGGCCGGCCAGCGGAGGACCGCGGGCCCGCCGGCGCGGCGGGCCAGGCGGGGCGACAGTCGTCGCGGCGCCGCCTGCGCCTGCTGTTCGTCCTCGCCGCGGTAGCGGTGGGCGCGAGCGCCAGCGTGATCCTGCCTGTCGTCGGCACGCTGACCGCACTCGCCGTGATCATCGCGCTGCGAGCGGCCGACCTCACCGGGCGCCGCCTCGGCCGACGGCGCGCCGCGCGGGGCGCGCGGGCAAGCGATCCGGCGGTAACCGTGCTGACCTACCCGGTGATGCTGGCCCGGTCGGTCATCACCAGCGTGCTCCTCCTGCCGGTGGCGCTCGCCGCGGCCGGGCTGGTAATAGGCGTCACCATCGTGGCGGCGCCCGCGGACTCGTTCGCGCAGGCCTGCGCCTACGGGGCCGGCGCGCTCGTTGCCTGCTGCGGCATCGGTCCGGGTTCTCGCGGGTTCAGGCGCCAGGTCGGCAATCTCTTCGATGCGGTCGGCGGCTCGGCGGGCGCCGCCACGGTGGCGCTCATCGGGATTTGCGCACTGGCCGTGGCCGCGATAGCGACCGCTGCCGCTGCCCGGCCGCCGTTCCTCTGGCCGCTGCATCACGTCGGGGGGCCGCTCGGCGGGATGCACGCCGTGCTGGCCGCCGCGGACCATGCGCGCGCCGCCATGGCCCGGCTGGCGCGCCGGGTCGTCGGCTGACGCGCCGGCTCCCCGCTGCGCTCAGCTGGCGCGCCGGTCGTGCACCTCCGCGCCGATCGTCGCGTTGGCGGGCAGGTCCGGCGGGGCCGGCTGCGCCGCCGCGGCCGACTCGGGGCGCCCGACCGGCGGAAGCGGCCGGACAAGCCCGAGCGCGGCCACCTCGTTGGCCAGCCGGACCCGCCGGTTCGCACCCTCCGGAACCCGGAACTTCTGGTAGAGCCGGAGCAGATGCTGCTTGACCGCGGCCTCCGTCACCACCAGATCCGACGCGACCTCGCGGGCCGTGGCCGGCGTGACGAACGCCTCATCCGACAGCGCTGGCCGGCAGAGCGACGTCAGCACGTCCAGTTCGCGCCGGGTCAGCTCCGGCGCTGCCGATCTCCTCAGCTCCACCTCGGCGGTGAAATCCTCGTGCGCGATCCCGCCGATCCGGCAGCGGGCCGAGCCGAATGTCAGCACGTCCCCGTCATCAAGCAGTCGTCTGGCGACGAGCCTCCCGTTGACCCTGGTGCCGTTCCTCGATAATCCGAGATCGGTGACATAGGCGTAAGGGCCCCGGCGGATGATCTCGGCATGCAGCCTGGAGACGCTGGGGTCACTGAGCCTGACATCGACGGCGCAGCCGCGCCCGATCGTGGTGACGTTCGCCCGCAGCAACACGACCGTGCCGGTTTCCTCGATCCGGATGAAGGGGTCAGCCATGACCCATTACTCCTGCCTGTCGGAGTAGTCACTGTTGTCTCACGATCCAGCTACCCTGCTGGCGGGGATTCCTACCGTGTTTGGCCGGACCGGTTCACTGGTCCGGACCCGGGCGGGCGGCGGCCGGCCATCGGAAACACCGGCAGCGTAAGAGCGGCGCTGGCGCGGCGCGGGTGCCGCGCAAGTAAACTGCCGAGCGAGCCGTCCGGGAGGAATATATGGCGGGAAAGCCGTCCAGGGGACTGGCTGATGTCGTGGCCGCTTCCACCGCGCTGAGCGACATCGACGGCCGCGCGGGCCGCCTTTTCTACCGCGGCTATGACATCAACCAGCTCGCCGGGGCCGCCACCTTCGAGGAAACCGCCTACCTGCTGCAGCGCGGTTCCCCGCCGAGCCGGGGCGAGCTGGCGGGCTATCGCGGCGAGCTCGCGGCCGGGCGCGTCCTCGGGAAGCTGGTGACCACGAGCCTGCCGGAGATCGCCCGCTGCCAGGAGCCGATGGAGGCGCTGCGCTCGCTGGTCTCGCTGGCGAGCGCGGACGACCCGGATAAGGACTCCAATGAGCCCGGGCCTAATGCGCGCAAGGCGGCCAGGCTCACCGCCCAGCAGCCGGTCCTGGCCGCCGCGTACGACGCGGCGCGGCGCGGCCGGGAGAGCGCGCCGCCCGATCCTGAGGCAGGGGTGGCGGCGAACTTCCTGCTCCAGCTCACCGGGACCCCGCCGTCGGCGCGGGAAACCCAGATTCTCGATACCTGCCTGGTACTGCATGCCGATCACACCATGAACGCGTCAACCTTCGCGGCCCGGGTCTGCGCGGCGACGCTCTCCGACATGCACTCGGCGGTTGTCGCGGCGATTGGCACCCTCAAGGGACCGCTGCATGGCGGCGCCAACGAGCAGGTGATGCGGAACCTCGAGGCGATCAGGAGCAGCGCGGGGAGCGATCCGGTCCGGGCAGCGGGGACCGAGGTACTGGCCCGCCTTCGGGAAGGCCATAAGGTCATGGGCTTCGGTCACCGCGTCTACAAGGCGGAAGATCCCAGGGCAGCGCATCTGCGGCAGATGTCGGCGGAGCTTGGCGCGGCGTCCGGCGACGACACCTACTACCGCATGTCCAGGAAGCTGGAGGAGGTCGTCTTCGCGGAGAAGGGCCTCTATCCGAACGTGGACTTCTACGCCGCCACCGTTTACCACTACCTGGGCATCCCGACGGACCTCTTCACCCCGGTCTTCTCGGTGAGCCGGATGGCCGGATGGGCCTCGCACGTCATGGAGCAGCACGCGGACAACCGGCTGATCCGGCCGGATAGCGAGTACATCGGTGAGCGCGGCCTCACCTGGGCGCCACTGGAGCAGCGATGAGGCACGCGACGAGCGGATCGCTCTGGCCGCCGGATCCCGCCGTCGCCGAGCAACCGCGGTCCGCGCCTCCGCCTCCGCCTCCGCCTCCGCCTCCGCCTGCGCCTCCGCTGTCCGCTGCCGCGCACCGGGCCGGCAGCGCCCGGTCCGGGTCGCGCCGTGCTCCCCCGGCCGGGAGCCAGCGGTCGGGTCCGGCTTACCTCGCCGTGCTCGGCGGCGTGGCGCTGAGCTTGTGCTACCTGTGGCGCGGCCCGCAGAATGCCAGGGCGGGCACGCTGGCAGTGGCCGGCCTGCTCATCGCGGCGGCAGTGGCCAGGCTGGTTCTGCCCGAGCATCGCGCGGGAATGCTCGTCTCCAGGCGGCGGCTCGCTGACGTCGCGGTGCTATCCGGCCTCGGCGTCGCATTGCTGGTCGCCGGCCTGGTGCTGCCCGCGCAGAGTTGATGTTTCCGGCCCGGTACCGACCGGGCCTGGCGTGACGCCGGGTAGCCTCGCGTCCGGTGTATTCCGCCGCGGCGATGAAGCGGGCGTGAGGAAGGGAAAGCGAGAGCATGACCAAGATCAAGGTAGCCAATCCCGTCGTCGAGCTCGACGGCGACGAGATGACGCGGATCATCTGGCACTTCATCAAGGATCAGCTGATCCTGCCGTACCTGGATATCGATCTGAGGTACTACGACCTGTCGATTCAGCAGCGGGATGCTACCGACGACCAGGTGACCGTCGACGCCGCCAACGCCATCAAGGAGCATGGCGTGGGCGTAAAGTGCGCCACGATCACCCCCGATGAAGAACGGGTGGCGGAGTTCGGGCTGAAGCGCATGTGGCGATCACCGAACGGGACGATCCGCAATATCCTCGGCGGGGTCGTGTTCCGGGAGCCCATTGTCATCTCCAGCATCCCCCGCTTCGTTCCCGGCTGGACCAAGCCGATCATCATCGGCCGCCACGCGCACGGCGACCAGTACCGGGCCACTGACTTTGTCGTCCCGGGCGCTGGCTCGGTGACGCTCTCCTACCGGCCCGACGACGGCCAGGGCGAGCCGTTCGAGCTGGAGGTCGCGCGGTTCACCGGCGGCGGCGTCGCGATGGGCATGTACAACTTCGATGACTCGATCCGCGATTTCGCCAGGGCCACGATGCGCTTCGCGCTCGTTCGCGGCTACCCGCTCTACCTGTCCACCAAGAACACGATCCTTAAGGCCTACGACGGGCGGTTCAAGGATATCTTCGCCGAGATCTTCGAATCCGAGTTCAAGGCCGAGTTCGAGACGGCCGGGATCACCTACGAGCACCGGCTGATCGATGACATGGTCGCCCAGGTGATCAAGGGCGATGGCGGCATCGTGTGGGCGTGCAAGAACTACGACGGAGACGTCCAGTCCGACGTGGTGGCCCAGGGATTCGGCTCACTGGGCCTGATGTCCAGCGTGCTGATGACGCCGGACGGGGCATGCGTCGAGGCAGAGGCAGCCCACGGGACGGTGACCCGCCACTACCGGCAGCACCAGCAGGGCAGGCCGACCTCGACGAACCCGATCGCCTCGATCTTTGCCTGGACTCGCGGCATCGCGCACCGCGGCAAGCTCGACGGCACCCCCGAGGTGACCGCGTTCGCCGACACGCTCGAGCGAGTGTGCGTCGAGACGGTGCTGAGCGGCAAGATGACCAAGGACCTCGCGCTGCTCGTCGGCGAGGGCACCCCGTTCCTGACCACGCAGGAGTTCCTCGCCGTGCTCGACGAGAGCCTGCGGGCCGCGATGGCCGGGTCCTGACGAGCGGCAGCCGGCGAGCGACGACGATCGACAGGGAAAGCAAAGGAGATCACCGATGGCCCGCACTGGGAAGGTAACTGTCGTCGGGGCCGGGTTCTACGGCTCGACCACCGCGCAGCGGCTTGCCGAATACGACATATTCGACGAGGTCGTGCTCACCGACATCGTCGACGGCAAGCCCGAGGGAATCGCTCTCGACATCAATCAGTCACGGCCCATCCAGGGCTTCGAGACCCGGATGACGGGGCAGACGACGGGCCCGGCCGGGGAGGGCTACGAGGCGATCGCCGGCTCCGGGATCGTGGTGATCACGGCCGGCCTGCCGCGCAAGCCCGGGATGAGCCGGATGGATCTGATCGGCGTCAACGCCAAGATCGTCAGGAACGTTGCCGAGCAGGTCGTCAAGCACGCGCCCGACGCGGTGCTGATCGTGGTCTCCAACCCGCTGGATGAGATGACCGCGCTGGCCGCGAAGGTATCCGGGTTCCCGCCGCACCGGGTGATGGGCCAGGCGGGCATGCTGGATACGGCCAGGTTCAGCTACTTCGTGGCCGAGCGCCTCGGCGTGCCTGTCGCCGCGGTGCGCACGCTGACCCTCGGCTCGCACGGCGACACCATGGTGCCCGTGCCGTCGGCATGCTCGGTCGACGGGAAGCCGCTGGCCGACCTGCTGTCCGCCGCGGACATTGAGTCCCTCGTGCAGCGGACGCGGGGCGGCGGGGCGGAGATCGTCGCCCTGCTGAAGACCGGGTCCGCCTACTACGCGCCGTCTGCCGCGGCCGCCTGGATGGCGCGGGCGGTGGCGCAGGACTCGGGCGCCGTGCTCCCGGTCTGTGCCTGGGTGGATGGCCAGTACGGCATCTCCGGCGTCTACCTGGGCGTCGAGGCAGCAGTTGGCTCATCGGGGGTGCGCGAGGTAGTGGAGCGGGACCTGACCGACGCCGAGCTGACGGCGCTGCGGGCGGCCGCCGACGCGGTCCGGGCCAAGCAGGCCGACGTCGCCAGCCTCTGAGCCGCCAGCCGAGTAAGTGTCGCCAGCCTCTGCGCCGCCAGAAGAGTAAGTAAGGACGCAGCGGGGTGATGGAGCAGTCGGCCAGCAGCTGCTCGAAGTCCCGCCCGTCCCATGCCGGGGCCCTGGTTACGGAAGGGTCCGCGAACGCGGGCCGGCTGGGCTTCGCGAGATACGCGCGCCGTGCGAAGGAGGTCTTCCTGGTGTTGCCGGGCCAGTCCGGCCGCAATATGCGGGTGGTAGGTCACGAGTTCGCTGTCCTTTCGGTTGGATGGGCCCGCTCCCCGGAGCTGGACCAGCTGGCCCAGGAGCGCCGACTCGCGGCACCGGGCCGACTCGCGGTACCGGGCCGACTCGCGGTACCGGTAGGAACGACGTCCCAGCTATTCGAACGAGACGCAACGTTGCGTCTACTAAGAGGCTATCTCCATTGCCGGCATGGCGCAACACGACGTTGCGTCTTGCTCGGATACGATGCCTGGGTGCCTGATCCATCTGTCTCAGCGGCGGCCGGTATGCGGCCGCGCCCGGGGCGTGCTCCCCACCGCCGCAGCAGCAGGGCTCGTGACGCGGTCCTCGAAGCTGCCGATGATCTGCTGGTCGAGCGCGGGTATGCGGGCGTCACCATCGAGGGCATCGCGGAACGGGCAGGAGTGGCCAAGCAGACGATCTATCGCTGGTGGCCGTCGAAGTTCGAGATCCTCATGGACACCTTTCTCGAAGACGCCGAGAACGAACTGAAGATCCCGGACACCGGCAGTACCGCCGAGGATCTGCGCAAGCACCTGCGCAGGCTGGCCCGGTTCCTCACCAAGGAACCAGCAGGCCAGGTGATGCTCGCCCTCATCGGCCAGGCCCAGCACGACCGCGCCATGGCCGTCGTATTTCAGCAGCGGTACGCCGATGAGCGCCGCGCGCTCGACCGGAGCATCCTCGAACGCGGCGTTGCCCGCGGCGACGTCCGGGACGACGTCGACCTCGACTTCGTGGTCGACGTGCTGTACGGGCCCCTGTACCACCGGGTGCTGCTCGCGGGCCTGCCGGTGAACAGCCAGTTCATCGATGCCCTCGTGGACAACGTCTTCCAATCCCTGGCCGGCTGCCCGCCGGGCCCCGCGTAAGCCGGGCCCCGCGTAAGCAGGAGGCCGCAAGGCAGGCTGTGGCGGGCGGCCGGTCTCATAGCTGAGGCGGTGCCCCGCTGGATCGAGATAGACCCGCACATCATCCTGGGCCTGGTACCCGGCGAGCACCGCGACCTCACCGCCAAATTATGAGCCAAGTTCAGCCGGGGCGACCGCTACCCCTGCGGCCCTAGCGCCGGCCCGCAGACGGCGGTCCCAGGCCGCGAGGATCAGACCAGGGTCGCTGAGCGCGAGGGCGCTGGCCAGGTGCACAGCATCAGCCCCGCGCAGTGCATACTGTGCGGCGAGCCGCCCGGCATGCCGCTCTACCGGCCGGGTCAGTTCCACCGGGCGGGTGGCCGGCCAGTACTCCTCCCATGCGTGTTCGGCAGCAGCCAGGCCGTCGCTGTCCAGGTCGTGGTTACGCCCGGCCGCGGCCAGGGCGGCTCGGACCTCGGGATAGGCCAGCCGGCTGGCCACCGCTGCGTCGCACCCATCCCACAGCTCGGCCGCCAGGTCACTGCCGATTTCCTGGACCAGCAGCTTCACCAGGGCACTGGAGTCGAAGTAGACGACCGCCACCGGGTCAGTCCCGCTGCTCGCTGACCAGGTCGGCGACCGGACGGCGAGAACGCGGGCGCTGCCGCCCGGACGCGGCAGGCCGCTGCGGGTGATCGGGCCGCCCGATGACGCCTTCGGCGGTCAGGCGCTCGATCGCGGTGGTCGTTTCGAGCCCGAGCAGCCGGGCGACAGGGAGGCCGCGGTCGGTAATGATGACCTCGGTCCCTGCACGGGCACGTGCCAGCCAGTCGCTCAGGTGCGCCCGCAGGTCAGAGATCGCGACATCCACAGGGCCCAAGCGTACAATAAGAACCATGGCGACTTGTACAATTAGTGCGAATATTCTCAGTCAGTGACCAGCAGGCAACATCCCGTCCACCACCCCCCACGCGAATTACAGGGGCTGGCCGGCGGCCGCCAGCCGCCGCACCGCCAGCTCCGCGTAGAGCGCGGCGCCGTCGGCGAGTACCGCGTCATCGAACGCCGCCTCGGCGGAGTGGTTATAGGGCGCGGTGGCGGGATCGGTCCCCTGCGGGCAGGCGCCCAGCATGATGAACGCGCCGGGCACCTGCTCAAGGACGAACGAGAAATCCTCGGACCCGGTGAGCGGGAAAGGCTGGGTCAGGCAGCGCCCGCTGCCGAACAGCTCCGTCACCGCCGCGCGGGCGAAGGAGGCCTCCGCGTCGTTGTTGACGGTCACCGGGTATCCCTTCGGGAACCCGGCGGTGGCGGAGAGGCCATGGGCGGCGGCGATCTGCTCGACCAGCCGGGCGGCGGCGCTCATCACCCGGGTGCGCGCCTGCGCTGAGAAAGTCCTGATGGAGGCGAGCAAGCGCGCGTCGTCGGGAATTACGTTGTCGGTGGTGCCGGCGTGAAAGCTGCCGACCGTCAGAACGACGGGATCGAACACGTCGAACTGCCTGGTGACCATGGCCTGCAGGGCCACCACGATCTCGCAGGCGACCTGGATCGGATCGGCGGCGCGATGCGGCTGCGACGAGTGCCCGCCACGGCCGTGCACGGTCACCTCGAACACGTCGGCGGCGGCCATCATCGTTCCCGCCTTGGTGCTGCAGACGCCGGATGCCAGCTGCGAGGAGGCGACATGCAGCGCGAAGGCGGCGACCGGCCGGTCGCCCGCCGCGTCGAGCGCGCCCTCGGAGATCATCTGACGCGCCCCGGCGAAGCCTTCCTCGCCGGGCTGGAACATGAAGATGACGTTCCCCTGGATCTGCTGCCGCCGCGCCGACAGCAGCCGGGCCGCGCCCGCCAGCATCGCGGTATGCAGGTCGTGGCCGCAGGCGTGCATCGCCCCGTCGATCCGCGAGGAGTAGGGCAAGCCGGTCCGCTCGGTCACCGGCAGCGCGTCCATGTCGCCGCGCAGCAGTACCGTGGCGCCCGGCCGGCCGCCGCGCAGCACCGCGGTCACCGAGCTCAGCTGCTCTCCCCTGGTGATCTCGAGCGGCAGTCCGGCGAGCGCCGAGAGCACTTTCGCCTGGGTCCTGGGCAGATCGAGACCGATCTCCGGCTCGCGGTGGATGGCGTGGCGCAACTCGGCGAGCTCGCCGGAGATCGCCGCAGCGTCGTCGCGTACCTCAGCCGGCATCAGTTGTCCCTTTCTCGCCTGTCATGTCCGCCGCACGCGCTCTGTCGCTCAAGGATCGCATGGCCACGGGCGCCGTGCGGCGCGGCCGACGGCATGCCGGGCGCTGCCCTGGCAGGTCTAGACTGTCCGGACTACTGCCGCCCCGATTGCCGAGGTCAGGGATCGCCAAGTGAATGATGTCGGCTGGGACATTCTCATTGTCCTGGTCATTGTTATCATCGGCGGCTTCTTCGCTGCGGCCGAGATGGCGCTCGTCTCGCTGCGGGACGGCCAGGTTCGCGCGCTGGCGCACCGCGGCAAGCGGGGCCAGCGGGCCGCTAAGCTCGCCCAGGACCCCAACCGGTTCCTTTCCGCCGTGCAGATCGGCGTCACCCTGGCCACGTTGCTGTCCGGCGCCTTCGGCGCGGCCACGCTGGCGAGCCGCCTGGGGTCAACCCTCCGGCACCACCTGTCGAAGGGCGCTGCCTCCGTAGTGTCGGTGGCCGTAGTTACGCTGGCGATCTCCTTCTTTACCCTGGTCCTGGGGGAGCTCGCGCCCAAGCGGCTTGCCCTGCAGCGCAACGCGGCGGTGTCGCTCGTCGCCGCCCCGCTGCTGGACAGGATGGCAACGCTCGCCCGCCCGCTGGTATGGCTGCTGTCGAAATCGACCAACCTGGTGGTCAGGCTGTTCGGCGGTGACCCGGCGGCCGGGCGAGGGGTGATGACCGAGCAGGAACTGCGCGACCTGCTGGCCGGGAGCCAGGCGCTGAGCCCGGATGAGCGGCACATCGTCAGCGAGGTCTTCGACGCGGGCAAACGGCAGATCCGCGAGGTTCTGGTGCCCAGGACTGAGGTGGAGTTCCTGCCAGCCAGCATGCCCCTGCAGGACGCGGCGAAGATCGCCGTGAGCGCGCCGTACTCCCGTTTCCCTGTCTACCGGGACTCCTACGATGACGTGGTCGGGTTCGTGCACGCCCGCGATCTGCTCGACCCCGCGGCGAACGGATCGAGCCTGGTCGGTCAGGTACTCAGGCCGGTCAAGCTGCTGCCGACGACGAAGACCGTGCTTTCCGCGCTGTCGGAGATGCGGAAGGATCATGCGCACCTGGCCATCGTGGTGGACGAGTACGGCGGCACCGCCGGCATCGTGACCCTGGAGGACCTGGTCGAGGAGCTGATCGGCGACATCCAGGACGAGTACGACGTGGACGAGGGGCAGTCGAGGCAGCTGACCGGCGGCGCGCTGGAGGTGGATGGCCTGCTGAACCTGGATGAGTTCGCCGAGCAGACCGCCCTTGAGCTGCCAGATGGCCCGTACGAGACCGTCGCGGGCTACATTCTCGCCGTGCTCGGCCGGGTGCCACGCGAGGGCGACGCAGTCGAGATCGCCGGCCGCGCGCTCACGGTCACCGAGATGGACGGCCGCCGGATCGCCCGGGTGCGGGTGGCCCGGCAGCCGCCCGCCATCGGCGAGCCGCCCGCCATCG
>Ga0302314_10021028_pt1 | contig 10771 bp, 6 predicted proteins | sample III_Palsa_N2_3_FD_200533 | JGI IMG/M metagenome (GOLD analysis project Ga0302314, IMG submission 200533) | Peat permafrost microbial communities from Stordalen Mire near Abisko, Sweden - III_Palsa_N2_3 | ecosystem: Environmental > Terrestrial > Soil > Palsa > Peat permafrost | place: Sweden... | reverse complement strand
CCCAACCCCCGCCATCTGTCGGGCGGCCTTCGGAAAATACGCCGCCTGTCCCGCACCATGGCCCGCCGCCAGGGACCTGACCGGCGCACACGCCGGGAACCGTCGAACCGGTGGCGACGCGCGTCCGCCGCGCTCGGCAACGCGCAGGGCCGGGTAGCCGACCAGCGGAAAGACGGCCTCCACAAGCTCACCACCCGCCTGGCCGCAGAATTCGGGACGGTCGTGGTCGAGGACCTGAATGTCGCCGGGATGGTGAGCAACCGCCGGCTGGCCCGGCATGTCGCTGACGCGTCGTTCGGCGAGTTCCGCCGCCAAGTGGAGTACAAGGCCGCATGGCACGGCGGCCGGGTGATCGTCGCGGACCGGTGGTTCGCGTCAAGCAAGACCTGCTCGGGATGCGGAGCGGTGAAAGCCAAGCTGCCCCTGTCCGAGCGGGCCTATGTGTGCACGTCGTGCGGGATGGTCGCTGACCGCGACGTCAACGCCGCACGTAACCTCGCCGCCCTGGGGCGGCGCGAACTGGCCGGGAGTGGCCCGGACAGCAACGGACGTGGAGCCGACCGTCAGACATCCCCTGGGGTGCAGGTGGCTGTGAAGCGTCAACCCGGCACGCGGAAGCGCGGTCAGGCCGGGACCGTCCCAGCGAAAGCCGGGACTGCGGCATGAGCGCTATCAAGCACTCGGTCGCAACGGTAGTGGCACCGCCGTCGGCGCTACTCACCTAGTGAGGAGCACTCTGGCCGGTCACCCTGGCGTTTCTTACGGCGTGGTGCCGCTATTGACAGCAGAGGCTCCTGGTAGTCGCATGGTGTCGAAGCCAGCGCGATACCAGGAGCGCCTGTTCCGCCTCAAGATGCGCACAAACCCCATACATCGACGGTGATCACATCACCTATCCGTGCGCCCTCTTAAGCAGGGCCGCCGATGCATGTCAACAATTCTATTCGTGAATCCAACGGCGCAATTGGGTTCAGGGCGCCGGGTGTTGCTGGTTGCGGTGCGGAACAGACGATCCCTGTGTGATCTTGACAGCCGCAGCCCGATAAGTGATACTTTAACCGTCAAACGATCGCCCATCTTGACTCAGGTGCGCTCAGGAATGAGCGAATCACGACAGTCGCTTGCATGCCGCGCGGGTATGCAACATGTCTATTCAAGTTCATTCATTGCATGAGCGCGGAAGGCTGGGCCGAGATGAGGCCTCATGGTCCCGCACGGGTGGCGGCTGCGATCCGGGATTTCCTGCTGGCGGGTGCCGGCCGCCTGGCGGCCCGTCCGGCCACGTGGCTGCGGCACCGGCGCATGGGCTTCCGGGTCCTCGCCGTGGTGGCGTCCGTCGCGCTGGCCATGACGGCGGCCGGTAGCGTGCGGCAAGCGCAGGCGGCGACGACCGCCGGGATTCCCATTACCTGGCCAGGTGGCGACATGGTAGCCTCCTACGACTACGCCTACACCAGCCCGGCCACCGTGCAGGACTATGTCACCAACGAGTGGCCGGCGGCTGCCGGCCTGTCCCCGGACCCGTCGCTCAGCGACCTGTTCCAGGCCACCTGGAAGCTGGTCTACGGCCGCACGTTGACGCCGCCTCCCCAGCCGCCCATATTCACCGGCGGGTCGGTGACGGTGTCCGCGGATGGCAACGGGGGGAGCATCGTCACGTTCGACATCCCCGCCGCCGACTTCCAGGCCCTCGAGGGGACTCCCGACAGCCTCGTGAATTTCGTCATCGGCGTTGGCTCCGCCCTGGCCGGCGCCATTGGCGGGATTCTAGCTTTTTCGGCCTGCGGGGGAATGGGATTCCCCGGGGGGAATACATCAGCTGCCAGCAAAAAAGCCGTCCTAATCTGCAGCCTCTTTGGCGCCGGTGCGATAATGAATGCCATAAACTTCGCCATGACCACGATGCTTAATACTTCCGAGGCCGGCACAATCCCGGCTGGCCTATTTTGGGGCGCGGTAGTTGGCGGCATCGCGAGTACCTGGCTGACCACCGCCCTCCCCTATGCGCCGATGCTGGTTCGGACCTTCAGCACCTTTTTTACCTATATTGGGGCTGTGGGCGCGTGGGCTAAGATAGTTGCCTTCTTCGCGAGCTTCATGTCTGCAGCGAATGTCAATGCCGTGGACATTGAAATGGCGGAGCTTGCCAATGTCGTGAACGGCCAACTAGCGGAAGGCTACGGCCCTTACCTTGAAATGGGCCAGTGGGCGTCGGCGTTGGGGCAGTCAACGCAAGGCACAATCCCAAACGGCGCCGCGGGCAGCACCAGCACCTCGTCCGCGAACTGCATGGACGCCTACGGCTCCAACGGGGCCGTGTGGCCCACCCCGGGCGCGGCTCCCGGCCAGAAGGTGGCGATCAACACCTGCAACGGCAACCCGGCCCAGTCCTGGATCATGTGGGGGAACGGCAGTATCACGGTCTGGGGGCTGTGCCTGGACTCTAACGGCAGCAGCCTGGTCTCCATCTCCGGCACCCAGTATGCGCAGGCCACCTTGCAGTACTGCGACGGCAGCTCCAGCCAGGTCTGGTACACGTACGCGGGAGAGCTGGTGAACGCGTACAGCCAGTACTGCCTCGATGACCCCGAGACCAACACGGACCCCGGCACCCAGCTCATCCTTTACCCGTGCGGGGGGACCCCGAACCAGTTGTGGGCGCTGCCGTCGGCGGCCCAGTACGTGTCGGCCTTCGGCACGGTCACCGCCGACATTTCGTCCACTACATACTGCATGGACGCCTACGGCTCCAACGGGGGCGCGTCCCCCGGCCAGAGGGTGGCGATCAACAACTGTGACAGCAACCCGGCCCAGTCCTGGACGGTAGGGACCAACGGCAGCGTCCTGGTGTGGGGCCTGTGCCTGGACGACGCGAACGGCGGTACCGACACCGACGGCGATCCGCTGGTCACCTTGCAGCTGTGCGACGGCGCGGCGGACCAGCTATGGACCGTGAACGGCAAGGAACTCGTCAACGCCAACGACGGGCTGTGCCTGGACGACCCGGGGTCCAACACGGCTCCGGGCACCCAGCTGATCACCTTTCCCTGCAAGAACGGGCCGAATGAGCAGTGGGTGCTGCCGGGTTCCAAACCGTCACCCGGGAAGGAGCTCTCCGGGTCGGTCTGCGACATCTATGAGTCGTCCGGCACGCCGTGCGTGGCGGCCTACAGCCTGACCCGGGCGCTGTACTCGGGCTATGACGGCCCGCTGTACCAGGTCACGCGGGTCTCAGACAACACGACGGCGAACATCGGGCTGCTGATGGTGGGCGGGGATGTCGCCGCGTCCGAGCAGGACTCGTTCTGCGCCGGCACCACGTGCACGATCACCGAGATCTACGACCAGTCGCCGGACGGGAACAACCTGACCGTGGAGGGAGCCGGCGGCAACGGCGCGGCGGACCAGCCTGCCGTCGCCAACGCGCTGCCGATCACCATCGGCAACAACAACGAGGCCTACGGCTTGGACGTCGAGCCGGGGATCGGGTACCGCGACGACGGCCCCGGTAATGCCGGCGCTGTGGGGGTCGCGGAGAAGGGCGCGCCGGAGGGCATGTACATGGTGGCCAGTGGCACGCATGTCAACTCCGGCTGCTGCTATGACTTCGGCAACGCCGAGACCGACAACCATGACGACGGCGTCGGGCGCATGGACGCGGTCAACCTCACCACGAACTGCGGCAACAACAACCCGTCCCCGTGCAGCGGGGGCCCGTGGGTGGAGGCCGACATGGAGAATGGCCAGTGGACGGGGGGCAACAGCTCCAATATAGAACCGGCCAGCAACAGCGACTTCGTCACCGCCATGCTGAGCAACGACGGGCAGAGCACCTTCGAGCTGCAGGGGGGTAATTCCCAGTCCGGCGGGCTGACAACGTTCTATGACGGGCCATTGCCCAGCCAGTACCAGCCGATGGACCAGGAGGGCGGGATCGTGCTGGGCACCGGCGGGGACAACAGCCAGGCCGATGAAGGGTCGTTCTTCGAGGGGGTCATGACGGCGGGCTTCCCGTCGGCCGCCGCCGACGCCGCCGTGCAGGCCAACATCGTCGCCGCGGGCTATTTGGGCGATTCCGACCCGGCCCCGGGTGCGGACTCGGTGGGGGCGGCACCGGGCGCGGCGGGGCAGGCGGTGGTCCACTCCGCCGGGGCGACCGGCGCGGCGTCAAGCGGGTTCTCCAGCGTGTACACGGTGAACTCGGCCAACGGCGACCTGCAGGAGACCTACCTGCCCTACATGGGCGACAACTGGACCACCCAGGACCTGTCGGACACCGGCGGCACCCTGCCGGGCACCCCTCCGGTGATGCCGGGCACCCAGCCGGTGGCGCTGGTGCACTGCGGCTTCACCAGCGTCTACACCGTCGACGCCGGCAGCGGCGACCTGCAGGAGACCTACCTGCCGGCCATCGGCGACGCGTGGGTGACCCAGGACCTGTCGGCGAACTACCACACCCCGCCAACGGACGTGACGCCGACCGCCGTGGAGCATTCCGCCGGGGCAGCGGGCGCGACGCCGACCTGCGGCTACACCAGCGTGTACACCGTGGACCGGGGCAGCTATGACTTGCAGGAGACCTACCTGTCCAACGACGGCTTCCCCGGCGACGCGTGGTATACCCAGGACCTGTCGGATACCGGCGGCACCCTGCCGGGCACCCCGGCCGTCCAGGAGGGGACGTCGCCGGTGGCGATCGTGCACTGCGGTTACACCAGCGTCTACACCGTCGACCAGGACCACCAGCTGCAGGAGACCTACCTGCCGGCCATCGGCGGCCCGTGGTACACGCAGAGCCTGTCGGCGAAGTACTACACCCCGGACACCACCACGACCCCGACCGTCGTGGTCCATGCCGCCGGGGCGACCGGCACGGCGGCGGCCTGCGGGTTCACCAGCGTCTACACCGTCGACGATCCCAGCCGGGACCTGCAGGAGACCTACCTGCCAGTCATCGGCGGCCCGTGGACCACCCAGGACCTGTCGGATACTGGCGGCACCCTGCCGGGCACCCCGCCGGTGGCGCCGGGCACGGCGCCGGTGGCGCTGGTCCACATGGGGTTCACCAGCGTCTACACCGTGGACGAGGGCAGCGACCAGCTGCAGGAGACCTACCTGCCGGCGATCAGCGATAGCTGGAGCACCCAGGACCTGTCGGATACCGGCGGCACCCTGCCGGGCACCCCGACGACCGACCAGACCCCGATCGTGCTGCTGCACCCGGACGCGAGCGGCGTCCTGGACTGGACCAGCGTGTACACGGTCGACGAGTTCAGCGACCACCTGCAGGAGACCTACCTGTCCAACGCCGGGTTCCCCGGCGACGCGTGGGTCACCCAGGACCTGTCCGCGAAGTACTACACCCCGGAGGTCGCGGCGACCGACGACCCGACGGCGGGCTGGTCGGTGGTCCATGACGGGTACACCAGCGTGTACACGGTCGACGCCTCCGACGGCGACCTGCAGGAGACCTACCTGACCGCGATGGGCCAGCCGTGGGCCACCCAGAACCTGTCGACGGAGTACGAGGACACCCCGAAGGTGCTGGCGGGCACGGCGGCGGTGGCGGTGGTCCATGACGGGTACACCAGCGTGTACACGATCGATGCCGGGGACAGCACTCATACGAAGGGTGACTTGCAGGAGACCTACCTGCCCGCCATCGGCGGCCCGTGGTATACCCAGGACCTGTCGACGGAGGCCGGCACCCCGGCATCGGCAGTGACGCCGACCGCCGTCTTCCACTCCGGGTACACCAGCGTCTACACGGTAGAGGCCTCGAACGGTGACCTGTGGGAAACCTACCTGCCCGCCGCCGGCTTCCCCGGCGACTCGTGGGTCTCCCAGAACCTGTCCGGGAAGTACTTCACTCCGTCGGTCGAGACCGGGACGTCCCCGGTCGCCGTCTTCCATGACGGGTACACCAGCGTCTACACGGTCGATGCCGCGGCCGCTGGCAGTGACGGGGGTGACTTGCAGGAGACCTACCTGCCCGCCATCGGCGACGCGTGGACCACCCAGGACCTGTCGTCGACTGGCGGCGACCTGCCGGGCACCCCACAAGTGGAGGCGGGCATGGCGCCCGTGGCGCTATACCACACCGGGTACACCAGCGTGTACACCATCGATGCCGCCGTGCCGGTCAGTATCATGAGTCACCTGCAGGAGACCTACCTGCCCGCCATCGGCGGCCCGTGGTCGACCCAGGACCTGTCCGCGAAGTACCACACGCCCAACACCAAACAGGCTCCGACCGCGCTGCTCCACTACGACACCGACGGCGGCCTGACCTGGACCAGCGTCTACAGCATCGATGACTCGGGCAACCTGTGGGAAACCTACCTGCCCGCCATGGGCGATTCGTGGACCGCCCAGAACCTGTCGTCGACCGGCGGCACCATGCCGGGCACCCCGCCCGTGTCCGTGCAACAGCCCGTGACAGGAAATGGATGACGGACCCCGTGGGTCACCCAGGACCTGTCCGCGAAGTACGGCACCCCGCCCGTGTAAGAGGAGCGGTACGGGCGGTGTTCTCCTGGTATTACCGCCAACTGGACGCTGACGCCGCTCGCACGTTCCGGCTGCTTGGCTTGTATCCGGGTTCTGATCTTGATCCCTATGCTTGCGCCGCGCTAATCGGCACGACCGTAGAGCAAGCCAGCCTGATGCTGGACGTGCTACCCGCGCGCACCTGGTCCGTCCCGCTGGAGGGGGCCGTTACGGCATGCACGACCTGCTCCGTGGCTACGCCTAGCTCTCCGCCCGGGATTCATGGGCTCGGCCGTTGCCGTCCGCCGCGGTCGGCTGGCTCAGCCGGCTGGCGCGGTCGATCTCCGGCATGTGCTCCTCGGCCCACGCCCGGACCATGGCGAGCGGCTGCTCGAGCGAGAGGCCCAGCGGCGTGAGCCGGTAGTGCACCCGCGGCGGCACCGTGGGTTCCACCCGCCTGGCGGCCAGGCCGTCGCGCACCATGCTCTGCGGCGTGCTCGAGAGCATCTTCTGCGAGATCCCGGGCATGCGCCGCTGCAACTCCGAGAACCGCAGTTCCTCCGGGGCTGCCTGCGCCAGCACCTTGACGGCCATCGAGACCCATTTCGTGCCGATCCGGTCCAGCAAACGACGTGTCGGGCACTGCGGGGAGAACAGATCACCGCGAGCACCCGCGGACACGCCCGCGGCCTGGGAGGTCACCTCGAGCTCACCACCTATCGCGAACGTGCCGTCTTCAAAAGCCCCGCCTGGTCACCTACGGTCTTGCCGTAACCAATGGTAACCATGGAGGTCAACATGCCAGCCATCGCGCCCGCCGGCGACACTGCGTCCCCGGACGCCGCCAGCCCGACCCCTGAGCCCGAACTTCGCCGCGTTGCGGCCAACGGCATCGAGATAAACGTCGCGCTCGCCGGCCACGGCCCGGCCGTGCTCCTGCTGCACGGCTTCCCGCACACCTGGCAGCTCTGGAGCCCCGTACTCGGCGCGCTCGCCGCACAGCACCGGGTCATAGCACCATACCCGCCGCGATCCGCGACGCCTTCGTCCACGCCTACACCGGGCACGACGCCCTGCGGTGCGCCTTCGAGTACTACCGCGCACTACCCGCCAGCGCCCAGCAGATCCGGCAGGCCGCAGACGAGAGCCGGCTCACCACACCCACCATGGCCATCGGCGCCCGCCCGATCAGCACCACACTCCACCAGCAACTACTGACCGTGGCCGACGACCTCGCCGGCCACACCATCGACGACTGCGGCCACATCATCCCGCTCCACCGACCCGACGCCCTACTCACCCTCCTCCAGCCATTCCTCGCGAACTGACCACCGCCGAAACAGCCGCGAGGGACCCTACGGCCAACGGCCACAGACCCCCGAAAGATCAACGCGGCGCTAGCGCCTTCATGACGGGGCAGACCATCGTCGTCGACGGCGGCTCAGTCCTCAGCTGACTCGCATCGCACGCTTCAGCATGCCTCACGCAGGCCGCCGATATCGATCATCCGAGAAGGAGCACACATGCCCGAGTTTCCGTCCATCTCTCACTTTCGCTGGTCCTCGTCCCACCCTGAGGATCAGTTCCCCGTCGAGGATCCTGCGACCGGAAACGTGATCACGACCATCCAGGGAGGTAGCGGCGCGGAGGTCGATGCCGCGGTCCGAGCTGCGCACGCAGCGTTCGGGTGCGACTGGCGGTGGCGTTCGGCAACCGAACGTGCCAGCTACCTCTTGCAGGCAGCCGAACTTCTCGAGCGGCACGCTGATGAGCTGGCCGAACTCGAGTCGCTCGAGAACGGCAAGCCGATCACGGACGCCAGAGACCGAGACGTGGCCTTTCTGATCGCAGCCTTCCGGTTCTACGGCTCGCTCGTGGACAAGCTACCGAGCGAGTTCTACCAAACCGGCGCGACCTATACCGCGACGATCCTCGAACCCCTGGGTGTTGTCGGCGCGATCATTCCGTTCAACTGGCCACCGGTGCATCTCGGGGTCAAGCTCGCGCCCGCACTCGCGGTCGGCAACACCGTCGTGTTGAAGCCGAGCGAACAGGCGCCGCTGGTGGCGATCCGGATCGTCGAGCTACTCAACTCGGTGCTCCCGGCGGTGTCGATCGCGAACGACACCGACTACGGTCTGGCCGCAGCGATCTACACAGGCGACAGCGAGCGGGCCTTCCGTGTGGCTCGCAGGCTCGACGTCGGCATGGTGCTCATCAACAACTACCAGCGTGGCGGCTTGACATGCGCAGGGTTTTGGCACGGCACAGGCCCGACTGGTTGCCGCCTGGGTCAGCGGGCCAGTCGGGCCGGATAGCCCGGATAGCAGTGTCATGCGGTCGTAGGGACAGGTCCGGCCAGGCGGGCTCGCCGGACGGCCGACCAGCGTCGCACCAGCGGTGCCACCGAGGCCATGTGGAGCGGCCAGGTGGCCTCTTGCGAGCCGCTCAGACAGTAGCCGAGGCCCAGGATTGCTCCGTAGATCAGGTGTCCGGCGAGGCTCAGGGCGAGGGTGGTGGGCGTCAGCGGGAACAACTGGCGGCCATGGGGGGCCAGGAGATCGGTGAGGACCAGGCCGCTCCAGACGGGAAAGACGGCGTAGCCGATCGCCAGCGCGTACACGTGCCTTCTCGGCCATGCCGCCGCGCCCAAGGTGGCGGCCAGGACGAAGAACGACACGGCGATTCCGCCGCCGTCGCCCACGTAGCGCCAGAGGTACCCGACGAGGAAATTCGACTGGCTGCCAGTGGCCCACCCGCCGACAGTTCCGAAGAAGTCGTGCCACCAGTGTGCTGCGTAGATGGTCGGTAGTCGGAAGGCGTCGTAGCCCGCGCAGGCGACCATCCCCCAGAGGAAGCCGGCGAGGATAAGCCGGTCGGAGCGGTCGGGCCGGCGTGTCACGACGACGGTCGTTACGGCGATCAGCGGCAGCAGGACGCCGACCGCAACAACCTGCAGCGTCACCCAGCCGAATACGTCCGCTGAGATCGCCAGCACGGGAAGGGCCGCGATCAGGAGATGGAGATGCACGCGGACGATCCATGAGTATGGCGCCTCGAGCGTGATGGCCCATCTGGATAGTTGCCTGCGGGTGACCGGTCGCTGCGGAGAAGTCTCCAATTTGAGTTCGCTGGACGTGCGGCGTCCATAGGAACGGTTAACAGTGGGCAGGCCTGGGTAGCTGGTAGCGTACATCACGTTCTCCAATCTGGGGATTCGGGAATTTGAGGGAATTCGCATGGTGGGTCAGTCCCAGCCGATGCCACCGGGAGTTACGGTGGTGGCATCGGCGAGGATCGTGCCGGGACGATTCCAGCCGGTGCTGTGAGCGGTCACGGCGCCGGCGGCGACGGGGTGCGGATGGGACTGCGCCACGGATGCGATGGCGGACAGGACCAGGAACAAGGTGGCGGCAGTGGCGGCGAGCATGCGCGGGTCGTATGACATTTCGGTTACCTCCGAGAGCGGGATCGGCGGGTTCTAGTCCGGGGGGCCGGTCCTCGGGGCTGGTCCCCTGCCGGGCCGGTGACGCCACTATCACCCGGCGCCAGGCCCGCTGCGAAGAGGAATCCGCTGGCCCAAACAGGCCTGGCCGCATTAGGACGCGGGCAGGCGCTGAACGCCCCGCCGGGGAGCCTCTTTCCCGGGGTAGCTCACTCCCGACCCCGATCCTTTGATTTTCCCGAACGGTGCTGTCAACGGCCAAGTGCGTGTCGCCGCTGATGGCCTTTTGCATGGCCACGGACAGGTGCTGTGCGGACCGGCCCGCGGGCCGGCCTGCGCGTGCGGACAGATGCCGACGTGCCCCCAGCCATGCGACCGGGGGAACGCGCACATCTGGGCGGTAATCAAGCCGACACGCTGGGCCGGCTATGCGAAGATCACTACGGGCCAGGATGCTCCCCTTCCGCAAAGGGCCAACGACCCCGCGCGTATCGCCCTGATCACGCCAGCGTAATAACACAGCCCGTTTAATTCTCACTCCCACCAGCGTGACTCGGGCAGGCGGAACGGCGCAAGATCGATATGAATTTGGTGCTGTCCTCCCTATGCGCAGTAAAGTCACATCGATCTGGAGCGTTATTCAAAACTGGAGGCATGAGTCCGGGTTTCCCAGGCCATGGGCTACCAGGGCGAGATCAGCCAGGAAGTTTTGAATAACGCTGCTGTTTGAATAACGCTGCTGTTTGAATAACGCTGCTGGAGGAATTACCTGCGCGGGTGGCGGTGCGCTATTCCGAGGATGCGATCCCAATCGTGAAGTGCCCGGTTACGCCGAAG
>Ga0302314_10021027_pt1 | contig 10772 bp, 8 predicted proteins | sample III_Palsa_N2_3_FD_200533 | JGI IMG/M metagenome (GOLD analysis project Ga0302314, IMG submission 200533) | Peat permafrost microbial communities from Stordalen Mire near Abisko, Sweden - III_Palsa_N2_3 | ecosystem: Environmental > Terrestrial > Soil > Palsa > Peat permafrost | place: Sweden... | reverse complement strand
TGCGCCACCGGCCGCGTTCTGCCCACCGCGGTTGCGGTTGCGGCTACGGCTGTTGCGTGGAGCCTGGTCGCCGCCGTCATCACCGACGGGCTCGGCGTTGTCGCCCTCGTTGGCCGTCGACTCCGACGGAACGAGCTGCTCGCCCGTGTCGCTCTCGAGCGTCGCCGCGTCGATGTTGGGTTCGTGCTCGGCGACGTGCTCAAAGGCCGAAACCGGAGCATTCTCGGTCGCAGCGTGTGCATTCTCGGCAGCGGCCTCGGCTGCGGCAACGGCGTCTGCCGTGGTCGCGCGACGCGACGCGCGCTTCTTGGGCGCCTCGATGGCTGCCTCTACCGGTGCCGCCTCGAGCTCGAGCTCTGCGCCACCGTTGTTGTTGTTTTCATCGTCAGCGCTGATCGCGTCCACGAGTTCTCCTTTACGAAGTTTGGATGCGCCGGCAATACCGCGTTCGTTTGCCAGAGCAAGAAGCTCGGGGAGACGAAGGGCGCGGAGAGCGGCGCGAGAATCGGTGCTGGACGCACCGATGTTGACATCAGTCACGAAAAAGGGTTCCTTTCGGCTCCGAGTTGCTTTCCACTCGGAGGTATGCGCTCGCTAGTTCGCAGTACTGGGGGCGGGAGACAAATGCTGCGTTGTAAAACCTTTGCGCTTTTCAACGGCGCTTTTGCTTTTCAACGGCACTGTCACGCAGTTCAGATCTGCGGTTCAGCGAATGCTAGATAAATTGCTACCTGGGGAGCTTTTGGCTTATGCCAGAGCTTCTACCGGGTGCGTTACGACTGTAGCACCTTTGAAGTCGACGGCCAGCAGCAAGGATTCCCAGGCGTTTCCGGTGGTGGTGGCAACCAGCTCCGCGGCGACCAGTCGCTGCGCCGGATCGCTGCACAGCACGAGGATGGACGGCCCCGCGCCAGACACCACCGCGGGCAATCCGTTGCTGCGCAACAGCTGTAGCAGTGCATCCGTTTCGGGCATCGCGGCCGCCCGGTAACCCTGGTGCAGGCGATCCTCGGTGGCGACCAGCAGCAGCTCCGGGCTCTGGATGAGCGCGGCAATCAGGAGCGCCGATCGCGAAACGTTGAAGATCGCGTCGGAGTGCGGCACCGAGGTCGGCTGGAGCGTGCGGGCGAGCTCGGTCGACATCGTGGTTTGCGGTACGACGACAAGCGGCGAGACACCGCGGTGAACCATCAGTTTCTTGTACTGAGGACCCTCGGCGGTCATCCACGCGATCGTCAGTCCGCCGAAGAGTGCGGGCGCGACGTTGTCCGGATGTCCCTCGAGCTCGGTGGCGAGCGAGAGCAGGCCCTCCGACTCGATGTCGACAATTCCCTCGAGCAGACCCTTGGCGGCCATAATCCCGGAGACGATTGCGGCTCCGGATGACCCGAGTCCTCGTCCGTGCGGGATGACGTTGTGCGCGACGAGGTCGAGCCCCGGCAACGGCTGTCCGTAGTGTTCGAACGTGTGCAGGATGGCGCGCACGACGAGGTTGGTGTCGTCGAGCGGCACCTCGCCCTCGCCGACACCGACGACCAGGACGGTCGCGCCTGGTCGCTCTCGAACGGTGACGGTCAACTCGTCATACAGCGACAGCGCAAGGCCGAGTGTGTCGAAGCCCGGGCCGAGGTTGGCGGTCGTCGCCGGCACCTTCACCTGCACGGAGAGCCCGACGGGCAGCGCGGCGCCCCCCGGGGTCATTGGCGGAGCAAACCGAGAACGTCGGCGATCTGGGCAGTGTCGATCGGCACGACGGTCGGCTTCACGTCGGAGCCGTCCGGTGTACGCAGGGCCCACTGCGGGTCTTTGAGTCCGTGGCCGGTCACCGTGAGAACGATCGTTGCGCCCTTGGGAATCTGCCCAGCCTCGCTGCGCTCGAGCAGGCCGGCGACGCTGATCGCAGACGCCGGCTCGACGAAGATTCCGACCTCGGACGACAGGATGCGGTGTGCTTCGAGGATCTTCTCGTCGCTGATCGCACCGAAGTAGCCGTCGGTCGCCTCGCGCGCCGCAATCGCCAGCTCCCACGATGCCGGGTTGCCGATGCGAATCGCGCTCGCGATCGTGTCCGGGTTCTTGACGACGTGACCGAGCACGATGGGCGCGCTGCCCTCCGCCTGAAAGCCGAACATCCGAGGCAGCTTGGTTGTCGTCTTGCGCTCGAGGTCCTCGGCGTAACCGCGAGAGTATGCGGTGTAGTTGCCCGCGTTTCCGACCGGGATGAAGTGGAAGTCCGGTGCATCCCCGAGTACCTCGATGACCTCGAACGCGGCCGTCTTCTGGCCCTCGATGCGGTCGTTGTTGACCGAGTTGACGAGGTGCACTGGGTAGTTCGCGGCGAGATCCCGAGCGATGTCGAGGCAGTCGTCGAAGTTGCCCTGCACCTGGAGCAGCTGCGCGTTGTGAGCGATCGCCTGGGCGAGCTTGCCCATCGCGATCTTGCCCTCGGGAACGAGTACGGCGGCGGTGATGCCCGCGTGCGCGGCATAGGCCGCGGCCGAGGCCGACGTGTTACCGGTCGAGGCGCAGATGATGGCTTTCGCGCCGTGCTCGACGGCCTTCGAGACGGCCATGGTCATCCCGCGGTCCTTGAAGGATCCGGTCGGGTTCATACCCTCGAACTTGACCCACACCTTCGCGCCCGTTCGCGCCGAGAGCGCGTCGGCCGGGATGAGCGGAGTGCCGCCCTCACCGAGCGTGATGATCGGGGTTGCGTCGCTGACATCCAGCCGGTCGGCGTATTCGTGGAGCACTCCACGCCACTGATGGGCCATGCCTACAATCCCTCAACTCTCAACACGGACACGACGGCCCTCACAACTTCGTTGGCCGCGAGCGCCGCGACGGTACCGGCCAGAGCCTCTTCCGTCGCCTCGTGCGTGCCAATAACAAGGGTAGCGGTGGCGCCGGGGTCGCTCACTCCGAGCCCGGCGGACTGGGTGAGCGCTTCGACCGAGACGCCGTGGTCGCTGAAGAGTCCCGCGATGGTCGCGAGCACGCCGGGTCGATCGAAGACCTGCAGCGTGATCTGGTAACGCGTCGTGATGCTCGAGATCGGCAACACCGGCAGGTTCGCGTGGTTCGACTCCGCGACGCCGGGGCCGCCGATCACGTGGCGGCGAGCGGCCGAGACGAGGTCGCCCAGAACGGCGGAGGCGGTCTGCAGGCCGCCGGCGCCGGCACCGTAGAACATCAGGTCGCCCGCCGCCTCGGCCTCGATGAAGACGGCGTTGTTCGCGCCGTGCACGGCGGCAAGCGGATGGGTGACCGGAATGAGTGCAGGGTAGACACGCGCGCTGACGCCATCCTCGCCGGTCTCCGCGTTGGTCAGTCGTTCGCAAATCGCGAGGAGTTTCACGACGAAGCCGGCCTTGCGTGCCGACTCAACCTGCTCGATGGTCACTCCTGTGATCCCCTCGCGGTAGACGGCGTCAAGCGGAACATTGGTGTGGAACGCGAGGCTCGCGAGGATCGAGACCTTCTGAGCGGCGTCGTATCCCTCAATGTCTGCCGTCGGATCCGCCTCCGCATAGCCGAGGTCGGTCGCCTTCGCGAGCGCGTCCTCGAGCGTCGCGCCCTCGCGCTCCATCAGGTCGAGGATGTAGTTGGTCGTTCCGTTCACGATGCCGAGGATGCGCTTGACGCGGTCCCCCGCGAGGCTGTCACGCAGCGGACGGATGATCGGAATCGCGCCGCCGACCGCCGCCTCGTAGTACAGCTGAGCGCCGACCTGCTCGGCCGCGTCGAACAGCTCCGGGCCGTGCGTGGCAAGCAGCGCCTTATTCGCCGTAATGATGTCGGCGCCGGAGTTGATGGCCTCGAGCAGCAGGGTGCGGGCCGGCTCGAGTCCGCCCATGAGCTCGATGACGATGTCCGCGCCGAGAATCAGGGACGCGGCATCCGTCGTCAGCAGCTCGGCCGGGATGGGCGGGGTGCGCTTGGCCTTCAGATCGCGCACGGCGACGCCGATGAGTTCCAACCCGGCGCCCGCGCGACTGGCCAGCTCGTCACCGTGCTCCAGCAGCAGCGACGCGACGTGGGCGCCCACACTTCCACCGCCGAGGATGGCGATGCGCAGGTTTCGGTACTCGATCATTGGTTCTCCACTCCGGCGTCCCTGGACAGCAAGTCTTGTTCGGTTTCGCGGCGCACCAACAGGTGAGCCTTGCCGTCTCTCACGGCGACGACGGGCGGTCGCCCGAGATAGTTGTAGTTGCTCGCCATCGACCAGTGGTAGGCCCCCGTCGCGGGCACCGCCACGAGGTCGCCGGGCTCGACATCTCCGGGTAGATAGTCAGCGTGCACGACGATGTCTCCGCTCTCGCAGTGCTTGCCCGCGATGCGCACGAGCGCCGGAGCAGCATCCGACGAGCGGGACGCGATGCGCACGCTGTAGTCGGCGCCGTACAGAGCGGGGCGGATGTTGTCGCTCATTCCGCCGTCGATCGAGACGTACTTGCGGATGGCTGTGGCTTCATCACCGACCGTCACCAGCACATCCTTGACTGTGCCGACCTCGTAGATCGTGGTCGTCGACGGACCGATGATCGAGCGCCCAGGCTCGACCGAGACAATCGGCACAGGAACGCCGAACTCCGCCGCGGCCGCAGCCACGATGTCGGCAAAGCGACGCGCGATCTCGTCCAGGGACAGCGCGACATCCACCGACGTGTACGCGATTCCGAATCCGCCGCCGAGATTGAGCTCGGGCACCGGTCCGGTCTCGAGCAGTTTCGCGTGCACGGTGAACAGTCGGCGAGCAGCTTCAACGAACCCGTCGGACTCGAAGATCTGGGAACCGATGTGCGAGTGAAGCCCCAGAAAGGACAGCTCGGGATGCGAACGGACGATCGCGACCACGGCCTCCGCATCGCTGAGCGGAACACCGAACTTCTGATCCTCACGCGCCGTCGCCAGATACTCGTGCGTCGAGGCGTGCACGCCGCTGTTGATGCGAAGCCGAACGGGTTGGACACGTCCGTACTTGCGTGCGGCCGCCACAACTCGGTCGATCTCGATCAGGCTGTCCAGCACGATCGCGCCAATGCCGACGGAGACGGCTCGATCGATCTCCGCGACGCTCTTGTTGTTTCCGTGCAGTCCGAGGCGTGCGCCATCCACGCCGGCGGCGAGAGCGACGGCCAGTTCTCCCCCACTGCACACGTCGATGCCCAGGCCGGCCTCAATCATCCAGCGCGCGACCTCGGTCGTCAGAAACGCCTTGCTCGCATAGTAGACGTGGGCGCTCGAACCGATGCGGGCAAACTCGCGGTCGAACGACGCGCGCACCTGGTCGGCTCGGAGTTTTACATCCGCCTCGTCGACGACGTAGATCGGCGTGCCGTACTCGGCGACAATCGCGGCGGCGGTAAGGCCCGCAATCTCGATCGCTCCCGAAGAGTCGCGCGAGGCGTTGGTCGACCAGACGCTGGGCTCGAGCGCGTTAGCGTTCGCCGGCTCGGTGAGCCACGCGGGGGCGAGCGGATTAGCTGACACGGCGGAAGAACCTCACGAGAGAACAGAAGAACGTGTGCGTACGAAGCCGTAAGCCCGGTCAATAGTACCGAGCCGCTCCGCCGCTAGTTCGCGGGGCACGTGCCCTTTTGGGCGAGCGCAGCCGAGTTCAGCTCCACACCGTCGCCGTTGAATGTCGAAACAATCGAACCGCCCGAGATGGTCACGCTCGACAGCGTGAATGCCTTGGGAAGATCATTTGCAATGCAGAGCGACGTGCCCGATTCGAGCAGGGTGGTGAGACCGGGCAGGTAGCGATCGAGCACGCTTGCCGACACCGTCGCGTTGTCAAAGGTCGCGGAATCGATCGAGAAGCTCGGATTGCCCGCTGTGACCCTGGGCGTGAGCGTCGCGCCGATGCCCTGCGGGAATCCGAACAGGGAGACCGTGCCGGTCACCGCGATGTGATGACCGGACAGTGTGACCTTCGGCTTCAGTGCGGCCAACGATGGCACACGCGAAATGGCGGTCGCCACCGTAGAGCTCGGCACGAAGACCGTGACATCGAGGCTCTTCACCGGCGTCGTCTGGTTCAACGGCACGCCGTGCGCCACGAGTGTCGCCGACCCGGACAGCCCATCGAGCACGATCGGGTCGACGGTCACATACACGTCGTCGATGTGACCGGTGGCCGCCTGAAGCAGGATCGACCCGGATCCCAGGCTGACGGTAACCGGAGCGGTCGACGGAAGACCGAGCGAGGAGGCGATCTGGGTTCGAACGTAGTCGGTCGCGTATTTCTTGGCGACGTAGTCGCCGACAAAGAACAGCGCGACCAGCACGACGACAACAATGATCAGCACGATCACAGCGTTGCGACCGCGGTGCATCCTGCGCGGAACCTCGACAACGGTGGTCATTTACATCCGATCGGGCGCGCTGACGCCGAGAAGGCCGAGCGCATTGCGTAGCACCACTCCGGTGGCGTCGTTTAGCCAGAGGCGCGTGCGGTGCAGGTCGGTGATCGGCTCCTCGCCGAGCGGGGTGACACGGCAACTGTCGTACCAGCGGTGATAGGCACCCGCGAGTTCTTCCGCGTAGCGCGCGATGCGGTGCGGCTCGCGAAGCTCCGCGGCCTGCCGCACAATCCGCGGGAACTCCGCGAGGATACCCAGCAGCGAGCTCTCGCTCTCGTGTGTCAGCAGTGATGCGTCGAACGCGGTGCGGTCAACTCCACTCGCCTCGGCGTTACGAGCAACCGCGCGGGTCCTGGCATGCGCGTACTGCACGTAGAACACCGGATTGTCACTGGTCTTGCGGCTCCACTGGTCCAGGTCGATGTCGATCTGCGAGTCGATGGATGACCGCACGAGCGCATAGCGCCCCGCATCCACGCCGACGGCATCCACGAGGTCCTCGAGCACGACCACCGTGCCCGCGCGCTTGCTCATCTTCTGTGCGACGCCGTTGCTGAGCAAGTTGACCAGCTGGCCGATCAGGATCTCGAGGTTGTAGTACGGCTTGTCACCGAACGCCGCGGTCATTGCCATGAGGCGGCTGATGTATCCGTGATGGTCGGCGCCCAGCATGATGAGGTTGCGTTCGAATCCGCGTTCGCGCTTGTTCAGGTAGTAGGCCAGATCGCCCGACATGTAGCCGTACTCGCCGTCTGACTTGATGACGACACGATCCTTGTCGTCGCCGTAGTCGGTCGAGCGGAACCAGACGGCGCCATCCTTCTCGTAGATGGCACCAAGCTCGCGCAGGCGCTCGATGGCGTGCTTGACCGCCCCTGACTCGTGGATGTCGTTCTCGTGGAAGTAGACGTCGAAGTTGACGCCGAAGTCCTGCAGGCTCTTCTTGATATCGCCGAACATGAACTCGACGCCGACCGCGCGAAAGACCTCCTGGACCTCCTCGCGCGTCGGGATGTCTTCGAGCTCGCCTGGGTAGGCCTCGACGACCCGCGCCGCGATCTCGGCGATGTATTCGCCGCCGTAGCCGTCCTCGGGGGTCGGCTCGCCCGCCCAACTTGCGACGAGCGTGCGCGCGAAACGGTCGATCTGCGAGCCGTGGTCGTTGAAGTAGTACTCGCGGGTGACGATGCCGCCCTCGAACGCGAAGATGCGCGCAAGGCTGTCGCCCACGGCGGCCCAGCGGACCCCTCCAATGTGGAGCGGACCGGTCGGGTTCGCCGAGACGAACTCGAGGTTCATCGTGACGCCGTCGTACAGGTCGCCGCGACCGTAGTCGGCGTCCTGGTCGACGATGACCTTGGCGAGCGCACCAGCGGCCGCGGCATCCAGCGTGATGTTGATGAAGCCGGGTCCGGCGACATCCACTCTGGCGACACCGTCGACCTTAGCCAGCTCTGTCGCGATCTCTTCCGCAAGCTCGCGCGGTGCGACACCGAGCGGCTTTGCGAGCTTCATCGCGATGTTGGAAGCCCAGTCGCCATGCTCGCGAGACCGCGGGCGCTCGAGCGGAACGTCGTCGATCGTCGGAACTTCACTCGACCCGCGGCGCGCAAGAATTCCCGACACGACGACGAGAACGGATGCGGACAGATCGGCTGGATTCACGCGTTCGAGCTTATCGGAGCGAGGTTGTCTGCTTTCCGAGCGGGCGGTGCTATGCCAGCTCGACCCGGTCGTAGTGCGTGTCGAACGGCAGGGAATCAGCCGCGACCGTGACGAGCATCGACATCACGTTGAGGTCGGTCCAGGTGCTGGTCAGCCATGCCGTGTCCGCAGCATCCCGTCCGGTCGCGATGCGGATCAGGCTCTGGCGAGGTGCAAGCCGCGAGGAGTCGATGACCCACCACGTGCCATCCACGTAGGCCTCCGCGACCGCGTGGAAATCCATTGGCGAAAGACCGGGCGCATAGACCGAGACCATCCGCGCCGGGATCTCCATCGCGCGAAGCAGCGCGATCGTCACGTGAGCGAAGTCGCGGCAAACACCCTGCCTGCTGAGCAGCGTGCGCGTGGCGCCATCGGTAGGCAGGCTCGCGCCCGAGACGTAGCTCAGGTTCTCGAACACCCAGTCGGTCACGGCCTGCACCAGCGTGTAGCCCGACAGTCCGGAGAACAGTGAGCGCGCGAACGGTGTCAGGCTGTCCGACTGCGCGTAGCGGCTGGGCCGCAGGTACGTGATGAGGTCGAGATCGTTGATCCGTTCGCTGGTCGCCCTGCCCCCGATCTCCAGGGCGTAGTCGACGGCAAGCGTTCCGCGGTCGGTGACGAAATTCTGCAACCGGGTACCGTGCAGGTCGAGGATCTCCCGAAACTCCTGCCGGTTGCCATCGAGAGTGAAGTCGAGTCGCTCCGACGCGATGTTGGCACCGATCGCCGGCGTCATGCTGAAGACCATGTTGGTTGCCCCAAGAATCTCAAGTTCCAGGTGGACGGAGACGGAACGCAGCATCCTCTGATGATGTCAGAACATGGGCCGCTTCAAAGGCTCAAGGCCACAGGAGGTCCTTGACCCAGCCCGCGTGCTCGCGTAGGTAACGCAGCCGAACCTGGTCGCGTTGGCGTTCGGCCTGCCAGAACTCCACGCTCCACGGCGTGAGCTGGTAGGCGACCCAGTCGATGGGTACGTAATCGGGGTTCGACTCCAGCTTTTTCTGACCGAGGCGAAGGTGCGCGTCAAAGTCTTCGATGGGCTCGCTCTGGCGTCCGGCGATGGCGCGCGCCCGCGCGCTCGGCTGCCGCTGCAGGAAGTCCGCCTCGCTCACCTTGCGCGGGCCCTCGTCGACGGTGCCGACCAGGCGAATCTGCCGCCCCTGCTCGCGCCAGTAAAGCACCGCGGCCGCTTCGGGGTTCTCGCTGAGTTCGAGGCCCTTCGGCCCCGAGCTCAGCGTCGCAAACCAGATGGATGTCGCATCCACGTCTTTCAGCAGCAGGGTTCGGTTCGATGGATGACCGTCGACCGTTGCGGTCGCAATCGACATCGCGTGCGGCTGCACGACCCCGCCCTCGATCGCGGCCTCCAGCCACTCGATGAGAAGTGAAAGCGGTTCGTCGGGTGCCGCATCGGTGTCGAAGTAGGGGAACTCGGCCTCGACAGAGGGGAGTCGCCGCAGACGATCGCGCAGGGAGTCGGGTTCAGCCATGCTGCTAATCTAGCTAGGCGCTGAGCCCCCATAGCTCAGGGGATAGAGCACTGCCCTCCGGAGGCAGGGGCCGCAGTTCGAATCTGCGTGGGGGCACCGCCCGTCTTCACTCTCCTAATTCAGGAGTTTTGGCTGCGGAGCGATGCGTAGCGATGCGTAGCGAATGATCAGCAAATATGTCAGGCGCGAGCAACATCCGCCACGCCCGTAACACCACGTCCTGAATTAACAGAGCGGTAGCCGCGTCAAATAATTAGGAGAGCGGTAGCAGCGTTACGCAGTCCTTTCCCGCGTTCTTGCTGCGGTACATCGCCTCGTCGGAGGCGCGGAAGAGCGCGTCCGCTTCGATACGGGGGCCCGTCGGGTCCCACAGTGCGACGCCGATGCTCGCGGTGACCTGATACTGCTCCGGAACCGTGTCGAGCGGCCGCGCAATCGACGCACGAATTCGCTCGGCAACGACCATCGCCGCATCCGCATCGCTCTCCGGACACACCACGACGAATTCGTCGCCACCGAACCGGCCGACGACATCCGTTGGGCGAACGTGGCTGCGGATCCGGGCGGCGACCTGCCGCAACGCGGAGTCGCCGATCACGTGACCCAGGTGATCATTCACCGCCTTGAATCCGTCGAGGTCGACAAACAGCACGGCGACCGAGATGCCCGTGCGGACCGCACCGGCGATCGCCTCGTCGGTCCGCTCCTGCAGCAGGGTTCGGTTTGCGAGTCCGGTCAGCTGGTCGTGAAGCGCCTCGCGGGCGAGTTGCTCCTGCAGCCGAAGTCGCGCGATGACCTGGCTGGCCTGCCGAGCAAGAGCCTGATTGAGATCCAGGTAGACCGCATCGAATTCTCGAGCCCGCGCGTACGAGCAGTGCAGCACGCCGAAAAGGCCGCTGTCGCTCTGGATGGGCGTTGCGGTGATCGCTTCGATTCGCGCCTTTCTCATCGCTTCGGCGACCTCCGGTCGAAAGCGTTCCGCCTCTTCGCGATTAGCCAGGATGAACACTTCGTCGTTGCGAATCGCCTCCGAGCCGCGCTCGAGCTCGTTCCCCGGTAAGAATTCGAGCAGAGGATGTGTCCCCGCCGCGACATACAGCTCGCCCGAATCCCGCATCAGCATCACAGAGGCGTCTGTCGCCGCGAACGCGTCCCGCGCACTCGCAACGAGAGCCAGCGCGACATCCTCGACCCGCTCGCT
>Ga0302314_10021026_pt1 | contig 10772 bp, 6 predicted proteins | sample III_Palsa_N2_3_FD_200533 | JGI IMG/M metagenome (GOLD analysis project Ga0302314, IMG submission 200533) | Peat permafrost microbial communities from Stordalen Mire near Abisko, Sweden - III_Palsa_N2_3 | ecosystem: Environmental > Terrestrial > Soil > Palsa > Peat permafrost | place: Sweden... | reverse complement strand
GCCGTACTTCAGCGTGAACACGCCGAGCGATGTGGTGGTGATGCAGAACTTCATCCTGCCGGACAAGACCGCAGGCGTGATCGAGCCGGTGATCGCGCACTATAGCCTGCTGCCCCGCGGCGTCTACACGCTGACGGCCGGCGCACACACCAATGTGGACCCGATCACGCGCAATGAGCATTCGCCACTGGAGCTTTACGAGGCGCATAACGCGGTCCGTCTTGCCGTGCTTGCCGGCGCGGAGAAGTATTCGCCGACCACGCTGGCTGCGGCCAGGACTGCAATGCTGAACGCCGACCAGATGGACCAGGACAAGCATCGCGACGAGAAGCAGGAGATCACCTTTGCGCGTGAAGCCGTACAGCGCGCCGAGGACGCCCGCCTGGACACGCTGCGCAAGCAGGCTGCCGAGCGCTCACGCAATCAGGAAGACGCCAAGAACCAGGCGCAGGCTGACGCTGCGGCTGCACAGCAACAGGCCGCGATGTCGCAACAGCAGGCTGCGGATGCTGCCGCTGCCAAGGCAAAGGCCGATGCTGCTCGTGCTGCCGCCGAGGCGCAGGCCCGGGATGCTCAGAACCAGGCTGCCGCGGCACAGGCATCCGCCGAGCAGGCCAAGGATGCGGCCCGTGCAGCGCGTGAGAAGCTGCGTGCGCAGTTGAACACGGTCCTGCAGACGACGGAGAATGCTCGCGGTTTGATCGTGAACATGTCGGACGTGCTCTTTGACACCGGCAAGTACACGCTGAAGACGGACACGCAGGTCTCACTGGCGAAGGTCTCGGGCATCATCCAGGCGTACCCCGGATTGACGCTGCAGGTTGAGGGCTATACCGACAGCGTGGGCGGCGATGATTACAACCAGAAGCTTTCGGAGAACCGCGCGAATGCTGTTCGGGATTTCCTAGTCAAACAGGGTGTTTCGGCACAGAGCATAACCGCGACGGGCTACGGCAAGAACGACCCCGTGGCCGATAACGGCACGGCTGCAGGACGGCAGATGAATCGCCGGGTGCAGCTTGTGGTCTCCGGTGCAGCCATCGGTGTGACGGAATCGCAGCCGCAGTAAACAGGAAGTTTGCAGTGTGCGCACGGGCCGCTATGTGCGGCCCGTGCGTTTTTAAGAGTGGTGGTAAAGAAAGAAAAGACTGCCCTCAGCGACTAAAGCCGGAAGGCAAGAGCAAAGGCATTATCCGTGGGGCTGAAGCCCCACTCCCCACGGCTGAAGCCGTGGGCTTAACGAAAGATAGATGCAAAGGCAAAGGCCCGGGGCTAAAGCCCATTTCAATTTGCAGCAGAATTCAGGGGCCTGAAGGCCCCTGCTCCCTCCGGGCTATTGCGGCACCACGATGTGCGGCCCTTGCGTTTTTTCGTTATAACGAATGCATGGAGTCCTTGAAGAACAAGATCGTTTTCATTACTGGCGCAAGCTCCGGCATCGGCGAGGCCACGGCGCATGCCTTTGCCGCGGCAGGGGCGCGGCTGCTGCTCTGCGCGCGGCGCATGGGCCGGCTGGAGCGGCTGCAGGCTGATCTGCTGGCAGCGGGTGCGGCTGCGGTGCACATCTTCATGCTGGATGTGCGGGAGCGCAAGACGGTGGCGGACACTATCGCTTCCCTCCCGGCGGAGTGGAAGGCGATCGATGTGCTGGTGAACAACGCCGGGCTGAGCCGCGGCTTGAGCAAGCTGCAGGAAGACGACATCGACAACTGGGACGAGATGATCGACACCAATGTGAAGGGGCTGCTCTACGTGACGCGGGCGGTGGTGCCGGGGATGGTGGAGCGCGGTCGCGGACATGTCATCAGCCTGGGCTCGGTCGCAGGCTACATTACGTATGCGAACGGGGCGGTCTACTGCGCGAGCAAGGCGGCGGAGAAGGCCATCAGCGAAGGGCTGAAGCTGGACCTGATGGGGACGCCGGTGCGGGTGACGTCGATCGATCCGGGGATGGTGGAGACGGAGTTCAGCGCGGTGCGTTTTCGCGGCGATGCGGCGCGCGCGGAGAAGGTCTACCAGAACATCACGCCGCTGATGGCAGCCGATGTGGCCGATGCGATCCTATGGGCGGCCACGCGGCCGGCGCATGTGAACATTCATACCGTGGTGATGACGACGATCGACCAGGCGAACTCGACGACCTTCCATCGACGGGATGGAAGCACGGGGCGCTAGAGAATTACCAGCTAATCCAAATGCACGGTCCAGCCCAGTTCCCCGAGCTTGACCTCGATCTCTTCCAGCGCGGCGGCCAGCGCGGTGCGGCGGTGGGGACTGGCGGTGCGCTCCGAGAGGATGCGCTCGCGTTGCAGCTCCAGTTCACGGCGGCGGCGCTTGCGCTCGGCCTCTTCCTTGTGCGCTGTGTGGTCGTCCTGTTTTTTGGTGACGGCGGCGGATGCATCCGCTACGATCTCGGCCTGCTGCTCTGCGACGGACTTGCTTTCCCAACCCTTCGACATGCCTCTATTGTACGCAACCGCCGTCCTGCGTCCTAAGCGAAGCCCGCGCGGGGGTAGAATATGCTTTCTAAGCGGTCATTTCTCAAAACCAGCGCAGCCGATTATCGGATTGAAACTATCTTGCAACTCATACCATCTATTGATTAGATAGAGCCTTCTGCCCTCATGCCATTCGTCCAAAATCCCGGCCCACTGACCGCGCGCTTGTGCACGCACGATCGCGCGGTGTAACCGATGTGGATCGTACGTCTAGCTCTCCGGCGCCCCTACACGTTTGTTGTGATGTCAGTGCTGATCCTTGTGCTGGGCATCGTCAGCATCATGACGATGAGCACGGACATCTTCCCGGTCATCGATATTCCTGTCGTCACCGTGGTGTGGTCGTACTCCGGCATGAGCCCGGACGAGATGGAAAAGCGCATCACGACCATCAGTGAGCGCGCCTCCACCACTGCCGTCAACAATATCGAGCACATCGAGTCGCAGTCGGTAAACGGCATCTCGATCATCAAAATATTCTTCCAGCCGAACACGGATGTGGGCACGGCGGTTGCGCAGGTCACGGCGGTGAACCAGACCATCCTCAAGATCCTGCCGCCGGGCACGACGCCGCCGTTCATCCTGCAGTTCAGCGCGTCTAATGTGCCGATCCTGCAGGCGGTGCTCTCGAGCGACACGCTCTCCGAGGCCGATCTCTACGACCTCGGGCTGAACTTTGTGCGCACGCAACTGGCCACCGTACAGGGTGCGCAGATTCCTGCGCCGTACGGCGGCAAGGCGCGCAACGTCACGGTCGACCTGGACCTGGGCCAGCTTTATGCCAAGGGGCTTTCGCCGACCGATGTGGTGAATGCGCTGACCGCGCAGAACCTGATCCTCCCCGCAGGCGACGCCAAGATCGGCGATACCGACTACGTGGTGCGCACCAATGCGAGCCCCAATGTGCTGGCGGACCTGAACAATATCCCCGTGAAGCAGGTGAACGGGGCCATGGTCTATATGCGCGATGTAGCGCAGGTGCACGACGGCTTTGCACCGCAGGCGAACATTGTGCGCATCAACGGCAAGCGCGCGGCGCTGCTCACCATTCTGAAGGCAGGCAGTGCGTCCACGCTGGACATCGTGAAGCGCGTGAAGATCGCGCTGCCGAAGATCCAGGCGAACCTGCCGAAAGAACTGAAGATCACGCTGCTCTTCGACCAGTCGGTCTTTGTGCGCGCGGCGCTGACGGGCGTGGTGAAGGAGGCGACGATCGCGGCCACGCTGACGGCGTTGATGATCCTGCTCTTCCTCGGCAGCTGGCGCAGCACGGTGATCGTCGCCATTTCCATCCCGCTTTCGATCCTCACGTCGCTGATCGTGCTGAAGTTCTGCGGCGAGACGCTGAATACGATGACGCTGGGCGGGCTCGGGCTGGCCGTCGGCATCCTGGTGGATGATGCGACGGTGGAGATCGAGAACATCCATCGCAATCTCGGGATGGGCAAGGACATTGAGCCGGCGATCCTGGATGGCGCGGCGCAGATCGCGGTGCCGGCGTTCGTCTCCACGCTGGCGATATGCATTGTGTTTGTGCCGGTGGTCTTCTTGTCCGGCGCGGCCAAGAGCCTGTTCACGCCGCTGGGCATGGCGGTTGTGTTCGCCATGATGGCGAGCTACCTGCTCTCGCGCACGCTGGTGCCGACGATGGTGAAGTTCCTGCTGGCCAGCGAAGTGGAGATGTACCAGGACCACGAGGCCGGCCATCACAACATTGACCCGGAGAAGGTGAACTGGGTCTGGCGCGTTCACTATCGCTTCAATGCGCGCTTTGAGCGCATCCGCGCGGCCTACCACCGGCTGCTGGTATGGGTGCTGGGCCATGCGCGCTTCACGCTGAGCTGCTTCCTCGCATTCGCGCTGCTCTCGGCGTGCCTGGTTCCCTTCATCGGGCAGGACTTCTTTCCGCAGGTGGACGCCGGAACCTTCCGTCTGCATGTGCGCGTACCGCCGGGCACACGCATTGAGCAGACAGAGCAGATATTCGGGCAGGTGGAGGACACCATCCGCCAGGTGGTGCCGAAGGACGAGATGGGCCTGATGCTGGACGACATCGGCATTCCCAACGGCGCGTTCAATCTGGCGTTCGGCGACGGCAGCCTGACGGATGTGCAGGACGGCGAGATACTTGTCTCACTCAACGAACACCATAAGCCGACGGCAATGTATCGCGCGAAATTGCGCGAGGTGCTGCACCAGAAGTATCCCGACTGCATCTTTTTCTTTCAGGCCTCAGACATCGTGAACCAGATCCTGAACTTCGGGCTGCCCGCGCCGATCGATATCCAGATCAGCGGCCGCCAGTTCGACGCCAACTACGCTCTGGCGCAGCAGATCCGCCAGAAGGTGACGGCCATCCCCGGTGCGGTGGATGTGCATGTGCACCAGGTGATCTACTCGCCGGAGCTGTATGTGGATGTGGACCGCACCCGCGCGCAGACGCTTGGGCTCACCGAATCCAGCGTGGCCAGCAGCATGCTGTACTCACTGGCCGGCAGCGGCACGGCGACGCCTAACTACTGGCTGAATCCGCAGAACGGGGTGAACTACAGCGTGGTGGTGCAGACGCCGCAGTACAAGGTGAACAGCGTGGACGCGCTGAATGCGACGCCCATCACCACCGGCAGCGCCACCGGATCGAACGCAAGCACGGCGGTTGCCGCCGCATCGCCGGACGGCAATCCAAACTCGCCGCAGATGCTGAACAACATCGCGCAGGTGGAGCATGCGTCTACGCCCGCGGTGACCAGCCACTACAACGTGCAGCCGGTCTTTGACGTGTACGTGAACACGCAAGGGCGCGACCTGGGCGGCGTCGCCTCGGACATCAACCGCATCCTGCCCGCCTTCCAGAAAAACGCACCGCGCGGCACCACCATCAGCGTGCGCGGACAGGTGAAGAGCATGCATGACTCCTTCACCGGTCTCGGCCTGGGCATGATCTTCGCCGTGCTGCTCGTCTACCTGCTGATGGTGGTGAACTTCCAGAGCTGGCTGGACCCGTTCATTATTCTGATGGCGCTGCCCGGCGCGGCGTGCGGCATTATCTGGATGCTCTTTCTCTCGGGAACAACGTTCAGTGTGCCGTCGCTGATGGGCGCGATCATGACGGTCGGCGTGGCGACGGCGAACTCCATTCTGATGGTGACCTTTGCGAACGACCAGCGCCGCACGGGCATGAATGCTTTTGACGCCGCCTCGTCCGCCGGCTCTACGCGGCTGCGCCCGGTGGTGATGACGGCGCTGGCGATGATCATCGGCATGCTGCCCATGTCGCTCGGTCTGGGCGAAGGCGGCGAGCAGAATGCGCCGCTGGGCCGCGCCGTGATCGGCGGGTTGCTGCTGGCCACGGTGACGACGCTGCTGATCGTCCCCATCTTCTACAGTTTGTTGCGCAAGGGTGAAGTGTCTAACATGAAGATTGAAGAGCTTCCGGAGTAGCGATGGCTGACTTGATAACCAACCCGTCCGAACAGTCCCAGCGCAAGCCGGCCCTTGTGGCTGTCGCGGTCTTTCTGCTACTGGTCATCATTGCCGTGCTCACGCTGCTGCCACGCATACGGCATGAGCATGAGCTGGCACAGCAGTCGGACGAGAACGCCGGGCCGCCGCCGGTGACCACCACTCGCGTGCAGAGTGGCGCCTCCAGCGGTATGCTTACCCTGCCCGGCAGCGTGCAGGCGTTTGACCAGACGCCCATCTTTGCGCGCACCAACGGCTATGTGAAGGCGCGCTATGTGGACATCGGCGACCATGTGCACAAGGGACAACTGCTCGCGCTGATTGAAGACCCGCAGACGGAAGAAGCTTTGCGGCAGGCGCAGGCTACGGTAGTGCAGCTGAAGGCGGCACTGGCGCAGGCGCAGGCGAACGAGCATCTTGCCGACGTGACCAATCAGCGCTGGGTCGCGTTGCAGCAGCAGGGCGTGGTTTCGAAGCAGGACGCCGACACGCAGTTTGCCAACTACGGCGCGCAGGCTGCGGCGGTGGGAGCTGCGAAGGCCAACATCGCCGCGGGTGAGGCGAATGTGCAGAGCCTGCAGGAGCAGCTTGGCTTCTCGCGGGTGACGGCGCCGTTTGACGGCATCATTCTGGCGCGCAATATCGACGTGGGCTCGCTCATCAGCTCAGGCAGCGCGAACTCGGTCACGCAGATGTTCGCCATCGGCGAGGCGGGCAAGGTGCGCGTCTTCACCAACGTGCCGCAGGCTGATGCCGCCAGCATGACCAGCGGGCAGAAGGCTACGGTGAGCATCCGCGAGTTACCCGGGAGCAACTACACCGGCACGGTGACCCGCACCAGCGACGCCATCGATCCCGGCACGCGCACGCTGCTGGTGGAAGTGGATCTGGAGAATAAAGACATGCGCATACTGCCCGGCATGTATGCCACGGTGCAGTTCAACATCCGCGACGCTGCGCCGCCGGTGATGCTGCCGGCGAATGGGTTGATCATGCGCTCGGCGGGTCCGCAGGCTGCGGTTGTAGATAGCAACAACACCGTGCACATGCACACGCTCGTGCTGGGGCGCGATACCGGGAGCAGCGTGGAGGTGCTCAGCGGGCTGGAACCCGACGATGTGGTGATCACCAGCGCGGGCGACAGGGTGGTCGACGGCGCAACGGTGCAGCCGGAGATGCAGGCGGCGCCAAAACCGTAGCGCGCGATGCACGGTAGAATCAAAAGTGTGATTGTTCAGATTGAAAAGCTGTCGAAGGTGTATGAGGGCAAGGGCCGCGTTGTGGCCGTAGACGGCATTGACCTTGCCGTGGACGAGGGCGCGCTCTTCGGGCTGCTTGGGCCGAACGGCGCGGGCAAGACTACGACCATCAGCATATGCACCACGCGGGCGCTGCCTACGGCGGGGCGGGTGACGATTGCGGGCGTGGATGTGGTGGCGCATCCGGCGCTGTCGCGGCAGGCGATCGGCGTGGTTCCGCAGTACAACACGCTGGACCGGTCGTGCACGATCTTCGAGAACATTTACTTCCACTGCCTGTACTTCGGCTTTTCCAGCGGCGAGGCGCGCGTGCGCACGAATGAGCTGCTGGCGCAGTTTCACCTGAGCGAGCGTGTGGATGCGAGGCCGGCGCAGCTCTCCGGCGGGCTGGCACAGCGAGTGCAGATCGCGCGCGCCATTGCGCACCGGCCGAAGGTTTTATTTCTCGATGAGCCGAGCGCGGGGCTCGATCCGCAGAGCCGCATTGCCATGTGGGAGGCGGTGCTCAAGCTGCGGCATGAAGGCATCACCGTGGTGCTGACGACGCACTACATGGAAGAGGCTGACGAGCTGTGCGACCGCGTGGCGATCATCGACCATGGAAAGATACTGGTGGAGGATTCGCCCGCAGCGCTGAAGGCGAGCGGCGGCGCGGAGACGCTGTACGCGCTGGACCTGAAGCGGATGGAGGATGCCGAGGCACTGGCTGCGCGCATCCGCGAGGTGAGCGGCGTGACCGGGGTAGAAGTAAAGCCGGAGGGTGTGCGTGTGTTTGCGCAGAATGCTGATGGTCTGCTCTCTGACCTGGTGCAGGCTGCGAATCCGTATGGCCTGCGCGATATACGCATCACGGAACCGAGTCTGGAGACGGTGTTCATCCGGCTGACGGGCCGCGATTTGCGCGAGTAATGAAGGAATCTATGGCGACGACGCAACAATCCGAAAGCAGCGACGCGACGCGGAGCTACACGATGCCCAGCAACACGACGCGCTATCTGCGCGCGTTCCAGGGGCTGATGCTGCGCGATCTGCATGTGCTGCGGCGCGAGATATTTCCGCTGGTGATTCGCATCTGCATGAATCCCCTGCTCTTTCTGTTTGTGTTCACGTACATCATGCCGCACATGTCTGCGGCCTCAAACCCGACGGCGGCGCTGGCTGCGGGCAACAACGGCGGCTTCGGGACGGTGATCCTCCCGGGACTGATGGCGGTGGCGATCATGTTCAGCGGCATTGCGGCGGTGGCGCTGCCGCTCTCGCAGGAGTTCGGCATCACGCGCGAGATTGACGACCGCGTGATGTGTCCGCTGCCGGTCGCGTTCGTTGCGCTGGAAAAGGTGGTCTTCTCGGCGCTGCAGAGCGTGATTGCGGCGGCAGTCGTCTTCCCGCTGGCCTACTTCCTGCCTACGGTGCCGGTGCAGGTCCATGTCAGCAACTGGGCTTTCTTGATCACCGTACTGATTCTTGCCAGTCTCGTCTCCGGCGCGCTTGGGCTGACGATCGGTACCAGCGTAAAGCCTGCACAGATCGGGCTGATCTTCGGCGTAGTGGTGATGCCGATCACGTTCCTGGGGTGCGTCTATTATCCGTGGGAGAATCTGAAGTTCAATCCCTGGCTGCAGAGACTGATCCTCGTGAATCCCATCGTTTATATGAGCGAAGGCCTGCGCTCGGCGCTGACACCGGGCGTGCAGCACATGTCTAATTTCGCCATTCTTGGGATGTTGATGCTGTCGCTGGTGATACTCAGCGCGGTGGGGATTCGCGGCTTCCTGCGCAGGGTGATCGGGTAAAAGAACGATTACCTCAGGGGCTAAAGCCCAGTTCTGTGGCTGCTTGTAATGTGCAGGCTAAAGCCTGCACCTACCTTAGAAACAAAGGCAAAATGCCCGGGGCTAAAGCCCACTTCTTTGCGAGTTCTTATCCCACGGCTGAAGCCGTGGGCTTAATCCCAAAAAACAAACCAGACCACAACGCTCGCATGAAAGCTGCCTAGGCGATTCCATCGTAGGGAAAGAAGATGGTAAAGACGGTGCCGGAGGGCGGCGTCGTTTTGCTGCGCACATGCAGAGCGCCGGCGTGCTTCAGCACGATCTCTTCGCTCACCCACAGGCCAAGACCGGTGCCGGTCGCTTCCTTCGTGGTGAAGAACGGCTCAAAGATGCGGCGGCGAATCTCCTCGGGCATGCCGGCACCGGTGTCTGCGATGGTGACCCGCACGCCCGCCACACCATGGTTGCCGAACCATGCACGCGCAGGACGTACACGCACGCGCAGACGACCGCCACGCGGCATGGCGTCCACGGCATTGCCGATGAGGTTGGCGAAGAGCTGCCGCAGTTCACCGCCGAAGGCGCGCAACTCCGCGCCGGGCGTATATTCGCGCAGCACTTCGACGTTTGCGCCATGGATGCGTGCGTTGTGCAGCAGAAGGACGGAGTCCACGATCTCCGCGAGATTGCCCGGCGCGGGCTGCGTGGACTGGCGATAGAAGCGCAGCGTCTGCTGCGTAATTTCCGAGACGCGGCTTAGTTCGCTCTGCGCCATCTCGGCATACTGCCGCGCCTCCGCGTCCAGCGACGGGTGGTTGTGCAGCAGATAGAGCAGGTTCGTCACCGCCTCCAGCGGATTATTGATCTCATGCGCGATAGAGGCGGCGAGACGGCCGGCGGCGGCCAGCTTCTCCGTCTTGCGCAGCGCGTCCTCTGACTTGCGGCGCTGCGTGGTCTCGATCACCACGGTGCCCACCCAGCGGACTTCCTTCTCCTCGGTATGAACGGGGTAGTAGCTGATCATCCAGCTGCGCTGCACGCCGGGCTGGTCGGCCGCATCGCCCACCAGTTCCATCTCGTAGAGCGGTTCGCCGGTGGCAAAGACCTGCTGGATGCCGGCCTCGATCTGAGACTCCAGGCCGGAGGTCACCATATCGCGCAGGTGCCGTCCCACGTGGCTTTCAATGGGCAGGTCGTGGATGCCGGCAAGATACTGGTTCACACGAACGTAGTGCAGTTCGCGGTCATAGAAGGCAAAGCCGATGGGCGCGGTGGCCAGCATGGAATCCAGCATGGCCAGCGTCTCGCGCAGGCCGGCGCGCTGGCGGCGAAGCTCCATCACGGTGGCGTTGAAGCTCTCGGTGAGTTCGCCGGCTTCGTTGAACGTAGTGACAGGCAGCGGAAACTTGCGCGAGTGCTCCGGGTCGCTGGCAAGCTCCTTGGTTCCGGCCACCAGGATGCTGAGCGGCCGCGAGATGGTGCGCGCCATGATGATGGCGAGCAGAACGTTCACCAGCAGCGCGAGCAAGGCATACTCCAGCGCATTCTGCACCAGGGAGTGCGCACTGCGATTCAGCGTCGCCGGGTCCGGTTCGATCCAGGCCAGCGCAATGGGCCTGCCGAACGACAGGATCGGCGCCACACCCTCCTGCTCGCCATTCTGCCCGCGGAAGCTGTGATAGACGAACGGCGGCTTGAGCTGCGCCTTCTCGGTATCGTCCAGCGGATCAACGTCCGCGGGACTGAGCGCCATGGTGTTGCCTTCGAGATCGGTAATACGC
>Ga0302314_10021023_pt1 | contig 10772 bp, 7 predicted proteins | sample III_Palsa_N2_3_FD_200533 | JGI IMG/M metagenome (GOLD analysis project Ga0302314, IMG submission 200533) | Peat permafrost microbial communities from Stordalen Mire near Abisko, Sweden - III_Palsa_N2_3 | ecosystem: Environmental > Terrestrial > Soil > Palsa > Peat permafrost | place: Sweden... | reverse complement strand
GGGCGGGCGCGGCCCGCCGGGCCGCCCGGCGGCCCGCGGCCGCGGTAACCAGGGGCACCAGCACCCCGGCGGCGAGCAGGCCGGCGGCGAGTACGCCGGCCGCGGGCGCGAGGATCAGCAGCACCGCCGTGGTCGCGCCGGCTCCGGCCAGCGCCGCCGCCAGCGGCGGTACGATGCCGCGGATGAACAGATCCTGCGTCGCGTCGACGTCACTGATCAGCCTGGTCAGCATGTCGCCGGACCGGAAGGCGGCCAGCCCGGCCGGAGCGAGGCGTTCCAGCCGCCGGTAGATCGCCACCTGGACGTCGGCGAGTACCCGGAAGGCCACGTCGTGCGAGCTGAGGCGCTCGAGATAGCGGGACAGCCCGCGGCCGACGCTGAGCGCGCGGACCGCGACCACCGCCATCGAGATCGCCACGATATTGGGGTGCTGCGAGGCGCGGGCGAGCAGGAAGCCGGAGACGGCCAGCAGCGCCACCCCGCAGCCGCAGCTGGCCGCGCCGGCCAGCACGGCGAGCAGCAGCCGGCCCCGCATCGACCTGGTCCCCAGTGCCAGCCGCAGCAGCCGCAGCAGCGAGTTCCGGCCCGCGGCCGGTCCTGGTCCCGCCGTCGTGAGGCCGCTCGCCGTCAAGACCTCACCGCCACCAGGTCAGGTGCGGGCGGCATATGCGGCCGCAGCGGCGCCTGCCGGAGCCGGCCCGCCTCGAGGGCGAACACCCGGCCGGCGTCGCGCGCCCGGCGCTGAGCGTGCGTTACCTGGATCACCGTGCGGTCGGCCATCAGCGCGGCGATGACCGTATCGAGCTGGCGAGCGCTGACCGCATCCAGGTGCGCGGTGGGCTCGTCGAGCAGCAGCAGCGGCGCGTCGCGCAGGAACGCGCGTGCGAGCGCGACCTGCTGGCGTTGCCCAGAAGATAGCCGGAGCCCGTGTTCGCCGACCGCGGTGGCGTAACCCTGGGGCAGGCTCTCGATGAACTCGGCCGCGCCTGCGGCCTGCGCGGCCCGCGCGATGGCCTCCCGGCTCGCCGCCGGGTTGCCTAGCGCGATGTTGTCGGCCACCGACGCGGTGAACAGGTAGGGCTGCTGGGGAACCCAGCTGAGCTGGCGGCGCCAGTCGACGAGCGGAATGGACGCCAGGTCAACGCCGGCCACCTCGATGCGCCCGCCGGTGGGCGGGACGAAGCGGAGCAGCAGCGCCAGCAGTGAGCTCTTGCCCGCCCCGCTTGGCCCAGTCAGCGTGATGTGGTCTCCCGGCCGGATCACCAGGTTCACTCCGGACAGGGCATCGCCGTCACGTCCCGGGTAGGTAAGCGTGACCCCGGTCAGCTTGATGGTGTGGTCCCGCAGCGACACCAGGCGATCAGCCGCCGATGCCCGGGGCCGCCCGGGTGCGGACGCCGCGGGTACCGGGGTATCGAGGATCGCGAAGACGTCCCGGGCCGCGGCGGCACCCTCGGTGCTGGCGTGGAACTGGGCGCCGACCGCGCGCAGCGGCAGGAAGGCCTCGGGCGTGAGCAGCAGCACGAGCAGCGCGGTCTGGTAGCTCAGGTGCCCGGCCAGCAGGCGCAGCCCGACCTCGACCGCGACCAGCGCGGTGGCCAGGGCCGCCGCCAGCTCCAGGACGAAGCCGGACAGGAACGCGACCCGCAGCGTGGACATGGTGGCGGCCCGGTACTCCTCGGTGACCTGGCCGATCACCTCGGCCTGCGGCTTGCCCCGGCCGAACAGCTTGAGCGTCGGCAGGCCCTCCACCACGTCGAGGAAGTGGCCGCCGAGCCGGGCCAGCAGCCGCCACTGCCGCTGCGTGGTGGCCCTGGTGTGCCGCCCGACCAGGATGGCGAAAACCGGAATCAGCGGCAGCGTGATGCCGATGACCACGGCGGAGATCCAGTCCGCGAATCCGACCCGGATTAGCACGGCCACCGGGACCAGGCAGGCCAGCACGAGCTGCGGCAGGTAGCGGGCGAAGTAGGCGTCCAGCCCGTCCAGGCCCCTGGTGGCCAGCGTGGTGACCTCACCCGACCGGTGCCTGGCCAGCCAGGACGGCCCCAGCCGCAGCGCGTGATGGACGAGCCGGCGGCGCAGCTGGGACTTCACCGCCGCCGCGGCCCGCAGCGCGGTGGCCTCGCCGCCGTAACTGGCCGCGGCCCGGGCCAGCAGCACGGCCAGCAGGGCGGCGAGCGTGCCGCCCAGCCCCGTGTCGGCCAACCCCGTGCCGCCGGTTCCGGTCGCCGCGCTGGCCAGCAGATGGGCCAGCAGGCCGGCCTGGACCAGGATCAGGCCGGTGCCGGCCAGACCGAGACCGACGGTGACCGCGAGGTAGCCGCGGGCCGCGGCGGAGTAACGCAGCAGCCGCGGGTCAAGCGGTCTCACGGCCGCCCGCCACCGGGCCCTGCGGGTTCCAGCTCGGTCACGGGCGGCGGCGTGGGTGCCTGCGGCCGGCCGGCGGGAATGTCGGAGCTGGTCAGCCGCTTGCGGAACACCCAGTACGTCCAGGCCTGGTAGGCCAGCACGAGCGGGGTGAAGACCACTGCGACCCAGCTCATCACGACCAGCGTGTAGTGCGCCGAGGAGGCGTTGGTCACGGTCAGGCTGAACGCCGCCGAGGTGCTCGAGGGCAGCACGTTCGGCCATAGGTCGCCGAACAGGGTGGCCACGGCCAGCGCGAGCGTGAGGGCCGTGCCCGCGAACGCCCAGCCCTCCCGGCCGCCGAACACGGCCGCTACGGCGCCGAGCAGGGCGACCGCGGCCAGGGCGGCGGTGACGTCGGTGGCCGGCCTGCCGTGGCTGACCTGGGTCGCCAGCAGGAAGGCGGCGGCCAGCGGGACGGCGGCCACCGCGATGCGTAGCGCCGCGCGCCGCGCCCGGTCCCTGAGCTCGCCGGTGGTCCGCAGGCTGAGGAAGATCGCGCCGTGCAGCATGAACAGGCTGAGCGTGACCAGCCCGCCGAGCAGGCCGTACCAGTTGAGCAGGGTCAGCAGGTTGCCGGTGTACACGTGCGCGGCGTTCAGCGGCACCCCGCGCACGATGTTCGCGAAGGCCACCCCCCACAGCAACGCCGGCAGCGCGGACCCGGCGAACATCGCCCGGTCCCAGTTGGCCCGCCAACGGACGCTGTCCACCTTGCCGCGGAACTCGAAGCACACGCCGCGGATGATCAGCGCCACCAAGATGATCAGCAGCGGGAGATAGAAGCCGCTGAACAGCGAGGCGTACCAGAGCGGGAACGCGGCGAACATCGCGCCCCCGGCGGTGATCAGCCACACCTCGTTGCCGTCCCAGACCGGGCCGATCGTATTGATCATGACCCGGCGGTCGGTCTCGTCCCGGCTCAGCAGCGACATCAGGATCCCGACCCCGAAGTCGAACCCCTCCAGCACGAAGTAACCCGTAAACAGGATCGCGACGAGGATGAACCAGAAGGTCGCAAGGTTCATGACAGCTCCCGAGTCAGTAGGAGAAGACGGGGAGAGGTTCCGCGCCGTCAGGATCGGCGGCCTCAACGGGAGCACCCGCTTTGACGTGCCGGACGATCAGCCACCAGGCGATGGCCGCGAGCCCGCCGTAGAGCAGGGTGAAGACGGTCATCGAGATGATCACCGAGGAGACGGTGACACCCGGCGACACGCTCTGCGCGGTGGTCATCAGGCCGAACACCGTCCACGGCTGCCGGCCCATCTCGGTGAAGATCCAGCCCATCGTGGTGGCCAGGTAGGGCAGCGCGACGCCCCAGATCGCCGCCCGGTAGAACCAGCGGGCCCGCGGAATCCGGCGGCGCCTGGTCAGCCACAGGCCCACGAAGGCCAGCAGCGCGGCCAGCGAGCCGAAACCGATCATGAGGCGGAACGACCAGTACGTCACCGGGATCACCGGCTTGTAGCTGCCCGGCCCGTATTTCTTGTCGTAGGCGCGCTCGACATTGTTGATGCCCTGCACGGTGCCGTGCGGGTTCAAGGTGGCGATCAGCGACAGGAGGTACGGCACCCGGATGCTCCACAGTTCCTGGCCGCCGTTCAGCGAGCCGACGGTGAACAGGGAGAAGGACGCGCTATCGGAGGTGTTATAGAGGGCCTCGGCGGCCGCCATCTTCATCGGCTGCTGGGAGTCCATCAGCCGGGCCTGGATATCTCCGGTCACCGCGGTCGCGATCCCGGCGGCCAGAGTCACCACCAGGCCAATCCGCATCGCCCGGCGGAAGACGTCGACCTGGGAGTTTCGGGCCAGGTGCCAGCCGCTGGCGGCGATCACCACCATGCCGGCAATCACGAACGACGCCAAGATCACGTGCGGCCAGGCTGCGAGCAGCGTGGAGTTAGTCAGCAGGGCCACAATGCTGGTCAGTACCACGCGGTGGGTGCCGGCGTCGACGCGGTAGCCGACGGGGTGCTGCATCCAGGAGTTGGCGGCCAGGATGAAGTAGGCCGACAAGTTGGTGGCGATGGCGGCGACCCAGATGGTCGCCAGGTGCAGCCGTGGCGGCAGCTTGTTCCAGCCGAAGATCCACAGGCCGATGAAGGTGGACTCTAGGAAGAAAGCAAGCAGTGCCTCCATCGCCAGCGGCGCACCGAAGACGTTCCCGACGAAGGCCGAGTAGGCCGACCAGTTCATGCCGAACTGGAATTCCTCGACGATTCCCGTGACCACGCCGACCGCGAAATTGATCAGGAAGAGCGTGCCGAAGAACTTGGTCATCCGCAGGTAGACCGGGTCCTTTTTCCTCAGCCACGCCGTCTGCATACAGGCCACCAGGATCGACAGGCCGATCGTCAGCGGGACGAAGATGAAGTGGTACACGGTGGTAATCCCGAATTGCCACCGGGACAGCTCAAGCACAGTCATCGGTATCCCCTACCGACGGGGGACACGTTGACCGGCCCGCCACTCATAGAAACGCTCATCGGATGGTTCCTCGCGTGACTCGACGGTGTCACCGAGGTCCGGAGCGACATGCAGCGGGACTGCCCTGAAATAGCCGCGCCCAGATCGGGGGCGACTGATGCCTTACCATACGCTCAACGGGCAGGTGATGGTAAGGGGTGTCTGCTCTCGGCGGCACGCAAAGCCCCACCACACGGGGCTCCCGGCGGTTCGAACCAGGCGCGGCCACCAGCAGGAGCACAGCGAACCCGGCCAGTGACGAGGCGGCTACGCGCGCGCGGCGCGGCGAGCTGCGCCCCGCCCGTGCCATTCCGGGAACGTTGCCCCTCCGCCCGGCATGGGACGTAAGGCCCTAAAGCTGAGGGCCAACAGCACGTGTCTGTTAACAAATCGTGATCTAACGTCAAGAACCTAGCGACGAGGAGGCCGCTATGCCCACACCAGCCCAGGCCGAAGAGCGTCTTGAACTGCTGCTCCAGACCAGGGACTTCCCGCCGTCGGCCGAGTTCGCAGCCCAGGCCGAGGTCGCCGACGCCGCCGTGTACGAGCAGGCCGCGGCCGACCCGCAAGCCTGGTGGGCCGGCCAGGCCCGGCAGCGGCTGGACTGGGCCACCCCGTTCACCGAGGTGCTCGACGACAGCAACCCGCCGTTCTACCGGTGGTTCGCCGACGGCACGCTCAACGTGTCCTACAACTGCCTCGACCGGCACGTTCAGGCCGGCCATGGCGACCGGGTCGCCTTCCACTGGCACGGCGAGGAGGGTGAGCAACGCGACCTGACCTATGCGGAGCTGCTCGCCGACGTCCAGCGACTCGCGAACGGGCTGAAGGCCCGCGGCGTGCGCAAAGGCGACGTGGTCGGGATCTACCTCCCGATGATCCCCGAGGTCGTCGTGGCCATGCTGGCCTGCGCCAGGATCGGCGCCCCGCACAACGTGGTGTTCGGCGGCTTCGCCCCGTCCGCGGTGCGGGAGCGGCTCGAGGTCTCGGCTGCGAAGGTACTGATCACCGCCGACGGGGCCCGCCGCAAGGGCAAGACCGCCCCGGTCAAGACGGCCGTCGACGAAGCCGTCAACGACCTGGCCACCTTGGCGACCATTGTCGTCGTCCGGTCTACGGGTACGCCGTGCCCCATGCGGGCCGGCCGTGATGTGTGGTACCACGACCTGCTGTCCGCTGCCGACCCCCAGTGCCCGGCGGAGCCCATGGAGGCCGAGCACCCGCTGTTCCTGCTGTACTCATCCGGCTCCACGGCCAAGCCGAAGGGCATCGTGCACACCACCGGCGGGTACCTGACCGGTGTCGCCACCACCACCGCTATGGTGTTCGACCTGGAACCGGAGCGTGACGTCTTCTGGTGCACGGCCGACGTCGGCTGGATCACCGGCCACTCTTACGTCGTGTACGGCCCGATGGCCAACGGCTGCACGTCGGTGATGTTCGAAGGCGCACCCGACTATCCGGACAAGGACATCTGGTGGGACATCGTCGAGCGGTACCGCGTCTCTATCTTCTACACCGCCCCGACCGCCATCCGCGCCTGCATGAAGTGGGGCGCCCAGTACCCCGCCAAGCATGACCTGTCCTGCTTGCGACTGCTCGGATCCGTCGGCGAGCCGATCAACCCCAAGGCCTGGCTGTGGTATCACACGGTCATCGGCGCCGAGCGCTGTCCGATTGTCGACACCTGGTGGCAGACCGAGACCGGCGCGATCATGATCTCGCCGCTGCCTGGCCTGACCGACACCAAGCCGGGCTCGGTCGCCCGCGCGCTGCCAGGCGTGTCCGCCGCCCTGTTCGACGAGGCGGGGCAGGAGATCGAACAGGGCAGCGGCTTGCTGGTGCTGACCCAGCCCTGGCCCAGCATGCTCCGCACTCTGTACCAGGACCCCGACCGGTTCGTGTCAGCCTATTTCGACCGGTTCGGCCCCGGTGTCTACTTCGTAGGCGACGGCGCCCGCCGGGACGAGGACGGCTACTTCTGGATCACCGGGCGGATCGACGACGTCATCAACGTCTCCGGCCACCGGTTGTCCACCGCCGAGATCGAGTCGGCGCTCGTGGCGCACCCGGCGGTGGCCGAAGCCGCGGTCATCGCGGTCAGTGACGAGCTCACCGGCCAGTCGGTCGTGGCTTACGTCACGCTGTGCGGCGGCGTGTCACCCGAGCCAGCGCTCAAGGACGCACTGCTTCAGCACGTCGCCGAGCGCATCGGCAAACTCGCCAGGCCGAAGCGGATCATCTGGGCCCGGGACGTGCCCAAGACCCGGTCCGGCAAGATCATGCGCAGGCTGCTGCGCGATATCGCGGAGGGCCGCAATCCCGGCGACGCCACCACCCTTCGCGACGCGTCCGTGCTGGCCGAGCTACAGCAGGCCACCGCACGCGACGACCAGGCATCCACAGGCACGCCGGAGACAGGAAGCACGAAATGACAATCTCAGCTGCCCCGCTGCACGAGCAAGGGCAACCACGATCGACACGACCAGGCCTGGTCCAGGGCCGGGTGGCGCTGGTCACCGGCGGCACCCGCGGCATCGGCGCCGCCATCTGCCGTGAGCTAGCCGGCCAGGGGGCGCACATCGCGGCGGGCTTCTGGCACGATCACGAGGCCGCCGCGAAGTTCCTGGCCAGCACCGCCGCTGACTATCCGGGCCAGCGGATCACCGTGCACGAGGGCAACATCGGCAGTGCCGATGACTGCCGACGGGTGCTGCGCGAGGCGACCGACCAGCACGGCCGGGTTGACATCCTGGTGAACAACGCCGGCATCACGATCGACCGGACCGTGGCCAAGATGACCGATGAGGACTGGCAGAAGGTCATCGCGGTCAACCTGTCCGGCGCCTTCTTCATGGCCCAGGCCGCGGTCGAGCACATGATCGAGCATGGCACCGGCCGGATCATCAACGTGTCCTCGGTCATCGGCGAGGTCGGCAACATCGGCCAGGTCAACTACGCCGCGTCCAAGTCCGGCCTGTTCGGCCTGACCAAGTCGCTGGCCAGGGAGACCCTCTTCCAGCTCAGCCGGGCGGGGCGCCCGGTCGGGGACGGGATCGGGCTGACCGTCAACGCGGTCACCCCCGGCTACGTCGCCACCGACATGATGACCACCATCCCGGACAAGGTGCTGGACCGGATCCGGGCCCAGATCCCGGTCGGCCGCCTCGGCGCGCCGGAAGAGATCGCCCGGGTGGTCGCCTTCCTGGCGGCCGACGCGTCCGCCTACATCACCGGGCAGATCTGGGCCGTCAACGGCGGACTGGACATGTGAGGAAAATGATCATGAAATCAGAAAAGAACGTCTTGGTGCTCTCCGCCGTCCGGACCGCGATCGGCAAATACGGCGGCGGCCTGGCCGCCGTCCCGCCCTGCGATCTCGCCGCCACCGTGGTGCGTGAGGCGGTAAGCCGGGCCGGCCTGGCGCCGGCCGACGTCGGTCACGCGGTCTTCGGCCACGTGATCCACACCGAGTCCCGCGACATGTACCTCAGCCGGGTGGCGGCGGTCAACGCCGGCCTCCCGGTCGAGACCCCGGCCTTCACCGTTAACCGGCTGTGCGGCAGCGGGCTGCAGGCGATCGTGTCCGCGGCCCAGGCGATCAAGCTCGGCGACTGCGACGTCGCGGTGGCCGGCGGCGTGGAGTCCATGAGCCGCGCGCAGTACTGGCTGCCCGGCATGCGCTGGGGCCAGCGGATGGGCGACGGCCCCGTCATCGACGCTATGGTCGGCGCGCTGACCGACCCGTTCGACGGCTGTCACATGGCTATTACCGCGGAGAACGTGGCGGAGGATTATCACGTCTCGCGGGAAGAGCAGGATGCGCTGGCCGTCGAGAGCCACCGGCGGGCGGCCGCCGCGGCCGCGGCGGGTTACTTCACCGAGCAGATCACGCCGGTGCAGGTGCCCGGCCGGAAGGGCACCACCACCACCGTCGACGCCGACGAGCACATCCGGCCCGGCGTGACCCTAGCTGACCTGGCCAGGCTCAAGCCGGCCTTCGCCAAGGAAGGCACGGTCACCGCAGGTAACGCTTCGGGCGTCAACGACGCCGCAGCGGCCGTGATCCTGGCCGATGAGGATTATGCCGAACGGCACGGATACCACCCAATGGGCAGGCTCGTCGCCTACAGCCACGCCGGGGTCGAGCCGCGCGTGATGGGCATCGGGCCGGTGCCCGCGGTACGCAAGGTACTGGAGCGCGCCGATCTGAAGGTGGATGACATCGACGTGTTCGAGGTGAACGAGGCGTTCGCCGCACAGGCCCTCGCCGTCGCCCGCGAGCTCGGCCTGCCGCCGGACCGGACCAACCCCAACGGCAGCGGCATCTCCCTGGGGCACCCGCTCGGCGCTACCGGCGCCATCCTGGTGGTCAAGGCCCTGTACGAGCTGCGCCGGACCGGCGGCAGGTACGCGCTGGTAACGATGTGCATCGGCGGCGGCCAGGGCATCGCCGCGGTCTTCGAACGGCTCTAACCGGTGCTGAAGCCCCAGGCCACCGCCCCACTAGGGGTCATGCGCAGACCCTTATCCTCGCGACCTAGGAGGTCAGTGGAGATGAGCGCACAGGAGACGGCGTGGCGGGCCGCGGAGTCCGCCGCGTCAGTGCTGGGTACCGGGGCACCACCCCGCGTCCGGCGGTTGTGCGCGTACTCAACTCACGTGTAGTCGTAAAACCCCTTTCCCGACTTCCGGCCAAGACGCCCGGCGCCGAGCTTCATTGCCGCGTCGTTGTCCTCCCGGCTGGCGAAGCCCTCATCGAACATGCGGACCGCCGCGATGAGATACGGCGTCATCAGGAAGTTGCCCAGTTGGGCGATCGGGATGGCCGAGGTGTTCGACGCGAGAATGGTGTCCGGGCTGACGATCTGGTCGAGGCCCTTCATGATCGAGAGTTTGAGGTCCAGGCTCTCGGGCACCGCCTCGATCACCAAGTCGTAGCCGGCGACGTCCTTCAAGTCACTGGTGAACGTGATGTTGGCGAGGGCGACGTCGCGCTGTCCGGCATCGAGCTTGCCTCGCTTGACCGCGCCGTCCAGGGATTTCTCCAGCCGCGCCCCTCGACATGTTTCCTCATCCGATTGCTGCTCTGGCTTCTTCTCGCCGGTCCTGGCCTTACGAGTCCGGTATCTGTTCTCCGACCCAGTTCATGGCTTCTTGGCGGCTTTCGTAGATGTGCGGGGCCAGGCCCCGGTCGGACAGGTGCTGGCTGAGCTTGAGCCGCATGAAGGAGCTGGTCGTGTACCTGGTCGCGCTGGCGTAGTACCGCTCGGCCAGCGAACGGACCAGCGCTTTGTAGTCGTCGGCCAGGGCCGGTTCCAGATAAAAATTGTCGTAGTTGATGACCATCTGCACCTTCTTGCCGACAACGGCCAGGCGCTTGCCGACCTCGGTCCCGAGCGTCTCGATCTCGTCCTTGCGGACGAGCGACATGCCCTCCATGTTGAGGAAGAAGATGTTACGTTCGGCGTCGTAGGCGAACCGCGCCTCCAGTGGCATGGTCAGCAGGTCGTCCTTCAGTCCCATGGGTTCGGCGGCGAAGAGCCGCGCGTCCATCAGTTTCGGCGTGCCGAGGATGATGGGCTCGAACCCGATGTGGGCCAGGATGTCCTTCTCGAGGTCCACCCACGGGGCGATCTCGGTGAGTTCCAGGCCGTCGGGCGTGAGCTGGAAGACGCACCGCTCGGTCACGTAGAGCACCGGCTGGCCGGCGGCGGCCGCGTACGGACCGCTGAAGGTCCGCTGCTCGACGTCGGCGAGAAACTTGGGCGCCACGGGACCGTCGGCGATGATGAGCCTGCCGTCCTCGATCCGGCAGCGGCTCGGCACGACGAAGGTCCCGGTGAACACGAGCCGCTTGGCGTTCTGGCTGATGTTGATGAATCCTCCGGAGC
>Ga0302314_10021022_pt1 | contig 10772 bp, 11 predicted proteins | sample III_Palsa_N2_3_FD_200533 | JGI IMG/M metagenome (GOLD analysis project Ga0302314, IMG submission 200533) | Peat permafrost microbial communities from Stordalen Mire near Abisko, Sweden - III_Palsa_N2_3 | ecosystem: Environmental > Terrestrial > Soil > Palsa > Peat permafrost | place: Sweden... | reverse complement strand
GCGCTGATCCGAATGGCAGACGAGGACGAGGGGCCCGCGGCGTCCTGAGGGCCGCTGCCCGACCGCCGGGCGAGCTCGCAGCCTGCGGACTCCTTGACACGTCGGATCCGGTGGCATAGCGTCCATTTCTGTCTGTAACGATCGTCCCAGGAGTTGTCGTCTTGCGTTACGCGGCTCCCGACGACCCATCCCAAGAGGAGATCGCGGTGACCGGAGTCGACACGCAGGTACCCGGGGAAAGGCGGCGGATCGACACCCACACGCACGTGGTTCCTCCCGAGTACCTGGGGTGGCTGAAGGCGAACCCCGACTACCCGGGATCGCTGGTCGACTGGAACGTCGAATCCACGTTGGCCGCCATGGATGCCAAGGGCATCGCCACCGCGGTTCTCTCGGTCTCCAGCCCCGGCGTTCGATGGGGACCGGGCGACAACCCCGCGCAGGTGCGCCGGCTGGCGCGAACGGTCAACGAATTCTGCGCCGAGGTGGTGCGCCAGGATCCCGGGCGCTTCGGCTTCTTCGCCACGCTCGCGCTCCCGGACCTCGGCTCCTCGCTGGAGGAGGCCCGGTACGCCCTCGACGAGCTCGGCGCCGACGGCATCGTCCTGCTCGGCAACGTTGACGGGACCTACGTCGGCTCACCGCAGTGGGACCCGCTGATGCAGCTGCTCGACGAACGGGAAACGATGCTCTTCATCCACCCCACCGCCCTCCCGGGCCCTCGGGTCGAGGGGATCACCTCCGGGGTCGTCGACTTCCTGGCCGACAGCACCCGGGCGGCGGTGAACCTCGTCAAGCACGACTGCCCGCGTCGGTACCCTCGACTGCGCGTCCTGCTCTCCCACGGAGGCGGCTACGTCCCTTACGCCGCCACCCGGATCGCGAGCATGATCTCCCGTGACGCCGACGAGGCCGAAGTCATCGACCAGCTGCGAACGTTCTACTTCGACACGGCGCTGACCGGGGGGCCGTACGCTCTGCCCTCGCTGCTTGCCTTCGCCGAACCCGGTCACATCACCTTCGGCTCGGACTGGCCCTACGAGTTCCGGCCGGACCAGTCCCGTCAGTTCACCGAGCGGCTCGACTCGTTCGCAATGACCGGTGAGCAGCGCCAGGCCATCGACTGCGGCAACGCCGAGCGGCTGTTCCCGCGCCTCGCGCAAGGAGGGCCCTCGTGAGCACCGAGCCCGTCACTTCACTGGCCGGGAAGCGACCTGCTCCACCGGTAGCCGCACCGGCGGAGACGCTGCCCAGCAACTGGGGCCGGTGGGGGAAAGACGACGAGCGGGGCACCCTGAACTTCATCACCGAGGAGTCCCGGGCCCGGGGGGCTGCGGTGGTCCGTACCGGACGCACGGTATCTCTCGCCCACCCCATTTCCCCGACGACGCTCGCCGGCGGCGGCCCGTTGCCCCACGGGCTGAGCCCGATGCCCGCGCCGGTGCAGCAGATGCTCAGCTACACGGGTTCGCCGGCGCATGCACTCTCCGACGTCCTGGTGGTCAACACCCACCACATCGCCATGACGCACATCGACGCCCTGGCCCACATCCCGGTCGACGGCCAGGTCTACCCGGGCGTCCCCATCGATCAGGCGGTGACCCAAGGCACGCTGCGGCACGCTTCGACCACACCCTTCGCGGCCGGGATTACTACAGCCGGCGTACTGCTCGACCTTGCATCGGGCAGTCGGCTCGCTCCGGGGCACGAGGTCACCGCCGCCGACCTCGACGTCGCCGAAAAACGGGCGGGCGTTCGCGTGCAATCCGGCGACGCCCTAGTCGTGCGCGGGGGATGGGCCGTCCACCGGGATCTCGCCGAACTGCTGCCGACGATGACACTGGATGCCGTCCGGTGGCTGGCCGAGCGTGAAGTCAGCGTGCTCGCCAGCGACATCGGCGACCCCCCGCCAGGCTTGGGAGGCCCGCCGCTGTTGCACCTTGTTGGCCTCGCGCGGCTCGGTCTCCCCCTGGTCGACAACGCTGACGTATCATCACTGGCCGCCGTCTGCAGCGAGCTGGGAAGCTGGAACTTCCTCTTCGTCCTGGGCGTGCTGCCCATCCACGGCGCCACCGGTGTCCCGGTCAACCCGCTCGCCATTTTCTGAGCCCTTCCGACCGCACGGCAATCCGATGGGAGCACGATGGTGGATGACGTAACCGAGATCGCGCAACTGGTCGTCCGGGAGCGACAGAGCCGGGTGCGGAGGCTCGTGGATCAACTGCGGGACTGTTTCCATCCGGACGCGAGGGTGGCCACCAGCTGGCTCCAGGGTAGCGCCGAGGCCTTCGTGTCGGCAGCCGAGGCTAGCTCGTCCGGCGGCCGCGGGACGATCCTCAATCGGCTGGGGCCTCCCCTCGTCCACCACCGCGGCTTGCGTGCCGTCGTGGAGCTGCCGTCGACCACAACCCGCTCCATCTCCGTCCACGGCGTCGAGGCCGAGTTCACGTCGTTCATGCGCCTGCTCTACCGGGCGGAGCGGCGCGAGGGGGTCTGGCGGATCAGCGATCTCACTGCCGTCTACGAGTGGGATACGCTGCACCCCGCGATGCCGGGCACCGACCTGCGGGTCGACCCCAGCGCGGTCGCCGGCCTCCGGCACTCGTATCGGTGGCTGGCCTACACGCGGTCACTGGAGGGCGAGACGCTGAGCGCCGACCTCCCCGGCATCGACCGGATCGACGCGGTGAACGCCTTGTACGAGGCGGCTTTCAACTGGCTGGATTCACAGCCGTCCGACGAGAGGGGCGGCGAATGAACTATCCCATGGCGTCGGCGGCGGAGGCGGAGGCGTTCACCGTCGCCCAGGTCGTCCTGCACGAACGTCAAGGCCGGGACCGCGGCTGGTGGGAACAGATGGGGAAGTGCTTCTGGCCCGACTCCACCGTGCGCCTGAGCTGGTACGACGGCGACGGGCCGGGCTTTGTGGCGGGATCCGAGACGCTCGCGCAGGCCGGCCTGGTTACGACGCATCAGATGTTCTCGCCAGTCGTGCACGTACACGGTGACAAGGCGCACGTGGAGGCGCCGACCACGGTGCGCGCTGCGGTCGTCGTCGATGCGGTGCGAGGCGACGTGCTGTCCCATACCCGGCTGAACTATCGACTCGAGCGCCGAGACGGCGAATGGCGCATCCTTTCGCTCGACCCGATCTATGAGCACACGACGCTCACCCCCTCGGTGCCCGGTGAACGTATTGAAATCCCCGCCGAGAAGCTCGCCCGGTTCCGGGCGAGCTATGCGATCCTCGCGTGGGACGCGTGGCGAAGCGGGCGATCGGTGAGCGATCACCTGCTCGGCGACGACCGGCCAGAGCCAGTCGCCGCCTTCTACGCCGAGTTGCGGAAGTGGCTCGTCGGGTAGCCCCATTCGTGACCGCGGGGGCGCACGCGCCCCCGCGGTCATCGTCATCCTTCTGCGGCGAGGACGGCTGCGGTCGTGCGGGGCGGCTCGGGGGCGGCGTAGGACCCGACGAACTGCTGCCTTATACGGCCGATGCCCTCGATATGGCTGACGAGCTCGTCGCCGGGCTTGAGGAAGCGGGGTGGCGTCCTGCTCGACCCGATGCCGGACGGCGTGCCGGTGAAGATGAGGTCACCAGGGAAGAGCGGGGTGATGTGGGAGAGCCATCCCACTAGGGCCGGAACGCCGAACACCATCCCCGAGGTGCGGTCAAGCTGCAGGGTCTCGTCGCCCAGCCGGCAGCCGATTTCGAGGTCGTCGGGGTCGGAGAACTCGTCGGGGGTGACAAGGACCGGGCCGGTGGGTCCGAAGCCGGGAAAAGACTTGGCCAGGCCGAACTGGGGCGCCGGGCCGGAATGCTGCATGATGCGCTCGGACAGATCCTGCCCGACGGTGAGGCCGGCTACCACCGCCCAGGCCTGGTCCTCGTCGATCTGGTAGGCGTGCTCACCGATTACGGCGACCAGTTCGACCTCCCAGTCCACGTTGCCCTGCGGCAGTGACAGCTCGTGTTCTGGTCCCACGATGCACGACGGGAACTTGGTGAAAACGACCGGAGTCGTCGGGAGGTCAAAGCCCGATTCCCGTGCGTGCTCGGCGTAATTCAGGCCGATGGCGAATACCTGCCGTGGACGCGGGCTAGGCGCACCCACGTGCTCGTCGGCGAGCCAGTCCCGGTCGCGCTCGACCGGGACCGACCCGTACTCGGCGGTCGCCCAGGCCCGGAATTCCGCCCATCGGTCGAAGACCGCCGACGGGCTGGGGCCGAACCGGCCGGCGCTCGCCTCGAAGACGTCGATGGGTTCCTTGCCATGTGCCAGGACGGCACGTCCGGCGACGTTTGCAATCTGCATGTCTCGCTCCGCTCGTTGTGCGCTGGGTGGCTTGATCAGTTGGCCGACCGGACAGGCTTCGGTGCGATTCGCGACCGGTTCCTCCCGACGCGGCTCGTGTCCGGCGGGCTAGCCGCGGCTGCCCGCGACCGCCGATGTGCCGCGGACCGGAACCTTGACAATAAAGCGATCCGGCTCCTAAGTTGATCTAGTGTCTGGAGCGATCGTTACAGGATGCCGTCAGAAAGTCAACTCGGGCTGCATGGCCGCTACTGACATGACCACACATCACAGCGCGAAGTCGACCTGCAGATCACCTGCGGACCGACGCCGCGAACAGCACCAGGAGACGACGTGACACAAGCCAGCAATGGCCAGGATCGGCCGCTCGCCCCTCATACCGACTGCGACGTCGTGGTTGTGGGCTATGGGCCGGTCGGCATGATCATTGCGGGGCTGCTGGCCCAGCTCGGGTTGGACGTGGTCGTCGTCGAGCGCTGGCCGCAGCGGTATTCGCTGTCCCGGGCGGGCCATCTGGACGGCGAGACCATGCGGACGTTCCAAAGGCTAGGCGTCGCGCGGGAGATAGAGCTGGCGGCCCGGCCGATGATGGAGTGGAGCCTCGTGTCCGCGGACATGGAAGTGCTCGCGACCGTCATGCTGGGCAAGGGAGGCGCCGGCTGGAAGGAGAGCTACCTTTCCTACCAGCCCGAGATTGAGGCCGTCTTTGACGCTAAGGTCCGCGAACTCGGGGTTCAAGTCCACATGGGCATCGTGGCGACCGGCCTCCAGCAGAGCCCTGACGCCGTCACCCTCAGCGTCGTCCCCAGCCATGGCCCGCAAGCCGATCCCCGCCCTGGTGCTCAACCCAGCACCGTCCGGGCCGCCTACGTCATCGGGGCGGATGGGGCACGTAGCTGGGTGCGCACGGCCATCGGCAGTGAGCGTCTCGACCTGGGATTTCCAGCCCTCGATCAGCTTGTCATCGACTTCGAGCCCCGCGACCCGGACATCCACCTGCCGCAGTTGCCCGAGGTCTACCAGGTGCTTGACATCAATCGGCCGCTCCTGGCCGGCCGGTGGTCCGGGGCGCGTCATTCACGGTTCGAGTTCGCCGTGAACGAGGGCGAAAGCCGCGCTGAGCTCGTAGACGAGGGGCGGTGCTGGGACCTCTTGGCGCGCTGGGACATCACCCCGGAGATGGGCAGGATCGAGCGGCGAGCCGTGTATACCTTCGAGAGCACTCTCGCAACGCCCTGGCGACAGGGCCGGGTGCTTCTCGTCGGCGACGCGGCCCACACCATGCCGCCGTTCATGGGTCAGGGCATGTGCTCAGGTGTTCGCGATGCGTTCAACCTGTCGTGGAAGCTCGCTGCGGTCGTGCGCGGTGAGGCCGACGAGACCCTGCTGGACACGTATGAGTCGGAGCGCGCGCCCCATGTGCGCGGGTTGACCGAGATCTCGATGGCCTTCGGCGAGATGGTGCTCACGCGCGATCCGGACATCGCCCGGCAGCGCGACGACATGCTCCGAGCGGGAAACGTGCCCACCCCGCCGATTTTCCCCCGCCTTGGGACGGGAATCGTGGCGGAAGGGTCGGAGAAGGAACTCGGCACCGCCGTCGGCCGACTGTCGCCGCAGGCCCGGGTGGCGCTCGACCGAAGTATCGACCGGCTTGACGAGTTCGGGTCCGGTTGGCGGATCGTCTCCCGGCACGCGGTTCCGACGGCGCTGTTCCACCAGGGCCAACGAGACCTCATGACCAGGCTGGATATGGACGTCGTGCACGTATCGCGAGGCCCCGGCCCCGGCTATTACGTCGACATCGACGGCGAGTACGGCCGGTGGTTCCAGGCCAATCATGTCCAGGCCTTCGTGCAGCGACCCGACGGGTACGTCTTCGGGACCGCGCGGACCGTAGCGGATCTGCCAGCTTTGCTCGACGAGCTCGCCCACATCTTGTCCCGTCATGGGTGGCATGGGCGCACAGCCGTCTCCACCCCCGCCGTCACCAGTCCGGGCGGCAACGTCGCCGATCGTCGCTGATGACCTCGTCCCGCACCCGACGCCCACCGAAAGGCTGAGCACCATGGCCCTGCACCGCCTCACCCAGATTGTGATGGGCGTGCCCAACGCTGAGCAGACTGCCGCCTACTACACGGAGTTCGGGCTCGCCCCCGGGCCGGACGGCACGTTCGCGACCGTGGACGGGGGCGAGCAGTTGCGCATCGTCAACGCGAGCCGACGCCGACTCCTCCAGCTCGGCGTCGGTGCCGACGACCCGGATGACCTGGACCGGGTCGCGGCATCGCTTGCTGCCCTCGATATCCCCGTGGAGCGCACCGCGGCTGGCGTGCGCGCCGTGGACCCGGGCACCGAGGTCATCGTGCAGGTCGAGATCGCCGACCGCTACGACCAGGAGCCCACCCCGGTGCCCGGGTACAACAGTCCCGGCGTCACCGCCCGGACCGAGCACCGCGCGCCCGGCATCTTGCGCGAGCAGCCGGTCCGCCCGCGCAAGCTCGGGCACGTGGTAGTTGGCTCGACTGACCAGGAGGCCTCGCAGGACTTCTTCCAGAAGGGCATCGGCTTCAAGGTCAGCGACACCGTCCCCGGGCTCGCCGCTTTCATGCGCTGCTCCACCGACCACCACAACGTGCTCATCCAGCAGGCTCCGGTCGCGTTCCTGCACCACACCTCCTGGCAGGTCGACGACGTCGACGAGGTAGGGCGCGGCGCGAGCGCCATGCTGGCGGGCGACCCCGCGCGCCACGTGTGGGGCCTGGGCAGGCACCACGTCGGGTCGAATTTCTTCTGGTACCTCAAGGACCCGGCGGGCAATTTCTCCGAGTACTACTCCGACCTCGACTGCATCGTCGACGACGCCCTGTGGACGCCGGGGGTGTGGGAGGGCCCACGGGGACTGTACAGCTGGGGGCCGCCGCCACCGCCGTCGTTCCTGGCCCCTGAGGATCTCGCCGGCATGATGACCGCCGCCCATTCGCCACGATGACCGGGAGGGCGATGACTGGCGAGCCCGTCCGAACGTCCGGCCCCGCCAGCGTCACCGAGGCCGCCATCACCCGGCGGCCCAGACAGGCCGCCGGGTGGGATTAGACCTGAGAGGCTATCGCGACCTGTTGGCGGGGACCACGCCCGTCATCCTGTACCACGAGGTGTCGGGCGGGGACCGTCGCCGGGCCGATCCGGGATCGCCTGCGGTGGCTGGCTTCGCATCGTCGGGCTTCGCGGATCTGTGGTCATCGTGAGCCCCGGGTTCCTTCCGCCGCAGCGCCCCGGCCCGGTGCGGCCGGTGCCGGCGCAGCGCCGCCGCGGCGGCGCCGTGCTCGGGGTCGGTGATGCGTCAGCTCCGATTTCCCGCCCCTATGGCGGCCCACCGCGCCCTCGCCGTCCCAGACCAGGACCCGAGGGACCGCCCCCAGAGCCTCGATCAGCTGCCACCACCCGGCGAACAGGTCAGCGGAATGACGGGTCGGGACCAGCACCGCCGACAGCCACCGCGAGTACCCGGTCACCATCGTCAGCACCGGCATGCCGGGCTCGGCCGGCCCGGAGCGTTCCGTGACCGCGACGCTCGACGCCTCCGCCGAGGGCTCGGCCCTGCCCGACGGCACCACGGTGACCGTCGGGCCCGCCGGCGGCGCATGGCTCATACGATTCGGGTCGCTCCCCGAAATCGAGGCGGGCCGCGGCGAATGGCGTGAAAGCTCACCGCTCGGCCGTCCTGTCTGCGCGAGCGGCGCCTGGCAGGGCAGCACGTTCGTCGCCGATCTTTCCATCATCACAACCCCGCACCACGTCCGGCTTGCGGTTGACGCCGACGCGGGGACGGCGGTCGCGACGTGGAGCACCATCCCCCTGACCAGCCCGGATCTGGTACTGCACCTGCGGTCGCCGCTGATGACACGGCCAGACGTCGCGTACAGTTCGGGATTCCGCCGCCGCGGTGCACAGGCATCGGGCCTGATGCCCGCCAGGGGTCCCTTCCCTGCAGAGGCTGCCCGACCTTAGGCAGGGCTTCACTCCCGCAACCGAATAGCGTCAGCCCGCTCGCCGCATAACTCAACGGCTGGAGCTCCCCGCAGATGCTCCGCCGCTACGGCTCCAGCGCCCGCAGCGCCAGAGCGCGCCGCAGCTACGACCGGCGAAATATCCGCCGTTCGGTGCGCCAGCAGTCTCTGTGCAGGAGATCGTCTGTGCCGCGCCAAACGGGCGATCTGAGCGGGTGCCCGAGCCGGTGGAGGTTTGGTCGGCCGCGATGAGTCTGGCGCCGTACGACGGTCTACAGGGCCACCGTTTCCAAGAGGAGGATTCAATGCCGAAGGTGATCGCCGACATCACGATGTCGCTCGACGGGTTTGTGACGGGGGAGGGCGCCGATGAGCAACACGGGCTCGGCGATGCACCCGAGCTGCACACTTGGGTCAGGCAGCAGGACGCGGTCGACACCGAGGTCCTCGCGCAGGCGACGGCGCAGAGCGGTGCCGTGGTAATGGGGCGGCGGTTGTTCGACCTCGTCAACGGGCCTGATGGCTGGAGCAAGGACATGGGGTACGGCGCCGATCAGGCGGGGACGCCGCCGTTCTTCGTGGTCACTCACTCGCCGCGGCAAGATGTCCGGCTGGAGCGCGACCTGGGGATGCGCTTCACCTTCGTCAGCGATCTGGTCACCGCCATCGGCCAGACGCGGTCCGCCGCGGCCGATGGCGACGTCGTGATCATGGGCGGCGGCGACATTATCGGCCAGGCGCTCGAACAGGGCCTCGTCGAGGAGTTGCGGCTGCACCTCGCCCCGATGGCAGTTGGTGGCGGCACGCCGCTGTTCAAATCAGGGACGCGCCAGATGTACCGGCAACGCGAGGTTCGCGCGTCGCGGAACGCCGTGCATCTCACCTACGAACGCGTGTAGATCGAGACGTCGAGGTGCGACGTCGCTCCAGTCGAGCACCGGAGACAAGAAGACCTGCTCCTCAACAACGCATAGCCGATAGTTCGGTACCGCTCGGACACGACGAATTCCTCCTCGGCCGGCGGCGCGTACTCGGCGTTACGCGCCTCGTTCGCCATGCGGCCGCGCGGAGTTCCGACAGACTCCCCGCAAGGCTGGGTCCGCGGCGCCGCTCCCGCATGGAGCCTCGGAATCTCGCCCTTTCTCGCCGTCGGGGTGGCGTGAGGTGCCCGAGCCGAGCGAGCCGTCGGCGACGAGGAAGTCGGGTGCGCTGCCGACCGTCTGCGGGGCCAGGGTGAGGCCGCCGAAGGACCAGTCGCGCGCGGTGTAGTAGGTCACCGGCCGTGTGCACCTGGCCCCGCATAGGTCCGGGTGGTGACGGGAGACGCCAGGGGCAGGCGCGCCTGCCGGGCGAACGCCGGAGTCAGGGTGGTGCCCTGCGCGCCGGCGTCGAGGAGCGGCTGTCCGCGCGCGTCCCCCGCCGCCGCCGGCATGGATGGCGAGGTCCTACAGCTCGGCACTTGCCTGTTGGAGGTTAGTGTCGGCTGTTCGAGGTTAGTGGGGTAATGACCGAGACCAAGGAGGCAGCAACATGGCAACCGAGGACAAGGCAGCCCATAAGGCCACAGAGCTGAAGGGCAAGGCGAAAGAGGCGGTCGGCGACGTTACCGACGACCAGGACCTGCAGGCGGAAGGCCAGGCCGACCAGGCCGAAGGCAACGTCAAGCAGGCCGGTGACAAGGTCAAGGACGCCGGCGGCAAGGTCAAGGACGCCGTAACGGGGGACTGACCTCGCACAGGCGGTGAGGCTGGCAGGCCCGGTGTCTAGCTGGGTCTGCCAGTTTCTTGCGTTCGTCGACAGTGGTTGCTCATCTCATGGACGGCGGCGATGACGAGGCAGCGCGCGTGACCGAGGGTGGTCGGCACTAGGAAGATTTGTGCCGCTGACGAAGGGGGAGCCTTCACCCGCATGCGACTCGCATTGAGTTCGTCGGCTCAGTCCCGGTTCTCACTGGTATACGACGCGATAGGAAGCCTTAGGTTCAGCCAAATCGGAGACCGGGTAAGTCTGCCGGGGATGGGCTGTCATGGCTGGGTTGACCCATGGCTGCTGGATCCGGAGCAGACGTCCCGGGCGACTCGGTGCATCGTCCGACCGACCGAGCCGCGGATTCCGGTCACCGCGGGCCAGCTCAGCCGCTTCTCGCCGCTGGTGGAAGAAGCCACTGCGTCGAGTCACCAACGCGCGTCGCGGCTGGCACTCAGGAACCGCCGTTCTGCGCCGTAGCCGCGGAAGGGAACGCTTGGCGGCCGGGGGATGCCGATTCGGCCGATCTGGCGCATTCCCGAGCCGCGTTCTCTGGCCGCGGGCTGGGTGCGCTGCTGGCGGGTGGGCAGCCGGGGTAGCTGGCAAGATGGGTGCATGCTGATTGAGCACCGTGGGGCCGTTCCGGAGGTCGATCCCAGCGCGTACGTGGCGCCGACGGCGGTGGTGTGCGGTGCCGTGC
>Ga0302314_10021021_pt1 | contig 10773 bp, 9 predicted proteins | sample III_Palsa_N2_3_FD_200533 | JGI IMG/M metagenome (GOLD analysis project Ga0302314, IMG submission 200533) | Peat permafrost microbial communities from Stordalen Mire near Abisko, Sweden - III_Palsa_N2_3 | ecosystem: Environmental > Terrestrial > Soil > Palsa > Peat permafrost | place: Sweden... | reverse complement strand
CACCACCAGGAGGCCTGCGACCGCGTCGCCGCGGACGAATTTCGACGCACCGTCCATCGCGCCGAAGAAGCCGCTTTCGTCTTCCAGCGCCTTGCGGCGTTCCTTGGCGGCCTTCTCGTCGATCAGGCCGGCGCCGAGATCGGCGTCGATCGCCATCTGCTTGCCCGGCATGGCGTCGAGGTGGAAGCGGGCCGCGACTTCGGCGATACGGCCGGAGCCCTTGGTGATGACGACGAAGTTCACGATCACGAGAATCGCAAACACGATAATTCCGATCACGAAATTACCGCCCATCACGAAATTGCCGAACGCCTGGATGACGTGGCCGGCGGCGTCGGTGCCCTCATGGCCGTGCGACAGGATCAACCGCGTCGAGGCGAGGTTGAGCGAAATCAGCAGGAGGGTCGGGAACGACGAGAATTCCAGCGGCGCCTGGATGAACAGCGACGTCATCAGGATCAGGATCGACAGCGTGATCGAAATCGCCAGGAAGAGATCGAGCACCATCGAGGGCAGCGGCATGATCAGCACCACCAGGATGGTGAGGACGCCGAATGCCAGCGCGAGATCGCCGCGCTTCAGAATTCTGCCGATATCGCCAAGACTGGGAAATCTGGTTCCCGGTGCGCCTGCGCCGGTACCTGCCGTGACATCAACCATGGTCGCAGCCTCCCCCCGCGTCTGACGGCCGCGGCCGCCAAACGTCTGCGCGACGGCCGAAGGACCGCCGTTTCGAAAGTGAGGCACCGCACTGGCGTCCACGGGAACTCCCGTTTTACGCGGCTGACGACACTCGACTTCACTGGGCAATTTTTGCCCAGTTTATGGTTAGGAAAGGGTTAACGCCGGGTGGTCTTTCCCACCCGCACACCGTCGTTCCGGGATGTGCCAAAAGTCGGAAAGTTCACGCGTTGCTTGCCCCGCAATGACGCTGCCTGGGGCGGCCAGTTCTATTGCGCTGCTTTCCGCATGCCCAATATCGCGCCATAGCGCTTGACCCGGAGGCGTTGACCACCGAAGTTGCGGCCGCCGTGGAAATTTCTTCTCGATTATCCGCCGATTCGACCGAACTGATCCCCGATTCGCGCCAGGCGTGGATGCGGCTTGCGGTCGCCGTGCTGATCGGCTCGCTCGGCAGCGTCGGGATGTGGTCGGTGGTTGTCGCGCTACCGACGGTCCAGACGGAGTTCGCCGCGACCCGCGGCACCGCGTCGCTGGCCTTTACGCTGGTGATGCTCGGCTTCGGTTCCGGCGGCGTGTTGACCGGAAAAATCACCGACCGTTACGGCATCGTCACCGCGATCGGGCTCGGTATCGGCATCCTCGGCCTCGGTTATATCGGTGCGGGAATGTCTTCATCGATCTGGCAGTTCATTGTGGTGCATTTCGCCATTGGTCTCGGTTCGTCCGCGACCTTCGGTCCGCTGATGGCGGAAGCCTCGCACTGGTTCAATCGCTACCGGGGCCTTGCGGTCGCGATCGCCGCCAGCGGCAACTACATCGGCGGCACAATCTGGCCGTCGATCCTGACCTGGGGCATACAGTCGGCCGGCTGGCGCACCACCCATATCGCGGTCGGAATTTTCACCGCGGTCGCGATGACCCTGGCGCTGACCGCGTTGCGCCTGCTGATCGGGGCAGGGGTGCAACGCAATCATGTCAACGCCGCGCCGCCGCGCGTCGACCTGCGGCTTTCCACCAATGCGCTGACGGCAATCCTGTCGCTTGCCGGCATCGCCTGCTGCGTGGCGATGTCGATGCCGCAGGTTCACATCGTCGCCTATTGCGGCGATCTCGGTTATGGCGTGGCGCGGGGCGCCGAAATGCTGTCGCTGATGCTGGGATTCGGGATCATCAGCCGTATCGGTTCGGGATTTCTCGCCGACCGGATCGGCGGCATCGCCACCTTGCTGATCGGTTCGGTGGCGCAGGGTTTTGCGTTGTTGTTCTACCTGTTCTTCGACAGCCTGACCTCGCTCTACATCATCTCCGCGATGTTCGGCCTGTTTCAGGGCGGCATTGTACCGAGCTATGCGATCATCATCCGCGAGGCGATGCCGGCGCAGCAGGCCGCGACCCGCGTCGGCATCGTGATTTTCGCAACCGTGTTCGGCATGTCGTTCGGCGGCTGGGTGTCGGGCGTGATCTTCGATGCCACCGGCTCGTACGCCGCGGCATTCCTCAACGGTCTCGGCTGGAACGCGCTCAACATCGCCATCATGGTATCGCTGCTGATCCGCGCGCGGCAGCGGCTGGCGTTGGCCGAGGCCCCTATACCGCCTGGCCCGCCTTTAGCAGAACACAGCCGGTGATTTTCAGGCTGCCGTCGGGCTGCTGCTCCAGCGTGTACAGCGCCTCCCAGGCCTCGCCGTCGGCGTCGATGATGTGAACGCGTTGCGCGATCTTGCCGTCCGCCGCGCGCGCCTCGCCAAACTCGAAACTCTTGTGGCGGTAAACCGGGGCGTAGCTTCGCTGCACCATGGACAGGAAAATATCGGCCTGCGGGAACATGCCCTGGATCGCGGGCGCCGCATAGGAATAGGCGGTCGCCGCATCGTCGCGGCCGAACGCTTCGACCTGCGAGTTGATAATGGCTTGGGCATTGGCTTGGGCGGCGGTTACATCATCCGCGGCGCGGACGGGGGCGGCAAGGCCGATCAGCAAGGCGGCGAGCAAAACGAAGGCGCGCATGAAACCGCTCCTGGTTGGTCGTCGTTGCAGGGGTGTTGTTGCCGGCGTCGCGATCGATCGAAAGTTATATCGGGCCGGAAATATACGCAAATTTTGTCAAAGCTGCTCCGCCGCGATCTGCCGATGGAACCGGGATTTGTCTGCCGGCCGTGCCGGGATGCGCTATAGATTGTGGCAGAGCTTAAGGAGGCGGATCTGACAGGCGAACGGCTTGACCGTAGGCTATCAGCGATCCTGGCGGCCGATGTCGCCGGGTACAGCCGGCTGATGGGGCTGGACGAGGAAGGAACGGTCGAGCAGCTCAAGAATTACCGGGTGGATTTGTTCGATCCGAAGATTGTGGACCATCGCGGCCGGATCGTCAGGACTACCGGCGACGGAATGCTGGCTGAATTTGCCAGCGCGGTCGATGCGGCGCGCTGTGCCGTCGATATCCAGCTTTCCATGGCCAGCGCCAACCTCAATGTCGCGACGACCAGGCGGGTTGAGCTGCGCATCGGCATTCACGTCGGCGACATCATCTCGGACGATGGCGACATCTTCGGCGATGGCGTCAACATCGCCGCGCGCCTGGAAAGCATCGCTGAGCCCGGCGGCATCTGCGTATCGGCTCGGGTGCAGGAAGATGTGGAAGGCCGCCTCGATGTCGTGTTCAAGGACGGCGGCGAGCAGCACCTCAAGAATATCGCGCGGCCGGTCCGGATCTACAACGTCCAGTTCGGCAGGCCGGAAGCGGCAAAGACGTCACCTCCGATGTTGGCGCTGCCCGGCAAGCCCTCGGTTGTGGTGCTGCCGTTCCAGAACATCAGCGGAGATCCGGCGCAGGATTACTTCGCCGACGGCATGGCCGAGGATATCACCACGGCATTGTCGCGGTTTCGCTTCCTGTTCGTGATCTCCCGCAATTCCAGCTTCACCTACAAAGGGCGCGGTCGACGTGAAGCAGATCGGCCGCGAGCTTGGCGTGCAATATGTGCTGGAAGGCAGCGTGCGCAAGTCGGGGCCGCGCATGCGCGTCACCGGGCAGTTGATCGACGCGTCGACCGATACCCATCTGTGGGCGGACAATTTCGACGGTACGCACGAAGACATTTTCGACCTGCAGGACAAACTGACCGCGAGCGTCGTCGGCGCGCTGATACCGTCGATGCGGCACGCCGAGATCGAACGTGCCAAGCATCGATCGACGGAGAGCCTCGATGCGCATCTGACGCATATGCGCGGGGTCGCTTCGCTTTATCTATGGACCAAGGCCGGCGTCGACGAGGCGTTGCGTCTGGCTTACGAAGCGATGAAGCTCGATCCGGATTACAGCATGGCCTACGGGCTGGCGGCGGCCTGCTACGTGGCGCGCAAGTCCACCGGCTGGGCCACGGATCCTGCCAGTGAAATGGCCGAGGTCGAAGCGCTGACAAAACGTGGGGCCGAGGTTGGCCGTGACGATGCATGGGCGCTTGGTTCATGCGGCTTTGCGACCGCGAGCATTCTTGGCGATCTCGACACCGCGGTGCACCTGATGGACCGGGCGCTGGCGCTCAATGCAAATCTGGCCCTGATCTGGGCCGAGAGCGCCTATTTGCGGGCCTGGCGCGGCGAGCCGGACCTGGCGCTCGCTCATGTCGCGCGAGCCAAACGGCTCAGTCCTGTCGACCCGCATATGTTCACGATGGAAGGAGCCGCGGCTATGGCGCATTTTATCGCCGGCCGGTACGAGGAAGCCTTCGCGTCTGCCGAAACCGCGCTGCGTCAGAACCCGTTCTTTTCGCCGGCAACGCGCCTTGCCGTGGCAAGCGCGGCCCTGCTGGGCAGGATGGAGGATGCCAGGAAATATTTTGCCCGGTTGCAGATGCTCGATCCGCAGTTACGTATCTCGAATCTCGGCGAACGAATCTTTCTTCAGCGGCCGGACGACCATGCCCGGTTGGCGGAAGGGTTGCGCCGGGCCGGCGTGCCGGAGTGAGCGAGGAGCGTTTGAATTCCGCGGCACGGGCGGCCTGACGAACGCGCCACCGTCACCCTCGCAGCATCACCTCGGCATGCCCCGCAGATTTTCTTTTGCCTCCTGATTGCCGAGTGCTGCGGCCTTCTCGAACCATTGCCGGGCAAGCGTGACGTTACGGGGAACGCCGTCCCCCTCATTATAGAGGACGCCGAGATTGTTCATGGTGGCGGGACTTGTGGCAGAATTGCCCTGCGCCACGGCCTGTTCGAACAGGCGGCGCGCTTCGGCATAGTCGCGCTTGACGCCTTTGCCACGCAGATAGAGCAGGCCGAGATTATTCATGCCCCCGGGCACGCCGGCCTTGGCCGCCAGCCCGTATAGCCGGGCCGCCTCCGTGAGATCTTTGGCCACGCCTAAGCCGTGTTCATACAGCCAGCCCTGATTGATCATGGCGATGGGTTCGTTCGCCGCCACGGCCTTGCCGTACCAGCGGCTTGCCTCGGTGTAATTCTTTGGAAAGCCTTCGCCGCCCTCATAGATGATGCCGATATTGTTCATTGCCATAGCGTAACCGGCCGCCGCGGCCTGGTCGTAGAGACGCCGGGCTTCGGCATAGTCTTTCCGGGCAGTTGCCACCCGTCCCGCCTCGAACGCGAATCGCGCCACGTCGGGATAACGCTGCATCGCGTCGTTGCAGGCGGCGGTTGCGGTCGCGACATTGATCTTGTCGACTTCCAGGCCGGCGAGACTGGGCGGATGCCCGGTATCGTCGGGCATCGCCGCAAGCTTATCGCAATCGGTGAAGAGACCCTGGCGCAGCGGATCGTCCGGCGGCGAGAATCGTGCTTCCTGCGCCGGCGCGGTTGCGGTCGGCGCATCGGGTGTCAGCGATGCCTGCTCGGCATCCGCCGCCACGGGCGCGGGCTTGCCGGCAAAATAGAAATTGCCCGAGATCGGAGAAGAAGACACCCACGGCAATTGCTGGCCGCCGGTCGCCTTGTCTACCGCGAGGCCGACATCGTTGAAGGTCTTGAACAGGCCGTAGCCCGGCTTCTGCATCGCCGCGACCAGCGCATTGGTATAGGGGCTGTGACCGCCGTCGCCATCCAGCGACACGCTGCGCGGCTGGGTCGCGAACGAAATCAACGTTCCGACCGGGGCCGGCATCTGCGCCAGCCCGCCGGTGCTCGAACGCACGCCATGGCCGCTGAACGGATTGTCGCGGCAGGCGTCGAGCAACACCAGATTGATCCTCGTGCCGGATTTTTCCAGCTGATCGAGGATGCCGGAAGTGCTGATCATCTGGGTAAAGACATCCGCTTCGTCCTGCGGATGAGCATCGACCGGCACCAGATAGTTCAACCCATGCGTCTCCACGCCATGGCCGGCGTAATAAAACAGCGCGACGTCGGCGCCGGCCAGCTGGGCGCTGAATTCCTGCAAGGCGGCATCGAAGCCGGCCTTGTCGAGGTCAAGCCGCGCGCTGCCGCCGACCACGAAGAAGCCGAGCGACAGCAGCGTATCGGACATTAGTTTGGCGTCGCCGGCGGGGTTCGGCAGTTTTGGTACAGCTTGATAGGCCGAATTGCCGATCACCAGCGCCACCCGTTTTTCGGCATGCGCGGCGGAGGGCAGGCCGGCGCATAGCAAAAATGCCGCGAAAATCAATCGCGACACGATGCCGATCCGACCAGTCATGACACGCCTCTCCGCAGCGGAGCTAAATCCGCCGGCCATTGGTCTCGGCTGGCGGGGGATAGGTTCGATGGCCATCGGTCATGTTGCGGGTTCAAAACGTCGGCGGCGTGCAGGCACTGATCACCTCGCACGGCTTGGCGCCGACGCAGCGAAATCGATGCGGACGGCGGCTTTCGAAATAATAGGCATCGCCGGGATCGAGGATACGACGTTCGTCGTCGACGGTCACCTCCAGCCGGCCAGAGACCACGATGCCGCCTTCCTCGCCCTCATGAACCAGCGGCACCCGGCCGGTGTCGCTGCCGGGTTCGTATCGTTCTTTGAGAATTTGCAGCGCGCGGCCGAAAAGATTGTCACCGATCTGGCGATAGGAAATCGGCTTCTTGCCGATCTCGGTCAATTCGTCAGATCGATATAAGGCCTTGCGCGGCCGCTCCGGCTCGATGGCGAAGAATTCGGCCAATCCCATCGGGATGCCGTCAAGGATGCGCTTGAGCGCGCCGACCGACGGATTCATCTGGTTCGATTCGATCAGCGAGATCGTCGAATTGGTCACGCCGGAGCGCTTGGCCAGCGCGCGTTGCGACAGCTTGTGACGTCCCCGAACGAACCGCAGCCGTCCGCCGATATCGACGCTCATCGAAAATCCCTGTTGCAGGTGTTTCGGATCGAGCAAATATGATCTGATCGCATCAATAAAATCAATGGGTTACAGGAGCGCAGAAAAGGACTTGTTGTGCCTTCGCAAGCGTGATCCGGCTGCTGCCTGCAGCAGCTGCCAACCGAGGAGTGCGTCGCCGTGACCGTTCATCAGATTCCGAACACCTTGAAACTCGATGCGTTCTGGATGCCGTTCACGGCCAACCGGCAGTTCAAGGCCACGCCCCGTATGTTCGCCTCGGCCGAGGGCATGCACTACACCACCGTCGACGGCCGCAAGGTGATCGACGGCTCGGCCGGATTGTGGTGCGTCAATGCCGGCCACGGCCGCCGGCAGATCGCCGCCGCCGTCGAGCGTCAGCTGATGTCGCTCGACTTCGCGCCCGCATTCCAGATGGGCCATCCAATCGCGTTCGACTTCGCCGAACGACTGGCCGCGATCGCGCCCAAGGGACTTGACCGCATCTTCTTTACCAATTCGGGTTCGGAATCGGCCGACACCGCGCTGAAGATCGCACTCGCCTATCAGCGCGCCGTCGGTCAACCGACCCGGACGCGCCTGATCGGCCGCGAGCGCGGCTATCACGGTGTCGGCTTCGGCGGCATGTCGGTCGGCGGCATGGTGAACAACCGTCGCGCTTTCGCCACGCATCTCCCGGGGGTCGATCATATCGGCCACACCCACGACCTCGCCCGTAACGCCTTCTCAAAGGAAATGCCGGTTCACGGCGCTGAACTTGCCGACGATCTCGAGCGGCTGGTGGCGCTGCATGGCGCCGAGACCATTGCCGCCGTCATCGTCGAGCCGGTTGCGGGCTCGACCGGCGTGCTGGTGCCGCCGCAGGGCTACCTGCAGCGGCTGCGCCAATTATGCGACAAGCACGGCATCCTGTTGATCTTCGACGAAGTCATCACCGGCTTCGGCCGGCTCGGTACGCCGTTCGCCGCCAATTATTTCGGCGTGACGCCCGATCTGATGACGACGGCAAAGGGCATCACCAACGGCACCGTCCCGATGGGCGCGGTATTTGCCAGCCGCAACGTTCACGACGCGCTGATGACCGGCCCGGAAGGCCAGATCGAGCTGTTCCACGGCTATACCTATTCGGCGCATCCGGTCGCCTGCGCCGCAGGCCTTGCGACGCTCGACATTTACCAGGACGAGGGGTTGTTGACGCGCGGCGCTTCGTTGGCCGGCTACTGGAGCGATGCCCTGCATCAGCTCAAGGGCTTGCCGAACGTGATCGACATCCGCACCGTCGGCCTGATGGGCGCCGTCGAGCTCTCCCCGCGGAAAGACGCGGCGGGCGCGCGGGGCTACGATCTCATGGTCGACTGCTTCAACCGCGGCCTCTATTTCCGCCAGAGCGGCGACGCCTTGGCTCTGTCGCCGCCATTGATCGTCGAGCGCAGCCACATCGACGAGATGGTTTCGATCCTTGGAGACGCCATTAAACGCGTGGCCTGATCCTCGCCGGCCTTAAGCCTCCGCCACCGCCTCGCCCCAGGGCTGGAATGGTTCGGAGGCGCCGCTGTTGGTCGCGCCGTCGCGCATCACCACGTTCGGGCAGGCGAACTTCATCGGCAGGGTCTGCGCACGGGCTTCTTCGTAATCGAAACGCGCGCCCAAGGCCTGGCGCGTTGGTGCCGGCAGACGCACATCGCCGATCACGACCGCGCCTTCGCTGGCATCGATGCGCGGATGGTGGATCGCCGCATCCAGATCCATGCCGTAGTCCATCACAAAGGACAGGATCTGCATCACCGCCGGCAGGATGCGCCGGCCGCCCGAAGCGCCGACCGCGAGCCGTCGGCCATCGGCGGCCTGTGCCAGAACCGGCGTGTAATTGGTCAGGCAGCGTTTGCCGGGCGCCAGCGAGTTGGTCGTGCCCGGTGTGGGATCGAACCACATGATGCCGTTGTTCATTGTGATGCCGGTTTGCGGCGTCACGAATTTCGAGCCGAAGGTCGACAGCAGGGTTTGCGTCACCGCCGCCATGTTGCCGTCGCGGTCGACCGCGGAAAAATGCGTGGTGCAACTCGGGGCCAGATGTTCGGCGCCCAGCGCGCGCCGGCCTTCGGCATCGCCCATACCCTGCAGGCGTTCGCGGTAGGCCGATTGCAGCGCCAGCGCATACGCCGTGTAGGCCGATGCATCCGGTGCGTTTTTTTCGGGCTGCAGGCTCTGCTGCAGCAGGCGCAGCGTGTGCGCCAAGGTCGGGCCGGCCGTCAGTTCCGGCGTCGCGTAGACCTTGCCGCCGCGATAGGGGATGACCAGCGGCTCGCGCAGATGGGCGCGGAAGGCGGCGAGGTCTTCCACCGACAGCGCGCCACCGCCGGCCTTTACATCGGAGCAGATGCTGCGCGCCAGATCGCCCTCGTAGAAATCGCGCGGGCCTTGGGCGGCGAGATGCGCCATCGTCGCCTTCAGGCTGTCCTGCGGCAGGCGCACGGTCGATCTGATGCCCCATTGCGGATTAGGCGGCAGGCCGTCCTGGAGATAGGCGGCCGCGCTAGCCGGATAGCGCCGCAGGTCGGCGGCGGAGCTCGATATCATGAGCGTGGTCCACCAATCCACCAGCAGGCCTTCGCCGGCGAGCTTGACGCTGGGTGCGAGCAAATCTTTCCACGGCAGTTTCGCGTGGCGGTGATGCGCTTCCTCCATGCCGGCGACGACGCCGGGCACCGCGACCGAGCCGGGGCCATGCAAATTGCGGTCGTCCTTGACCCGCGGCCATGGAAAGATGTCGGAGGCCGCGCCGTGGCCGGTCAGTGGATAGTCTTCCACACGAAGGCTCAAGGGCGCGCGCATGCCGTAATCGATCACCTCAAAGCGGTTTTCGCGGGCGCGGTAGAGCACCATCGCCCCGCCGCCGCCGGCTCCGCTCATCCAGGGCTCCAGCACGCCAAGCGCAAAGGTGGTGGCGATGACCGCATCGACGCAATCGCCGCCCGCCGCCAGCACTTCCGCGCCGATCTCGGCGGCCTTGCGCGATTGCGCGGCGACGATGCCGCCTTTGGAGGCGGTGGCCGGTTTGCGGATGTGCTGGGCATTGGAGAACTGGTCACGCATTGTTGTCTTTGCTCCGTCTTTTGCCCATTGGCCGGCCGTTCTCCCTGAATAAGGCGGCTGCCGTCACCGTGCAAGATTACCGAATTGGTGCCCGGGCCAGGGTTTGACGGTGGGCGGTTTGACGTCCTACCGTTGCCGTCGCCGGCAGTTGACGATGAATTCGACCTCTATGGGAGACCCTATTGCGAGACAAAAAATGGGACGAGCGATTTATGCTGCTGGCCCACCATTTGGCATCCTGGAGCATCGAGAAGGGGCGGCGTGTTGGCGCCGTCATTGTAGGGCCTGACAATGAAATTCGCTCAACCGGATTCAACGGTTTGCCACGCGGCGTTCGTGATGATCTGGAAGAGCGCCATTCACGCGTGACAGGGGCCAAGTATATCTGGAGCTGCCATGCCGAGCAGAACGCGATATTCAACGCGGCGCGCGTCGGCGTGGCGCTGAAAGGCTGCTCGATCTACGTTCCCTGGTTCCCCTGCGTGGAATGCACAAAGGCCATTATTCAGTCGGGCATCTCGGAACTGATTGCCTATGCGCCCGATCGGCCCAATTCCAACTGGGCCGAGGATTTTTCGATCGCGGGCGTGATGTTGAAGGAAGCCGACATCGTCGTTCGGCTGATTCCCAGGCTCGCCGAACTGCCGGATGCATCCGAAGATGATGCCTGATCGCGCGCCGGGCGCGGCGTGATCCGGGGCCGGGCTTT
>Ga0302314_10021020_pt1 | contig 10773 bp, 9 predicted proteins | sample III_Palsa_N2_3_FD_200533 | JGI IMG/M metagenome (GOLD analysis project Ga0302314, IMG submission 200533) | Peat permafrost microbial communities from Stordalen Mire near Abisko, Sweden - III_Palsa_N2_3 | ecosystem: Environmental > Terrestrial > Soil > Palsa > Peat permafrost | place: Sweden... | reverse complement strand
TGGTGCGCGACAGATTGTAGGTGATCCACGGGTTGCCGTGTGCACGTCAGGTGGCGGACCGCTTGCAACCGCGTTGCTGCTCGCGCGCGACTAAATCGATTACGATGGGATCCGCGACCGGCTCGTCGAATTGAGTTCGAGCGCCCGGGTGGCAAGCAGGTGGGCTGCGCGGTCAACCTCATCCTCGGTGGTCTGTCGCCCGAGACTCAGGCGAATGGCTCCGGCTGCGACGCCGGCAAGGACATTCATGGCGGTGAGCACCGGAGAAAAGTGCACGCTGCCGTCATGGCAGGCAGAGCCGGTCGAGGCGGCGATTTCAGGGATTGCCGCCAGCAACTCCGCTCCTGACAAGCCGATGAAGCTCACATTCAGCGTATTCGGCAGCCGCTCGGCCGGCCAGCCGTTCAACACGGCTTGCTCACCTACGCGATCAAGGATGCGATGCCACAGGCGATCCCTCAGCACGCGCTGCCGTACGGCTTCGGCTTCGAGGTCGGAAGATGCAATGCGGCAGGCCACGCCGAGCGCGACTATGTAGGGGACATTCTCGGTGCCGGCACGTCGTCCGGATTCATGACCTGCACCGTGAATGAGCGGCTCCAAATGGACGCCGCGTCTTACGTAAAGCGCGCCGATTCCCTTGGGGGCGTAGAGCTTATGCCCGGCCAACGTCAGCAAGTCGGCTCCTAATTCCATTACATCAACCGGCAATTTGCCGGCAGACTGGCTGGCGTCCACGTGCATCAAGGCGCCCGTGGCCCTGGCGGCGGCGGCTATCGCCGATATTGGCTGAATGACCCCCGTTTCGTTGTTGGCCTGCATTACGCTCACCACGAGGGTCGGTGCGTTCAGCGCCGTGGCGAGTGCGCCAAGGTCCACTATTCCGCACCGATCGACTGCCACCGAATGAGGCGAGAAACCGAAATGCCGCAGTGCCTGCGCCGTCGCGATCGTTGCGGGATGTTCGATCGCGCTGTACGCGATCTGCAGTCCGCGCCGCTGTGTACTCTGCAACTGGGCGAACGCCGATCCTTTCAGTGCGTGGTTGGTCGCCTCGCTGCCGCCGCCGGTGAATATTATTTCGTCGTCGTGTGCGCCTATGAACTGCGCCACCTCGTGTCGCGCCCGCGCGACCGCATCGTGCGCGCTCCGGCCATAGGCATGTGCGCTCGAAGGATTGCCGAATCCGCTTCGCAGCCAGGGCAGCATTGCGTCGATGACGGCCGGGGCCGGGGGCGTGGTGGCGTTGTAATCCAGATAGATGGGGAGCGCCGGGTTACGCATCATCGTTCGGCCTTGATGCGTGAGGCCCAGTCAGCCGGCAAGTTGATTTTCTTCGCGGTTGGGAAACCGAGGTAACCGTTGTGTGCAAAGGTATAGGCGTTGGTCCGCAATGGGTCTCCGGACACCAACACCATGAAGTCGTCGGGTTGCAACACAATGGGGACCAGCCGATTGGGATCGTCCGATTCCGCAAACGCCCTGGGCAGACGGCCGAGGTTGACCTGATGCTTGAGCGAGACAATCGGGAAGTCGGCCCATTGCTCCGTGTAGGCTTCGACACGCCAGGCAGGCATGCGGGCATGCTCGAAGAGATGGCGCTTCACATCATCCTTGGACCAGCCGGCGCGGGCCATGGTCTGTGCGAGGATGGGGGTGAGTATGAGCACCGGACGCAATGTGCCATAAGTGATACCGCCCACCGTGAAGACGATTTCCCAGCTGGTCTGTTTCGCCACGCCGTCCGAGAGATAGGGCATCATTTGTTCGGGTGTGCTTCCCGTAACGGAGGCCATGACGCCGCCGCCGGTCAGGCGCGTGATGGTCACGGTGTTGTCGCCCGCCGCGAACCCCATATCGACACTGTTCGGCAGCCAGCCCATCTTGGCGATCGCATCCTCGTTTTCGGCAAGAACCACTCGGAACGTGTTGCCGAAGGACCCCTTGTCAGTCTTGTGCGGAAGGAAGCCGGCCATGTTGCGCAGCGCCAGTCGCCAAAAACGGCCGACCGAGGTATTCGGCATGAAACCGTCGCGTAACACACCCTGTTCGAAGTTGAATCCGAGTTCCTTGATGATCGGACCATTGAGGATGATCAGAGTCTCGGCTCCGGGTGTATTGCCGCTGTGCTCGACGCCATACATGGGATCCGACATGGCTTCCGCCAGGGCGACCAAGATGGGCATGTATTCGGGACGGCATCCCGCCATCACGCCGTTGACCGCGACCGCCCAAATGGTCACCGCGCGGCTTTCCGGCAGAACGATACCGAGCACCTCATCGCGATCGCGGTCGGTGAAGCTCAGAAACTGTTCGATCTTATCGATGCTCGGCGGCACGATGGGCAGTCCATCGCTCCACTGGCGCTCGTAGAAAAACGCATTGACCTCCTCGAAGCTACCGCGGAAAACGATGTCGCGTGCCGCGGGCTCGGGACGCTGTTCCTGAGCTTCGGGTTCGTTGAGCAGATTATCGATCACCTGCTGTGCCGTCACCTGGGCAACGTTCGCCCGCAATTCCTCCATGCTTTGAGCGCCCGGGTGGCCGGGTATCATCGCCACGGCAAGATTGGGCATTCCGAGGCCGACGGAGGTCGCGGCCGCCTGACCCAAGAATCCTTCACAAACGAGCGACGAGGTGGGAAATCCGGCGCGTTCGCAAACTTCGCTGGCCCGCAACACGGCGGGCGTGCAGCTGCCTCAGCAGGCCATCGAGCTGATGGCGGCGTCGACTCCCAGCTCCTTGAAGCGCAGTGGCAGCGAGGCAAGCAGCTCTTTTTCATTGACCGTGTGGGTCGAGCCGAATTCGCGCCAACTCACGAATTTGACTTGTGGGTACTGCGCCCGCAGCTCTTGTTCGAGCTGCGAGAAGACTTCGTCGCCCGCGAACAAAAAATCCCAGAGCTGAGCAATGGTCTTGCCGTTGAGCGTATCCAATCGCTTCGCGAGAGGTTGGAGCGCCTGTTTTCGCTCGCCGGAAGGCCAAACCACTTCATACTGCCCATCAGCCGTGGATTTTTTCGCCATCTCTCACTCCTGTCGAATTAATGTACCAGCATATGGGTCGCCTCTTCCGCGGCCCCTACGCCTTCCGCCATCGCCTGTACTACGTTACCACCATATTGCGCCCGAACCGCACCCACGGCAAAAACCCGAGGATCGGAGGTTGCAAGACCCGATGTCGTCTCGATGTGGCCCGTTGCCGTCAGAACCGATGCAGGCGCGAACGTGGTATTCGGCGAAGCCCCGATGAAGGGAAATACACCGGTGCATTCGACGTCCGAGCTCGCGCCGGTCCGCACATTGCGTAGGCGCACGCCGGTAACCCCATCGTCTCCGAGAACCGCGCTCACTTCGTTGTCCCACATGAATGTGACGTTCTCCCTTGCCGCAAGGCGGTCGACGTAGTCGCGCTTCGCCTTCATCGGACTTCGGCACACCATAATCACCCTTCGGCTGGTCCGGGCGAGCAACAGCGCTTCCTGCGCGGCGCTGTCACCGCCGCCGACCACGACGACGTCCTGGCCGCGGAAAAAGCCGCCATCACAGGTGGCGCATCGCGATACGCCTTTTCCGACGAATTCTTCCTCGCCGGGTATACCCAGTTTGCGCAGCGACGCGCCGGACGCCACGATGATCGCCTCGGGATGATAAATGCTGTCAGCCTCATCGATGAGGGTCAGGCGCGTGCCGAACTCGATCTTCGCGACACTTCTGTCGACCACTCTCACCGCAGCTTTGCGCGCGTCTTGGAGGAGATGGATGGCAAGATCCTGGCCCGAGAACTTTCCCGGTACCGGAAGCCCATCAACCTCGTCGATCGTGGCGACAAGTCCGCCGAAAAACCCGCTTGCCTCGAACAGGGTCACGAAGCGTCCGAGACGCGCAGCATGGCGGGCCGCCGACAGGCCGGCGAGGCCGCCGCCGATGACCGCGATTTCAGATAAGTTCTTGAGTGGTCGCATTGCTTAGGGCCCATTAGAGATTATGTAGCCCATCCTCGCGCGCCATCCGTGGGCTCGTCAATCGGCTGAGCGATATGTTACGGTTTCCTATCGCCGCCACGATACGGACAACACTGATGATCAAGCAAGTCGTCTTTCTGAAACGCCGACCAGACCTCACCATGGAGCAATTCATGGATTATTACGAGACGCAGCATTCCAAGTTGGCGCAGCGCATGGGTGCCAAGCCTTCGTTACCCAATGCGCAGCGTTATGTCCGGCGCTACCTCACGCCCGAGAAAAACCCGCTCACCGGCGAGGTGATTCATCCGGGCTACGACTGCATCATGGAGATCTGGTGGAACACGCGGGAGGATTTCGAGGCCGCCATGAAGGGGCTTTCGAATCCAGAGTTCCTCGCCGCTCGCTTGGAGGATGAAAGAAAGCTGTTTGCCTCCAACAGCAACCCCGTCTGCTTGGTGGAGGAACATGATTCGCCTGTCGGTCCACACAATGTCATCAACCGCTGGATCCCTGAACCCACGGGGTAACGATCCGTTGGTCCGGACAATTGAGCCTTTGCTTTCAGGTGTGCCGTAGCATAATCTGCACAAACTGTGGGGAAATAAGCCCAGAGATGGTCTGGTTGTCCGGACCACTGCGGCGAAAGAAGATCTGGAGAAGTCATGAATGAAATTGCAGACTTGGAACCCAAGACAGCGATGTCCATAGCCGACCAGCTGCCGGAACCAGAAACTCATGGCGTGGAGCCCTACGTGTCGGAGGGCTACGCGCGCGCGGAGCGGGATAAGCTGTGGCGTAAGGTCTGGCTGCAAGCGGGTCGCCTCGAAGACATTCCCGAGGTCGGCAATTTCATCACTTACGACATCTTGGACGATTCGCTGCTGATCGTTCGTACTGCGCCCGATACGGTGGCCGCCTACTACAACGTTTGCTCTCATCGCGGTCGCCGGCTGGTCGACACGCCGCCCGGGGCGCACCACGCCTCCGGCAAGCGAATGAAATTCGTATGCGGCTTCCATTCGTGGACTTACAACTTGGAAGGCCAGTGCACGTACATCCTGGACAAGGACAACTGGCAGGGCAAGCTCACCGACGAACGAACCCGATTGGGAAAGGTGAACGTCGACACCTGGGGCGGATGGGTGTGGATCAACATGGACCCCGATTGCGAGCCCTTGCGTGACTACCTTGAGCCCGCGGCATCGATGCTCGATCCTTTCGAGCTGCAGAACATGCGTTATCGCTGGCGTCGTTGGATCGTCTTCGATTGCAACTGGAAGGTCGCCATGGAGGCTTTCGACGAGATCTACCATGTCCCGGGGACGCATCCGGAGTTTACGCGGTTCGGCAGTTTCGTCGGCTGGGGGCGCCCCCAGGGAAAACACAGCCACATCGGCTACGATGCGCCGAAGGGAATGGATGAGAACAAAGGCAAAATGCGGCTGGGCTCGGGGAACGATCCGCGCAAGTCCACGGCCGAAATGCAGCTCTATACCTGGGAGCAGGTCAACACCAACACGACCAAGACATTGGTGGACGCGGCGGTCCGACTGGTCGACGAGCTTCCGGAAGGAACGCCTCCGGAGAAGGTGCAAAAACATTGGATCGAATCGGCGAGGCGCGACGATGCGGCTCGCGGCGTGATCTGGCCGACGGTTTCCTCCGAGCATGTCGGCAAGACGGGCACGGCCTGGCAGATCTTTCCCAATTTTCAGATCGGTCATGCCGTCAACAACGCCCTGTGCTACAGCGCCCGGCCGTATGGCTACGATCCCAATAAATGCATCTTCGAGGCCGTGGTATACGAGTTATTCCCCAAAGACCAGGTGCCGCCGACCGAGTGGCAATATTTGGCGGCGGACGACCCGCGGTGGGGCAGCGTGTTGCCGCAAGACTTCTCCAACATGGCTGCCGTTCAGCAGGGCATGAAGAACGGCGGGTTCCGCGGCGCGCTTCCCAATCCCAAGGCGGAAGGGGCGATCAGCAATCTGCACCGTACCCTGGCGAAGTATATGGGCACGGCCGGGTCACGACCGCTGAAGTAAGCGAGGAACCCCCGGCCGCGAATGGCGCCATCCGTGGCGAGTGCGGATGGCCCTATGTCGATCCTGGCGCCGCATCCACCGCCCCGGTTGGATGCGCAAGCTCCTTCAAGACCTCGTCAGTGTGGGCGCCCAGCGCGGGCGCTGCACCGGCAACGGCGCCCGGAGTGCGAGAAAACCAGGTGGGCACGCCCGGAAAACGCACCGGGCCATAGGGAGACTCCACCGTCTCGAAAAAACCCGCTGACTGCAGGTGGGCGTTGTTGAACAACTCCGCGGGTGTTCGAATTGGGGAGGCGGGTATATCGAGCCGTTGAAACAACTCGAGCCACTCATCCGTGGTTCGTTCCTCAATCACGCCGGCCACCAGACCATAGATGGTGTTGAGGTGTTTCACCCGCTGCGCGAGCGTTGCATAGTCCTCGCTGGCCCACGCCGGCCGCACGGCATCCATGAAGGCCGCCCACTGTTTGTCGTTGTATATCAGTGCGGACATGAGTCCGTCCTTGGTGCGGTAGGGCTTTCGGTTCGGCGCGACCGCGCGCGGGTAGATGGCGGGGCCGAGCGCAGGCGAGAACATGGCCCCATTGGCATGTTCGACGAGCATGAAGGCTGCCATGGTCTCGAACATGCTGACCTCCACCTCTTGCCCTTCGCCGGTGCGTTCACGATGGAACAGCGCCATGGTGGTGGCGTATACGGCGGTCATGCCGGAGATTTTGTCGGCCATGATGGTGCCGACGAAATTCGCTTCGCCTGTCAGCATCTTTTGCACGGCGGGCAGGCCGCATTCCGCCTGAATGGTGTCATCGTAGGCTGTCCGATCCCGATCCGGCCCGCGCCGGCCGTAACCATAACAGTTGGTATAAATTATGGACGGATTGATGGCCGCAACCGCGTCATAGCCAAAGCCCAATTTAGCGATCGCTTTCGCCCGCATCGAGTGAATGAACACGTCCGCCGACCGTATGAGATCGCGCAACGTTGCGGCGCCCGCTTCCGATTGTAGATCGATGACGATACTGCGTTTGCCGCGATTGACGTTGAAAAAAACCCCGCTCATTCCGGGCGCCGGGCCGACGGAAATGAATCGCGTATTGTCGCCTGCGGGGGGTTCGACCTTGATGACGTCCGCACCCATGTCGGCCATGATTTGTGTGCAGTACGGGCCCATGACCATGGCGGTCAGATCGATAATTCGTACCCCTGCCAGTGGGCCCCGCCGCGCCGCTTCTGTGCGCTTGTTTGGTTTCGCATCGGTCGCCATACATATTCCCGTTCGTTGCGCCACTATCGGCATAGCCACTTACCGTCATGATAGGCGACGGCAGCGGATCCATCACAACTTTTGCAGCGCTTAGTCTCGGCTCCCGCGTTACCGACTGATTGTCGGCGCGGACACGCGGATGAGTGGAGGGCCGGGGTGAAAAGTCCCTATCAGCGCGGCATGCGCGAAGTCCCGTGACTTCAGGAAATCGAGTACCTCGGCCGCCTCGTCGTCGGCGCAGGCAATGAGCAACCCGCCGCTGGTTTGCGGGTCACATAACAGCTTGCGCTGCCAATCGGGCATGCCGGCCGGCAGCGTGACGTCGTTTCCATAGCTCGCCCAATTCCGATCGCCGGCACCCGTGCCGATACCGGTTTGCGCGAGGCGCGCAGCGAGGGGAAAAAGCGGCAGGCTATCCCACTCCATGGCGACGGAGAGGCCAGCACCCCGGCACATCTCGAGGGCGTGACCGAGCAGCCCGAACCCGGTCACATCGGTGAGGGCATGGACGCCCGCGAACCGCGGAAGCTCAGCGCCAACGCGATTGAGCTGCGTGGTCGAGAAGATCATGTCCGCATACCCCGCGGAGTCCAATTCTCCGCGCTTCAGGGCCGCGCTGAAGATTCCAATACCCAGGCGCTTCGCCAAGATCAGCCGATCTCCGGGTTTCGCGCCGCTGTTGCGTAAAATTCGATCGGGATCCACGAGCCCGATGACCGCCAAACCATAGATTGGCTCGAGGGCGTCGACGGAGTGGCCGCCCGCGATGGGCACCCCCGCGTCGGCACAGACGGCTTCACCGCCCGCGAGGATCTGGCGCACGATGTCCGTGGAAATCTTGCTGACCGGAATCCCCAGGATGGCGAGCGCCAGAATGGGGGTGCCGCCCATGGCGTAGATATCCGAGAGGGCATTGGTGGCGGCGATTCGGCCGAAGTCGAACGGGTCGTCGACCACCGGCATGAAAAAGTCCGTGGTGGCGACGATGGCTTGACGATCATTGATCCGATAGACCGCCGCATCATCCGCGGTCTCGGTTCCGACCAGTAAATTGGCGAAGTGCTGCGGCACCGTCGTTTTGGCAAGAATGTCGCTGAGGACCGCCGGCGACAGCTTGCAGCCACAGCCGCCGCCGTGGGCGAGCGATGTCAAACGAAACGCGGGGCTGTCCATCGGTTACGTCAATCCTTGGGTTGAAGCGGGAGAGGCGGGAGTCGAACCCACCAAAGGCGCCTCGCGTCTTTCACCAGATTTGAAGTCTGTGCGTCCCACCGGGGTACGATTCTCTCCCGACCCGATGCTAACGCGTTGTCTTGCTACTTTCAAAGCGATCTGCCTCCAGAGCTGCAGCGGCCGGTTTGAGCAGGCGACGTCGGTCGCCAACCCGCTGGGTAAAGCCTATTCGGTCGAAATGCTCGAGTAATTCGATGGAAATGCCCCGTCCGAGATTGGACTTGTCGCGAAACGCCGCTGCATCGAACAGCTTGTTAGCGGAACTGGCGGCGAGCGTCTCCGCTTTGCCTGCGAGTTCGATGAAGGCCGCCTTGTGCAAGAAGCGTCCCGCGGTGATGCGCACGAGATAACCTGCTCGAACTGCCCGCTCGAGTACCCGATTGATGACTCGAAGCTCGAGTTCAAGCTGGGAGGCGACGTCGTGTATCGACATGGGACGTCGGTTGGGGCCGAGCAGCGGTGAAATTTTTCGCCACAGCATCTTCTCGGTCGGCGAGAACTCGATCGCATGGCTCGGCCGCCGAATTTGCGGGCCTTCTCGGATGAGATGCTTGTCTTGTATGAGACTTTCAAGAAGCGCACGCTGCAACTCGCGGCTGCCGCGCATGGAGTCCATCCGCAGCAACTGCGCCATCGACGGACCGAAACTATCCGGATGTGCCGCGTGGAAGTGGGTCACCTCTGCCGTCAGCGCTTCGCGGCCCCGCCGCCAGAGCTCGGCTTCGTAGCCTCGACCCTCGAAGCGGACGAGAGCGGAGTCGGTCCATATGACTTCCGCGAGCTCAGGCCTGATGTTCCATGCCTGCGTGAATTGTCCGAGCGCAATGCCGTTGGGTGCGAGCGGCAAGATCCCCCCCAAGGCGGTGGCGGCGTCGGCGGTATCGAGCGCATTCAACATGGCGAGACGTTCCGGCTGTCGCCGACCCCGGAGCGGGGGAAACGGATCCAATATCGCTCCTCCGGCGAGAGTTCGAGTGCCATCCTTATCCCGCAATATGAAGGCATCCTGCACGAGCGCATGGATGTCTTCATCGAGCACGACTTGCGCATAGCGGGGACCCGCATCATGCGGCATCAACAGTAATCGCCCCGGGATGCTCGCCGTGCCGTGACAGAATTGCACGTGGACGCCGTCCTTCAACTCGACTGGGGATCGTAGCCGGACATCGACGTGCCGAGTCGCTACCGCGATGTCCGGTGCGACCAGCCAGTCGCCGCGGGCCACCCCGGAGTGTTCGAGCTCACCCCCGACCACATTGATTGCACATCGCTCGCCCGCACCAAGACCATCAACCGAATGATGATGCGATTGCAAGCCGCGGACCCTGACCATAATGCCCTTCGGCATCAAGCAGACGCGGTCGCCGACATTGACGTTGCCGGAAGCGATGGTTCCAGTTACCACGAGTCCGGCGCCCTCGATGAGGAAACGTCGATCGATGGGCAGGCGAAAAAGGCTGCCCCGGCGCGCCTGTCGGCGTGTACCGATCTGCGCGGCCTGAGAGAGCAGGTAATCGCGCAGTTCGGGCACACCTTGTGCATTGGGTGCGGCCACAGCGAAGATCGGTGCCTTCGCGAGGGAGGTCCGCGCCAACAAAGGGCCAATTGACGCGGTGACCTCGGCTAGCCGTGAGTCGTCGACCCGATCCATTTTCGTGAGCGCGATTGCCCCGACCCTTATGTCGAGAAGATCCAGAATCTCCAGATGCTCGCGCGTCTGCGGCTTGATGCCCTCATCGGCAGCGACGATCAACAATGCGAGATCGATTCCGGTGATGCCCGCCAGCATATTGCGCATGAATCGCTCGTGACCCGGCACGTCGATGAAGCCGATATATCCTCCGTTCGGCAACGCCATCCCGGCGAAGCCAAGGTCAATGGTCATTCCGCGCCGTCGCTCTTCCGGAAGATGCGTGGTGTCGATGCCGGTCAGCGCCTTGATGAGCGTCGTTTTGCCGTGATCGACATGTCCCGCGGTCGCAACGATCATTGCGGGTTCGAACTGCCCAGTTGCCCGAGTTGCCCGAGTTGCGCGAGAAATGCGCCCTCGTCCTCGAGGCACCGCAGGTCGAGGACCAGTGCGCCGTCCTGCAACCGACCGATCACCGGTACCGGCAGTCGACGGAGTGAATTCACCAAATGCACAAGCCGCGCTTCGTTGCCGCGCCGCGGTCCGGCGGTGCGGCAGACCAATGACCAGCTGCGTAGGCGATCGACCGGCAACGAGCCACTGCCAATCTGACTCAGGCAGGGTTCGATGGTCA
>Ga0302314_10021019_pt1 | contig 10773 bp, 3 predicted proteins | sample III_Palsa_N2_3_FD_200533 | JGI IMG/M metagenome (GOLD analysis project Ga0302314, IMG submission 200533) | Peat permafrost microbial communities from Stordalen Mire near Abisko, Sweden - III_Palsa_N2_3 | ecosystem: Environmental > Terrestrial > Soil > Palsa > Peat permafrost | place: Sweden... | reverse complement strand
CTTGAAACTCAGCCCGAAGTCTACCGATATCTTCGCAGAGCTTCGCAACCGCGACATCCTGTTGCACCACCCCTACGACAGTTACAACACGGTCGAAGCGTTCATTGAAGCCGCGACGCTCGACCCGAATGTGATGTCGATCAAGCAGACGCTCTACCGCACAAGCGCGGAGTCGACCATCTTCCACGCCTTGACGGAGGCCGCGCAGAGCAAGGATGTCACCGTGGTGGTTGAGCTTATGGCGCGGTTTGATGAGGCCTCGAACATCCGCTGGGCGCGCGAGCTGGAGGACGCCGGCGTGCAGGTCTTTCACGGCATCTTCGGACTCAAGACGCACTGCAAGCTCTCACTAGTGGTGCGCAAAGACCCGGATGGTGCGGTGCGCAGCTACGCGCACCTTGGCACCGGCAACTACAACCCCGTTACGGCGCGGTTCTATACCGACATCAGCCTGCTCACTGCGCGGCCCGACCTTACGGACGCCATCCAGAAGGTCTTCCGTTATCTGACCGCCGACTGGGAGGCTGGGCCACAGGCCTACCGTCCGTTGCAGGTTGCGCCGATCACGCTGGCCAAGGATATTCTCGCCTTGATCGCGCGCGAGGTGACGCATGTGAAGAAGGGGCAGAAGGGTCACATCATCGCCAAGATGAATGCACTGCTCGACGGCAAAACGATTGATGCGCTCTATGACGCGTCGCGAGCTGGGGTGGAGATCGATCTGATCGTGCGCGGAATGTGTGCGCTACGTCCAGGCGTTCCGGGTTTAAGCGAAAATATACGGGTGCGGTCGATCGTAGGACGGTTTCTGGAACACTCCCGCATCTTCTGGTTCGCCAATGGCGGCGCTGCGGAGGTCTTTGCCGGGAGCGCCGATTGGATGCCGCGAAATCTTTATGAGCGGTGCGAGGTTGTCTTTCCTGTGGTCGATGAGGTCAGCGCGCGGCGACTGCGTGACGACATCCTGGGCGCCTGCCTGCGCGATACCGCAAAGGCGCGACTGATGCAGCCCGACGGCAGCTACATCCGCGCACCGAAGACTGGCAAGCCCTTCAGTTCGCAGGAGTACTTTATGCAACAGGCCGCGGTGACGCTGCCCTGAGATCGCTTCGCTGGCTATTGCACGATGTAGGTGATCGTTTGGGAGTGTGTTGTCGTCACGCCGCTGTTAGTCGAGGTTGCTGTGATCTGAACGGAGTAGGTGCCGGCTGGCGTGCCGATGATCGTCGACGATGGAGCTGGAGTGCCAGAACTGCATCCGAGCACTACGATAGCGCCAGCTGAGAGCAACACCACCAGCAGCGTGGAAAGTCTGCGGCGGCGAGGCAGTATCAGCAACACCAGGCCAGCCAGAGCCACCCCAGAGCCCGCGCCATACCAGCCCCTGGATTGCGGGTGTGCCATAGCCGTCGTGTTGTTGGTGTAGGCGAGAAGCGAAAATGAGGTGGATGCGCTCGTCGTGGTCGAGGTCAGCACCAGCGGGGTGATGGTGAAGGAGTACTGCGCTGCCATCGGCGTTGTAACGCTGTCGGTGAAGGCGATGCTGCCGGTAAATCCGTCTTGTGCGGCTACCGTGAATACCACGGCTGGCGCGATGGTTCCCGAGGCCACGGTGACGCTTGTTGTCGAGGGAGTCAGCGTGAAATCGGGGCCAACCGCCGCAGTGATGGTGATCGCGAAGGCCCCCTTTGAGCCGGCAAATGTGCTGTCGCCGGTGTAGGTCGCTTGTACAACATGACTGCCTACGCTTAGGCCGGTGGTGTCGAGCGAGTAAGTGCCCGTTCCGGCGGTAAGTGTGATTGCCGTGCCAACGGGGACGCTGTCGACCGTGATCTGTGCTGTGCCGGTTGGCGTGGCAGTCGAGGCGTTTGTGCCGGAGGCTACTGTCACGGTGAACGTGATCGCCGTGCCTGCGGTGGCTGTCGTCGCGCTGCCGGCAATGTTGGTCACGGAGGGATCGACGCCACCAGTTACAGGTGCGGGCGTAACCAGCGCCCAGTCATTGACCAGATTGGCTGCGTCTACCGAACCCCAACCCGTTGCCTGGTCGTAACCGCTCTTCGCTGCGAAGCCGATGGTTCCACCTGCAGGACAGTCCACGGAACCCTGCGTGCATGGGCTCGCGTTCGTGCTAGTTGTGATGTCGTGGAAGACGCTGGTGTTATACGAACTGTTTGCCAATGCATAGATCGCAGGATTGGCGTTACCCAGCGGCAGGCCACCCGTCTTTTGCTCCACCAGCGCCAGGAGCGCGGCGAAGGCGGGTGCTCCTACAGATGTGCCGCCCGAAACGGTGAAGCCTGCCGACGCGTTGCTGAAGCCGTTGGTGCAGTTCGTGCTGCCGGAGCAGATCAGGTAGCCATCGTGGATGATCGAAGCTGCGAGCGAGACGTCCGGCACGTCGCGCGAGTAATCGTTCGGTACGCCCAGGGCTATATCGGCGGTCTGCCACGTGGGTTTGGAAAAGTAGTCGCTTGCGCCGCCGCCGGTTGCGTCGAGTCCCGCGCCGTTGTCGTCGTTCCACGCTACCTCAGGAATGTATCCGGTCGCTGAGCTGCCATTCGTTCCGTTGGTAGCCGACCAGTAGGTTCCAGTACCTTCGGTCAGCGTCGTTCCACCAATGCCGGTCACCAGTGGCGACGAGGCTGGAAAGTCCACCGCGAGGCCAGCGACGGCGCTGCCTACGTTGACGTCGCAGTCGGTCGCGCCGGAGTCACCTGATGCTGCCGTAATCGTCATGCCTTCGGCGGAACCCATCTGTAGCAGCTCACTGTAATACGCCAGCGCGTTGACGCCGAGATCGGCTTCGCACTCTCCGTAACTGGTCGCAACGATTGGCGCAACATCGTTGTCGATTGCGCCAGTCAGCGAGCCGTCAATCACATCGGCGGAGTTCACATACAGGATGGTCGCACCCGGTGCGATAGCGCCGGCCCACTCCAGGTCCATTTCGGCCTCGTTGAGATCGCTCGGGGAAGGATAGCCGGGATCGGTGCCGTAGAGCGTCTGCGAGACGGGTTTGTTCGCGAGATTCGCTGCGCTCTGGAAGGCGGCGATGTCGGCGGGATAGATGTCGGTCTGGCCGACAATCGCCACCGTAACGCCGCTGCCGTTCACGTTGTTTGTGAGCAGCGGCTTTTCGTCGTAGATGGTGTAGAAGTCTCCCGGCGCGAGGTAATGCGTTCCAGCCGAGGTTGTGTACTGTGGCCGTGCTATTGGGTCATCCCCGCCGACGTATGCCTCGCGATGATGTGGCTTCGGGCGGAAATCATCCAGCCCGGTAACGCCCTGGGTCACCGCCGCAATCGTTGCCGGGAGCTGCGGCGCGGTGATGTTGGCAATATGCTGCTCGCCGTTCACAGAAACCCTGTGAATCTGCGTCTGAAACGCCTGCTCTGCCTGCGCTACAGTGCCGGAGAAGCGTATAAACAGCCCGCCGCGACCTATCTCGGTTACCTGCAATCCCTGCCCTGCCAGCCAGCTTGAAACTACCGCGAGATCACCATCCGAGAGCCCAAACCGTGCCCGGAACCGCTCTGGCGTAAGCCACTGGTGATAACGCGAAGAGGCAGGATTTTGCTGGTCGGCTAGCAACTGTGTCAGGGCTGCTTTCTGTGCCGCGGTCATAGAGAAGCGCAGCGACATCGACGGCAGTTGCCGTGCCCCTTCCGCCGCACCAAGGTCGCTGGCCCTTGCCAACCGGGGAGAGACGTTACCCGTCAGCGCCACCTTCTGCGAAGCATTCACTGCCCCCACAATCCGGGAACTTTGCGCGCACAGCATGTTTGCGACTGCAACCAGCAGCACGCCGGTTGCGGCAAAACGGGCAAAGCGTGAGAGCAGCATGAAGGGTCCCTTTACCTCAGAGCCAATTGCAATCGAATTGCGCTATTTGAAACGACGGCCAGTTTACAGCTTGGACGGGTTTCTTGTCGTCAAAGGTGATGTCTACTGCACCGTCACCTGGAACTGCGAGTTGTGCCGCACGGTCGTCTGCCCATCTGTTCCCTGCGTCGTAATGGAGAGCAGTTGGGTTCCCTGCGGTGTGCCTCCCGCGTTCGAGCCGGTTCCGGTCGTTCCGTTGGTGTTCACGATCCCCTGGGTCGTGCATCCCATACTGAGGCCGATAACCGCCGCTGCCACAATCGCCAACAGCAAGGTGGGTCTGCGCCGCGTACCCGGCAACAACAATCCGAGCAACAGCGTACCCAGCGAAACCGCCGCCAGCGAGATCCCCGTTGCGGCTTTGCCCAACGGCGCGGGACGCGCTCCATAAGCTGTCGCAGCCGTCGTCGTAACCGACAACACCGACGTTCCCGAGCCAGTGATGACCGCCGGCGAGAAGCTGCAGGTCATCAGCGTGTTCGGTGGTGGCGTGCATCCCAGCACCACCTGGCCGCTGAAGCCGTTGTAAGCCGTAATCGTCGCAACAGATGCGCCACCGGAGCCACTGGTCAGTGTCAGTGTTTCGGGCGAGAACGACACCCCGTAGTCCGTAATATTGACCACGTACGTCGCGGTGTTCGCTGCGTAGCTCGTACCTCCATTGAACAGCGCCGTGATGTTGTGCGTGCCCTTCATCAATCCGGTCGTGCTCAACTGTGCCATCGAATCCACCACCAGCGGTGTTACATTCGACGTTCCCAGCAGAACCGTTTGGCCGTTATAGAGGTCGTAGAACGTCACTGTTCCAGTCGGACCCGCGGGGTAAGGATTAGTCGCCGAAGGCGTAGCCGACACTGTATCGGTGAGCACAATGTTGGCTGTATAGAGCGCCGAACCCTCATTCGTGGAGAGCGATCCCGTTGTTGGGATGGGCGCAATATTCACAATCACTTGCGGTGAGTTGCTGCCAAGCCAGTTTGTGTCGCCGGAGTAAATCGCCGTCACATAGTTGCCGGTCGTTACTGTCAGCACCGTCGCGAAGGTCGCCACGCCGTTGTTCAAGGGTTCCACCGTCGACGTGCCATTCACATAGAACGTCACAGTCCCGGTGGGCAGAATCGCGGAGCCATTCGGTGTAATCGTAGGCGCAACGGTAGCGGTAAACGTCGTCGTCTGTCCGGCCTGAGGACTCGTGGGTGAGGCCGTCAGCGTTGTCGAAGTACTTCCCTTCGCAACCGTCAGCGAAGCCGTCGCCGAAAGCCCCGTGCAGGTCACATTAGTGCTCGTGCAGGTCGCCGTCACCACATAGGTGCCGGGTACAGGCGTCGCGATCGCGGAGGTCGCCGTCGCCGAGGTTCCACTCGCCACCAGCGCAGCGGTCGTCATCGACGTTGCCGTGCCAGTAAGCGCGAAGGTCACGCTGCCAGCCGGTCCGCCTGTTACGGCTGTGGTCGGAGCCAGCGTAGAGGTCAGCGTCACGGTGCCACCATAGGTTGTTGTGGACGGGCTTGCCGCCGCAGTCAACACGCCCGTCGCGGTGCTCGAGCCTACAGTAACGTCCGCCGGCGCTGTGCTGGTGCTCGCGGTGTAGTTGCTGTCGCCGTTATATGTGGCAGAGATCGCCTGGACACCTGTCGTCGTCAGCGTCGCCGCGCAGCTTGCCGCGTTGCTGCTCACAGCTCCCGAGCACAAAATCCCCTGTGCCGAACTGAACGTCACCGTCCCCGTAGGCGCAGAGCTGTTCACAACGCTCGAAGGCGTCACCGTCGCATTCAGCGTCACCGTTCCACCTGCTGCTACGGTCGAGACTGAGGCGGTCACCATTGTTGTCGTTGTCGCAGTCGTCGTAGTCGCCGCGGTATTTACCGTCGGGGCCGTGCTCGGCTTGTAGGTTGAATCGCCGGAGTATACCGCGGAGAATGCATGAGCAGTCTTGCTGCTGAGCGTGGTGCTGGAGATGCTGCTCGACGCGTTGCTCACCGCCGTACTCTGCAGTAATGCCGCGTCTTCATAGAAGCTTATAGTCCCCGTAGGCGCCGTCGTTCCCGTGTAGGTGATCGTCGCGGTAAGCGTCGTCGTACTTCCACTCACCGGCGGATTTGGCAGGACCGACAGCAATGTCGATGTCGCCACCGTCGCGGTCGAAGCCGCCGTCGCAAAGGCAGGCGACGTACTCGTCTTGAATGTCGTATCGCCGCCGTACACCGCAATAAACGAATGCGCTACCGTGGAAGAAAGAGCCGTGCTCGTAAGTGTCGCAACGCCACCCGACACTGTTCCAGTACCGATACTCACCGAGTCCTCATAGAACGTCACCGTTCCGGTCGGCGAGGACGAACTGCCCGTCTGCGAGATCGTTGCCGTCAATGTTGTTGTGCTCCCACTCACCGGCGGGTTCGGTGAGACGTTCAACGCCGTGGTTGTTGCCACCGAGCCAGTTGCCGCACTCGCCACGGCTGGCGACGTGCTCGTCAGGTAGTTCGAATCGCCCAAGTAGACCGCATCAAAGCTGTGCGCCGTCGCGCTGCTCAACGTCGTCGAGCTAAAGGTAGCGACGCCTGCGGTAACAGTCCCGCTGCCGATCTGTGTGCCATCTTCAAAGAAGTTCACCGTGCCGCTGGGACCTACACCGTTCGTCGGCGTATAGGTGATCGTCGCCGTCAGCGTCGTCGTGCTTCCACTCACAGGAGGATTCGGCGAAACTCCAAGCAACGTCGATGTAGCTGTAGCGACGGTTGCATTCGCCGTCGCTGTCCCGCTGGCGTAGTTGTTGTCTCCGCCATAGACCGCGCTGAAACTATGCGATCCGGAGCTCCAGTTCGAGTCCGAAAGTGATGCAGTTCCATTGCTTAGCGTCTGCGATCCAATCGACGAGCCGTTGTCCTCGAAGGTAAGGTTTCCAGTCGGCGTCGGATATTTTCCACCCGCGCCGCTCACGGTCGCCGCAAAGCTTGTCGCTGTCCCATTCACCGGTGGAACAGGAGCAGCCGTCAGCTTCATTGTCGGTGTTCCAAGATTATTCGATCCCGTGATCCGCCCCGGATTGCTGCACGAAAAACTCGCAGTCGTCGTGCACTGCGCCAGGAACGTCACCGACCCGCCCTGCACAGCAGCCACCTGTACCGCCGCCGTCGTCGCGGCACCAGTTCCGGCCAACGTGCCTGTGTAGGTGCTCGTATCGCTGGTTCCCTGCGGCGTTACCGTTATCGTCCCAGTCGGCGACCCCACGCCCGAAGGTGCCGTCACGATGACATCCACCGTAGCCATCGTCCCCACAGGCGCGGCTCCAGCCAGATTTCCAGTCACGACCACGGTCTCCGCCCCCACGGTAAACCCGGTGGAGATGCTGTTGTTCGCGGCATAGGTTCCATCGCCTGAGTACGCTGCCGTCACGGTGTACGTTCCACCCGGCAACTGGTTATAGGTGGCCGAAGCCACTCCACCCGAAAGCGTACCCGACCCAAGCGTCACGCCTGTACTCGTCGAAAAAACTACCGTCCCCGTAGGCACCACGCCATTGCCCTGCCCTGACGTATCCGTCACCGTCGACGAAAACGTCAGACTGCCACCATGGGTCACAAACCCGCCATTTGACACATTAATCGACACGTTATCGCTCAGGCTGCCATGTGGAAAGAACTTGTCCAGCTTAGCGAGATCGACGAGGCCCAACCCCGTCGCCGCCTCCCACGTGCCCGCCGCAGCGTGATCCGGCTGCGTATAAAGCCCCGGCTCGGCCGCCAGCTGATAAAACGTCGCATTCACGTTCCCCAACCGCACCGGCGTTCCATCCGTCGTCGCGGGCTGTTGCGCCAGGATCGACTCCATCGTCTGCGTCAGCGCATTTAGGCTCGACACCGTCAGATCCGGCTCATGCCGCATCCCATCGGCCGGCAATCCCATCGCCTGTTGCCACGACGGTCTCAGCTCCGTCAGGTTTGCCGTCGCGGGAGGCGTAATCCCCGGCGTGGGCGCAACCGAAGTCACCTCCGACAACACACTCGGAAACCCGGCCGACCCTCTCGGGCCACAGCCGGTCTGCGCCAGCACGATCATTCCCTGCGCGCTCGCCTGCTGCAATGTCAGGCGCATCGCCGCCTGCGTCGCCGCATCCACATCCTCCAGGCAGCTTGCCGTGCTCAGCGAGACCACCCTTGCCGTATTGGCTTCCACCAATGCACTCAGGGCCGCGAGTCCACTGGTCGTCGCACTCTGCGCAATGCCATCGGTCGCGAGCGTCATGGGATACGTTGCCGGAAGATTGCTCAGCCCGTCCACCGTCAGCAGATTGCCCACTAGGGTATTCGGCAGAACAGGAGCCACACTGTTCGCGTAATAAGCCGTCTGCCCTAGCTGCACGCCCTGTAGCGCAGGCGACATAGCAGCTTCCACGTTCGCTGCCGTACCTGAGACCACAATCCGCAGCCCAGAAGCTGGTGTGCTCTCCACCGTAAGCCCTTTGGCCTGCGCATACGCGCTCACCGCAGCAATCTGATCGGCCGTGGCGCCAAACTGCTGGCCGAACGCAGCCGGAGTCAACCATGCGTGATACGCCGCATTCCCCGGCGTCTGTACCGCGGTCAAATAGCTCTCAAGCGCAGCCTGCCGCTCCGGTGTGGGTGCCAGGTAGAGTGTCAGCCGCATCGCCTGCGACCCGGGCAGAGGGCCCAGATCGAGCGCACCGCTCGGCAGCGCAGGTACGCGCATCGCTACCGGCGAAGCCTGACCCCTCGCTCCGGACACAAACATCATTGCGGCCATGGGGAGACCGAAGCACAGCACAAGGCAGCGTCGCAAAGCGGGTATGTACATAATCTAGATAGAATTGTTCCGCAGTAGTGATCTATACGCAAGCCTCAACTGCCGCTTCCGCTCCGCATACGAAATCTTCTGTGGGAAACCGCGTCCAAATTTCCTTTTAGAGCCAACAACGTCTTAGCATAAGAACACAAAACCGCGTCCAGCGCGTGCACCAGAAATGAGGCCGAATTTGATGTCTACCAAGCAGTTTCCGGCGAGCACACCACGAACTGCGCTTCTGCTCCTCTTCGCAGCGCTTCTGCTTCCATCGCTCCGCGCCCAGACCGTGTCCAAGTCCGCGCCGCCCGACAAGTACGAACAGGCCCTCGCCGCCCGCACCACCGTCAAGGTTCTACCCAACGGCCTTACGCTCGTCATCTCCGAGCGCCATGAAGCCCCGGTCTTCAGCTTCTACACCCTCGTAGACGCGGGCTCGACCAACGATCCCACCGGCGAGTCCGGCCTCGCTCACATGTTCGAGCACATCGCCTTCAAAGGGACCACCACGGTCGGCACCACCAACTACCCGGCTGAGAAAATCGCCCTCGCCAAGGTAGAGACTGCCTACGCTGCCTACGATGCCGCCTATCGCAACTCCGTCAGCAACGACACAGTCGCCAAGGATCAGGCCAGGCTCGACTCCCTCCACAAAACCTTCGAAGACGCGGTGGATGCTGCGCAGAAATTCGTCATCCCCAACCAGTTCTCTGAGATCGCCGAAGAGAACGGCGCCGTCGGCATCAACGCCTCCACCAGCGAAGACTCCACGCAGTACTTCTGGTCCATGCCCTCCAACCGCCTGGAACTCTGGGCCTTCCTGGAGTCCTCCCGCATCGGCTGGCCTGTCGCCCGCGAGTTCTACAAAGAGCGCGATGTCGTTAACGAAGAGCGCCGCATGAGAATTGACAGCTCCCCACAGGGCCGCCTGGTCGAAGAGTTCCTTGCCGCCGCCTACATGGCTCATCCCTACGGTCGTCCCGGCGTCGGCTGGGAGTCCGACATAACGCAGGTCACCGCGACCGAAGCCTCCGACTTCCATAAGAAGTATTACGTCCCCTCCAACATCGTCGTAGCCGTCGTCGGCGACATCGATCCCAAGACCGCCATGCCGATCCTCGAGAAATACTTCGGTCGCATCCCCGCCGGTCCCAAGCCCGAACCGATGACTACTGTCGAGCCGAAGCAGACAGCCGAGCGCACCGTCACCCTACACGAGACCACGCAGCCCTTTTATCTTGAGGGTTACCACCGTCCCGGCTACCGCTCGCCGGATGACTCGGTCTACGACGCCATCACCGACATCTTCTCCAATGGCCGCACTTCGCGGCTCTATCGTTCGCTGGTCCGCGACCAGAAGATCGCGATGGTGGCTGAAGGCTTCTCCGGCTTCCCCGGCGTCAAGTATCCCGGCCTCTTCGCCTTCTATGCCTTGCCCATGCGCGGCCATACCAACGATGAGTTGCGCGACGCCATTCACAAGCAACTCGACATCCTGAAGACCACCGATGTCTCCGACGCCGAACTTGAGCGCTTCAAAACCCGCGCCCGCGCCGATCTCCTCCGCGGCCTCGCCGACAACGACGGCCTCGCCTCGGAACTCGCCGAATATCAGACCCGCTTTGGCGACTGGCGCGAGATGTTCCTTGAACTTCAGAAGATCGACGCCGTATCCAAGGCCGACATCCGCCGCGTAGCCAATCAGACCTTCGTCGAAACCAACCGGACCAGCGCCCGCATCGACTTCAAACCTCCAACCGCACCACCCACCGAGGCTACTGCAACACCTGCCTCCGCCGGCAAAGGAGGTGCCCAATGAATACTTTGCGCTCTTCCTTCCTGACCTTCGCGTTCGCCGCTGCTTCCATCGTCGCCATCGCCCAAAACCCACCACCCAAAACCCAAAACCCGTCTCCCGCCCAACCGTGGAAGTCCATTCCGATCCCACCGCTCCACGCCTTCAAACCCACCGAGCCCATTCGCGTCACGCTGCCTAACGGCGTACAACTCTTCCTGGAAGAAGACCATGAGCTACCCTTCATCAGCGGCTTCGTCCGCATCCGTGGTGGCAACCGTGACGAACCCGCAGCG
>Ga0302314_10021018_pt1 | contig 10774 bp, 10 predicted proteins | sample III_Palsa_N2_3_FD_200533 | JGI IMG/M metagenome (GOLD analysis project Ga0302314, IMG submission 200533) | Peat permafrost microbial communities from Stordalen Mire near Abisko, Sweden - III_Palsa_N2_3 | ecosystem: Environmental > Terrestrial > Soil > Palsa > Peat permafrost | place: Sweden... | reverse complement strand
AGCTGTCGTCGCTACAGCCCGCATCCGCGCGCAATGAGGGCGGCTTCGCGACGCTCGCGGAGGGCTCTGCGTGCGCGGAGACGACGGGCGCCGCATCGAACGCGGCGTCCGTCTTGGTCGATCCGCTCGACGAAGGCGTCTTGCAGCCCGCGCCGAGACCCGTGGCGATCAGGAGCGCGACGACGCCCCAGCTACTTGCAGTAATGCGCACCGACACCTTGCAGCCAGCCTCCGAAGTTGGGGTAGCTCGACGTCGCGCAGAGCGCCGTCGCAGCCATTGAGTTGGCGATGCACGTGTTCGCCGGGTCGAAGAACTGGCTGCACTCCCCCGCCTGCGCCGTCCCGTCGCACGACGTCTCGACGCATGACTGGCACCCCTGCGTCTGGCAGTCCTGGGCGCAGCCTGCCGCCACGTCGCAGGGGCCACTGATGAAGGGGGCTGCGCAGAGGTAGACGCCGGTGAACGTCGAGAAGTCGAAGAGGAACTGATCGAGGCACTCGGCGCACGGCTCGTTCGTGTCGAACTCCGCGTCGATGAAATCCTCGCAGTCGTTCGCTTCGGGGCCGCCGGCGCACGCGGTCGCGGCGTCGGAGAGGTCGGTGGCCTTGCACGCGCCCGGAGGTGCGGGCTGCGGCGCGGCCTGCGTGATTCCCGCGACGCAGCCGGGGTACGCCGAGGGGCAGCTCTGGTCGCAGACGACGGGGAAGACGTCGTCGTCGCAGGTCAGCCCGCTCTGGGTGCAGTCCTGGCAATCCGCGCCATTCGAGCCGCAGGACGTCGAGACCGTCCCCGCGTGGCACGCGCCGGTTTGGTCGCAGCAACCCTCACACGCGAGCGCGCAGGGGCACGTGACGCCACCGGTCGGCCCGAGCGTCGTCTGGCACGCGCCGCTCTGGTCGCAGCAGCCGTTGGGGCAGGTCGAGAGGCCGCACGCGAACCCCGCGCACGCCCCTTCGGAGCAGGTCGCGCCGGCGCCGCAGGTGAGGCAGACGTCGCCGAACTCGCCGCAGGCCGAACCGGTCGTCCCGGGCTGGCAGATGCCGTTCCCGTCGCAGCATCCGTTGCAGGTGTCCTGGTTGCAGGCGGTCGGCTGGCAGACGCCACCGAGGCACGAGGCGTCGAAGCACTGCGCGCACTGGGCGCCCCCCCCGCCGCACGCGTTCGGGTCGTCGCCCGGTTGGCACGCGCCGTTCTCGTCGCAGCAGCCGCGGGCGCAGTTCTGTGCGTCGCAGAACGAGTTGAAGCAGGTCCCCTGGTCGCACCCCGCGTTCGTGCTGCACCGGGCGCAGACTTCGCCGAAGCTTCCACACTGGGCGACGGTGTCTCCGAGCTGGCAGACGCCGGTCCCGTCGCAGCAGCCGTTCGGGCATGTCGTCTCATTGCACGTCGAGCCGACGCATGCGCCCGTCTGGCAGATGGCGCCGACCACGCACTCCGTGCAGCTCGCGCCGCCCGTGCCGCAATTCGCGAGTGTTTCGCCCGACAGGCACTTGCCGCTGGCGCTGCAACACCCGGTCGGGCACGTCATCGCGTTGCAGCTCCCCTGGCAGCTCCCGCTCTCACAGGTCGCTCCCGTCGCGCAGGCCGAGCACAGCGTCCCGCCCGTGCCGCACGCCTGGTTCGCGGAGCCGGCCTGGCAGTTCCCGCCGGCGTCGCAGCAGCCGTTCGGGCACGTCTGCGCGTTGCACGTTTCCGTCGCGCAGAACCCCTCCTCGCATACGGTCCCAGGAGGGCAGGCGCTGCAGGTCTCGCCGTCGTTGCCACACGCCGTCGGGGTCGTTCCGGGCTGACAGACGTTGCTCTGGTCGCAGCATCCGTTGAAGCACGTGCCGTCGTCGCAGCTCGCGACCAGGCAGGCGCCCCCCTGGCACGTTCCCGTTGGCCCGCAATCGAAGCAACCGATGCCGCCGAATCCGCACGTCGTGGAGGTCTCGCCCTGCTGGCAGCTCCCCGTCGCGTCGCAGCAGCCGTTCGGGCAATTCGAGGCGTTGCACTGGCCGCAGGTGCCGGCGTCGCAGGCCGTCACCACCTGGCAGAAGCCGTCGTTGCAGAAGGTCTGCGCCCCGCAGACCGCGCACGCAGCACCCTCCTCGCCGCATGCACCGGAGCTCCCCCCCGCCTGGCAGTTCCCGGAAGAGTCGCAGCAGCCGCCACAGGTATCGGGACCGCACGACGTCTGGATCTCGCAACCGCCCTCGAAGCAAGTCCCGCCCGGCCCGCAGGGGAAGCACTGCTGGCCGCCTTCGCCACAGGCCGAGGCGCTCGTACCCGACACGCAGCTATCCCCGAGGCAGCAGCCGGAGCAATTCTGCGCCGTGCACGCGGTCGACGTTCCGCAGACGCCTGACGGAAGGCACGTCGTCCCGCTGTTCTGGCAGTTCTGGCACGCCTGGCCGCCGGTGCCGCACGCCTGCGAGCTGATCCCCGTGATGCAAACCTGCCCCTCGGGGGTGCTCGTGCAGCAGCCGTTCGGGCACGTCGTCGGATCGCACCCCGACATGATCATCGTCTGGCAGGTGTGGGTCGACGCCTCACAGCTCGAGGGCCCGCCGTGGCTCACGCAGGAGAGGCAAAGCGTTCCACCGGAGCCGCAGTCGTCGAGCGTCGTGCCCGTCTCGCAGAGATTCGTGGTCGGGTTGCAGCACCCTCCCGGGCAGGTCTCGGGTCCGCAGTCCGTCGCCGTGCCGCAGGTACGCGTCGAGAGGCTACAAACCGCGCCGGTCGAACACACGGAGCACGTCAGGCCTCCGCGGCCGCAATCCGACGCCAAGGTCCCGGTCTCGCACCGTCCTGCTTCGTCGCAACAGCCCCCCGCGCAGGTCTCGGGCCCGCACGCTCGAGCGCCGTCCATGAGCGCACCGCCGTCGATCCCAGGGCCACGCAAGATGGCGGAACGGTCCCCGCAGCCTGCGCTGCCGACGAGCAGCAGAAAGGCGCAGCAAAGGACGAGGTAGAGAGGGTGGCGGCCGCAGCGCGACCGTGGATTCGGAAGCTCAGCAAGAAAAGTCATCGGGTACCCCAAAGGTTTGCGTGTGGGAACGCGGGGCACATCGTAGCTGATTGTCGGCGTCGTTCCCGTTCCATTCGGGCGGCAACCGCTCTAGGAGAAAGGCGCGACACCAGACTTCAGGGAGCGACCTTGGGACTCTTGGACGGAAAGAAGGCCCTCATCATGGGGGTCGCCAACAAGCGCAGCATCGCCTGGGGCATCGCCTCGGCCTTTCAACGCGAGGGGTGCGAGCTCGCGTTCACGTACGCCATCGAGCGCCTGCGGGGGAACGTCGAGGAGCTCGTGGCCACGTTGCCGAACGCCGCGAACGTGCCGGTCTATCCCTGCGATGTCTCGAAGCAGGAGGAGATCGACGCGACCTACGCCAAGCTCGGTGCCGCCTGGGGGAAGCTCGACATCCTCGTGCATTGCATCGGGTTCGCGCCGATCGACGACCTGAAAGGGCGCTTCATCGACACCACGCGCGAGGGCATGCGCATCGCGCTCGACGTCAGCGCGTACTCGCTCATCGCGATCACGAAGCCGGCGCTACCGCTGTTCGCCAAGGCGGGGGGAGGGTCGGTCCTGTCCCTCAGCTTCGACGCCGTGAACAAGGTCGTCCCGAGCTACAACGCGATGGCCGTTGCCAAGGCCGCGCTCGAGACGGAGACGCGTTACCTCGCCGCCGACCTCGGCCCCGAGAACGTGCGGGTCAACTGCATCTCGGCCGGCGCCATCAAGACGATCGCCTCGAGCGCCGTGAAGGGGATCAGCACCCTCCGCGAGCAGGTCGAGCAGAAGGCGCCCCTTCGCCGCAACATCACTCTGGAAGACCTGGGCGACGTCGCGGTCTTCCTCGCGAGCGAGAAGTCGCGCTGCATCACCGGCTCGACGATTTTCGCGGACAACGGGTTCAACTTGCTCGGGGCGAGCTGGGTATAGCGTCATGGCGAAAGGTTCGAAGAAGGCGAAGGCCGGGCGAAGCAACGAGCGACGGGAGCAGCGGTTCATCCCGCGAGCCCCGTCCAGCGCGAACCTCGTGAAGGCGCTTGGGGGGGGCGCGGCGGCGGCCCTGGGGGCAGGCGTCTGGGCCGAGTTCGGCCACGGATGGATGGACGTTCCGCAGCCGCCCTACGCGTTCGCCCCCGCGCTCATTGCCGTCGGGGCCGTCGTCTTTGGCGCCGCGGTGTGGCTCGGGACGAGCGGTGAGGCGCCGATTCGCGTGGGCTCCGGCGGGATCGCTCTCGAGAAGGGGAAAGAGCTGACGCGCATCGCCTGGTACGACGTCGAGCGCGTCGCGTGGGACCCCGATCGCCAGCTCCTCGCGGTGAACGGGAAGGACGAGACCGGACGCGAGCAGCGCCTGAGCCTCACCCCGAAGGTGCACCCGGCTGTGATCGCATGGATCGTCAAGGAAGCGCGTGACCGCATCCCCGACGCCGTCGACGTCCCCGAAGAGGCGCTCGGTCTGCCGGTGGCACGCCCGTCGGAAGGTGAGACGCTCGTGATGGACCCGGTGCAGGTGGTCGGCAAGCGCTGCGCATCGAGTGACCGGATCATCGCGTACGAGCCGGACGCCCGCGTCTGCCCGAAATGCGAGCGGGTCTATTACAAGCAGTCCGTGCCTGACACGTGCGCCTGTGGAGCGTCGCTCGCGGGGCTTCGCGTCACCGCCGAGGAGTGAGCATGACCGACGGCGCGCCCGCTACGAAGGACATCTCCCTCCCCACGCTCGACCTGAGGCCGCGACCGATCGTCGCCGTCCTCGGCAGCGGGACGATGGGGCAAGGGATCGCGCAGGTCGCCGCCGCCGCCGGTCACCCGACGAAGCTCTACGACTCGAGCTCCCAGCGTGCGCAAGCCGCGCTCGCGGCGATCGCCGCGCAGCTCGAGAAGCTCGTCGCAAAGGGGAAGATCGCCAGCGACGCCAGCGCCGGAACCATCGCTCGCATCGAGCTCGTCACGACCGTAACGGCGGCCTCGCACGCGGACATCATCATCGAAGCTGTCCCCGAGGACATGGGGCTCAAGGTCGCGCTCTTCACCGAGGTGCTCGCGCACGCTCCGGCGCACGCCATCCTCGCGTCGAACACGTCGTCGCTGTCGCTCACCGAGCTCGGAGCACGCATCGGGGCCCGCGACCGCACCATCGGGCTCCACTTCTTCAACCCGCCCCCCGTGATGGAGCTGCTCGAGATCGTCCGGGGAATGGAGACGTCGGCCGCCGTCGTCGACAAAGCGCAGCAGTTCGCGATCGGCATCGGCAAGACGCCGATCGTGGTGCGTGACACTGCGGGATTCGCGTCCAGTCGCCTCGGCGTCATCCTCGGCGCGGAAGCCATGCGGATGCTCGAGACGGGGGTCGCGAGCGCGCGTGACATCGACCGGGCGATGGAGCTCGGGTACCGCCACCCGATGGGGCCGCTGAAGCTGACGGATCTCGTCGGGCTCGACGTGCGCCTCTCCATTCTCGAGCACCTGCAGCGCGAGATCGGCGAGCAGTTCCGGCCGCCGGGGATCCTCCGCATGATGGTGCGCGCCGGGAAGCTCGGGAAGAAGACGGGCGAAGGCTTCTACGTGTGGAAGGACGGGGTAGCGCAGTGACGGGACTCACGCCGGCATACATCATCGAAGCCGTCCGGACTCCGGTCGGTAAGTACCGGGGGGCGTTTGCGGGGGTACGGGCGGACGATCTCGCAGCGACCGTGATCCGCGCGCTCTGCGAGCGGGTGCCGACGCTCGCATCTCGGATCGACCAGGTCGTCTTCGGCGCCACGAACCAGGCGGGGGAAGACAACCGCAACGTCGCGCGCATGGCGGGGCTCCTCGCCGGGCTCCCGTACGAAGTGCCGGCGGTGACGGTGAACCGCCTCTGCGGCTCCGGGCTCGAGGCGGTGTCGGACGCCGTCATGCGCATCTGGACAGGGGACGCCGAGGTCGCCATCGCGGGCGGCGTCGAGAACATGACACGCGCGCCCTTCGTGATGCCGAAGAGCGAAGAGGCGTTCGACCGCCGAGCCCCGACCGTGTTCGACACGACGCTCGGCTGGCGCTTCGAGAACCCGAAGATGGCGGAGCGATTCCCGCTCCAGTCGATGGGGGAGACCGCCGAGAACGTCGCCGAGAAGTGGAAGATCACCCGCGAGGAGCAGGACGCCTTTGCGGTCGACTCGCAGCGGAAGGCCGGTGCCGCCATGGCCGCCGGCGCGTTCGACCGCGAGATCGTGAAAATGACGCTCCCGGGCAAGAAGGGGACAACCGTCGTCGTCGACAAGGACGAGAGCCCGCGGCCGGACACGACGCTGGCCGCCCTCGCGTCGCTCCCCGCGGTGTTCCGCAAAGGGGGGAGCGTGACTGCGGGGAACAGCTCGCCGCTGAACGATGGGGCGAGCGCGCTCATGGTCGTCAGCGAAGGGGTGCTCAAGGTTGAGAAGCTCGTGCCCCTGGCGCGTGTCGTCGCGTTCGCCAGCGCTGGGGTCGAGCCGAACTTCATGGGCGAGGGGCCCATCCCCGCGTCGAAGCGCGTGCTTGGGCGAACCGACTGGCGTATCGGGGACATCGACCTCGTCGAGCTGAACGAGGCGTTCGCTGCCCAGTCGATCGCCTGCCAGCGTGGCCTCGAGATCGATCCCGCGCGGCTCAACGTCGACGGCGGCGCCATCGCGCTCGGTCACCCCATCGGCTCGAGCGGCTGCCGCATCCTCGTGACGCTCGCCAATAGCCTCGCGCGCCGCGAGAAGCGCCGCGGGCTCGCCGCCCTGTGCATCGGTGTCGGCCAGGGGATGGCGATGTTGCTCGAACGCGCATGACCGTGGACCGTCCGGTGAGCCCACCGGACGTGGCGGACATTCCTCCCCCTGGCTCGCCGTGGGACGACGCGGTAGCCGAGGCGCCGCTCGCCTTCGTCGACCTCGAGATGACTGGGCTCGACGCGGTGAACGACCACGTGGTCGAGATCTGCATCGAGCGATGGGTCGGAGAGACGCGCGTCGGGGCGCTGTCGACGCTCGTGATGCCGCCCTCGCGGGTGGGTGGCGCTTCGCACGTGCATGGGCTCGACGAGGCCGCGCTCCGCGGGGCGCCCGCGTTCGGGACACTTGCCGCACGGGTCCACGCACTGCTCGACGGCGCCGTCTTCGTGGCGCATGCGGCCAAGTGGGACGTCGCCTTCCTTCAGGCGGAGCTCGTCCGTGCCGGCGCCCCACTCCCCATCCCCCACTTCGTCGACACGCTCGTGCTCGCCCGCCGCGCGTTCGCCTTTCGCAGCTACTCCCTCGACGCCCTCACGAAGGAACTCGCGATCCCTCGAGGCGCCGCCCACCGCGCGGAGTCCGACGTCGCCGCGCTTCGCGTCGTCTTCGCCCGCGCGGTCGCCGTGCTGGCCCCCGTGAGCGTGCGCGACCTCTTCCAGGTACGCATCTCCGAGCGGAAGGCGCGCGACGCCATCCTCCTCGCGTGCGACGCGGCGGTGGAGCACCAGGTAGCCGTCGAGGTCACGTACCGAGCTTCGCGCCGCGCCCCCGAGACGATGACCATGGTCCTGACCGAGGTCCGGAGGGATCTCGACCTACCAAGGGTGATGGGCTATCAGCTCCCAGGTCGAGGAAGACGCGAGCTCAGGGCCGATCGAATCCTGCGCGTCGAACCCACCGCCCATGAAGCCGTCTAGCCCCATTGTCCGCAGCCTTCGCCGCACCGCCCTGGCAGCCCTCCTCGCCTCGGTCGTGATCCCCGGCTGTGGACCGGCGTTCGATCCCGCGCACCCGCCGCGCGCCGCGCTCGCGGACAAGTGGTTCCTGCGCGCCGAAAAGAGCTACCGCGCAGGCGATTTCGACGACGCCAGCGAGGCCGTGAAGAGCGCCCTCCAGGCCGCACCGCACGACCCCGAGGTGCGCACCCTCGGCGCCAAGGTCGCGCTCTCGAAGCTCGACCTCTCCGAAGTGCTCCGCGTGACCGAGGGGATGCAGACGTCCGACGTCCTGGCCCTCCGGGGGCGCGCGCACTGGTACGCCGGCGACATCGAGCAGGCCGCGGACGACCTCGAAGCGTCGCTCCAGGACCCGACGGTGAAGGACCCGTGGGCACGCGAAGTGTCGAGGCTCGCGCGTCAGGGTCAGGGTCGCCACCCGTTCGCGATCGAGGGGGGGCTCGTCGCCGCCGTCGAGATGCCCAAGGCTGGGCCGATGGGGATCGTGCCGTGCGAGTTGGAGGGGGAGACGATCCTCGCGCTCATCTCGACGGCCGTGGGCGAGCTCGTCGTCGACTCCGCCTCGCGGCGCGAGCCAGCGTGGGTGAACCTGAGCTTCGGGGATCGCGACAAGCTCGAGGTGAAGGACGTCCCCGCCCTCGTCGACGATCTCAGCGGCCTCTCGCACCAGCTTGGCGTGCCGATCAAGGCGCTCCTCGGCGTGAACCTCCTCCGCCACATGCACGTGACGTTCGACCGCCACGGGGACCAGTTCGTCGTTCGCAAGAACGAGCCGACCCCGCCGCCGTCCGCGAGTCGGGTCCCGCTCTGGTACGTGCGCGGTGGCGGGACGATGATGCACATCAGCGTCACTCCGCGTGGCGACGACATCGCGGCGCTGCTCGTCGATTCGGCGGCCCTCTTCCCGCTTTCGCTGGGCGACGCCCAGTGGCTCAGCGCCGGGGTGGACCCGAAGGTGCTCGAGCCGATCCCCGGCTCGCCGTCGCTCCGTGGCGGGACGGTGCCGCAGCTCAAGTTCGGCTCGTTCGACCTGCCGAAGATCCCCGCGGTCGAAGACGTGCCGCGCCCGGAGAACAACCTCGGCGTCGATCTCGGCGGCGTCATGGGGGCCGGGCTCCTGTCGATCTTCCGCATCACGCTCGGCGACGACGGGCGCTTCATGTGGGTCGAGCCCGACCCGACGATGATGGAAGCGCTCCACGAGGAGGCCGCCGGACGGCGCGTCGCCCCGACGACCCCGGCACCGGGTCAGCCCGCGCCGACGCCGGCCGCTCCCGCCAGCGCGCCCGCAGCCCCCGCAGCGCCGCGCGGGGTGGTACGGTGACTCGCAGCTTGCAGTGCCTCGCGGTGTACGCCGGAAGCTTCGATCCTGCGACGCTCGGCCACCTCGATCTCATCGAGCGTGCGTCCGCGCTCTTCAGCGACGTGGTCGTCGCCATCGGCATGCACCCGACGCGCAACGCCCTCTTCTCCGTGGAGGACCGCCTGGGCCTCATCTCGGCGATCTCGAAGCCGATGGAGAACGTACGGGTCGACTCCTTCGAGGGGCTGCTCATCGACTACTGTCGGAAGCTCAACGCCCGCGTCATCGTGCGCGGCCTCCGGGCGGCGACCGACTTCGAGTACGAGCTTCAGATTGCCCACGCCAACGCCGACCTCTGCCCGGAGATCGACACCGTGTTCCTCCCGACGCGCACGAAGAACGGCTTCATCAGCGCCTCGCTCGTCCGCGAGATCGCCAGCCACGGCGGCGACGTGAGCCGGTACGCGCCCCCCGTCGTGTGCGAAGCGCTGAAGCTGAAGTTCAAGAAATAGCGTCGCGCCCGCGAGTCAGAGGCTTGCGCGACGCCGTAGCCACGCGCGCCCCACGAGGCGCACGATGGTCGGCAGGTGGCGCAGCTTGAGGCGGCTCACCTCGTCGGCGTAGACCGGGCGAACGGGGACCTCGGTGACGCGGAGCCGTCGGACGGCGAGCTGACCCAGCAGGTCATTCGGGTAGCCGTAGCCGTGCCAGAGCCCGTCGAGATCGAGCGCGCGTGACGCCGTCCCTTCGAGCGCCGTGTAGCCACACTGGCTATCGGAGATCCGCTGGCCGACCGCGATCGACGTGAGCAGCGAGAACCCCCAGCCGCCGACGAGGCGTGCCAAGGGCATCTCGCGGCGCACGCCGGGCCAGGAGAAGCGACATCCCTTCACGTAATCGGCGCGACCGTCGGCGATGGGGCGCACCAGCGCGGGGAGATCGCTCGGGTCCATCTGTCCATCGCCCGCCATGACGACGAACGCGGCGCGCGCGCCGCGCGTCAGCTCCTGCGCGCGGCGATAGCCGGTCGTGATGGCCGCGCCGACGCCCCGATTCGCAGCGTGGGTGACGACCTCGACCCGTGCATCGCCCAGCGCGAGCGCCGCTCCACGCGTGTCGTCGTGGCTCGCGTCGTCCACCACGACGATGTGGTCGACCTGGGGAGGCATCCCTCGGACCACGCGGCCGATGCGAGGCGCCTCCTCGTAGGCGGGGACCACGACGACGACGACGACGCCCTGCAGCACAGGGACGCGGTAGCACGGCGCCCGCAGGGCATCTCGTGTAATACCGGGTCGTGCGACCTCGAGCCTGGATCGCGACCGTGCTCGCCGCGCTGCTCCTGTTCCTCGCGTCGGGGCGCGTGATGCACCTCCCTTTCCCGTCGGATCACACGCCGGAGGGGGCGTACCTTCGGATCGCGAAGAGCCTCGACGAGGGGGAGGCGCGCGAGGTCTTCCCGTACCTCGAGACCGACGCCCAGTGGGCCTCGTACTCCATCAAGGACGCCCGCGCGAAGGCGCTCGCGCGCGTCCTCGCTAGCTACCCGGAGCCGCAACGCGCGGAGCTCGCGAAGGCCTACGCGGCCCTCGCGAACGCTCCCGACGGCGCGGACGTGTTTGCCCTGTTCGCGGCGGAGAAGGGCTGGGCCCTGCGGCTGCGACGCGACCTCTCGGGCGTCGCGCACGTGGACACGGAGGGAGACCGCGCGACCGTCGTCACCGCGCGTGGCACCCGCTACCCCTTTCGGCGGCGTGACAATGGCATCTGGGG